>Ga0257110_1001635_pt1 | contig 10566 bp, 21 predicted proteins | sample LP_taG_7_FD_190184 | JGI IMG/M metagenome (GOLD analysis project Ga0257110, IMG submission 190184) | Marine microbial communities from Northeast Subartic Pacific Ocean, Canada - LP_J_2015_P26_10m | ecosystem: Environmental > Aquatic > Marine > Oceanic | place: Canada: Northeast Subartic Pacific... | reverse complement strand
TTGAAAATGTAATAGAACAATTCAAATCACAGGGTGTAGGTGGTGATGATATATTTGAAGATACATACGTGTTACAAAAAGAAATAGCACAGTATATAACAGGAAACGTTACAGCTGGAGCTGGTAGTACCAAAGGATTGGCACTTCAAACATATAATTTTATATTAGGTATCGAAACAATGAAATCCGACCCAGTGGTTGTTGCTCCTGATTCAGATGATGAAGAAATTGATGAAATCGAAGAAGAAGAAGTAATACAGGAAATCAAAAGAAACCCAAGAAAAAGTAATATAAGAAAAAACATTAAGTTTAGAGATATGAGGGATAAGATAAGAACTCGTAGACCTAAGACTATGGCAGAGTATTTAAAAAGCAGAGGAATTAAACGTCCTACACCACGTCCATCCATATCTCCTAAAAGACCGGCCGGCAAACCTAGAAGTTTTAAATCACCAGTTTCAACAGGTGGTGCATCACCATTCAAATTTGATTTTCAAGCATTGAGGAATCGTAGTAAGGGTGGTAGAGGATTTAGTGGACTTAAAGGATTTGGTGGAATGAACTTCGGTGGGTTTGGTAGATAACAACATTAAAATTAAAAGGAAAAAGATATGATTAATATAGGTGATATAAATGTAGGTAATGAGATTATACTAAACTCATTCCAATCTCAGGTATATAACGAGGTTATAAGTAAGTTAGAAAACTTCGGAATTGCAGGATATGACATTGACCACGAGTCTTATGTTGTACAAAAAACATTAGCAAAACACATAGCAGAAACTATAAGTGCTGATGAGGATTCTGTAAAGGAAATTCCAAGAATGTCTCAAATAGTATTCCAAACACTTACTAATCCTGATTTATATGATTCAGATATAGTATCAGAAGGTTTATTACAATGGATTGAAATTGGTAATCCTTATTCATTCTTTGCAAACAAAAATCAAATAACTGATTTATCAGGTAATGCAAACGATATGAAATTCCCAAATCGTCCTTTTCGTGGAGTAACACCACAAGGATTTAGAAAAAACGGAACAGTTAACAATAAAATGATTCCATCATTGAGTTTCAATGGAAAAGGTTCTAGATTAAATGCATCAACAGTTGTTGATGATGTATTTGAACCAGATGAAAAGGGAAATGTAAATGGATTAAGACAGGGAGCTGTTGAGATGTGGGTAAAATTGAAGAAAAAGGCTAAGTCTGGTAGATATGACAGAGGATATCATTGTTTACATCAATTCAATTGTCCAGGTACTCCTTTTGGAATAACTGCATCTGTTGGAAGAGAAGGTGAAGTAAGAGTTTCTAAAATCGTATATGACCCAAAGGATGAAAAGAAAAGAAAAACCACATCATCTCAAAGTGAATTTGGTGTTGTTCCTTACGATGAATGGGTTCACTTAGTAATAAATTATACTAAAGATGGTCCTATATGTTACGTTAATACAAAAGGATACAAACTTTCAGATGAACGTTGGGCAAGAATGTATGATGGAATGGTTAAAGGATTTGCAGATGGATTCCAACCAGCTGAATTAGAAAATGGTGAAGAATTAAATTTAGCACCTGAGAATCTATGGATTGGTGCAGCAAGAAGGAAAGATTTTAAATTTACAAATAACTTAATTGGTGAAATATCAACTTTTAGAGTATATCAAGACATATTAGAAGATGGTGATATAATACAAAACTTCGATACATCAAAAGGACAATATACAGGAGAATAAAATGGGAATAGTACAAATAGGTAAAAAACAAAGAGTAGAAGTAATTGACCATTCAGAGGCAACTAAAGCAATTGCAAGAAAAGTTGTTAGAGAAATTGTTAAAGAGGGATTCAATGGAGCAGATGTACTTCCAGGTATATGGGTTATTGAGAAAACTATAAGAAACTCTATAGTAAACGACCAACCAAATATCTCACCTGATATTTCAAATGAAGAAATTAATGATTTAGCTGAAACAGTATTATCATCTGTAAAACAAAAAACAGATGAAGGTGATGAAAAATCAAAATCAGTTGAAACTTACGAAAATCAATTGAATTTCCCTAAAGAACTACCTACAATCAAAATGGGTAATATCTCAGTAGTGAAGTTCCCAGAAGGTGGTACAGATTCAGAACGTTCTATAAAAGTTGATGGGTTTAAAAAAGTAGGAAAGTTCTATGTAAAAAAACCATCTCCTATATCATTAGGTAGACCTATAGGTAGAACTATACAAGAAAGAGATATTATTCGAAAAGAGCAATATATAAATCTTAGAAGATTAAAGATGAGAAGAGGGTTACTAAAACCAACACCTACGAAATCATTTACAGGAGCTCCAATATCATTAGGTACACCAAGATTCAAAATGCCAACACCTACAAATATGGGACTAGTTGGTCCAGGAACTAAGTATCAGGGAAAACCTAAAGTAAATTTGAATGACCCTAAACTACCTACAAAAGTATTAGATATGGTAAACGCTATTAAGAATGGTACACTTAGAGAAAGAGTACACCCATTGGCACCGGTATCCGTAGAACAAATCAGACTCAAACAAGAGGATGAGAGAGATACAAAGATAATACAGAAACTTCAAATGGCTAAAGATAACGATATGAAACAGGATTATCTTTTAAACAAAGACCGTTAAATTTAATATTAAATAATAACTATACAAAACCCGAAGCTTAATGTTTCGGGTTTTTACTTAAAAACTCCCTATGAAAAACAATCTACGATTACTACTAATACTATTATCAGTCCAACCATTATTTGGATTTGGACAGGGTGATACTCCAATAAGAATTAAAACCGATATATTTACAGTTGTGTACTCAGAAGTATATGAACAACCACTACAGGTAAACTATACAGTACAATGTCCAATGGGTGATGCGAGTAGAGAAGGTTTAGATTTCCGTAAATGGGAAGGTGTTAAAACATCAGATAAACACGATTATAGTGATAACCCATACGATAAAGGGCATATGGCACCAGCGGCGGCCTTTAATTGTAGTAGAGATATGGTAAAGAGTACATTTTCTTATTTGAACTGTGCATTACAACATCAGGGATTGAACAGAGGTCCTTGGAAAGAATTAGAAAGATTCGAAAGAAACCTCGCTAAAATGTGGGAAGTTATTAATGTAACTATATACATAGAATTTAATAACGAACCACAGTATGTTAAAGGTGGAGCACAGATTCCTTCTGGGTTTAGAAAAATCATAGAAGTAGAAGGTGTTGAATCTTGGGAATTCTACTTCCCAAACAAAGATGTATCAGGTACCGATTGGATTAACTTCCAAGTACCACTATCTAGATATTAGATAAATTATAAACGAATTCCTTGACGGTTGCTACCTTAGAGGTGTAAACCCCTACATTTTGATTAAGTTCATTAGTAGGGGTTTTTTTATGCATAATTGTTAATAACTTTAACAAAACTTTAACACTTTTTATTTGGAATTGTGGTTTTCTTTCCGTATCTTTACTATGTAGTAAAGAGGGAGTGATTAACACTCCGGTAGTAATAATAGTAAAAAATAAAAATTATGATAAATTTAAGTGTAAGTGATTCGATTGATGGATTAGGTAAGATTGATGAGTTGAGAGCAGCTATCGGTCAAGATTATTGTGGAGATAATCAGTTAGTTAGTGTGAGTAAGGATGGTAATAGATGTACTGTTCGTAGAACTGTAGTTCTTGCTCCTTCAAATGTTATTTCTACTAAGTTGGTAAATGAACCATCGTGGTTAACTTGGAACAGAATGTTCTTCTAAAAGATTTAACAATTTCTTAACATTAGAAATTAGGTTATATCAAATATTATCACTATATTAGTAGTGTATTAAGAGTTAATAATAATTAAAAAATAAAAAATGAGTAAAAAAATCAAATTAGTAATCGATAAAGTTGAGTATCAACTTCCAATAAATTCGTATGTAGCAAAACCATCTTATGGTGGAACACCTTATATCCATATGAGTGCAAAACACACCGCATCAATCATCAAACAATATGTAAAGAAGTTCTTTCCATTAGTAAAAGTATGGAGTACATCACAAACATATAGTGGTGGTTCTTCAGTTGATGTGAATGTATCCTATGGTGGTGGTGAATCGATTGACCAAAATGTATTCGAAATGATTTCAGAGTTTTCTAATAAATTCAAAGCTGGTTCTTTCAATGGTATGGAAGATATCTACGAATACAATAACAATGATGTACTAACCGATAACGGAACTAAGTTGGATTACTTTCCATCTTATGTGTTTTGTAAAAACAACCCAAAGTGGGGTTCGGTTGAATATTGGAAGAGTGAATATAACAATTGGTTAGAGAACACTGGAACTGATGAGTGGTTACAATACGATTCAATGGTTCAAAAAGCTGGTGGATGGTTGAGTATGAACAAAACATATATGACCGATAAAGAATTCAATAACGTTAAATCACAATTAAATATAATATAATATGAAATACATTAATAACAAAGAAGTTCTGAGTTACTTCCATCAACAAACTCTAAACGGTTTTTCCGTTAGTGAACAATCTATGAGTGGTACTATCGAATGGGTTAATCCCAACAATGAGAAAACTATTCTCGCAACTCCAAATTGGATTGATGAGGGAATCGTTCCGATTGATATGAGTATGGATAGTGATTATGAAAATGTAGGTGAGATTGTATTAAGTGGTTCAATTGATGAACAACTAACTCAATACTCTACGGTTGTTGAATCAGTTTTAGCAGTTATATAATATGTTTACAGCAAAACAAATTGATAGAATGAGTATCGAAGGAATTGAATCCTTATCTCAGATGTTAACTGAAGAACAAAGAAATGAATGGGCTGGTTGTGGTTATAGTGGTTCATCATATGTAAGAATAACCAAAGTAAAAATTAATAAATAAAAATATGGATTGTAAAATTATTATCAACGCTCAGTATTACGAAAACTACTCAGATACGGATACTCCGTATTGGAAACCGAAAGGTGGGCATGAGTTCCAAATCGAAGTTAATTCAGATGTACTAATGTACTCAAATGAGTTAGAAAAACATCTAACTAAGATAGTTTCAAAACAATCAAATGAGCACGAGAAGTTTGAGTATAAGGGACATGAAGTTCAATTCTCAGAACCTACTATGTTGGGGACGGGTGAGTTGTATGATTTAATTAATAATGAAGGGAGAGAAAGAGTTATATGATGAATAGTATATTTACAATGCCAAAAGGTAGTAAGTGGGAGTTTAGAGAGATGGGTAGTAGGAATAAAAAGACTGGTAAGTTATCCTATTACAATGTAACGGTTACTGATTATAAGATAACCGATTGTGAGTGTAAGGCAAGAGAATTCAGTAGATACACCCCATGCAAACATATGAAGAGGTTAAAAGAGAAATTATCACACTATGAGATTTAACAATTTCTTAACATTAGAATTTGGTAAATCCAATAAAAAGTCGTATATTAGTAGTGTAATAAGAAATGATAATTAAGATATGATAAAGAAAAAAGTAAATAGTGGAAAAATCGAAATAGATTTGACAGGACCAGATGGTAACGCATTTTACATCTTAGGTGTAGCGAAGAACCTCTGTAAGCAGGTTGGTATAGATTCTAAACCAATTATGAAAGAAATGATGAGTGGTGATTATGAGAATCTAATCAAAGTATTCGATGATAAGTTCGGTTCAGTAGTAACAATGTATAAATAAAAAATAGAAAATATGTTAATAGTTTTAGAATCAGTAGGTAGTGTATTTGATACAAATAACCTATGTATCTATCCTCAAAAAGTGGATGGTGGTTATGATAAAGAATTTAGTATCTCAATAGAAGAAGAAGAGGTAGCATTAGATTGGTGGGAATCTCTATCAGTTGAAGATTTTGATACCGTAAACTGTTGTATATAATATGGGATATAACGCATTTAGGTGGTACACCAAAGGTAGGAGAGTAAAACCTCTAAAGAAATCAGAACCTCTATTGTTGAGGATTCAGAATGGTGATTATGAATATTCCCCATACTTCTCAGAGGCCAAAGAAGTAGAAAAAGAGGGTGATAAGATGGTGGAGTTCTTAATGAAGAATCTCCAAATATCAGATGTCAATGAACGTAGACATGAGGCGTTGTTAAAAACCAAAATGAAGAGAGTGAAGAGATTGAAGTTGATGGAAGTTGGTGATGAGGAAGAACACAAAAGATTAAGAGAACTCAGATTAGAGTTAGAAAAAGAATTCGATAAAGACCTTTGGGATAAATCCTTAGAAAGACAAAGAGGCAAAGGAACTACAGAAGATTTATATTTTTGGTATAAGAGGCAATGTAAGTTAGGAATGACAAAATCAGAGTACCAAATATTTAAAAGAAATAATTAACATATGGAAACAGAAGAAGGGGCAGTAAATCCAATAATTTTAGCTAAAATACAACAATCTAAAGAAAACTCGGATGGTATTAAATATATCAGTAAATTAGATTATCAAAAAAACCATACAGGATACGTCTATCTATGGACATTTGTAATGAGTGGTATAACTAGATACTATTTAGGTTATCACAAAGCTACAGTAAATAACGATAAATTTTACTCATTTTCATCAGAAGATAAAACTATGAATGAGTGGTATTGTGACTCAAATTGTAAAAAAACAATGGAAATCCTTCATTGGGGTTATTATAAGCAGATGGCTAAAAAAGAACAAGAGTTACTTCAAGAATTAAAAGATAATAAACGATTCATAAGAGATGGTGGTGATTATTTTAACAAAAGTGTTCCAAACTTCTCAAATGCTGATAAAACAACATTAAGTGGTATTAATTACAAAAAAGTTGAAAAATTTAGTGATGATTTGACATATTTAAAATCTCCTAATATTACTGATTATACTCCACTAAAAGGTAGTTTGATTAATAAAGATATGGTTGAAATTTGGAATTCAGCTAAATTACAAAAAATAAAAAATGCACAGGTAAGAGATAAAGAACTTGATTTAGAATTAAAACAAGAATTGAAGATTCAAATTCAACTTAATCTTGATAATGGTAAACCCATTACCAAAGGAGCGAAAAAGGTTATTGTTCTAAAAGATAGATGGTTTATGTTAAAGGGTGATGATAAACCACAGTTATATCCGTATCTACTTATAGGTGGTAAACATACTACTGAGGTGTATGCTAATTTCAAAGATGGGGTTGCCGATTTAGATACTATAATGATTCCACCAGAGGTACATGAACAGTTTAATGATGTTGAAATTTACAAAATTGGTAACAATGATAATAAAAAAATGGATTCTTCAAAACCTGTTACAATCGATGATTTACTCCAAGAATACCAATATTCAGAATTTAGAGGTATATTATGGAATACACCAGCAGAAAGGAATAGGGCACAGACACTTCTTAGGAAAGATTCGTGGTCATCCATTAAGGATAAAATGGATACTTATGTAGATGAGAAAAACAATGGTAAACGAATTGATTATACAAAACCTGATAGATTGGCCAACGTAGAGAATAATATGAAAACTCTAATGAATTTACCACCTGAAACAAATCTTTCAAATCTCAAATGGGTTGTAGATAATCCACCAACAGATGGTATCTTACATATTGGGCCGTTCTCATCTTCAACGGTTAATCCATATTCTAAATTTATTAAAGGGATAACAAACCAATTGAAGAAACAAAATCCGAAAATCTCTAATTCGGAAATCAAAGATTGGACAGATACGAACATTAAAGAAGTTGTATATCATATATACTTCAGAGAATCAAACCATCCAGAAACTTTTAAAAAGAGCGATAGTGTTTTGTTTGATGGTTGTGGTTGGGCATATTCACAGAAACTAAGTTACATTTCATTACCTGAAAGAACAGATTCAACAATTGTATAAAACACATAAATTAATTAGGTTATTACAAATATATTTCGTATATTAGTATATAACATAAACTTAAAAACACCATAAATGAGTGATAAAAAGAAGAAAGAAATAATTACGAACTTAGAGAATTCCATACGTCTAGAGAAGTTAAAAAGAGGTGGGCAAATCAATAGTGAAACGTTAACCAAATTACAGAGTATTTTGGATAGTGTAGTTGAGGGTACATATGTATCACAATATACCAAACGAGCAAAGAGAAAACCAAAAGTGAAGAAATAGTGAGTAGAGATATAAGAAAAGAAATGATGGAAATCACAGGTGGTGATTTTGAAAAGTGGTACAATGGATTAACTCTATTGGAACAGGCAGTATATAGAAAAGAATTCAATAAAATACAAGACGGTGAAGAAGATAAAGCAAGAGTACAAAGAAGCACCTAAAAGAGAAGTAGGAACTGCAATAGTAGAGAACTTCCTATTTGGATTTAGTGGAGCAATCATAGTTCCATTCATTGCCTTACGAATTGATATCGCAGTACTATGTGGATATTTGATACATTACTTTTATATCAGTAGAGTTATCAATAGACCTAAATACACTACATCATTGGCAAAGTTTATTCTATTCCCAATTCCAACAGCATTTGGTGGATTCATAGGATACAAAGTATCTTATTGGTTGGCCCAATATTTAACACAGTATATACAATAAAAAATAAATAAAATGAAGATAGTAAAAATGGTAGGATTACTGATGGCAGGATTGATGAGTTGGTTCTCACCTATACAAATGGTGAACAACGGAATCTGTTGTGTTGGATGTGATATGAAGAAAGAAGATGAAATAGAATTAATCATTGATGAGGTAACAACAAATGAGTAATCCGATTAACGAAAGTGGTAAAGGTGCAGAAGATAGATTGAAGAACTTTTTAATCAACAAAAATATACCATATAAATCCGGTGGAAGTTCTACCATTGATTTTACGGTATATACTAAAAAGAAAGTTGTTTACATTGATTGTACTAATCAAAATGTGGAAGGGAGTGTTCAGGAGAAAGTTCCTCATAAAATATGGAAGTATCATAAAAGAATTGGATTCAATGAGGTTATTATTCAGAGAGGCAATCTCCAATTACATAAGGAAGTGATGGCTCATATTAAAGATTTAGAAATCACCAAAAATATCAAAGTATTTGTTTTAACAGAAGATGAGGTTAAAAATTACTTATTAGAATTACCTAAAAAAGAGAATAGATTTTTCAACGATATCCCACACTCAGAACATCGTAGGATGGAATCCGAAGGTGTGTACGAAGAAAAATTTGGAGAACCAAATTCCTCAAGTGATTCGGATGCTCCAAAGTATTTCAATGATGAATGGAATCCCCAAACACCAAAGGATATACAAGATTGGGAAGAAACTCCATTTGGAAAGGCTCATAAGAAATTCACAACTAATGTGGGTGATTACGATGATATAGAAAATTCAGAGTATGATGCAATTTCCCTTCCAAAGAAGGATGAACCTTATATAGATGATGATTATGATTATTAAAAAAAAACAGAACAATGAGTAAAGAATTAAAACAATCAATAGCAATAGTCCTAATAGGTATGAGTGTACTAATTAGTTTAATATTAATAGTACTTTAAGATGTGGATATATCAGGAACAAGCTCCTTTAACCATTGGGTTGTGGAGACCTATAGAAGTAGAGATTGGATTCATAAAAGATTATCAAAGAAGAACTATCCACGAAACTAAAGACCTAATAATATTATGAATCTAACGATTCTAATAAAAATCAAAGATTTTATGAGAGAACTAATAGAGCAGTTATATCAATCAAATGAGATTGGTGAAGAAACAAGAGATAAGTTGTTGATGAGGTTATACAACAGAAAAAAAAGTGAGGTAGAATAAAATCAGTTAAATGATAGAAATCCTAGCACTTAAAGTACTAACTACTCTTGTTATAGGGTATATAGTAATGAATAGAATAATAGAGTATATGGATAGATAGATACTCATCCCTAACTATCCTCAGAAACACTCCTAATGGAAGAGGTAAAGAAGCATCCCAAATGGGGTGTTTTTTTATGCTCTTATCCCAACGTTAACAAAACGTATCCATAAGACCCCCTAAAAAGTACACATTTACCCACCTTTTCCCACCTTTCTGTTAAATTCCCACACTCAATCAAGATAGCAGAACCTTATTTCCCATATATGACAGAATGTCCTATACCCTGAACTAATCTAAAATTAGGTTAAAGTGGATACGATATCCCATATGTGGGTGATTCAGCTGATGGGAAGGTATGGCACCCAAAATGATGTAGAATTCAGAATAATCTTACGAATTTGTGGACCGAAAAAACTTTTTTGTGGCCAGAAAAATAAAACTGACATTATGTCACTCTGCTGGGTGGGATAAATGAACCCCAAATTTACCCAATATTTCCCACAAAAAGTTATTAACAATCAAAACGTGACAGTATGTCATAGCTATTTCATCAAAAAAAGTTATTAACAAGTTATTAACACCTATGACAGAGTGTCAGTTGATAACTTTTCCTCTAAAAGCTTGTGTATATCAAAAAATTGTTGTATCTTAGTGGGGGGACGTTGTTATAAAAAATCCCCAGCTCCCATATATGGT
>Ga0257110_1001633_pt1 | contig 10571 bp, 10 predicted proteins | sample LP_taG_7_FD_190184 | JGI IMG/M metagenome (GOLD analysis project Ga0257110, IMG submission 190184) | Marine microbial communities from Northeast Subartic Pacific Ocean, Canada - LP_J_2015_P26_10m | ecosystem: Environmental > Aquatic > Marine > Oceanic | place: Canada: Northeast Subartic Pacific... | reverse complement strand
CACCGGCTCGCAGTAATGCGTTTTGATAATTGACTGCTTGAACCTAATTTCATAGTAGGTATGATAACTATCTTTCTTTGCGGCAAGGTTCGAGGAGTTGTTATGACAGAGGTAGGAATCGACGATATAGCGATACATTTTCCGAAATTATATTTTGATATGGAAGATTTTGCAAAATTCCGTGGTGCGGATTTTGGTAAACTAAATCGGGGGCTAGGTCTGAAAGCAATGGCGATTCCTGATGTTCATGAAGATACTGCAACTATGGGTGCTAATGCTTGCGCTCGTTTAATTGATAGAAATAATCTTGATCCAAATAAAATTGGTAGAATTTATCTTGGAACCGAATCAGCACTTGATGGAGCAAAACCTACAGCTACTTACATCATGGATATGCTAGAGCAAAGGTACCAAGGCGAATATGGATTGGATTGTTTCAGACATTGTGATGTTGTAGATTTGACCTTCGCTTGCATTGGTGCGGTTGATGCAATGCATAATACTCTCGATTGGGTAGCAAGAGGTGGTGAATCACAAGATAGGATGGGGATAGTAGTTTTTGCTGATAATGCCAAATATGACCTTGAGTCATCAGGTGAATATACTCAAGGGGCGGGCGGAGGAGCAATTCTAATTCGCCATAATCCTCGATTAATCGTTATTCCTGACAATTGGGGTGTATCTACAATGCCGGTACATGATTTTTTCAAACCAAGAAGAGAAGTTGATATGAAAACAGTTGTTGAAAATGTCTTAGATTTAGCTGAAGAGGCTGGAGAAAAACCAAGAAAGGCTGGCTTAGTGGAAAGAATTCTTGATGTTTTACCTCTTTCTTCACTTAAGGATAATATCTTATTCGAATCTAAAACATTGAAAATTCATAAAGATACACCTGTATTTGATGGTCAATTCTCAAACCGATGTTATTCTGAGTCTGTAAAGCAAGCATTCATCAATTTTAGAGCGGAAGCAATACGTTCCGGTCGATATAATCCTGAGGATGACGAGATTCTTACTAATCAGTGGAAGAGAATAATTGTACATTTGCCTTACGCATTTCAAGGTAAGAGAATGTTCCCTGATGTATTTCGTCATGATAGACGACATCTACCTTTATGGGATGATATAATTAAAGAAATAGGTGAAGAACCTCTCCCTGAAAACTTTGAAGACACAGTAGATGGATATGAAGAGTTTGAGAAAGCAAATGATCAATATAGACGGTTAATTTCTAAGACACCATTGTTTAAGGAATTTGTAGAGGCAAGGATCGAAAAGGCTCAACGTGCTTCAAGTTTAGTGGGTAATCAATATACTGGGTCTATTTTTCTAGCATTAATGTCTACCATTGAATCTGACTTCATAGATAATGAAGTGATGATTGGTGAAAGAATTGGTCTTTGTGGTTATGGTTCAGGTGCCAAAGCAAAAGTGTTTGAAGGAATAGTACAATCTGAATGGAAAGATGTTGCCACGGAATTTAATTTATTCAATCGCCTTACTGAAAGGCATCCTATCAATAAAGAAATTTATGAATCTCTTCACCGTGGTTCTCAGAAAGAATCTGTTGTTTCGCCTAAAAAAGAATTTGCATTACTATCAATCGGTGGAGTTGATGTTCTGGAAGGCCAGAGAAAATATTCATGGATTGAATAATTTCTAATCTATCTGATAATTATTCAGGGTTTAATCGCTCTATTAATGACAATTCGTTGAACTTCTTGTGTTCCTTCATAAATTTGAGTTATTTTAGCGTCTCTGAAGAATCTTTCAACCGGGAAGTCAGTAGTGTACCCATATCCTCCAAGTATTTGCACGGCTCTTTCGGAAACCCACATAGCAGTATCTCCTGCGAATAGTTTAGCCATACTTGCTTCTTTTGTATGTCTGGTCCCTCCTTCTTCGTAATGCTTCTGTTTAGCCCATGCTGCTTTGTAAACCATCATTCTCGAAGCTTCAATTTGTGTCGCCATATCTGCAAGATAATTTCCAATACTTTGATGGTGAGAGATTGGTTTTCCAAATGCTTGTCTCTCATATGAATAATTTAATGCTGATTCAAATGCACCTTGAGAAATACCTAATGCCTGTGCTGCAATACCGATTCTGGAATTATCCAATGCATTCATAGCAATAGGAAATCCCTCTCCAACATTTTTCAGAACATTTTCCACTGGTACCTTGCAGTTTTCTAGTAATAGTACACATGTATCAGATGATCTTATTCCTAATTTTTCCTCCTTTTTACCTACCGTAAATCCTTCCATCGATGAATCGATAATGAATGCCGTAGTTCCTCCATGTTTTTTCACCCCATAATCTGGATGATCGACATCTTTTGCAAACAATACATAGATATCTGCGCTCTGTCCATTAGTAACCCACATCTTCTCTCCATTAATTATGAAGTTCTTACCATCATCCGATAATTTTGCTTTACAAACCATCGCGGCTGCATCAGTGCCGGCCCCTGCCTCAGACAGAGAATAAGCGCCGATTTCCTCTCCAGTAAGTCTGGTTAAGTACTCTTCTTTTTGTTTTTCATTTCCGTGAAGTGCTATAGTTTTAGCACACAATCCTACATGTACACAATACATTACAGCAAATGATGGATCTACTCTAGCAAGTTCTTCAATGATTATGGCTTCAGATATATCGTCAACTGGCATACCTCCATATTTCTCGGGAATAGTGATGCCCTGCAAGCCATATTCGCAGAATTTCTTCCACTCATCTATGGGGGGCAAAGCGTTCCTGTCACGTTCTAAACAGGTAGGCGCTAATACCTCTTCTGCGAAGCCACGAACCATCTCTCGAATCATGCTTTGTTCTTCTGTTTCCATGAATTGCATTATCTCACCTATCACTCCGAAGTCAATGGTGTTGTTAATGTCTCGTAATGACAAATGTTACAACTTCTCCCAATCGAAGATTTGAAAGAGGTTGTCAGTTGGGGGCAGGTCGAGAATTAGTATGGCGGATAGCGATTATTACGAATTTGGTGTGGCACATGGAAGAAAATACACTCTCGAACATCTTTGGTTACAAGTATTAGATCCAAAGAAAATCGACTCTCAAATTAAGATTGGAATAAGTGAGTTTGTTAGAGCGGAATATGGAGATATTGTTAGAGTAATTTTAACAAAACCTGAAGATGATTCAGAATTTAAATCAGAAGATTCTGATGCTGATGAAGAAGAGGTTACACAAGATGATGATGCAGGAACACCAATGACTAGTGGTGATGAAGTAGGACTTGAAGATTTACTACTTACTGTAACTACTGAGCATGATAAATTACTCATTAATGCACCATTCCCTTGTAAGATAGTTTCTTTAAATGGAGATATTGAAGATAATCCCGATCTTGTTAATGATGATGCTTATGCAGATGGTTGGTGTGTTATTGTTCAACCTCATGAGTTCGATGAAGATCAGTTTTTAGATGAAACAGAATATATTGAATATCTAAATGAAGTTTAATCATGGCCATGATAGTATAGGCCAGGTTTGATAATTCTCATTGTTCCAATCAATATTTTCTAAAGATTCCAGAACTTCTTCTTGATGTGTGATATTTTTCTCAATTTGTATTCTAAACAACCACCCTTTGAGCATTCCTAATTTAGGGCCGGGTTGAATACCTGTAACTCTTGAAAGCGTGATTCCATCTACAAGAGGCGAAATATTGTCTGCAGTATTTTCTAATTTATTTAACTCTTCAATAAATTCTAAAGGTTGATGGTATTCAAGAATCGCTAATTTTTGCTCATTAGAGAGATAAATCATGAATCTTCTAATACTTTCTATATTTTCTTCAAATTTCACATTTTTATAATCATGTAAGAAAGATATTAATCTTAATTCTTTTTTAGAAAATTTGAGATTATCTCTAAGTTTGGAGTAAAGTTCCGAACCATTACATTCATTTCTTCGCAAGATTCTAGCTAATGTTACTAATGGATTATTTCTACTTGAATCATTTAAGTCAATTGATATATTTTTTAATATCATCTGTAATACTCCTGTTTCTTCCATTTTTTGCAATATTTCAAAAGATTTTTTACTTGCTAATATCTTTTTAAATTCCTCACCTATTCTTTCATTGGATACTTTTTGTAACATTCCCTTGTTTTCTATAATGGCTTTCTCTAAATCATTGTCCAAAGATCTTACAGTAATTCCATCTTTATCTAGGAATCTAAATGCACGCATGATTCTCAAACCATCTTCTGCTATTCTTTCTGTAGCATTTCCAACAGTTCTTATTATGTCATGTTGCAAATCTTTTTTCCCATCAAATAGATCTATTATGATTCCATTTTCATCTATTGCCATAGCATTAATTGTAAAATCACGACGGGCTAAATCAAGTTCAATATGCTGTCCGAAAACAACATTATCTGGTCTTCTTCCATCTCCATAGTTTCCTTCTTCGCGTAAAGTAGTGACTTCCCATTCACCTTTATTTCCCTCATCTAATCTCACTATTACGGTACCATAATCTTCTCCAACGGGTATAGTCCTTGGAAATAATCGTTTGACTTCGTCTGGAGTCAATGTAGTCGCAATGTCTAAATCACCTAGTGATTTTCCAAGCAATACATCTCTTACCCATCCTCCTACAATCCATGCTTTCCCTTCTATTCTCAGACTTTGTAAGACTAATTTATCTTCAGATGTAAGAAGATTCCGAGGGTCACTCATGTATGCTCGTATATGCATTAGAACATCAGGTCTTCGGGCATCAGAACTAACAGTGATGTACTTCTCGCGTTCAGTATGAAGGTCGAGTTAGTGCCATTAGAGGTTCTAAGACCTCATGAGCAAATACTTCCAAAAAAAGTGGATCAACTTGAAAAAATGACTCATCGATGGAATGCTTACACTAAGCCATTGCTGATAGATAGAGCGACTGGTACAATTCTTGATGGCCATCATAGATATCAAGTTGCCCAGAGATTAGAACTATTATGCGTACCATGTGTACTTATTGATTATCTAGAAGATAGCTTGATAGAACTTGATATTTGGCCCAACTGCGGTCGTGATGAAGTCACGAAAAATGAAGTAATTCAGGCTGCACTTTCAGGAAATTTATTCACTCCTAAAACTAGTCGTCACAGGCTTTCTGATCATTTACCACCTATCGCAGTCCCATTGTCTAGACTGAGAAAACCCGCGATCTAGTATTTATTCAATACTTTTAATGAACATCTGAGCAGAATTAGATATAGATTCACTTTCTGAATTTTGTAAATCTGTTATGATTTTAATCAAATCTTCATCCTTCTGTTTTTTCCCGAATAAATCTTCTATTATACGCGCTCTCAAGACACTACTTCTTTTTTCATCAATTAATATTTCTTTTCTTAATTCATTAGCTTCAATTGTATTATTTCTTCTTAAAATTCCAGAAATCAATTTATCATTAGATGAATTAATAATAGCCTTAGTCAAACTTTCCATTTCACTCCACTTCTTATCTTTTAGAGAATGAATAATTGATTTAACCATTTGTGGGTTCTCCTGTTCTAACCATATTGGAATCTTTTCACGAATCATCCCAGATTCTCTACCACTTTCAATTAACATGATAATCGCATCTATTTGTGCATTTTTGTCATTTTCCGCAATATCAATAATAATTTCATCATATTGTCCTGAAGAATTTAATTCAGGGTGAGCCCTTAGAATAGATACTGCTTTTTTCCTAATCCTACTCGACTCATCTTTTAGAATTTTTACAATGATTTCATCATCAATATGTTTCATTTTTTCAATTATTTCTACTGCTAAGATACGCACACCGGTATCTTCATTTTCAATAGCCTCTTTAATTAAAAGTTCATCCTGAAGTAGCCGAACTTTCCACGCATTTTGTTTCACCAGATGGTCTGTATCTTTTGATAATTTTTTTAAGATAATTTTAGATGTTTTTCCGACTCTAGGGGCTATTCTTGATGCTAAAATCCGCTCTTCTACTTTGCTTGAAGATGCGAGTCTTTCTGCCAATCTTAGATCTTTCATAGATGCCCATTTTTGTATTGCCATTAGTGCCTTTCCTCGAAACCATTCGTCTGAATCATCAAGTAGAGGAATAAATGCATCGATGGCTATATGGTCATCTAATTCGAACAATTTTCTGACTGCTCTTCTTCTTTGTCGAACATCTTTATCGTTCAACTGCCGTATAGCTGCCCTGACCACAATTCTCCCACTAGCATGTAGTGCAAGAATACTCCTATTCAAGGGACTAGGTCTTTGTGTCCACCTGCCATTGATGTATCCTCATCATCTAAATCCTCAAAACTAATGAAATCCATTGAGATCATATGCCCTAATATTGGCCATATAGGCGCCAAAAACTCCATTTCGGACATAATTAGATCCATTACTGGATGCTCCAATATTTCCTCTTCAGAGGTATTCTCAGAGATTACAGGAATATCTCTTGGTAGTTCTCTTAGAGATATGATAAGTTGCTCAATACTCTGATAGATGGATTCATCAATTTCAATGATTTCTGAGATTAGTTTCAAAGAATCTTCTAGACCTTCTGCCAAAACTTGAGGCTCTAGAGGATTTCTTTCAGCACTTATTGTGTCCATAGGGCCGAAAACGACTCCTCCTAGATCAGTATCTAACCAATCCTCGCCACTTTTTTCTCTTTTCAAAAGTCTTTGTTGTAACATACCTCCAAAAGGTCCTAGAACAAATGACCCATCGTGTAATGTCGCTTCTAAAAATCCCGGGATTTCTCTAATAGCTCCTGTAATCAATACTCTATCTATGGGTTTCTCAAAATCTTCAAAATAGTCCATACTTGATGATGATAATACTCTAATAATTCCCTTTGATTTATAATTCTCTAAAGCATCTCTCGTATGTTCAAGAACTTCATTATGTGGCTCAATTATTGTCACTATTCCATCTACTCCTAATAGTTGATCTAAAATTGCAGCAATGTAACCTCCTTTCGAACCCAACAACAACAAATGTAAACCATTTCTAATCTCTAAATGATGTGACAATATTGCAATCATATGTGGAGCAGAAATATTTTTCGTAATTCCAGCCTTAGTTGTCATAAAGATTACAGGTTTATCTTGCCAGAATTCTTCAGTTGAATATTCGACAAAATCTTCTATTTTTACGGTTTTAAAGGCTTTTTCGATGTTTTTATCTAATGGGATCCCTGCTATTTTTAGACTTTCTAAAAGGTCTTCAATATTGCTCAAAACACCACTCTCTGACAGAATGTTCAACCACCAATGATTTGAATGCGACGCTACCCGAGTCTCTCTGTGGGGCCCGTGGTCTAGGGGTTATGACGTTGCTCTTACAAAGCGAAGATCGCAGGTTCAATTCCTGCCGGGCCCACCACTTAAACCCTCAATGATTCAGTGTAAACAGTCAAGAAGGACTGCTGTGAGGGGTACATATGGTAGAAGAGACGGCGGGATTGGCATCTAGGATGACAAGGCGTCTCAGAAAGAAGGGATGGACTATATCTACAGCCGAATCATGTACTGGTGGATTACTTGCCTCACTGATAACAGATATTTCTGGAGCCTCCCAATGGTTCAGTCAAGGGTGGATTGTTTATTCTAATGAAGCTAAAATGAGAGAGTTAGGTGTAGAAAAATCTGCCTTTGATGAAGGTGAGGCGGGAGCAGTTTCACATGAAGTGGCTGTTCAAATGGCTAGAGGTGCTAGATACCAATCTGGTTCTGATGTTTCAATTGCAATAACTGGAATAGCAGGCCCAGGAGGTTCTACAATAGACAAAGAAGTTGGACGTGTTCATGTTGCAGTAATTGCTCAAGATTATTTTCTTGTACGTAGGATGGATTTTGGCGATAATGATAGATTGGATAATAAGCGTTCTTTTGCAGTCTTTGCCCTCCGTCTAGCTTTAGAGACATTAGATAGATTTGAAGATCAAGAAAACGTATCGGATGAAGAAAATAATGAATTATTAGATATTACTCAAGATATCTCAGAAATGGACCCTTCTTCAGAGGAATGGGCAGGTAGTATGTCTTGGACTGTGGAAGAAACAACTGTTGCCGATGAGATTCAGAAAGTAGATTTGGCATCTCTAACAGATTGGGATGAATGACTTCTCTACATCGATATTATCATGAGCGTGTTTATCTCACAACGAACAGATGGCATCGGATGATTGGGCGGAACGGCAGAAGATATTGCTTTCTGCTGGTATTCTTGTAACAACTCAAGATGCTAAAGAAAAAATAGAATCATTAGATAATTTGTCTGCATTAATAGAGGCCGCCAATGCCTCTAATGTTAAAATTCTTAATTCACGCTCAATCGATCAGTTACTTTCGTTAGTGCCCCCGAAGATTGAAAATTCTCAGGTATCCATTAAGACCTCACAAGCTACGCTACCTGCTCCAGATAATCCCTCTGCTATTGGTAGAGTAATTGCTCCAATATCTAGTAATGATATTTCTATCGCACCCCGTCCTCATGGATTATCTCATTACAGTCTCCATGATTTTCCTATGCTGGCCAAAGATATAGACTCTGAAATAGAAATTCATTTTGATATAACTGGAAATTCCATTACAGAAGGTAAACTATCAGACATCAAATCATTTTTCAATAGTCGTCTTAGTAAGATTCGAAATTTAATGATTGAAGGTCGTTCACTACCGAGGAGACCTATATCTAACGCTGAGGCCTACAGAAATAGGCAACGCTACTCCTCTTCTGAGTATGAAATTACTATTGTAGGACTTGTAAGTGAACCACGTTGGGCAAAATCTGGTAATCTTATGTTCATGATTGAAGATGAAACTACTCAAATCCAATGTCTTTTGAAACCTCCATCTGGTTCTAATCCATTACATGCAGCCTTAGATGGATTGATGAATGATGATGTGGTAGGTGTTAGTGGTTATTTTATCGGCGATAGAACTGATTTATTCATCTCTTCAAACATACATATGCCACCTCTACCTAGGAGAGCTAAGAATGCAGCCAGTGCTGATGAAGCGGTATCAGCAGCATTTCTCTCTGATGTACACGTAGGGAGTAAAACATTCCTTGGTCCACAATGGGAAAAAATGATTCATTGGTTCCAAAATGACCCATTGGCAAAGACAATAAAATATTTTGTCTTAAGTGGAGACGGTGTAGATGGTGTAGGTATTTATCCTGGACAAGAAAGACATCTTGCAATAACCGATCTTTTCAAGCAATATGGTGAATTAGCCAATCTTTTGAGCGGCCTTCCAGATTGGGTAGATGTGATAATTTTACCTGGTAATCATGATGCGGTTCGGCCCGCTGAGCCTCAGCCAGCATTAGATCCAGAAGTTCAACAAGATTATTCCGATGCTGTTTTCGTTGGCAATCCTTGTGATTTTAGTCTTCATGGAGTTAGAATTCTTTCCTATCATGGTAAAAGTATTGATGATTTCGTTGCTGGTCTAAGGTCTGTTACTTACGCTAAACCAGAGATGGCCATGCGTTCTATGTTAGAAAGGAGACATTTAGCACCTTCTTGGGGTGGTAAAACTCCATTGTCTCCGGAACCAGAAGATAGTATGGTAATAGGAACTATTCCAGATATATTTGTTACAGGACATGTTCATGGGCAATTTATTGGTGACCATAAAGGTACAACAATTGTTCATAGTTCAACATGGCAAGATCAGACAGATTATCAAAGAATGTTAGGTTTCCAGCCAAAACCTTGCATACTAACTGTGATTAATTTACATACTCATGCTTCAGCATCAATTCCATTTGCTTGAAACTAATTAGGGAATTCCTCACCGAAAATAATAGGCCATATCATTGTTAAATCTCTTTCAATTACAATCGGTACATCCGCATTTTCGAATGCATCAAGTGATCTTTGGCGTGCTGGATTGAATCCAATAAAGTTCGAACCAGGGATTTGCATTGAAAGATCTGTACTTGAGTCTCCAACACTCCAAATTAGTTCTGGATTGAATTCATTTATTTTAGATAATTTTTCAACCATTATTCCTTTATCATGTGAGCTAACCGTTGATGGGGTAGGACCTGATAAGAAACCATCATCATCCCAAAGAAAGTCGTTAGCTGCCCAATCATCTACTTTCAGCATATGCGCAATAGATCCAATAAATCTAGCAACTCCTGAGGATACAATTGCTACATAAATCCCTCTTTTCTTGAGTTCATCAACAACATCTCTAGCTCCTTTCATCAATTTCACACCAGAAAAACATCTCATTATTTCATCCATGTGTATTTTTTCCTGAATATCAAGCCACATTTTGATATCCATAGCCATAAATTCATCATCTGTAATCTCGTTATTAAGGAATTTTTCTAATGTTTCAAGATTATTTGTACCAAAGTGCTCATGTATTTGTTGCCACGATGAACCTATGTCAACTAAAACTCCATCACAATCAAAAACTACTGCCTGTATATCTTTCATGACCTTACGAGTGGTAGTCAAGATTTAGATTCTACCAGTCGGATAGATGGTTTGATTGGCAAACTCCTACTCGGAGAGTTATGGTATCTATACTACCTGATGAGGG
>Ga0257110_1001632_pt1 | contig 10572 bp, 6 predicted proteins | sample LP_taG_7_FD_190184 | JGI IMG/M metagenome (GOLD analysis project Ga0257110, IMG submission 190184) | Marine microbial communities from Northeast Subartic Pacific Ocean, Canada - LP_J_2015_P26_10m | ecosystem: Environmental > Aquatic > Marine > Oceanic | place: Canada: Northeast Subartic Pacific... | reverse complement strand
GGGCTGTTGTGTGTTGGATTTATTTGTAGTCCGTTGTCGCGGGGCGCGGTGGGGTGGGTGGACGCGCGGGGACGACGCGATTTCACGCGATTCGACCCGGTCATCGCCCTTCGGACCCCTTCACGCGATGAACGGGATCGCGCGATGCCCCGACGCGACGCCCGGGCCGCCGTGAGCGCCCCGTGAGACGCCGGCTAACCCCACTAATTCGACGTGGTGGGAAGGTGTGGTGCTATACGAGATACGGGAGAGGGTCGGGGCGGGTGATGTGTCGGGCGCGTACCGCGCTCCCTTGGCCGCCGCGCGCTTCTCCGCGAGGGATTGCTCCTGCATGGTGACGCGACCGCCGTCAGAACCAACGGTCGTGTCCTTCCCCTAGGTCGTATCGGCGACGCTCACTCCAGGCGTGCCGTACCTTTGGATCCTAAATCGGACCCGGGGTCGTCCCTTCTCTCTCACCGCCCACTGGCACAGCAGACACAGGTAGAACAGGCGAAGAGGCTCACTGTCTGGCTGCCAAAAAATATTTACGGGCGCTCCAGCTCGACTCTCGGCCACATTAATAAGCGCAGCGCTTGCATAAAATTACAACACGTGATCGAATCTACGAATACACATATGATACAACGACACGGAGTGCGCGTGATGAACGCCGACGCGGTGCTCGCGTGACACCGCGAAAGAAAGTGAGCCCCGTCAGCGCGGGTCCGGTTGGGACTCAACCAGCATCACCCGCCGCGCGGTGGCCTCTCCTGCGTCGAGATAAAGCTCGAGCACCCCCACGGTGTCGTTGGGAACCGCGACGTTCTTCTCGCGCACAGCCTTGGCGAGCCACGCGTGCAGCGTACGAAGCTTGGCGCGCAGCGGGTCGTCATCGTTCGACGGAGTTCGCGTCCGGCGGAGAGTTTCAACCGCGGCGTGGAAAGCCTCCGGAGAGGGAACGCCGCCCATCGATTGGACCACGTGTTCGCTGACGTGGCTGCCGGCGATCTCCATCAGCGGGGCTCGAAGCTGCGCGCGGTGGAGAGCGAGGGGGATTAAACGTCAGCGTTCAGGGTGCGGCGCGTGCGAGGCCGGGTGGAGCGCCGGACAAAAATACAAAAAAATGTGAATGTGAGTCGCAGAAAAGTAGAACCCGAGAGGTAAAATCCTCCCGGGCTCGTCGCAAGCGTACCCTAACCGTTAGATGTCGGTCAAGCTATGAAGGACGCGCTCAGTGCGGAGGATCCTCGCGGACCCAGCGCTATCGCGACCCAGATACGTTGACCAAAATAACACCGAGTGACGAGTGACGAGGAAAAGCCAAAACCAAAACCAAAAACCAAAAAAAACAATCGCGTTCGCGACTCACCTTCGCGTCCAGACCGCACATCGTACGCGGCCGTGTCACCAGCCACACCCCGTCGAGATAAAACCCACCGTGCCGACGAAACCCGCGGAAGCTATCGCGCGTCAGCACGACCGCCCGCCTCCCTTTCTGATCGCATCCAGAAGTCTCCGGGAACTTCTCCTCGGACACCCACAAAGTATTCTTCATCGGGTGGTATCCCCGATTGAAGTGTCCGCTGGGGTGCCGCCGGTTCCGCCACTCGCCCGCGTCGTACGACCCTTCGTCGCCCGCGAGCCACCCCAGCGTGGTCTGCCGCGAGTGGAACCCGCGCGCCACGTCGTCGGGGTTTCTTTTGAACTCGAACACCGCGAGTACCTCAACCGCGGGCGGTTTTTTGTCATCCTCGACCTCGTCATCCGCGGTCTGTGTGCGCCCGCGTCGGATCAGCGTGCGCCGCCCCGTGGTCCCGTCGCCATCCTGCGGGATCGTATCCACGAACGCGCTCTCACGGTTCACGCGCACCAAGACGCAGTCCAGCTCACCCGAGTGCAGCCCGAGGGTGACGTTCCTCAGCAACAGCAAACCGGCCCCCTTATCCGATGACGCCTCCGCCCCGATGGAGCCTCCTAAATCCAGACCCAGCGTGCCACCCGTGGGATCATCGCGCAGCATTGCCATCACGACGTCCGCGCACGTCTTCTCGTAGTCGTCGCCCTTGGTGACCAGCGAGTTGCCGCCGGCGGTGGACGCCTCCCGGGCATCCGCGTCGGCGCTTGCGAGCCCGGTGGCCTCGCGCTCAGCCGTCACGGCCGCGCGCGCCGCCTCGCGCGCGCGCCACAGCGGCGACGATGCCACCGCGTCCGCCAGCTCGCGCTCCGCGGGTGGAAGCGAGGCGCGCGCGTCCGCCAGCTTGGCGCGCGCCGACGTCTGTTTATTCGCCATCTCTGGCGACTCGCCGGAGCGGTCCTTTCCGAGGAATGCTTCTATTCCGATCACAGCGGCGCGTCGATGGGCGATGGCGTGCGTCGCGCGCTCGATCCTGGCGCCCTCGGCGGATGACGCGTACGCCGCCTCCGCGCGTTCTAGCGCGTGCGTCAGCGGGTCCAAGGTTGGCGCGTGCAGCCTGCGCACGCCGTCCGCGCGCGCGCGAAGGAGGGACGCGCGGTTGGCGGTCAGGTACTGCAAAACCGATCGTTCGAGCCACGACGCGAAGGCGTCGGGGTCCATGTGCGCCGCGCGCGCGTGGCCGTCCCACGCGAGGTACGATCGAAGCGCGTCCTCGCCGTGCGACACGCTGACCCGGGAACCGTGGGTCCGCGAGCGAGTGAGCGAGTCCATCACGTCGTCGTCCTTCTCGGCTGAAGCACGGGCGGCGTCCGGGAGGCTGGCTGCCGTCGTCGTCGTCCGCGCCGCCCTCGGTTCACGACTCGTACCCCGCGGGTTTCGTGGGTTTGGTCTCAGGGATGGAGGGAGGGCGGCCTTGGGGACTCTGGTGAAGTCCCGAAGGCTCGCCCACATGTGGCCCCAGGCCCGCGGCGCGCGCCGGCGGGGCGAGGAGTGAGCCCGGGCGGCTCCGTTCAGACGAATTTTAACCTCGCCCTCCGAGAAAAGTGCTGTGCGAGCGCCGTTCCGGCCCCACTGCTTCATTACCTCCGGCGCCATGGCAACAGCAGCCGCCCAGCACATCGCGAGGCTCGTCGCCTCCCGCGGCACCTCCGCGGCCACCGCATCCACGCGCGCCGCCTTCGCCCCCGCGCGCCGCCATCCCTCGGTCCGCCCCGGCACCCGCCGCGTCACCACCGCCGTCTTCGTCGGCGACGAAGGAACAGCCGCCGCCGGCGACGACAATGTCGACAGCGACGAGGTGGTCACCCTCAAGGACGTGACCCGCAAGCTCATGGACTGCCGCAAGCGCAAAGCCGCCTCCAACGCGGTGGACCTACTCGTATCCCTCGGCCGCGCGGGCATCGAGCCCGACCTCCTCGCGTCCACAACCTGCCTCGGCGCGTGCGTCGCCGCCGGTAAGATGGACCTCGCATTAAAAGTATTCGAGGAGGTTTTCGAGAAAAAGGTGGTCCAACCAGATGAGGTCGTCTTCACGGAACTCATCCGCGGGTACCTCGCCGCGGACCCGCCGTCGTGGACGCGCGCCATGAACACCCTGGACAAGATGGAGCGGTTCGACGTGTCACCCAGTTCGCTGAGCTACAACGTCCTGCTGGCGAAGTGCGCCGCGGACAACGAACTGGAACGAGCCGAAGACGTCGTGGACCGAATGGCGGATGAAGGCGTGGAGCCCGACAGGTTCACGATGGAGGCGGTGAAGAAACGGCGGAGCATCCGCAGCTACGCCAAGAAGGTGCTCATGCTGTGAGCACCGCTGGGATGCGTGAGATGCGTGGGTCGATGCGATGTATTAGTAGAGCGCCGCCGCTAGATTGATTTGATTGTCAGTGAGATTATTTTTGATAAAAAAGTGCGAGTCTCTGCCGTGATGAGGTTGGGTAGATCCCGCCACTGTGCGTGGAGCGTCGGTGGTCCACGATGTTCGGAAGGTTCGGCCGCGGCGGCGGTAACTTCGTCGCGCAGTATCGCGTGTATCCCGTCAGCTTCGTCGATAAGGTCCGTCCCCGCATCACCGCGGGTTCCCTCTCGCCCCGCGGCACCCTGCCGACCCATCGTTCGCGCCTCTTTCGCCATCACAGCTGTGTAGATCTGGACGACCGTTCACTCACGCCACGCTGACGCCATCCACCGCACTTCGATCCTCCACAGAACGAGGCTGAGAATGGAGACAAGAGTGAGTCATCGCGCGACACGTCCAAACTCCACCCCGTCGGCACGGGACACCGAGCGGCGAGACACGCTGACTCGTCCTAGGTCACTTCAAACGCATCTCCCCCATCTCGGATCTCGCGCCCAAACCCCCGACCCGCGACTCACGCCCGCGATCTTCCACCTCGATCCCACCTCCGCAGTCTTCATCCCCCCGTCCGCGCTCGACAGGCTGAGTGAGTCCCATCATCCCACCCGTACAATCCCACCCAACCCGCGCGTCTCTCCCGCGGCCCCTCGGAAAAAGCGGACGGACGCGCGAGCGATACGAAACCACCACCACCGCCGTGCCCTGTGCCCACTCTAACGCGCTAACCCTAAACTATCCACCCGCCCACCCTGTTTACACACAGGTAACCTCATGTTCGACGACCCCGTGATGCTGTTCGAGCTCACCAACGTCAAGCAGAAGAAGCGCACGCACTGCGGCGTCTTGGAGTTCACCGCCGAGGAGGGCGTGTGTTACATTCCGTACTGGATGATGCAAAACTTGCTCCTCACCGAGGGCGACGTCGTGAAGTTGCAGTACACCAAGCTGGAGAAGGGCAACTTCGTCAAGCTCCGGCCGCAGACGAAGGACTTCCTCGACATCTCCGACCCCAAGGCGGTGCTCGAGATGACGCTCAGGCGGTACACGTGCCTGACGCTCGACGACACCATCATGATCAACTACAACAACCGGCGGTACTTTGTCGACATCGTGGAGTTGAAGCCGGATAACGCGGTTTGTATCCTGGACTGCGATCTCAACACGGATTTCGCGCCGCCGCTCGATTACGTCGAGCCCGAGCCGGTGTTCCGGAACCCGCCACCGCCGAGTGTCAACGGAGGGAACGCGCTCGGCAAGGAGAAGGGTGGGCAGAAGCGAAAAGAGGAGCCCGAGCCCGTGGACGAGGGTCCGAAGTTTCTAGCCTTCGCCGGCGGCGGCAACCGCCTCGACGGCAAGAGCTCCCGCCCGGATCTCAAGCCGGTGGAGGTTGATGTGCCGACCACCTCTCTGAACATCCCGAAGGAGTTTGAGCGGTTCATTCGCGGGCCCAAGCCCGAGGGTGGCGAGAAGAAGAAGGAGGAGGAGGGCGGGAGCGGTCTGCCGAGGAGGAAAGCCGGAAAGCTCGTGTTTGGAGGCGCGAGGAAGGCTGCGGCGGAGGCTGCGGCGGGGGGCGGGGCGGCCAAGGAAGAGGAGAAGAAGGAGGAGCCGAAGTTTAAGGCTTTCCAGGGGAGTGGGAACAAGCTGAAATAGAGGGTCCCCGCGGCGGCGGCGAATTCTTTTTTTGAAGACCAAACAAAGTCGTTTACGCACGCTTCATTGCCTAGCTAGAATCTCAGTCCAACGCTGGCATATGAGTGTAATCTTCCCAACCTGGGCACTTGTTCTCTACCGCGTACCGCAGGCAGCCCAAGTGCTTAGGGCTACTCCTATGCTTAGCAGCAGCCCCGATCGTCCGACAGTCCCACGGGCACCCGTTCTCGCGCAACCATCGGAGAGCGTGAAGGTGTCCATTACGGGCAGCCAGTTGGCACGCACGAGCGGTCATGACACAGTCATTCTTTCGCGCCCATTTTAGTAATGCGATACTTCCCAGTGCAGCAGCATTAATGTACAACCATTCCTGTACCTTCCAGGGATCACTTCTGTCGAGAAGCTGTTGAGAAGCAGCACTGCCGAGAAGCTTAAAGACCCTGTCGCTGGGCAGAGATAGAGCCGCGTCGTTGTCGACCAAGCGAACTTTGATTTCTTGGTATGAGCCCATTTGACAAAGGTTTCTCAACCCCCGACGTCTCCTATGAGTTTCGAGCCCGGTAGTGTCGAACCTGAGAGGGTACGCCGCGGCAGTCTTGGAGGCGTCCTTCCACAACGTGCTGACCTGGGCGAGGTTGAGGCGGGTCTGGACGCACTGCACGTGGGAAAAGACCACGGTAGCGATATCCAAGTGCGGATCGAAGATCGGTTGGTTCGTATCGGGTACCCACATGCCGCTTTGGATCGACATGGTTGCGATGCGAGGGCGGGGAGTGAGACGTCTGGCGAGCTCCAGTCGTTGCTTTTCCTCGGTTTTGGTCGGTTCACACAGTCCGGACATTTTTCAAGTTTTCTGTGACCTAGAAACTGAGGCGCCATCATACGCCGGTCGCGCGCGCGTCGGTCAGGGAAGCTCCTCTGGGAGGCAGTCAATGCCGTGTCGGTCGACGTAGGTTCACCTTACGCTTCCCACCCCGCGACCCGAACATCTTTCGCCCGTTCTCGACGAGCCGCGACCCCAATTGTCCGGAGCGCTCTCACCCTAAATTCTCTAGCACCCAACAAAACACACCCGCCCGGATCGAACACCGCCGGTCTCAACCCATCTCCACCGTCGTCCCCCGACAAACACAGCGTCTCTGGGTAGAGACAGAAGGGACCGAGCGAGCGATGGCGCCGAAGAAGAGCCCGAGGAGCAGCTCGGGCTCCAAAAAACCGCAGAGCAAAGGGGACAAGGACGCAGCGAAGGCGACATCGCAGGCCGATGATGTCGCCGACGCAGAGGCGAAGCGGAAAAAAGAGGAGTTGGCGCGCAAGGTGCGCGAACGTCTGAAGGCCAAGCAGGCCACCGAGGCTGCCAAGAAGGACGTCGGCGCGGGCGCGAAGCGCGAGCGCGGCGACGACGACGACGACGCGACGGGCGATCGGGAGGACGAGAAGGCATCGTCCAAGCGCCGGCGAACCGCCGAGCCGACGCCGTCCACCGCCGGCGAGATCCAGCCGATCGCGGACGACAACGACGCCGGGAAGGATCCCGCCGCGGATCTCGCGACGCAGATGCGCGAGCGACGCGAGCGCTCGGCCGCCGCGGGGGCAGGCATGGACGACGGCGACGCGCGCACAGCTGTGTCGGATCGGGTTCGACCCCCGGGCTGGCGACTCGACGAGGACGAGGACCTCGCCGGGATGGACGACGACGACGACGACGGGGATGAACCCTCGGTCGCCAACAAGCCAACCGACGACGACGACGACGACGAGGTGGACCCGCTCGAGGCGTTCATGGCGGCGAACGACTCCGTCATGGACGCCGAGCGAGCCGCCGCGGCTAAGCGGCGGGAAGATCGCGAGACGCATCAGCGCAAGCGCCGCGAGGAGAAGATTTCTAAAAAGGCGGAAACGGAAGCCGCCGCGGACTTTTTCGCCGTCGCCGCAAAGGCGGCCAAGGCGGCCAAGGCGGCGCTCGAGGGCGTCGGGGATAACGACGCCATGGACGTGGATGCAAACGTGGATCCGGACACGGGGTTACCGCCGTTGAAGAAACCGAGTAACGGGGATGACGACGACGACCCGTTGGATGCCTTCATGCGAGCCAACAACGCCAAAGCCGACGCCGCCGTCGCGAAGGCTGCCGCGCGTGTCCCCGCGCCCGTCGTTCGCGCCAAGCCGGCGATTGGCACGCACGTCACCGCGCGCCCCGTGGTGCTCAAGAAACCGGCGAGCTCCACGTTTTTGAAAGGGATCACCGTCAAGGCGCCAAAGTTGGTAAAACCCGGGAAGAAAGAAGGGGGCCGAGTGGTTAAGAAGATCGGTTTGGTCAGGCGGTTCTTCGACGCCGACTCGGACGGCGGCGATTCATCTTCAGACGACGGACCCGGGGGTGCCGATTCGGATTCCGACGCCGCCTCCGGAAGCGACGACGACGCCGAGTGGGCACGGAAGCAGCAGTCGCGGATGAGCAAGGCGGATAAGCTGGGAGTCGCCGACCACGACGCCATCGACTACGAACCGTTTCGTAAAAACTTTTACATCGAATCGTACGAGATTGCCCGGATGTCAAAAGCCGAGGTGAAGGAGCTGCGGGCGGAGCTGGAGGGGATCCGATGCCGCGGGAAGGACGTCCCGCGGCCGATCAAGACGTGGGCGCAGTGCGGTTTGAGCAACCGCGTCGCGGAGCTGATCCGCCGGAGCGGGTTTGAGAAGCCGATGCCCATCCAGTGCCAGGCGCTTCCGGTGATCATGTCCGGGCGCGATTGCATCGGCGTCGCCAAGACGGGTTCGGGGAAGACGCTGTCGTACGTGTTACCCATGCTGAGGCACGTCAAGGACCAGCGACCGATCGAGAGCGGCGACGGACCGATCGGCATGATCATGGGACCGACGCGTGAGCTCGTGACGCAGATTGGCAAGGATTGCAAAAAGTTTGGAAGAGCCGCGGGGCTCGTCGCGGTTTCCGTGTACGGAGGCAGCGGGGTCGCCGCGCAAATCGGGGAGCTCAAGCGGGGGTGCGAGATCGTCGCGTGCACCCCCGGGCGCATGATCGACGTGCTGACCACGGGCGCCGGTCGCATCACCAACTTGAGGCGCGTCACGTACATGGTACTGGACGAGGCGGATAGGATGTTCGACATGGGGTTCGAGCCGCAGATCACGCGGATCATGAACAACCTCCGGCCTGACCGTCAGACGGTGATGTTCAGCGCCACGTTCCCGCACGCGATGGAGGCTTTGGCGCGCAGCGCCTTGAACAACCCGGTGGAGATTCAAGTCGGCGGACGGTCCGTGGTCAACTCGGACATTGAACAGATTGTGGAGATGCGCGAGCCCGAGGACCGGTTCTTACGGGTGCTGGAGCTGCTGGGCGAGTGGTACGAGCGCGGGAAGATCATCATCTTCGTCGCGAGTCAGGACAAGTGCGACTTGGTTTTCCGCGACTTGCTCAGGAGCGGGTACCCGTGTCTGTCCCTTCACGGCGGGAAGGAGCAGACGGATCGGGAGTGCACAATCGCGGATTTCAAGTCTGACGTGTGCAACATCCTCGTCGCGACGTCCGTGGCGGCGCGCGGGTTGGACGTCAAGGATATGCGTTTAGTGGTCAACTACGACACCCCGAACCACTTGGAAGATTACGTCCACCGAGTCGGACGGACCGGTCGCGCCGGGAACAAGGGCACCGCGGTGACGTTCATATCGCCCGAGGAGGAAAAGTTCGCGCCCGATTTGGTCAAGGCGATGACGGACGCCAAGCAGCCGGTGCCGACGGATCTGCGGGAGATGGCGGACGAGTACGCCAAGAAGAAGAAGGAGGGCTTAGTCGTCGGGGGTAAGAGCAGCGGCTTCGGCGGGTCCGGGTTCAAGTTCAGCAAGGAGGAACAAGACGCTGAGAAACGCGCGAAGAAGGCGGCGGCGCTCGCGGCGGGTCTGGAGGTTCAGGCGGACCACTCGGACTCTGACTCTGATGACGAAGGCCGGTTCGATGACGACGGTGAGCCCATCTTCGCGAGTGCCGGGCGCTCGGGCGCGGCGGCGGCGGCTGCTGCGGCAGCGACGACGACGGCGGCGCAGGCAGTCGCCGCCGAGCAGGTGGCCAGGGCGGCGGCGGCGGGCGCCGCGGCGGGTGCGTCCGCGTTCGGCGCCACTGGCGCGGTGGCTGCCGCGCCGGTGCCGGCCCCTTCGGCTCCCGCGCCGACTCCCACGGCTCCCGCGGCGCCGGAGGATCCGAAAGTCGCGTTGCTGAACGCGGCGGCGAGGGCGGCTGCGGCTAAGATCGGCACCTCCCTCGGCGTCGTCCCGAGCGGGTCAACCGCGCAGGCGCAGGTCAACGCCGCGAACAACTCGCAGATGTCTCTGGCGATATCCCAGGCGGCGAACAACATGGCGCTGGTGACGGGCGCGACTACCGGCGCCGCTCGAGCCGCGGCTTTCGCGGCGGCGTTGAACGCTCAACACGCGGCGGCTAGAAGCGGCGTGTTCCAGGCGGACGGGACGCACTTCGAGTCCGAGCTGGAGATTAACGACTTCCCGCAGCAGGCGAGGTGGAAGGTGACGCACAAGGATTCAATCGCGCAGATTTCTGAATTCACGGGCGCGGCGATCACCGTCAAGGGGCAGTACTACGCCCCGAACAAGCCGGTTCCGCCCGGCGAGCGGAAGCTGTTTTTGCTCATCGAGGGACCGAGCGAGCGGTGCATCAAGACGGCGAAGGGACGGATCAAGGAGATCATCGAGGAGGTGGTGGCGAAGGAGAGCCTCCCGGGCGGGTTTCGGGACATCGGCAAATACAAAGTGTAACGGGCTCGTCGCGCATAGGCTACTTTAAATCCAACATAGCTAGGATCGTAAAAACCATTCGACGGAGGTCACCGGAGTTCCTTCTTCTTGTCACGTCGTCACTCTCTCACGTCGTCTATCAATAACGTGTGCGGTCAGAGGGCTGCGCCCGCGACTGTGAGGAGTGTTCGAAGTCGTCGCTTTCAGCTTGTGACTTTTCATATCTCGATCCTTCCGAGGGAAATGCAAGGTAGTTTGGTTCGTTTGAGAGATCTCGTCCGCTCACACTTCACGGGGCGCGAGGGAGGGATGACGACGGTGTGGCGGCCACGCGTGAGGATTCCAGTTCCGGATATCGACGGTGCCGATGCTGACGAGAAGCGGAGAGAAGAGTTGA
>Ga0257110_1001631_pt1 | contig 10577 bp, 12 predicted proteins | sample LP_taG_7_FD_190184 | JGI IMG/M metagenome (GOLD analysis project Ga0257110, IMG submission 190184) | Marine microbial communities from Northeast Subartic Pacific Ocean, Canada - LP_J_2015_P26_10m | ecosystem: Environmental > Aquatic > Marine > Oceanic | place: Canada: Northeast Subartic Pacific... | reverse complement strand
TTCCAATCTGTTTACCATCTAATATTTTTTTAATCTCATCGCCCACACAATCTAAACTTATAGACCTAGTTGAGTTTTCTAAATTTACTTTCCATTCTCCTGCAAGTAAATCCCAGATAGACTCTTTAAATTCAATTGCAGATTCTGCAGAGTCAATTCCAATTAAGGAAACTCCCCTTAAAATAAATGGAAAAACTGAAGTATTCAACTCCATGCCAGCAACATTCCCACATGCGGATACTGAGCATTTAGGTGCAGTCATAGAAATAATTTTAGCCAAAATATCTCCTCCCACAGTATCTACAGCACCTCCATATATAGCCTTGTCTAAGGGCCTGGTTGGATTCTCCATAAATTCATTTCTAAGCAATACCGATGAAGCTCCAATGGATTTAAGAAACTCATCTTCAGAGCTCTTGCCAGTTAAAGCGTGAACTGTATAGCCAAGCTTATTAAGGATATTTACAGCAACAGAGCCAACTCCACCTGTTGCACCTGAAACTAGTATTGGCTTTTCTTTATCTATTCCACTATCAATAATTTTTTTAACTGAAGCTGCTGCAGTTAAGCCTGCAGTTCCATAACTCATAGCTTCCTTGGCTGTTAAATTACTTGGCAGTTTTGCCGCCCAATTTGCAGGCACATGAATAATCTCTCCAAATCCACCATATTCACTCATGCCCATGCTATATCCGGTAACAATAACCTCATCACCGACTTGAAACCTGTTAGACATAGATTGAGTAACTTTTCCAACTGCATCAATACCAGGAACAAATGGATAATTTCTTGTTACACCACTTTTAGGACCTGAGGCTGATAAAGCATCTTTATAGTTTAAGGATGAGTATTCAACATTAATTATTAAATGATTGTCTTCGATTTCAGGTGTATTTATTAACTGAATAGATCCTGCATAAGCGCCATCTTTTTCTTCAATTAAGTAACCTTGATATTCACTCATCGTGGAGTCATTCTCATACCTGAATCAATTCTTATGGTTTCACCATTTAAATATGAATTTGAAACAATATGGGCAGCAAGATCTCCATATTCTGCTGGAATACCAAACCTATGAGGAAATTGTGTTGAATCAAGTAAAGGTTGTCTAACTTTGTCTGGAGCTAGTTGCATTAAAGGCGTATCAAAAATACCTGGGGCAATAGTACAAACTCTAATATTATGTCTTGCAAGATCTCTAGCAGCAGTTAGCGTTAAACCTATTACACCAGCTTTCGAAGCACTGTATGCAGATTGACCAATTTGTCCTTCATAGCCAGCAACTGAAGCTGTATTTATTAATACACCTTTCTCGCCTTTTTCATCAGGTTCATTCTTGTCCATCAACTCAGCAGCTAGTCTCATGACATTAAAAGTACCAACTAAATTTAAATCAATGATAAATTTAAAATGATCTAATGGATGAGGAGCTTCTTTTCCAATTATCCTTGCACCGTATCCGGTACCAGCACAATTAACAGCTACATGAAGAGCTCCAAATTTATCCTTAATGCCTGCAATGGCATCCATCACTGGTTGTTCTTCCATAACATTAGTTAAAAAATATTGAACATTCTCTTCACCTAATGCTGCTTGAACTTCTTTAGCATTATCTTCATTTAAATCAAGGATAGCTACTTTTGCTCCTTCAGCAACGAACTTCTCAACAGTAGCCCTTCCAAGACCAGAGGCCCCACCTGTAACTAATGCAACTTTATTTTTTAAATCCATATTAACTCCATAAAAACTTAGGTGAGAATTATAACCATTAACCATTATAAGAACAGTAAGTATATAAAACCTTTTTGGCATGTAAATTGCTTTATACAGGTTGTAGAACATATTTTTTAATTTTAAACAGGAGAATTTAATGAACAAATTATTAACTATATTAGTAGCTAGCTTTTTAACAGTTCCTAGCTTTGCTAGCGTTAGTGCTAATGTCGGCTTTTCATCAGACTATATATGGAGAGGAATGACACAAACCTCAGGTGATCCAGCCATATCTGGTGGTTTTGATTTTGAAACTAAATCAGGTTTTTACGCAGGTATCTGGGGTTCAAATGTAAGCTTTTCTGAAGGTGCAGGTAGTGAACTAGATACCTATCTTGGATACGGCTTTACTATAGGTGATGTTGACGTTGACATCAGCTATATTGATTTTGGCTACCCAGGTGATTCTGGCTTAGATTTTCAAGAACTTGGAGTTGCTTTAAGTTATAGCAATTTTGGAATTGGTTATTATCTCGGTCAAGACGGAGCTCCGGACTACATAGACCTATCTTATTCAATGGGTGCTTTTTCCTTTTCATATGGAGACTATGACACCTATGGAACCAATTATGCTTTAAGTTATGGATTTGCATGCGGCACTTATGACTGCGCTTTAGTATATTCTGATTTTAGCTCTAGCTCTCTAGATCTAATGGATGAAGATGCGCTTGTTATTTCAGTATCTGCTAGTTTTTAAGGGGTATAAATTATGAAACTTATTACTGCAATAATAAAACCTTTTAAACTTCAAGAAGTAAAAGATGCTCTTGTTGAAGCTGGTGTAGAAGGCTTAACAATAACAGAAGTCAAAGGTTATGGAAGACAAAAAGGCCATACTGAGATGTATAGAGGCTCTGAATACTCAGTGGATACATTACCAAAAATTAAGCTAGATATTCTTATTGATGACTCTAATCAGGACATTGTCATTGAAACTATCATCAAATCTGCAAATACCGGAAAAATTGGTGATGGAAAGATTTTTGTATCTAACATTGAAGACGTAATTAGAATTAGGACCAGCGAAACTGGTTCTTCAGCAATTTAAGGAGAACAATTATGATAAATAAAAAAATATTAATGGCTTTTTGTGTTTTGTTTTATGCACCATCCATGGTGGCTCAAGAAATAAACTCTGGTGATACTTCATGGATTTTGACATCTACTGCCTTAGTGCTTTTTATGACATTACCAGGACTTGCATTATTTTATGGCGGCTTAGTTAGATCAAAAAATGTTTTGTCAGTATTAATGCAATGTTTTGCAATTGCATGCTTAGTATCTGTTTGTTGGGTTGTTTATGGATATAGCTTAGCCTTCAAAGGTGAAGGTCTGTATATCGGTGACTTAAGTGCATTATTTTTAAATGGTATAGAAAGAGATTCAATGTCTGGCTCTATTCCTGAATCACTATTTGTTATGTTTCAAATGACTTTTGCAATAATTACTCCAGCTTTAGTTGTCGGCGCATTTGCTGAAAGAGTAAAATTTGGGCCTATTTGTGTATTTTCCGTTCTTTGGTTTACTTTTGTTTATTTGCCTGCATGTCATATGGTGTGGGGAGGCGGATTCCTTGCAAATGCTGGCGTTATAGATTTTGCTGGTGGTTTAGTCGTCCATACTACTTGTGGTGTTGGTGCTCTTGTTGCAGCCGTCATGCTGGGCAATCGTAAAGGATTTCCTGGCAATGCTATGCCTCCTCATAATAGAACCATGGTCATGATAGGAGCTTGCATGCTCTGGGTGGGGTGGTTTGGTTTTAATGCAGGTAGTGCTGTTGCAGCAGATTCTAGTGCAAGCATGGCTATGTTGGTTACTCACATAAGTGCTGCAGTTGGAGCCTTAACTTGGATGAGCATTGAATGGATTAAACAGGGTAAAGCTACCATCATTGGAATAGCTACAGGCATGGTTGCTGGTTTAGCAACTATAACACCAGCTGCTGGAAGCGTTGGTCCTGCAGGAGCTTTATTAATTGGTGTTATGGCGGGTTATATTTGTTTCTATGCAACTCAAGCTATAAAAGGTTACTTTCATATTGATGATTCATTAGATGTTTTTCCTGTTCATGGAGTTGGAGGAATTCTAGGAATAATAATGATAAGTTTTCTTGGATCACCTGAAGGCTTCTTAGGTTCCGGAGCATCAGGTATTGCTGAAGGTGGTGTTTGGGTGCAATTAAAAGCGCAGTTACTAGGTATTACTGTAATTGCTGCTTGGACGGGATTAGCAACATATTTAATTATTAGAGCGATAAGTGTCTTTACTGATATCCGAGTAAGTGAAGATGTAGAGTCTGAAGGTGTTGATATTAATGAGCACAACGAACAAGGATATAGTTTTTAAATTATAGTGCTTCCTTTTGAATTACAGGATTAGAGTATTGCTGCAATAGTAATGCTTTAATTCCTGGTTCAAGTCCCATAGTTCTATTTTCAAGATAATCTTTAGCAAAATTAATTTGATCCTTAGAAAAATTACAATCAAGAGTGTATTTAATATTTTGTAATTGGCATGCAGCAAAATTTGAAGGCTGTAATTCATATAAATCTAGTATTGATCGACTTATCAAATTAGCACAGGCCTCGTAGCTATTATCTATAAAATTGATCGGAGAACCAATATTCAAATTAACCAAGCCCTTCTGACCAGAAATACCATTAGCAATAGAGTTAAGATCCTCTTTATCAGTTTTTATATATTCTTGATGGGTTGCAATGGCATGAAGTTCGTTTGCTTTGAATAAGTCATTGGGATCAAATTCATATGAAACTGCTACAGGTATAAAGCATAGAGAATTAAAGTAATCACTAATTGGTATAGATTTTCTATTAATTAAATGAATCATTTTTAATAAAGCGGGATCAGTTTTATCCAGGCCATCTTTTGCCCTTCCTTGTTTTTGAGCAATCCAAATTGGTTCATTTTTTTCTAAAATACTATCTTCGATATATTCAGATGCTAAATTAAGTCCCTGATATATTTCACGTTTAGATTTGCCAGTGCGATCTATAATAAAACTCTTATTAAGTCTCATTAAATCTGAAGCCCAGGCTTCGCTCATCAAATTATTTCCTACAGCAATATTGGTTGTTTTAAAATTATTTTGATGAAGCATGTAATTTAATAGAGCTGGATCAACGGTAATATCTCTATGATTAGACATATACAAATATGACATATTTGGTTTGATGTTTTGAAAGCCGTTACAAGTAAAACCTGAAGTTTTTGTATCAATCATATTGCTAACTAAATTTTCAAAAATAGATTGATAGTCATTAATAGTATGAATATTTTTAATCTTTGTTTGAAGAATCTTAGATGCAATCCATGCGCTAAAAGGTATCTTTGTTAAAAAGCCAAACTTAGTAGCAGAAATAAAAGCTTTTACAACATCACTATTTGTAGATAATTGCTGAAGTACACTTTGTACTTCTGAATCAGTGTAAGGTCTAATAGAATCAAATCTTTTCACATGCAGCCATTAGGATATAATTTAATTCTTATTTTACAGTAATATTAGCTTATGAAACATTATTTAGACTTTCAAGGCATGGCGGTTCTAGCCCATAGAGGGGGCGCATTAGAAGCAAATGAGAATACACTCGAATCATTTCAGTATGCTCACAGCATAGGGTGTGATTATATTGAGACTGATGTGCAGATTACCTCCGATGGGATTCCTTATATATTTCATGATGAAGATTTATCTAGGATTGTTGGAGAAAAGAAATTATTTAATGAGCTTTCAAGTCACGAGATTGATGATTTAGTAATTTTTTCTGATCATAAAATTCCTACTCTCAGATCTGTACTGGAAAGCCTTCCGACTACCCTCTTCCAAATTGATGTAAAAACTGATGATGTTGCATTGCCTGCGTTAAAAGTTATTGAAGAATGTAATGCACTCAGTCGAGTCTGCATTGCGAGCTTTTCAAGCAAAAGGCTCGAAGTAGTTAGAAATTTATATCCTGATATCTGTATATCAATGGGCCCCAAGGAAATAATTAAAACATTGCTTGCAAGTTTTGGTCTTTACTCAAAATCGATTCATGGACAATGTCTTCAAGTGCCTATATATCAATATGGTATAAAAATAGTCACTAAAAGATTCATAAATTATGTTCAAAATAAAGGTTTGAAAATTATTGTTTGGACCATTAACGATATTCAGACAATGGATAAACTTATATCAATGGGTGTTGATGGAATTATTACTGATAAACCTTTGGAGCTTAAGCAACTTTTAGCTAAGAAAAATATTTCGTCTTAAGATTTACAAAAAACTTTTTAGCAAAGTAATACATAGGAAGAATTATTGCTGTTGTAATAATAATCTCTAGGGTGAAACTGAGATCCAATAAGCTTCGAATAAATGGCGCAACAACAAATCCTGCAAAAGCCCCTAGTATGCTATAAAAAATTATTGATTCTTTGCTAAGTAATTTCATTAGGCTCCTTAACTTTCAACATTATTAATCCACCTGCAACAAATAATAAAATAATTGGAGTCAACGCAATTGTAATGCTATCAAAAACAAAAATGAACATTCCTACAAGAGCAGGTCCTATAAAAGCACCAGCCTTTCCAAAAGTATTAAAAAATCCAAAAAATTCACCCGCTTTTTCTTCGGGTACTAATTTCCCAAACAGACTTCTTGAACAAGCCTGAATTCCTCCTTGAACTGATCCAACGCCTGCAGCTAATATGTAAAATTCTGCTGCTGAAGAGAGCGTAGTTGAGTAAACCACAATTGCTATGTAAACAATGATGCATATATTAATAACTGATCTATCTCCATATTTTGCAGAAATTTTGGACCAAATTAAGGTAGCTGGAAATGCTACAAATTGAACAAGAATCAACCCAGTAATAACAGCACTACTCTCCAATCCAATATTAATAGCAAAGGTAGATGCTAAGTACATAACAGTATGAACTCCATCTATATATAGAAAGAAAGCTAATAAAAAGAGAAAGGCATTCTTATGCTCTGATATATTTCTTAAGGTAACAAAAACTTTAAATGTTGATTCTTTAATTAAAGATTTTTCATAGAGAGCAATACCCCTGTCTTTAAAATGGATAGCAATAGGTATTAAAAATAAGCTCCACCAAATAGATACCATGATAAAAGACCATCTGATTGCTTCAGAGGCATCAGCAAGACCAAAAGATTCTGGATATAAAGTCATGATTGCATTCACTAAAAAAAGCATGCCTCCACCTAAATACCCGAAGGCAAATCCAAGGCTTGAGATTCTTGTGAGCTGAGATTGAGGAGCAATTTGTACTAACATCTTGTCGTACAAAATATTACCTGCAGAAAAGCAGTAATTAGCAATACCAAAAAATATTAATGCTTGAAACCAAGCCCCTATTTCTAAAGTAAATAATAAAGCTACAAAGATTATAGAAATCAGAGTAAATAAGGTAAATAGTTTCTTAGTTGTTCTAGATAAGTCTGTAATAGAACCAATAATAGGTGCTGAAAATAATAATACTAAATTACTAATTGTAAGTGTCCAAGTATAATAGGATGTAGCAACAAGACTATCTACCCCAGAAGACCAGAACTCTGTATAAAAAATAGGAAAGAAAGCTGCAACTATAGTTGTTGCAAAAGCTGAATTCCCAGCGTCATAAGCTATCCATGCCTTTGATTCAGTATTTAATTTAAGTTTCGTCATTCAACAATTAACCTAATACTAGTTTCGTTGAAGCAATGATAACCCGAAACGACTAATGAAATAAGGTTATTGTTTGGGAAGAATATATATACAAAATAAATAGATAAAACTTGAATATAAGTGTATTTTTTTTTATATTCTTAATAAGGGAGATTATTATGAATACTGATTCAGAAACTTTAAGACATGGAGCATTCTTTGTATTAGGTATCGGCGCACTCGTATTTGCACTGGGCGTTGGATCTATGTTTTATCCAGGTTAGTGAATTAACCTGGCGGCCATGAAAATGGACGGCCTGATAAAAGATGGATATGGACATGAAATACGCTTTGTCCAGCCTTGGCGCCGTTGTTTACAACTAGCCTAAAAGTATCTTCAACACCAATCTGCCTTGCAACCTCTCCTGCTACCCACATTAAATGTCCTAGTAACTCTTTATCTTCTTCGGAAGCATCTGAAACTTTTACTATTGGTTTTTTTGGGATAATTAAAAGATGAACTGGTGCCTGCGGATTAATATCCTTAAAGACCAGAGAGAGATCATCTTCAAAAATAATATCTGCTGGTATTTCTTTATCAATAATCTTTTGAAATAAAGTCATTTAAAAAAATAATAAAAATCTTAGATAAAAAATCTAATAACTAATCTAAATACTATATAAAAAATAGCAGAAGTCATTGCCAAAGCAAGGAGGACAACAAATAAGTCTCTTATTATTTGAATAAACCTTCCTGACCTCTTCGCTTTAATTAATTGTTGAAATAAAAATACAACTGCAATAACGCTTAAAAATAAAATTAGTATATTAATCATAAAGTTTTAACCAAAAATTGAGCCAATGCCTATTACCAGAAAACCTAAAGCAATGCCCCAAGTAATGCAGGCTATTACATCTGCTATATAAAATCTTAACGCTTTTACGTCAGAAACTCCAAGCAAAAAAGGAGTTAATGATCTAATAGCTGGTACAAATCTTCCAAAGAGAACTGTATAAGGACCAAATTTATCTAGAAACTTTTGTGCTCTTTTTATTGTTTTTTGTCTTTTAGTAAGGGCTTTTGAAGCCAAAATTTGAGGACCTACAGTTTTACCTAAAAAGAAACTGGAAACATCTCCAATATGCGCTCCTATCATTGCAACAGGAACAATACCAAAAATACTTAGAGCGCCCATGTTGTACAAAAATATGCATATAGAGAAGAGAATTGCTGAAGAAATAAAGATGCCAGTAATTAAAAAGGATTCTGCAAATGCAAAAAACATAATAATCATCCAGGAGTATTCAATATTATTAATTAAAAATTCTTGTATTGATTCTAGATTCATAAGTGGGTGTGAATTATAGCAGTTGTAAAATAAACATAGATAAAATATTGTATCTGTAAATAAGGGGTAAGCATGATCGAAAATTTTCCAATACATATTGAAAACTCTGAAATTGAGTTACTGCATAAAAAGATACAATTAACACGTTGGCCTGATGAAGTGAATGACAAAAAGTGGTCACATGGAACTAGTTTAAAGTTCATGAAAAGTGTTGCCGACTATTGGGTAAACGATTTTGATTGGCGTCATCATGAAAATCTATTAAATAAGATTGGTAGCTATAAATTTCAAACTAGTTCGGGGCTAAAAATACATTTTTTGCACTCTCCATCTGACAATCCTAATGCGATTCCTTTGCTTATGACACATGGTTGGCCAGGAAGTATTCAAGAGTTCTTAAAAATTATTCCAATCTTAAAAAACAATCCTGAAGTAGATTTTCATATCGTATGCCCTTCTCTTGTCGGTTTTGGATTCTCAGACAAAGCCTCTGCACCAGGAATGAGCTCTGAAGAAATTGCTAAGCTTGAACATGAACTAATGCTTGAGTTAGGTTATGACAAGTATGTTGTTCAAGGTGGTGACTGGGGAGCTACCGTCAGTAAATGGATCGCCGAATTATTTCCAGAAGCCTGTCTTGGTATTCATCTTAATTTAATTATTGCTTGGCCTCCTGCTGACAGTGATCCTCTTGAAGGATTGAACGAAAGTGAAATAAAAGGCTTAAATAATCAACAAAAGTATCAATCAAGCGGTTATGGCTACTATGCAATTCAAAGCACAAAACCACAAACACTTGGATATGGACTTAATGACTCTCCTATTGGTTTGGCCGCATGGATAATTGAAAAGTTTCATGCATGGACCGATGATGAGAATGATAAGTTAATACTAGATTTAGATGAGGTGCTAGCTATAGTTTCACTTTATTGGTTTACAGAATCTATTACCTCCTCATGCAGAATATACAAAGCAAATGGTCAAATTGGTTTTTCTTTTAACCCTATCAAAGCCCCTTTTGCAGGAGCCTTATTTAGTAATGAAATTATTAAACCACCTCGAGCATGGGCTGAGAAAATTTACAATGTTGTTCAGTGGAATGAATTTGATGGTGGACACTTTGCCGCGAATGAAAATCCAGAGATTTTGGCTAAAGATGTTATAGACTTTGTAAAAAAGTTAAAGCTTTAATTTCTTTAAAATATCTCGAAATGAAACGTATTTAAAATTTTGGTTTTTATCAATTCCTTTGTCTTTATTGTATCCATCCTGAACAACTAGAAGACCTTGAGGAAAATCTCTATTGAGTTTATTGCTCAATATAGCAACACCATCTGTATCACTTGCGCCATCAATTGAACCATAGATTGAGGACCCAACTCTAAAACTATTGATATATTCATAAGGTGCTTCTCGATTGTAAATATTATATTTTGAATCACCTTGAGAAGATAAAACGACATAACCACTGGTCGAAGAAGTTTTATAGATAGCAACACCTTCTGGATCTCCTCCAATATTACCTTCACGAGAATCTACTACAAATGGATTATTGAAATTTAAGGAGCTTTCTAGCCTATATGCCTTAAGAACTCCATTAATATTTTCTTCTGAAATAAATAGAGTTCTATTTTCATCATCATAAACACAGCCCTCTGATTCACCATTATTAGTAAATGTATGGATTAATTTAAGAGCGCTATTAATATATTGCCAAACCTCTACATTAGGCCCGCCATCCTCGGTAGCAAAGATTATTAAACCCAGCTCAGGATCATTGCCCAC
>Ga0257110_1001630_pt1 | contig 10579 bp, 11 predicted proteins | sample LP_taG_7_FD_190184 | JGI IMG/M metagenome (GOLD analysis project Ga0257110, IMG submission 190184) | Marine microbial communities from Northeast Subartic Pacific Ocean, Canada - LP_J_2015_P26_10m | ecosystem: Environmental > Aquatic > Marine > Oceanic | place: Canada: Northeast Subartic Pacific... | reverse complement strand
AAGATAACACGAAGAATAAAAAATATGTTGCATAAGACAAAAAGTCCAGAAATTTTTGTTATTCAAAAAGAAAATTTTCTTTATAGGTCTCCTTATGGTACTTCTCATGGATCTCCCTATGATTATGACACCCACGTTCCTTTAATATTCTCACATAAAAATTACGAAAAACATAAAAATCATAAAAAAGTAGAAACAGTAGATATTGCACCAACAATAGCTAAATATTTAGGTATAAGCATTCCTGAATATTGTGACGGAAAGGCTTTGGACATTTAAAATGCTAATTCTTAACAATCTTGTAAAGCAATATGGAAACATTAAAGCTGTAGCAGGTATATCACTTAAAATAGATGAAGGTGATATCTATGGATTTCTTGGGCCAAATGGTGCAGGGAAAACAACCACTATTAGAATGATAATGGGGATTATAAAACCTGATACCGGTTTTATAAAATTGAATGGAAAAGATATCAATTCAAAAGATCGTACCCGGATAGGTTATCTACCAGAAGATAGAGGGCTTTATCAGAAACAAAGGTTGTTAGAAACTATTTGTTATTTTGGAATGCTTAAGGGCTTCAATAAATTTGAAGCTCACGAAAATACAAAAACTTGGCTAAATCGGTTTAGCCTTGAAAATCAAGAGAATAGAAAGATTGAAGAACTTTCTAAAGGTAATCAGCAAAAAGTTCAATTTATAATTGCCCTATTAAATGATCCAGACCTTTTAATTCTTGATGAACCATTTACGGGCTTAGATCCGATAAATCAATTACTTCTTAAGGAAATTATTCAAGAAAAAGCTCAAGCAGGTAAAACAATTATCTTTTCAACGCACCAAATGGAACAGGTTGAAAGGCTTTGCTCTAACATATCGCTTATAAATAAAGGAAAAATAATCTTAGAGGGGGAATTGAGAGCTGTAAAAGATTCAAAAAAGACAAAAGCTATAGAGGTTGTATTCGATGGGAAGGTTGATATTGAAAAAGTTGAAAATTATTTAGAAAATGTTATAGTGAAAGAAAATTTTGTTTCTGGTATTGTAAAAAAAGATCATCGATCATTTCTTAATTGGATAAATAAAATTGTTGATGTTGAATCCTTCCAAGTTAAAATCCCAACTCTTGAGCAAATATTTATTGATGAAGTAAGGGAGCCTCGGTAATGCAAATTTGGAAAATCATGAAATGGGAATTTGTAAATCGAGTTAAAACAAAGCTTTTTATTTTAACAACATTTTTACTTCCTTTTTTTATGGGTGGAGTAATGTATTTACCATCATTACTAATGGACCTTGAGCCAGATGAAAATAAAATAATTGGCTTAAGGTATAATGATGTAAACGAAGCGCTAGTCAAAAGGTTTCAAGACCAGGCTAGAGAAACTCTTAAGTTAAAAAATGGTCTGTCTGAATTTTCTTTTTTAAAGTTTTCTAGTGATCAATCTGCTTTAAGTGCTGTGGAAGAAAAAAAAATCACAGGCTATCTAGATATTCCTCTCGGCGTATTAGATACCACAAGAGTGAAATACTTCAGTAATTCATTAAGTAATATCAAAATATATACTAGTTTAAGAAGGTTGTTAAATACGGTTGTGATCGAACAGAGGATGATTGATCAAAAAATAGATGCTTCATTAGTCGGGGAATTGAGTCGAAGGATCAATTTTGAAATATTCGAACTTGATGAACTTGGAGAAGCCTCAAAAGTTGATACCTTATCAAGTTTTTTAGTACCTTATTTATTTTTAATGATTCTATTCATGACTATCTTTATGAGTGGTCAACTACTCCTCAGATCGGTGATGGAAGAACGTACAAGTAGAACCATCGAAATCTTATTATCATCTGTCACTCCCGATGAATTAATGCGAGGAAAAATTTTTGGTTTGGGAGCCCTAGGGCTAACTCAAATGCTTTTTTATCTATTAATTGCTCTATCCGTTACTTATTTTAGGGGTATGGCGGTCATTGAACTCTCGCAAATTCCTCTGTTTCTTATTTTTTTTGTAACTGGCTATTTTTTTTATGCATCTATTTTCGCCGCAATGGGAACATTTTTCACTTCCGAACAAGAAGCTCAGCAATCTAGTGGCATGATAAGCCTTGTTGCTGTCTTGCCAATCGCATTTGCATCTTATTTTATTACAAACCCTGAATCTGCATTCACAGTTGGGATCTCTTATATTCCACCTTTAACACCATTCATGATGATTATACGAATTGGTACTGATTCTGTTAGCTTAATGGAAGTGTTTTACACGAGTATACTAATGATTTTTTCTTGTTTATTTATGTTAAAAGCATCAGGGAAAGTCTTTAGGACTGCAATTTTACTTTATGGTAAAAAAATCACATTTAATGAAGTGCGTAAGTGGATCATGTCATGATATTTTGCAATAATATTTTTTTCTGTAAAGTAAATAAAAAATGACAGGACTTATCATATATTTTTTGACCGCTCTTTTAATTTCATTCTTATGTTCATTATTAGAAGCAGTGTTACTAAGTCTTTCGATCGCTCAAGTATCCGTTATGGAAAAAGAAGGTCTTAACTCTGGTTTAATAATGGCAGAATTAAAACAGAATATAAATAGACCTTTAGCTGCGATTTTGACAGTTAATACAATTGCAAATACCATTGGAGCGGTGGGTGTTGGAGCTAAAACTCAACTTATTTATGGAAATGAATGGGTAGCAATAGCTTCTGGGGGATTAACGTTATCAATTCTTATTTTTTCTGAAATTATTCCAAAAACAATTGGTGCAGTTTATAATAAGTCTTTGGCTGCATTTGCTGCAGTTTCAATTAAAGTTTTAATGTTTATTGCTTGGCCATTTGTAATTATATCTGAAACTATTTCAAAATATATTCACAATGATAAAACTAACCCTACCATGAAAGCTTCGCGCGAAGAATTACTGGCAATGGCAGAAATAAGTGAAGACGAAGGCTCTATTGATGAGCAAGAGGGTGATATAATTGAAAATTTGATGAAACTGGATGATATGAAAGTTGAGGAAATAATGACACCTAGATCCGTTATGTTTGCTCTTCAACAAGAAGAGACTGTTGGAAGTGTTATAGAAGAACACTCACCAATAGCTTTTTCTCGTATTCCAGTTTTTAATAAAGATTTAGATAATATTACTGGCATAGTTAATAGATATACACTTGTTGATAAACAGGGACAAGATGATTTTAATGTTAAGATGAATCAAATGATGAAATCCATTCATTCTATTAATGAAACAACTTCTGTTGCGGATGCTTTAGACCTTTTTGTGAAAAGAAGACAGCAAATGTTTATAGTTACAGAAGAGTTTGGAACAACAACAGGTCTTATAACATTAGAAGATGCCATTGAAACTTTGCTCGGTGTTGAAATTGTTGATGAACATGATAATGTTGTAGATATGCGAAAACTTGCTAAGGCAAAAATGAAACTCAAAAATAAGGCATAATTTCCTTACCTTTTATTTTCTTAGGTATTGAGTTTGCAGAAATTGATTAATAAATTTGCCGGCTAATCCTATGGAGTATTAAAAATTATGGCAAAAAAACAAAAAAGTTTTGCAGATAAAGCCTCTGGAAATAAAAATGCTGATGCAGTATATGTTAAGTATGTTAAGAGTGTGAAATCTGATAAAAGTGGTCAGTGGAGATTTAATGAACAAATAGTTCGCACTGCTAAAGGTGAGCAGCTAGATACGGCTTTAAAGAGAATGGATGAGGTTGCCAATTTAGTTGATATAGACTTAAGTCAGTTCACAGAAAGCTCTGAAGCTCCGAAAGAAGAAAAACCTGTATCAGAAGAAAAACCTGTATCAGAAGAAAAACCTGTATCAGAAGAAAAACCTGTATCAGAAGAAAAACCTGTATCAGAAGAAAAACCTGTATCAGAAGAAAAACCTGTATCAGAAGAAAAATCTACAGAAGAAGAAAAAAACTAGCCAGTAGCTAAATTTACTTTTGGAGAGGTGGCCGAGTGGCTGAAGGCGCACGCTTGGAAAGCGTGTTTACGTTTATAGCGTAACGTGGGTTCGAATCCCACTCTCTCCGCACAAGTTAATTTTTCAAATCTCGCCTGATACGTGGAAAAAAAACAAATAATTTATTGAAATTACATATTGGATGCGGTAAAAATGCCTTGGATGGTTTTAATAACCTAGATAATAACGTATTTATTTTCTTCAAAAATATTCCCTTTATTGTAAAAATATTAGATATTGTAATGCTTCAAGAAAAATTCCGTTTAATAATTCATCAGTTGATTTTATTTATACTTGTCACATTTTAGAACATTTAGATAATGAAAAAGCTAAAGTATTTTTTGAAGAATCTTATAGAGTTTTAAAACCAAATTGTATTTTGCGTATAGTCGTTCCTAATTTTCAGTTATTAATTGATAATTATATAATTGATAAAAATGCAGATTCTTTCATTAGAAATTCACATTTGGTTGGTGAAAAACCGAAAAGTTTACTAAAAAAATACAATATATACTTCAAGGACATGATTGGCATCATCAAATGTTTAACGAAAATTCAATTAAATCATTAAAGGGATATAAATTTTCTAGTGTAAATATTTTAAAAGCAGGAAAAACTAATATTAAATTTGATTTATCTTTAGACCTAAATTAGCTTATGCATGAAAGCATATATTTTGAGTTGATTAAATGAATTTAATAATCACAGAAACATTTCAGTTAATCAATTGATTAAAGTCGCGTGCTTGGAAAGCGTAGTTACTTTAAATAAAATAACTTTTTTATAATTTTGATAAACTTATACACTGAATTAAAATCAATTTTAATGGCTCTAATTAAACCCTTAAGGTATAGGGAATTGTTTTTCAGAAAATCAATTCTAAATTATTATAAAAACTTTTATAAATATTCTTCTACTAAAATTAATAGTCACTCGACATATCATTCATTGAGCAGAATTGATATAATTAACACATTCATTAAAAATAAATCTGTTCTAGAGCGATCTCATATTAAATATTTAGAAATTGGTTGCTCTGATAATAAATGTTTTAACAATGTAAATCTACCTCTATCTCAAAAAACAGGAGTTGATCCAATCAGAGGTGGTACTCATAGAATGACAAGTGATGTCTTTTTTGAAAATTGTACAGATGAGTTCGATATAATTTTTATAGATGGATTACATATTTACGAACAAGTTCAAAAAGATATAATTAATTCGCTCTCTTTTTTAAGAAACGATGGAAAAATTATAATTCATGATATGATTCCTAAAAAATGGGAGATGGAGTGTGTACCAAGAATATATAATTCTTGGAATGGAGATGTATGGAAAATTGGAGTTGAATTAGAAAAATCAAGTGGGGTTAAATTAAAAATTTATGACTGTGATTATGGGGTTGGTGTTATTGAAAAGTTTTCTTCTGATTACAAATACCATAGAATGAATAACATTTTGCACAATCAATATTTTAAGGATTTTTTGAACTATAAATCAAATTTACCAATATATCCTCCTGCATCATTCCACGATTTATTTATCAAAAAATAGATGTTATTTCTCTACCTTTTTAAACCATAAAATGAATTGATGTTGAAAATGGAGGGGTGGCCGAGTGGCTTTAGGCACACGCTTGGAAAGCGTGTTTACGTCTATATAGCGTAACGTGAGTTCGAATCCCACTCTCTACGCAGAATTTTCTTTTTTAAAATACATTTTTTGACAGTTCATTAAGCCTATCTAACAGCATCCCATATGAATATGTTTTTAATTTGGATTTTAGCATCTTAGGTTATTTATATATATCGTTAAGTGCGGTTTCATTCTGTTTAATGACAATATTTGTTAAGCTTTCAGGCCAAAATATTGGAACCTTCCAAATTATTTTCTTCAGAGGTCTTTTTACGCTTCTAATCACCTTTTTAATTATTAAAAAGAAAAAAAAATATTTATGGGGTTATAATAAAAAAGTACTGATTTTAAGAGGTGTTGTAGGTACTTTTGCACTATTATTTGTATATGAATCGATTCAAAGATTTTCATTGTCAGAAGCTACGGTTATTCAATATCTATATCCTATTTTCACTGTAATATTTGCTTCAATTTTCTTAAATGAAAGATCCTCATTTAAAAGCTATATTGCAGTTGCTTTTGGTTTTTTGGGTGTATATTCTGTTTTGAACTATCCATTTATGTCCTATGATGAATCATTGCAATATTTAGATGTTCTTTTTGCTTTATTGGGAGCTATTTTTACAGCTTTAGCCTATGTCCTTGTTCGCCTCTGTTTAAAGTTAAAAGAATCACCATATGTTATAATGATTTATTTTCCTTTATTTACAGTCCCTTTAAGTCTTCCATTTACACTTTTAAGTTGGTCCACACCTACATTTACTAATTGGATATATTTATTTATGATAGGTCTTTTTACCCAACTAGGACAGACTTTTTTAACATTTGGATATAGGGTTCTTCCAGCTGGTAAGGCTGCAACTATGAGCTACATTCAAGTTCCATTAGCAGCTCTGGGTGGGCTTTTTATTTTTCATGAGAATATTTCATTTAATTTTATACTCGGATCCCTTTTAATTTTTATAGCTATTCTTTTTGTGATTAAAAAATCATAAAAAGAATTTAAGATTCACGCATCTTGATGTGACTTCTTTATTACTTTATTGCTAATTTAGTAAGTTGTTTTTTAATTAATCTTGTTGGCAAAAAAATGAAACTTAATTTTACTGCGATATATTTATTGTTTTTTTTAATCGGATGCACGCACAATTACGAACCTATTATAAGTTCTATCAAGGCTGATCCAAATCCTGTTCAGTTAAATGGTACTGTCAATTTAACATGTAATGCAAAAGATGATGACACATCAAGCTCGATGAAAGATGAAGAAATCTCTTATGAATGGTTCGCTTCAATAGGTGAAATTCAATACGGAGAGAGCCCTGAATTAGCAATCTGGACAGCACCATCTGAAGCAGGTTATTATTCTATAACATGTAAAGTTACAGATCAGTACAATGGAACTGATATAGAAACAATTAGTGTAACAGTTCAGTGATAAAATCAATTTTATTAGTTTTTTTAACTTTTCTTTTCATTTGTGGTTGTGAAATTAAAAATAGTCCCATCGAAATATTATCCATTGATTCAAGTGATTCAGTAGCCTTTTCTAATGAAATTATAAAACTATACGTGGATGCAGAAGATGGAGATGGTGATAAAATTTCTTATAGCTGGGGATCCTCAGGCGGTGATTTTACCGTAAAAAAAGATACTGCATTTTGGACTGCACCAAATCAAAGCGGTTACTACAATATCTCATGTAAAGTTTCTGATGGTGTTGGTTCCTCAGATGCAATACACACAACAATTAGAGTTCACCCACTTAACCCGGTGCCAGTCAATGGTTTAGATTGGAGTTTAAATGATACTGGTCTTATGAGTGGTCCAAATTCATCAAATGAAAGTAAAAATGGAACAACAGATTACTGGGATGGACTCACTGAAAACTCGGATTTTGGTTGGAATATTTCTTTACCAGATCAGTCTAATGGAGAAGTTTCACAATCTTTACTTTTTAAAGTTGAAGATAGTGCAAATTGTGGAGGAAACAATCCAAATGAACAGAAGGGGAAAGCTACTGCAAATATCCAAATAAATGGAGATACACCCATTACGCTAGATATTCAGTTCTCTGGGATTGGGGAAGCTCAATCAGCAGGATACGACTTAATTGAATTTAGTTTGAACGGTGTAATTATTGGAAGTGGGGAAGCTCCAGGTGGAGGCTTAGGCTGTACTTCAGACTCTGTGACAGTTAATCCAGCTGAACCGCAGATTTTAAACCCAGGCGCACATAGCCTCGTGATTGATTTTACAACGAATGATGGTTTATATCATCTTGATGCTTTTTATGAAGTTAACTTAAAACTTATAGTACCTTGATAAATTAAAGATATTAGTAATACTACCTTTTTAAATAAATTTATTCAAGGTCTAAATTGCTGATGAAAAAAGAGAAATTATGATGAAATTAAATTTATGTTTTTTTGTGTTTATATTTGGATTTTTTATATTCACGTCTTGCGAAATTAAAAACAATCCTACAGAGATTTTATCTATGGGAATAAGTGACTCTGTCGCAATATCAGGTGACACCTTGAAACTATATTGTCAAGCAAAAGATGGTGATGATGATGATATCTCTTATAGTTGGGCTTCTTCTGGCGGAACTTTTATGGTTAATAAAGATACTGCTTTATGGATAGCTCCTAACCAAAGTGGTTTTTATAATATAACCTGCAAAGTTTCTGATGGTGTTGGATCTTCTGATGCTAAATCAGTAACTGTAAGAATTGCAGGAAAAGTTATAAAAGGACAGGTTTTGAATGCTCTTGATGGGACAACTCTTGCGAATGCTGATGTAAATATTGGTGATAGTTATGCAATTACAGATTCAGAAGGAAACTATACTGTTTATTTGATATATGAAGCTGGAGAACAATTCAGCTCATTTGCTTCAAAAGATCTTTTCTGCCCATTTGAGGGATCATTTAAAATTCCAGATAATTACAGTTCAAACAGATATACTTACAACCTTTCAATTAGCCCTGTCCCTCAGGACGGTGAAATTAGATTAGTATTGAATTGGGGAGAGAAACCAAGTGACCTTGATTCTCATATAAAAACTCCAGAAATAGAAGGGCAATCTTACCATATATTGTACAGTAATAAAGGTAGCTCTGACCAGATTCCATTTGTAAAGTTAGACATAGATGATACATCGGGTTTTGGTCCTGAGACATTTACTATCTCACAGACATTTGAAGGGATATATTCTTATTATATTTACCAATATTCTTCAGATGAAACATTATCAAATTCTAATGCAACCGTAAATATTTATAATTCGCCTGAATGTGAAGGCGAGACAATAATTGTACCAGATACTGGAGAGGGTAGGTATTGGTACGTTTGTGATATCAATGGACTTGATGGTGCGATTATTGTTAAAAATATAATTCAAGCAATAGAACCTGAATAAATACCTCTTTGATTTTTAATGAATAATTAATTAATTAATCAGGTTTTATTAAGTTGAAATATAATTCTTGCAAAAAGGTATAGTTTTTGTACATTCAGACCCATTTAAGATTGTAGATAGTATTTTTTATCTATAATTAATGGAATTAACAAATAATAACAACAATAGGAATATAGTTCAATGAGTGATACTAGAAAAGGAACGGTTAAGTGGTTCAACGATTCAAAAGGATATGGATTTCTTACGCCGTCTGAAGGTGGTAAAGACCTTTTTGTTCACATGAGTGAAATAAAAATGGAAGGTTTTAAGACGTTAAAGGAAGGACAAGAAGTTGAATATGAAGAGGGTGAAAGTGATAAAGGCCCTTGTGCAACCAACGTTAACCCACAGTAGAATATTAATCAAAAGTAAGAAATATTTTATTCAAGAGTTTTAAGGATATAATACATGTTTTACGAAGATATTAATATTACAAAAAGAAAGACCATCACTAACGGAGCCAAGTACGATTTTTTTATTTATGATATGTTATCCCTTGAAAAAAAAGTTTCCAAAGGAAAATTTGGAAAGGGAGATACAACAATAAGTAGATTCAAAAATTATAAAATGCTTGACGATGAAACTGGTGAAATGCTTGATGTTAAAATTCGATGCTCAAAAAGAATTGATGATGCATTGGATGGGATTGACCCTACTGAGAGCAAAAAAGTATTTGACGAATGTCTAGTAGAGTTAGAAAATAGAGGTCTAGTTAAACAATAATTAAGATTTTAAGTTCTACCGAAATACTTTAACAAAGCCCCTGGTTAAACAGGGGTTTTGTTTTTTATAAATAATCAAATTATTTTTTTGTTTTTTTAATATTTTATAATAATTATTATTCAAAGAGTGTAATTTATTATGCAAATAACGCAAGATTTTATCTAAGTAAGTAAACAATTTATCTAGTTTTAAAATCTTAAATTCTTACTTTATTATTTAAATAAAATATTTTAGGAGGGGTGGCAGAGCCTGGCTGATTGCACTAGTCTTGAAAACTAGCAAGGGTTTATACCCTTCGGGGGTTCGAATCCCTCCCCCTCCGCAAATTTTTAAATAATCTAATCAAATTATGGAAATATAAAAGAATGATCGATAATCCCCTGGTAATAGATAGCGAGCAACCGTTTGGAACCGTTCCATTCAATGAAATTGAAAACGCAGATTTTTTACCTGGTATAAAAATAAGTTTAAAAGAAGCAAAAAATAATATTAAGCTTATAGTTGATAACCTTGATAAAGCTGATTTTCATAATACAATACTAGCTTTAGAAATGTCTTCGGAAAAGCTTGATAAAATAAGCACAATTTATTTTCATTTATTTGGTTCTGAATCAGATCAAGAATTTCAATCCCTGGCAAGCGATATTAGTCCTATTTTAGCTAAATATAATAACGATATAATGTTAGATGTCGATCTTTTTAAAAAAGTGGAATATGTCTATAAAAAAATAAAACCAGAATTGAGCAAGCAAGATCAAAAATTA
>Ga0257110_1001629_pt1 | contig 10580 bp, 10 predicted proteins | sample LP_taG_7_FD_190184 | JGI IMG/M metagenome (GOLD analysis project Ga0257110, IMG submission 190184) | Marine microbial communities from Northeast Subartic Pacific Ocean, Canada - LP_J_2015_P26_10m | ecosystem: Environmental > Aquatic > Marine > Oceanic | place: Canada: Northeast Subartic Pacific... | reverse complement strand
CGTCGCAGCGGATGCCAGTTTTGTTATGGCTGATATTCCTGGACTCATTGTCGGCGCTGCCGAGGGTGCGGGCTTAGGTGCTCAGTTTTTAAGGCATTTGTCGCGCACGCGAGTGTTATTGCATTTAGTCGACGTGATGCCAGAAGACGGCGGCGATCCAATTGATAATGCGTTAGCAATAGAAACCGAATTGGCCGAGTACAGTGAATCGCTGACAGAGCGGCCTATTTGGCTAGCGTTATCTAAAGTTGATCAATTGGAGCAAGAGGCATTAGATCAATTGTTGGAAGACTTTGCCGAGATGTTTCCAGATAGACCCATTTACGCGATATCCGCATTGGGCGATATTGGCCTAGAAGACCTTGTTAGGGATTTGATGGCGTTTTTGACAGAAGAATATTTATTAGCTCGAGAGAACGAAAATCACGCAGAACAGTTGGAAGAGTTAGAGGCCAGAATTACCGCAGATGTGTGGGCCCATTCAGAGCGCATGCGTGCCCGGCGTGCGGGTGAGGCGGACGAAAGCGCTGACGACGACCTTGATGATTGGGATGCGGATGACGAAGATGGAGAGGCGACAGAGGTCATTTATGTCCGAGAATAATTCTGGCCTAACAGATCGAGCCACTTTGGCGAATTCTAAGCGGGTAGTTGTGAAGGTTGGTAGTTCGTTGCTCACCAGTCACGCTGCGGGAATTGAGCACGAGAAAATTAATTCCTATTGCGCCCAGATCAGCGCCCTTGTTGCCAGTGGTATGGAAGTCATTCTGGTGTCGTCAGGTGCTGTGGCTGAGGGCTGCAAGCGCTTGGGTTGGTCGCAACGCCCCACGTTAATCCATCAGCTTCAGGCGGCCGCAGCAGTTGGACAAATGGGCCTGGTGCAGGCTTATGAAGACGCTCTGAGTAAATTTTCCTGTGGTACAGCGTTTGTCATGCTCACGCATGATGATTTAGCTGACAGGCAGCGTTATTTAAATGCGCGAGGCACACTTAACACGCTAGTTTCTATGGGTGTGGTGCCGGTTATCAATGAAAACGATACGGTAGCCACAGACGAAATACGCTTTGGCGATAACGATACGTTGGCCGCATTGGTGGCAAATTTGTTAGAGGCAGATTTGTTGATTATTTTGACCGATGTTGATGGTCTGTTAAACGCTGATCCCCGAGTAAACGCTAACGCGAAACGTATTGTGACTGCCGTTGCTACTGACCCCAGTTTGGACGCTATGCCCGGTGAAGGCGCCGGTGCGTTGGGTCGGGGTGGTATGGTCACGAAAGTGCGTGCTGGTCGTCTTGCTGCCCGTTCTGGCGCCGATACTCTCATTGCCTCGGGTCACGAATCAGATGTATTAACCCGGCTAATCAAGGGTGAGGACATAGGTACGCTGCTCACGGCGGAGATTAGTCCCTTGAACGCGCGGAAGCGCTGGATTGCTGGACACTTGCGGGCGAAAGGTACTTTAAGTGTGGACGCCGGAGCGGTTTCTGCCTTGCGCGACCGAGGCGTAAGTTTGCTCGCTGCTGGCATTATTCAGGTTCAAGGAGATTTTCTCCGGGGTGACGTGGTGCGCTGTATATCTGAGCAAGGCACTTTGATCGCTCAGGGCCTGTCCAATTATTCCAGTTCAGAGATAGAAAAGATTAAAGGGTTGAACAGCGAAGTTTTTGCTCAAGTTATCGAGCACGTAGTAGAGCCAGAGGTGCTGCACAGAGACAACTTGGTATTACTTGAGGAAACATAGGTGAGTAGGGCTTAGTACGCTGCTAGGGCGGCTTACGTGGGTGCAATGATTATGTTGGATGATCGTTGACTGGGACGAGCGATGCAGTGGCTGCAAAATTAGCCTAACGCGAACATTAGGCTACAAAGCGGCGACTTAGCTGGCTTCAGCGAGCGCCTTGACCTTCTTCGTCAGGCGAGACTTATGTCTAGCAGCCTGATTTTTGTGCATTATGCCTTTGGTCACCATCTTGTCGATAATCGGCAAGGCGGTAGTGAGGGCTGCACCGGCAGTTGGAGCATCTTTTGCTTCAACAGCACCAAGTACTTTTTTAATGTAAGTTCTAACCATTGAGCGATGACTTGCATTTTGCGAGCGACGCTTTTCTGATTGTTTTGCGCGCTTGCGCGCCTGAGGACTGTTAGCCAAGGAATTCTCCTAGAAGAGACAAAAAATTTGAGGCGGGCAATATGCCGCCCGAGGGAGTAGATGTCAACAAACATTCCACCAGAAGCTGAGAAATCTGCAGATTCTGCGTCTAAAAATAGCGGTGATACCAAGCCCCAAAACCTGACACGGCAAGGTGGCGTAGTGGCTGGAATGACGCTTTTGTCCCGCATCAGCGGGCTATTGCGCGATATTGTGCTGTCCTATTTGTTTGGCGCATCGGCTGTAGCGGATATGTTTTTCGTGGCTTTCCGCATCCCAAATTTCTTTCGCCGGTTATTTGCTGAAGGCGCATTCAGTCAAGCGTTTGTGCCAGTGTTGATGCAGTACAAAGCCAAAGGTCATAACGAGTTAACCTACTTTTTAGCCGGGCTTTCTGGGTTATTTGGCATTGTTCTAATCGGTTTTGTGGCTTTAGGCGTGGTGTTTGCTTCAGGACTTACTGCTTTATTTGCGCCCGGTTTCATAGATCAACCCGAGCAGTTTTCGGCCACAACCGAATTGGTCCGCATTACCTTTCCCTATTTGGGTTTTATTTCGCTAACGGCTTTTGCCGGTTCATTGCTCAATGCGCATAATCAATTCGCATTGCCGGCTTTGACACCCGTGATGTTGAACCTTTGCTTAATGATCGCAGCAATGCTGGCGCTCACAGGTTGGTTTAATGTGCAGCCAGTGGTAGTGGTCGCGTGGGGTGTTATGGCAGCAGGCATTGTCCAGCTGGGTATTCAATTGCCAACGCTGAGTCGTATGGGCCTGCTGGTGCGCCCGCAAATATCGGCCAAACACCCAGGCGTACGTAGGGTAGGTGTGCTGCTTATCCCAGCGGTGCTGGCTGCGTCTGTGGGTCAGATTAATGCCTTAGTGAATACTGTCCTTGCTTCAACGCTTACCAGCGGCAGCATTGCTTGGTTGTATTATGCGGATCGGCTGTTGGAATTGCCGGTTGGGCTTGTAGCAGTTGCCCTAGGTACCGTTATGCTGCCGCATTTGTCGGCAATGGTGGCGCGGGGCGACGCAGAATCATTCAAGGCAACGTTAAGTTGGGGGGTGGGCTTAGGACTGATGCTTGCGTTGCCCGCTGCTGTTGCCCTTTACCTCTTTGCCCAGCCGCTGCTGGCCGTGCTGTTTATGAGTTTCTCTGGTGGTGCAATGACAGCTCTAGATATTCGCATGTCGTCCTATGCTTTAGAAATGTTCGCCATTGCGCTACCCGGTTTTGTGGTGGTCAAAGTTTTGTCACCCGCTTTCTTTGCGCACCAAGACACGCGTACACCCTTTCTCTATGCGATTGTCGCTGTTGCGGTCAATTTGGTCGCCAGCCTAGCAACTTTTCAGACGATGGGGCATACAGGGCTGGCTATGGCGACGGCTTTGTCCGCTTGGACCCACGCCGCGCTGCTCTACCTAGGGTTGCATCAAAGAGGCCTGTACCGTCTTGACGCAAGGGTGGCTTTAACCGCAGCGAAAGCTGTCCTTGCGAGTTCGATTCTCGGTGTGGGCCTGTTCTTTTTGCTACCCGATGGGCAGGTTTGGTTAGACATGCAATCTTTGCCAAGAATAGGCTGGACCGCTGTGGTGATGGTTTTGGGTATAGCGGTTTATGCACTCGTTTTGCTTTTGTTGGGCACGCGACCGAGAGACTTTAAGCATCAAAGCAGTGTTGGGTAACCTAAATTTCCCCCGGCCTGTTTAGAGGGCTTGCAGGGGCAGCTCACGGGCAGCGGAGACGCAACTTAAATGCGGCCTAAAAATGAGTTCGGTCAAATACGCGCCCAGTTGAGTTGGCGTTGTGTCGCGCTCTAGTTTCGGTTTAGTGGCAAAAATTTGCGTATCTGTGCATAGAAATTCCCACTAATTGAGTTAATCCGCATATAATCGGGTCCATGGAAATTATCACTGGCTTGCATAACATTCGCCCTCAGCATCATGGCTGTGTGCTCTCTATTGGTAATTTCGATGGCGTGCACAGAGGGCATCAGAGGCTGATTGAAAAGCTTTGCCACGCAGGCAAAGAGCACGCTCTTCCCAGCATGTTGATGACTTTCGAGCCTCAACCCCGAGAATTTTTTGCGGGAGAAAAGTTGCCCGCTCGGCTCACGCGGTTCCGCGAAAAAGTGTTACTCCTCAACCGCACAGAGTTGGACAGACTGTTTTGTTTACCCTTCAACGAAGCGGTATCAAATATTCCAGCTCAATGGTTTGTTAAAGATTTTATGGTGGACCTTGTTGGCGCCAAACATGTTGTTGTTGGCGATGATTGGCGATTTGGCCGCGGACGTGAAGGCGACTTTGCCATGTTGCAAGAGGCTGGTAAGCGCTACGGCTATGAGGTCACATCGCTGAGCACCTTGCTAGAAGGTGAGGAACGTATTAGCAGTACTTTGGTGCGGCAGACTTTGGCAAACGGCGACTTTGCCAAGGCGCAAGAGTTGTTGGGCCACGAATATTTTATTATGGGGCGGGTAGTTTATGGCCGCCAGTTAGGCCGCCAGTTGGGTGTGCCTACCGCCAACATCCGCTTGCAACGTTACCGCGCTGCCCTAGAGGGCGTTTATTGCGTGCAAGTAGAGGGCTTACCCGGTGCAAAGGTTTATGACGGTATTGCCAACATTGGCGTGCGGCCTACGGTAGATGGCAAAGAGCCTTTACTCGAAGTGCACCTGTTCGACTTTGCTGGCGATATCTATGGCCAGTTGATCCAAGTTACTTTTAAAAAGAAGCTTCGAGATGAGCAAGCTTTCGCTTCTATCGATGAGTTAAAAACTCAAATTGAAGCCGATATTCAATCTGCCAAATCTTGGTTCTCTTCCAATTGAGAGGGTGGGTCGGTCACCTCCGATTAGTTGCTAATCTTATTCAAACAAAACTTTTAAGAGGTGACAATGTCTGACGCTAACCAGCAATCTTCTACCGACAGTTCGAGTGAGGATATTAAGCTGTATCAGCACTGGCGTTGGCTGGGTCTTGGGTTTTTGGTTTTACTGCTGGATCGCCTGACCAAGTATGTGGTGGTGAGTGAACTTGCTTATGGCGACCGTATTCAAGTTTTGCCCTTTTTTGCATGGGTGAGGTGGCACAATCCCGGCGCGGCTTTTTCATTTTTGGCTGATGCCGGTGGGTGGCAACGCTGGTTTTTTATTGTGTTAGGCGTTGGCTTTTGTATTTATGTGCTTTGGGAAATGAGCAGGCTGCGCCAAAGTGAAAAAATGTTGGCTTGTATATATGCGCTCATTCTCGGCGGCGCTCTAGGCAATCTTTGGGGGCGGATGGTTAACGGTTATGTGGTGGACTTTATTCTAGTGCACTACCAAGACTATATTTTTCCTGCCTTCAATGTCGCCGACTCCGCACTTTTTTGTGGGGTGGCGCTATGGATGGTTCTGATTTTTCGAGAATATCGCGCGGCACAAAAACTTGCCCCATAGATTTTCTTCGGATGATTTCCCAAGCTGATTCTAAAACTGATTCTAAATTTGGACTGCAAAGTAAACTGGACCTGAGTTCACGGTTAAGCGCTGCTTAAGTTAAAGAATCAAAAAGTTTAAAAATTAAAAACGAAACACAAAATTAGAGAATAAACATGTCTGACATTATTGCTTCATCTGAGAGTTCAAAGCCGAAAATTCAAATGGGTTCTTCGGTCAAAATGCACTTTGCGCTACTGATACCAACTGGCGAGGAAATAGATACAACTCGTCGCGGTTCCCCTGCATCTCTAGTACTAGGCGATGGTAATTTGCTGCCAGGCTTTGAGGCGGCCCTAGTGGGGCTTCAAGAGGGTGACGATGTGCAGTTGACGGTATTGGCAGAGGACGCATTTGGTGAGCGTAATGAGGCTAATATTCGCGTATTAGCTAAATCCACTTTTGCACAAATGGACGCTCAAGACGGCTTAGAGGCGGGCTTGGTTGTATCCTTTCAAGCCCCAGACGGTGAGTTGCCAGGGGTAGTTTTGGACGTTTATGAAGATACCGTAAAAGTAGATTTCAATCATCCGTTAAGCGGCAAAGACATTACTTTTGATGTCTCTATTTTGGCTGTAGAAGACCCCATCGCTAACGAGGCTTAATGGCGCTTAGACGTAACGTTAGTATTAGTGATTATTTTGGCTTTTGTTGTTTGGTTGATGTGTGGTTGATGTGTGGTTTGTTGTAGCCTTACAAGGACCTAGCCGCAGTTATGGGCAAATGATACTTCGGCCATTGCTGTCTTCATGAACCCCGTCTGTATCGTAGTCGTAGGACGGATAGATTCGTCCCGCTGAGTTAATTGTGATTTGTCGCGTAGCCTCTGGCCCCATACTGGTTGAGCAAAAAATGAAGCGTCCGTTTTGCCAGTCGGTTAACCCGTTTTTGTTGAAGCGTAGATAACTGCGGTTACGAAATGCGCGCCAAGTGACCTCTATGCCGGCATAGTTTCGAGGGAGCAGCGCAATGACTTCATCTTGCCCATTAATTTGCAGATCGCTGTTGTGATCAGTAAACGCCACAGCGCCCTGGTCCCAGGTGTTGCTCGAGCCGCAGTGGGTGGCCGTGTTGGCGGCCAAGGTTGCGCCGAAGCTTGGCGTCCATGCGGCAGGGCATAAGGCTACTTCTGTCCGCTGTATTATTGCGGCGCTGCGCGCGCTTTGTAGAAAGACCATGAAGTCATTCAGCGCATTATCCGCGCGCTGAGTTTTTAGCTGAGATTGGTAGCCTGCTACCGCAAGTCCTCCTAGCATGCTGATAATTAGCATTGTTGTTAGCAGCTCAATGATTGTGAAACCCAATAAGTAAAATTTGCTGTGGCTTTTCTCCAAGATGAGATCTGCGCTGCAGCAAGTTCTATGCTTCGGGTAGTGGTGGGAGTTGCGGTTATTCGTTGCTTGCATCAGCCAATGGTTATTGAGGGTGGGCTTGACTTTAAGCGGTGATCAGCATCAATAGGTGTAGGCGAAGTCGCAGATGAGCGACGAAAGATGCGCCGCATTAGGAAGAGTTCTTTGTGCGCTCTGTGTTTTTGGTCGGGTTCTGTGACCGATTTTGCGAAGGTGGTAGGGCATTCACTAAAGCCCTTTAAACCACGGTTCTTTTTTTGCCTTCACCGACTGGTTTTATCCAATGATTTGGCTAGCCAACAAACGGTAGCCAGCTAAACCAGTATTTCTTTTCTGCTTTCGCTGGGGTTTCAGCAGTGGTGCTGACAGCGTCTCGTGTTGGCGCTTCGAAACCCTCTGGATATTCGATTGTAAGGGGCGGAGGGACATCGGGACGATCCAGTAGGCCCAAGGTCATAATGTTTGCCCATGACCGGTCTCTGTTTCGAATACGAGTTTCAAGTACCAAATTGCCGGCATTATCAAAATCTCTGTACTCGGGGTGGTTTGCCGCAAGTACTCTTAATGCTCTGTTGGCCTCATCTTTAAGGCCTAGTTTCCAGTTTGTTTCAACAAGCGTGGCCAGTGCGTCCGCTCGAGCGGGGCTGTCTGGATAATTTTCAAGCACGTAGCTGGCTCGATTGGCCGCCGCAATATAAGCGCCGCGGGTGAGGTAATAGTTACCAATCTCAATTTCGGATTCAGCCAAGATGTTTCTCAATTGCAGCATTCGCTGCAAGGCATCTGGTGCGTACTGGCTATTCGGGAATCGGGTTAACAAGATGCCAAAATCAGTATAGGACTCATTCAGTGGCCCCATTTCTTTTTTAGCTGGCTTAGCCGAAACCAATTTGTCGAGTACGCCGGGGTCATTTTTATAAGCTGCTAGCGCGCGTAGGTAATAGGCGTAGTCCACGCTGTCGTGACCAGGGTGTAGACGGATGAAGCGATCTGCGCCAGCGCGCGCAGCTTCAGTATCCGCTGTCATGTAGTGTGCGTAGATCAGCTCAAGTTGAGATTGCTCAGCGAAACGTCCAAATGGAAATCTAGCTTCCATTAATTCCAGTTGCTCAATGGCGAGAGAAAAATTTGAGCTACGTAGTGAACGCTGGGCCTGGCTGTAGAGTTTTTGCTCTGTAGTTTCTATGGCCTCAATGTCGACATCCTCTTCCTCGTCGGAACCCAGAAATGGGATTAGGCTGCAGCCTCCCAAAAGGGTGACGAATAGCAGTGTTGTTGCTGTTGAGAAAAATTTCAATCGAGTGTTCTCTGGTCGTGTTTTATCGAGCAAAATGGAACTCCATTTTTGATAGTCGTGTTGATGGTTGAATTGATAGCCAACACTGGTTGGTCTTTAAAGATCGCTATTCTTACCGAATTCGGTAGGGTTGCAAACAAATGAATAATATAAATACAGAAAGCACTAGCCAAATTAATCAGCAGACACCTATTCCCTTGGAATACGGTGGTCAGCGCTTTGATAAAGTAGCCGCGCTTATATTCTCTGAATTTTCTCGTGCCGAGTTGACTAGATGGATAGTCGAGGGCGATTTAACGCTGAATGGGAAAACCACCAAGCCAAAGACGACGGTTTGGGGTGGAGAAATTCTTGCGCTCAACACCGTGCGTGAAGTTCGAGAGGCTTGGGACAAAGCCGAGCCAGTAGAGTTTGAGATCGTTTATGAGGACGAAGACATACTCGTGATCAATAAGCCGGTAGGGCTAGTCGTTCACCCAGGCGCTGGTAATCCATCGGGTACATTGGTTAATGGCTTGTTGCATCATCGTCCTAGCCTCAGCGAATTACCTCGTGCCGGCGTTGTGCATCGCTTAGATAAAGACACCAGTGGAGTTATGGTTGTGGCGGGCAGTCACAAAGCCCAGCGTCATTTGGTGGAGGCTATTCAGGAGCGTGAGGTTGAACGTCGTTATATGGCCATTTGCGAGGGCGTAATGGTGACGGGGCAGGACGTTGATAAGCCCATAGGTCGCGACCTGAAAGTGCGCACCAAACAAGCTGTACGAGATGACGGTAAGCCTGCTTTGAGTCAAATTCGCGTGCGCGAGCGTTATCGTAGTCATACGTTGGTTAACGTAAAGCTTGGCAGTGGTCGGACCCATCAAATTCGGGTGCATATGCAGAGTATTGGCTTTCCATTGGTGGGCGATAGCCGCTATGGCTGTCGGCGTATCATTCCAAAAGGTGCAGACCCTGAAACTATTGCGGTTTTGCGTAATTTCGACCGCCAAGCCCTGCATGCAGCCAAACTTGCTTTTGCGCATCCGCAAACGGGCGAGGTGATGAAGTTTGCGGTATCTCCTCCGGAGGATTTTAATCAGCTAAATGAAGCACTGGCGGTAGATGCGCGCTAAGCCAACGTGGTTGCAGGCTGTGTGGCCGGATGCAAAAGCACAAAATGTCCTTGGTTTCACCACCACCCGCCACGGCGGCTTCAGTTCTGGCGCCTTTGCGAGCAATAACATTCGCTTTGATATCGGCGATGACCCGACAGCAGTTACGGCAAACCGTGCTGAGCTACTAACCGCCATCAATCAGCATTTCGCTGAACCAAATAGTGTCTCTGAGTCGCTACCGGTGGGCCTGCAATGGCTAGATCAGGTACATGGCAGTGAGTGTATTTATGTTGATGAGCATTCAATCAACAATACGCCCCAGGCCGATGCCGCATGGACGGATAAGCCCGGTATAGGTATTGCCATACAAACCGCCGACTGTGTACCCATTTTGATTGCCGATCAGAGCGCGACTATTGTCGGGGCCGCCCATGCAGGTTGGCGCGGTTTGGCGGCAAATATAATCAATAGTTTGGTGGTGTCTATGCCGGCCAAACCGAACGATTTGGTGGCTTGGATCGGCCCGTGTATTGGGCTTGAGCATTTTGAAGTAGGCGAGGATGTCTGGTCCGTGATTTTGCCGATACAGCAAAAGGCCGTGCACAAACACCCAAATGACCCTGCAAAGCGCCTGATAGATCTAGTGGCCATTGCCCGTTGGCAATTGCAACAATGCGGGGTGGGCGCTGTCAGCGGGGCAAATACTTGTACTTATGCCTCAGCAGATTTCTATTCCTACCGACAGGCATGCCATGAGGAATCCAGCGAATCGGGCAGGGTGACAGGCCAGATTGGTCGGATGGCCTCTATCGTTGTTTGCAGCCCCAATTTAGCCGAAGAATAGGCAGTTATTAGGTTAGAAAAAGCCTTCATAGCGCTGTTTTTTAGGGTTGCGAAGAGGGGTAGAAAAACTGCTTCAATTATCCGGTTTGACATGCTGCAACGGAATCACAAGAATAGCGCGCTCGCGCTTGTCTAAAAATCTTTGCCTTTGGAAGGCTGGTGTTGCGTAAAGTCTATATTTTTCATGGGCTTAGGCGATGCTTTCGGTGCCGTTTTGCGACTCCGCTGATTAGACAATAAGCAGAAAAAAAGAGTGCTACGAGGATTACCGCCAATAATTGGTGAGTAAATGTTCGACGTAACCTCTATTTATAAAATGTTTTTACAAAGGTAATACTGGGTCAAGGTGGCGG
>Ga0257110_1001628_pt1 | contig 10582 bp, 9 predicted proteins | sample LP_taG_7_FD_190184 | JGI IMG/M metagenome (GOLD analysis project Ga0257110, IMG submission 190184) | Marine microbial communities from Northeast Subartic Pacific Ocean, Canada - LP_J_2015_P26_10m | ecosystem: Environmental > Aquatic > Marine > Oceanic | place: Canada: Northeast Subartic Pacific... | reverse complement strand
GTAAAGAAACCTGTAAAGAAACCTGTAAAGAAATCTGTAAAGAAACCTGTAAAGAAACCTGTAAAGAAACAAGAAAAAACCGTAATTGTGTTATTTTTTGCTCACTGGTGCGGACATTGTCAATCTATGTACCCTGAATGGGAGAAACTGCAAAAAGAATATGAAAACAATGACGATTTTGTGTTACGAGAAATTGAACACGGAAATATTCAACAAGATAAGTCTATTTTAGAAGACGAGTACGGCGTTTCCCCTATTCAGGTGCAAGGATTCCCGACTTTGGTGAAATTTCATCCTCACAAAGAGGTAGAACAATACGAAGACGGAGAACGAACTCAAATCAAGATGAGTAACTGGATGAATGGCGGTAGCAAGGAAAAAGACATGATGAAGTTTTATTATGGTGGATACAAGATTCCCATTATAGGCAAAGTGAGAACGTATTCCAAAAATAAATCTAAATCGAAAAAGAGCAAATCTAAGACTACGATGAAATTCCGACCTTCATTTCCGAGTGCTAAAAAGTAAACATAACTGAAAAATTGATTATGTATATTCGACAATATACATAAGAAACAGAGATAAACACAAAACACTAAGTAAAACTATGAGCGAGAAACGAAACCTTATCGTGAAGAAATACTTCCGATTATTTGACTTTACTGTATATGATGATGGTGCCTACGCGTCCGATAAAACATTTATTATTCAAATGTTCGGAGTGGATGAGAAAGGAAAAAAATTATGTGCATATGTAGATGATTACAAACCATTCTTTTATATCAAAGCGCACGATGATTGGACAAATAAAGATATGGAATTATGGGTGCGAACATTGGATGAGAAATATCGAAGTTATATTATCAAGAAAAAAATAGTAGAACATCATAAATTGTATGGATTTTCTGGTGGAAGAAAACACAAGTTCGTTCGTTTGGAATTTGATAATACATCAGCTATGAGTCAATTCAAGAATTTATGGTTTACAAAAAACAAACATGATGAACGCGTCCGTGAAAATCTAGTTCATAACGGGGTTGAATTAGAACTATATGAAAGTAATATTCCGCCGTTGCTACGTTACTTTCATGTAAACGAGATTGCACCTTCTGGTTGGATATCATACAAATCAAATAAAGTCATCAAAGCCAAGGAAGGAGAAAAGAAAACATCTTGTGATCACGAAATTACATGTTCTTATAAATCAATTGTTCCTGAGCCTACAAAAGAGACGATAGTTCCGTTTAATATATGTAGTTTTGATATTGAGGCGAGTAGTAGTCACGGTGATTTCCCACTGCCGAAAAAGACTTACAAACGACTCGCATCCAATATTGTAGATATATTCATCAAGCAGAGAAAATACAGCAATAGCGAGTTAATGTCTCCTATATTCAGGCGTTGTATTATGAAAGCATTTGGATATGACAATATTGGTGAAGATATTGATGTGGTATATCCGAAGAAACCCATTAAAAAAGATAACCTAGAAAAAATAGTACATTTGTATCTACAAGTTCCCATGAACAAAATATGTAAAGATAACGACGACTTAGCAATCCAAGAACTGTTGAGTATTCAAGATATGTTTGAAGAGGTTCATAGTAAGAAAGAGCAAGAAAGTAATACGATGGATAGTGATGTACAAGGAAGTCAAGAAATAGACGAGGGAAATGGTCAGTCATGGAAAAAGAAATTCGGATACAAAAAAAACAAAGTAAAAGGAGACGTCAATATTGTAGAATATTTGCTAGAAGATAGTCATACTCGAGAAGAGCAACTAAACGCCCTTGATTTATTGCTATTATCCAAACTACCCTCATTGGAAGGTGATAAAGTAACTTTCATCGGTTCAACATTTATGAATTACGGCGAGAAAGAACCCAATAAGAATCATTGTATCGTATTGGGGGATTGCGACGAAGTGAAAGGTGCTGAAATCGTATGTGTGGATACTGAAAAGCAGGTGCTGTTAGAATGGACCAAAGTAATCCAACGTGAAAATCCAGATATTATTATTGGGTATAACATATTTGGTTTTGATTACGAGTTCATGTTCCAGAGGTCAAAAGAAACTGAATGTGTATCGGAATTCTTGAAGTTATCGCGTGACCGGGATCATATTTCTAAGAAAGATAACAAAGGATTTCAAGGCGACATTCAAATTATGAATACAAAAGTGATGTTAGCAAGTGGTGAATACGATTTACGATATTACAATATGCTAGGACGACTACAAATTGATATGTATACGTATTTCCGTCGTGATTTTAATTTGTCGTCATATAAATTGGATGATGTTGCAGGACAGTTTATTAATGATAGCATAAAAAAAGTAGAATGCACTACAGATGCGAATGGTAAGGAGATTACCAAATTGTATAGTAAGAACTTAATGGGTTTACATGTAGACGATTTCATTCATATTGAGTTAAGCAGTTTCACATCAGATTATTTCAAAGACGGTAAAAAGTTCAAAGTGGTTGATATTGAATATAATGTGGAAGTGGAAGAAAAGGGGAAAACAAACAACTACAATGTAATTGTAATTGATGACCATCAAGACATCGATAAATCAAAGAAATTAAATTGGGGTATGGCGAAAGACGATGTGACTCCTCAAGATATTTTCCGATTGGCGGATGAAGGTCCTAGAGGAAGAGCAATTGTTGCGAAATATTGTATTCAAGATTGTAACTTGGTGCACCATTTGATGAACAAGATTGACGTCATTACCGGATATATGGAAATGTCGAATATTTGTAGTGTGCCAATTAGTTTCTTGGTATTTCGTGGTCAAGGTATAAAATTAACCAGTTATGTTGCGAAGAAATGTAGAGACAAAGATACATTGATGCCTGATTTGGAAAAACCGCGATTTGCAAGTGGATATGAAGGAGCGATTGTGCTGCCACCCAAATGTAAAATGTATATGGACAATCCGGTAGCATGTGTTGATTATTCGTCCCTATATCCGTCTTCGATGATTAGTCAAAACTATTCACACGACAGTAAGGTTTGGTCGAAAGAATTTGACTTGGATGGTAATCCCATTCCAGAAAAAACCACAGGCGAACAAGATGGAAATGGTAAATTTATATATGATGAATTGCCTGGATACCAATATATTGACATTGAGTTTGATACATTTGAATATCGTCGAACCACACCAACCTCTCGTGCGGAAAAAATCAAAGTAGGAAGCAAAAAATGTAGATGGGCACAATTACCCGATAATCAAAAATCCATCATGCCTTCTATCTTGGAAGAATTGTTGAAAGCGCGTAAAGATACGCGCAAAATGATTAAAACGGAGAAAGACCCGTTTATGCAGAATATTTTGGATAAGCGACAGTTGGGATACAAGGTGACTGCGAATTCGTTGTATGGTCAATGTGGAGCGCGCACTTCAACATTTTATGAACAAGATGTAGCAGCGTCTACCACAGCAACGGGTCGTATGATGATTATTTATGGACGGCGTATGATTGAAGAGGTATATGGTGATTTAGAATATGATACACAAAATTACGGTAAAGTTCGCACGAAAGCAGAGTATGTATATGGCGATACGGATTCCGTATTCTTTACGTTCAATTTGGAAGACCCAAAGACAGGTGAAAAAATTGTTGGTCAAAAAGCACTTGAACTGACAATTGAAATTGCTCAAGACGCAGCGGATTTATGTACACGATATTTGAAACAACCCATGAAATTAGAATATGAGAAAACATTGATGCCTTTCATTTTGTTATCGAAAAAGAGATATGTGGGTATCTTGTATGAAGAAGACCCCAAAGTAGGATATTTGAAATTTATGGGTTTGTCGTTGAAACGTCGTGATTCGTGTGATTATTTGAAAGATGTGTATGGTGGCATTTTGAATATATTGATGAAAGCCGGTGGAAGCGATAATCTTCGTGAAGCAATATCTTATTTGAATGATTCGTTGATGAATTTGATTGATGGTAAAGTATCAATGGATAAGTTGACGATTACAAAGGCCTTGCGAAGTGACTATAAGAATCCTCAGCAAATCGGTCATCGAGTTCTAGCAGATCGTATTGGCGAACGTGACCCTGGAAATAAACCAAGACCAGGTGATAGAATGAGGTTTGTGTTTGTAGTCAATGATAAACCAAAGGTATTACAAGGAGATAAAATAGAAACGCCAGACTATATTATTGATAACAAGGTTCCCATTGATTATACACATTACATTACGAATCAGTTGATGAAACCTCTTCAACAGTTGTTCGGTTTGGCAGTAGAAGATATTTGGACCATGCAGAAAAAGATGTCGGCTATCAAGACGTATCGCAAAGACGTAGCAAAGTTAGAAGACGAATGTGGAGGTGATTTGGAATTGTTTATGAAAAAACGCGAGAAAGTAAGTAGCGCAAAAATCAAAATATTATTGTTTGATAAAATTCTACAAATGATTTATAATCGTAAAAACAAGATACAAACACTCGACGTATTCTTTAAATAATATTGTATAAAATGAATGATGTAACAAGTGAAATATATTATGCTAAGTATATAAATAACATAATATATAATATGGTATAATGACGCCAATGTATTTTTTTCTTATGACTTTCTTTTTTTGTCACTTGTGTAATAGTATGGCATTAAAAAACGCATATGTTACAGGAAAATCTCAAAGTATTCCGATAAATTATGACTATTTAATGAATTCCGGGTCGTACATCGATATGAGCGGTATTGACCATCGGTGTCCGTATATTGAAAATACAACCAATTTCATACCAATGTTTGCCGAATTACTCAAAAAACAGCAATTATTAATGCAATTACAAAATAAGAACGATAGTTTAATCAATAAACAAATATTATTAGAAGACTACAATGAAAAATTTTCGGAGTCAGACTATAATTCGAATATACTAGCAGGTGGACTAATGATGGAGTGGGAAGCAATTATAGAATAAAAATACCGATGTAGACATATGTTTCATATTGAGTATTATAAAAATCAATATGAAAATAACCGATTTATCTGCCTATATTGAAAGATATATCAGCACTATTAAATAATAACTCAGGTGTTCGGATTTCATAATTCAAAATTACTTGATATGGGTTCATGCTAGCATCTTCTGAACGTTCCAAATCATCATCTGTATCTGCATCCGGTTCTGGTATTGGTGGTTCTTCCTGGTCCTCTGTGTCCATTTCTTCTTGAGTGTCTTGTTGTGCAAGACCTTCATCACAATATGTACAACGTGTTCCGTATTCTTGTAAGGGGCGTCTACATTGTCGGCAACGTGCATTGTAATTACGAATATCATATCTACATACGGGACAGCGAACATTACTTTCAAACCAACGACTAATTCCTTCTTGACTAAAAACATGACCGCAATACATAATTTGAGTTAACATTTGCTGTTCTTCAAATGGTTCGAGAGTAATGGGACATGTATTGTTATTAATATGAGTGTTATTTGGACTATAAATGATTGAACGAGTCGAATTCCTAAGTTGTTCTTCGCTTGGACGAACAATTACGTTTTCCATAGTAGCCGGCAACGGAATCGCTTGAAATAATAAGTCAAAAATATTGTTATTCGGATTTGTTTCTGTGGTCCTATGATATGAACGATTCTGGTTGGGTCTTGCGGAATGTGGTTGTCCAAATGTTCCATTATAGAAACGCGACTGTTCTTGTCGCGGCATACTAGGAATATTTGTAGAATCGCGAGGAGAAGTCACTGGAGAAGTTCTATTCGTGCTGTGTGTCTGCATATCTTGGCGTATGTCATTTACAACAGTTAATATTTGACGAACATTTGTATTATATTCGCGCATATTGTTATTGTATTGTGAACCGATTTCACGCAATGTATGAATAATGGATAGATAACGTGAATGGTATTGATTTGTGCTTTGTTGGGTAGGGGGTGGACTAGGTGTCGGTGTAGTTGTATGACTAGTATTTTCGTTTCTACGAGTATATGGTCTCGTAAACGGTTGTTGTCTAGGTCGTTGAATATTGAACGATAAAGGATAGTTCGTTCTTGCTCTTTGGCGAGAAGACTGTTCCGCATTTATTTCATCTGTATACAAATTAACTATACTCTCTAAAAGAGAGTCGATTCCTGAAGTATTAGAATTATTTGGATTTGACATTTATAATTAAAATAAACAACGTAAAGATAATATTAGAATAGAAAATAATATCTAAATGGATTTAACAAGATATAATGATAAAGGATTAATTGGATTACATAATTTGGGTAATACTTGTTATATCAATGCTTGTATACAAATCCTAAGCAATACGTATGAACTTCATGATGTATTGCATAGTAAATCATTTCAAACACATTTAAAAAACGATGACGATGGCGTAATTACGAAAGAGTGGAATGACCTACAAAATGTAATGTGGAGTAAAAACGGAAAACTCAGTCCACAACGATTCATTCATTTTGTTCGTGCAGTTGCCCAGAAGAAAGGATATACGCTTTTCAGTGGTTTTTCACAGAATGATTCATGTGAGTTTGTCATGTTTTTCTTGGAGATAATACACAAAAGTGCGAGTAGAGAGGTATCATTTTCAATCAATGGAAACCCGAATAATGATGTAGATAAGTTAGCGTTACAATGTTACAAAACCAAAAAGGAAATATATGAAAAAGAATACTCAGAAATGCTTGACTTGTTCTATGGGTTGTCTTTTCGAAAAATAGTGTCTATGTCCACAAAAAAAGTGCATAGTATCAAACCTGAAATGTTTTTTCTATTGAATCTACCAGTTTTGGATAATAATAAGGAATTACTCACATTGGACCAATGTATAAAAACATATCTAATGCCCGAGGAATTGACCGGAGAGAATGCTTGGTACAACGAAGAAACGAAACAAAAAGAAGATGTTTATATGGTATCAGGTTTTTGGGATATTCCTCGTGTGTTTGCCGTGAATTTGTCTCGGTTTAGTCCATTGGGACAAAAAATTAAACATAATATAGAATTTCCTGTAGATGATTTTGATATGAGTCCATATGTGAGTGGTTATAGTCCACAGAAATATGCTTATGAATTATATGGCGTTATAAACCATATTGGTAATATGAACAATGGACATTATACTTCATTTGTAAAAAATAGTCAGAATGAATGGTATCATTTTGACGATGAAGTTATTAAAAAGGTGTCAAATCATAACTTTTTGAAAACTCCACACGCGTATTGTTTATTTTATCGTCGAAAAAATAGTTTAACATAAAAAAAATAGTTCGTTATAATATATTGAAACTTATAACATGAGTGAAATGATTGATATGTCTAATAATGTTCTATCTGATAACGACACCACAAATAATATTACAGAAAATAATCCATTACAAACCGCAAATGTGGAACCAACCCCCATTGCGGACGAAGAAGATACAACATACAACTTGTTTTCTATGGATTCTACCACAATGTTAATTATTTTCGCAGGTATAGTCATTGTATTATATTTGCTTTTAGGAAGGTTGTTTGGTGATTCTTCAAATGAGTCCCCAGTAAATGGTTTTATTGGAAAGATGGTAGATATTGTATTGTTCGGTTTGTTGATATTTTGGGGTATCTTTTATTATAACAGCAAATCTGGGAATATTCTGAATGAAGAAGATTTTAGTGATTTTTACAATTGGGTAGTGGAGTATTTAGATGATGTGAATTCTGTTTTCTCGTCTGGTTTCATATTACTCGGATTGTACTTAGTTGTGTATTTATTCGGTATTCCCATGACTGCCGAAAATAAACCCATTAGTATTGCCATTATTGAAACTGTATTGATTGCCAGTTTTGTAATGATTATTTTTATCAGTTTCTTCAAACATATTTTAGATATTTCTATTACCGATAGTATTGATGCCATTAAACGTGCTATCTTGGGAGAAGCACCTGAAGACGTAGTCGTGACAACTGATATTAGTGGGTCACTTCCACCCGAACCACAAGATGAAGTGTTCAATATTTCCACTAATTCTTTCACTTATGAAGATGCTGAGGCAGTATGTAGTATTTATGATGCCGAATTAGCAACATATGACCAAATTGAGGAAGCTTACAATAATGGCGCTGAGTGGTGCAGCTATGGATGGTCTGCTAACCAAATGGCGTTTTTCCCTACTCAAAAGAAAACATGGGATAAATTGCAAAAATCGGAGAAACATAAGAACAATTGCGGACGCCCTGGCGTAAATGGTGGACATATTGCGAACCCATACATCAAGTTCGGTGTGAACTGTTACGGTAAGAAACCTAAACCAAGTGACCACGATTTAAACCGAATGAATGCAAACGAAACTCCTGAACTTCCTCCAAGCAAAGAAGAAAAAGAGAAACAAGATAAGATTCAAAAATGGAAGGACAATGCCGATGAGATGTTACGTGTAAATTCATATAACAAGAAACGTTGGTCCAAGTATTAAATAGTGTGATGTAAATATATTTATGAAACTTACTTATAATGATATTACTATTTTCATATAACCAGATGTATATGAAAATAACAGTGAAGTCAAACGAATATCCGATTAAAATAAATATGAGTAATATTCCCGATGGAATAGATAAAGTCGATATTGTGATTGACCAATGTCTAGTTCAAAACAGTATAAGAGAGTCAAGTGTGGACGTGGATGTAGACCCAAATGTGGAAATAAGAGATGAACAACATGAGGTGCGCGTATCAGTGGATACATTGGAACAGATACAAACACGCTGTAAAACTGTAGTTAATGGATAGAAAATTGAACTTGTTCGCTAGATAAATACTATACACAGACAGAAATTAACGAATAATAAAAGATGTTGAACGAAGCGATTCTTACCTTAAGTGTATGCCTTTGCATATATGTTCCGTGTTATGCCGGATACGATAGTTTTATCAAGTCCACCCCAACACAAGTATCCGAAAACGTGATAAAGTATGATAACCAATTGTTATTACAAGCGAAGGGTGCGTTGTTTGAATATCAACAAAAACCGAAATTCGGACTAAGACCATTATTAATATATCGCGAAAAGTTGGTGAACCGATATCAAAAATATAAGACTATGAAAAAAGACAATGAATTCCAAATACCTAGAAAATATATGGAATTGCGCATGGACGAATTCTTCGATTTCTTGCAGACCATGCCTCCATTTTAAAATAATAAAAATATTACAAAAAGTAAATATATATATAAAAGCTTGTTTTCGTATTATGGTATGACACGAAAACAAATTTTTATCCTATATAGGACAAAATTGCGACTATGTAGATATATGGGATATCAATATGGCACCTGGGACGTTCATTTTCGCAATCCTCGTCAACATATTTCGTTGAGATATATAAATCATCTTATTCGGAAAAATAAATTAGGCAATTTTGTATGGAACAATACATGTGCTCAATACAAATCGATGTTATATGAAACTGACTCAATTCTTATAAACGATGCGATTGATGACGCATTTGTATCATTGAAATACATTAATTATCTTATGCGTGTATACAAAGACAGACAAAAGTTATTGCCTTGATTATTGATTGTGACGAATTTTTCTGGTTTTATTATTTTTAACACCCCTAGGTTGCTTAGATACAATGCCAAAGACAGAATCAAACATATAATCGGGAATAGTAAGAATTTTATTCGCTTTTTTATTCATACTTGAACAACCGCATTGAGGTTGCATAAAAAATCCAGCTGGAATGACTAGATTTTCAAAGCGGTCGGATGATTGTGATATATAAGATGGTGCACCTCCGCCGTAGACCGTTTGATTATTTTCCATGAATTCTTTTAATGAATAACCACCAATGGTTTTATTATCGTTGTATTGTGGGTTCATTTATATTAGTCCTAGATAAAATTATGTTCAAATCTTACTTACAAGGGGTTCTTTACTTCACTCTCATCTTCAATTTCATATTCATCACCTATACTATCTCCGCACTGTACAATACATATCCAACACATACAACCAATAATACATACAACAACTAATGCTACTAAGATTGCGACCATTATATAATATGAGTTCCGTATTATATAATGCGTTTTTATGTTAAAATCAATTTTGTATTATGATTTAAAATCACTTGTTATAATGACGTTTTATATCTAGAGACGTAGTTGTTTCACGTTGGTCTTTTAAGTACTTGATTATGAAATTCACTTGATTATCATCCGCAATAATTTCGTGAAGACATTTTTCAACATATCCAAATGATAGTGTAGTGTACTCTTTTTTTTCAAAAAAACGAAGTTCTCCGTCACTGATTTCAATATGACTATTCAGATTATTATCAGTCATATAATTACAAATCTCTTTACCTAATTGTGTCTTCATCTCGCGCATTTTCTTTGTTTTTTCATTGACTTCTTTAAGTTTTCCTTCAATAAATACCCATTTCTGTACATTATCGGTCAATTTATTTTTATCGGATTTATCGACGAGTTGCGTTTGAGAGTTCATATGTATCTTTACTAAATCAATACATATTATCTTACATGAATAATGCACGCTAGTTATAAGTATAAATAGTGTATGGTTATTATCT
>Ga0257110_1001626_pt1 | contig 10591 bp, 6 predicted proteins | sample LP_taG_7_FD_190184 | JGI IMG/M metagenome (GOLD analysis project Ga0257110, IMG submission 190184) | Marine microbial communities from Northeast Subartic Pacific Ocean, Canada - LP_J_2015_P26_10m | ecosystem: Environmental > Aquatic > Marine > Oceanic | place: Canada: Northeast Subartic Pacific... | reverse complement strand
ACAATATTACAAGCATTGTCAAACACTACCTATAGTGTTGCTAGTGTTACAGTTGATGGTGTGTTAACTACAAACTGGTCAGTGAGCGGCCAAGTGTTAACTCTTAATTCAGCACCATCACAGAATGATGAAGTAGTAATAACACTAACACACGTTCCAGATAATATGAATACTGCTCAAATTATTTCTACAATTAATAATGCAGGAATTACTGGAGTAACAGCTGGTTTGACTACTACAGCTAATTTAATTGAACTTACATTTACAACAGTAGATCCTACAGCAACATTAACATTGTCTTCAAGTTCTACTAATACAGATTTAGGATTTTTAGCAAGTGGACAAGTTGTTGCACCACCAACAGAAATTCAACAACAATCAGTTCTATTAAACTTATCTGAAATTGTTAATCAAATTAATAGTACATCAAACTTATTTAATGTAACTGCATCATCTGATGCAAATAGATTAAAACTAACAAGTACATCAACAACATTATCAGTATTAGGTACTGCTAGAACTATAGTTGGGTTAAGCGAGGCTTATACAGCAACAACAAATACAGTAGCAGTAACTACTAGAATGAATTCAGCTATTAGTCAAATACAAAGTGCATTAACTGCGGCAAGTAATACAGAAGTAACAATTACATCAGATGCAAATAGAATTAAAATATCATCTACAGGAAGTTCTTTACTTTTAGGAGATACAACATTTAATTCAATAGCAGGTATTGCAACAGGTACAATTAATGCCACTGAAGGAACTGTACAAAATACATTTGATATAAATCAATTTGGTGGCGTACCAGTTGATCCAAAAGATGATCCAGCAACATTTAATATATTAGTCACTGATGATAGTGATTTTGAAATAGCTTCCGTTGAAAGCATTAACACAAAGTTCTTTGGATACAATGTACTACAAGTAATACAAAATAGTTCTCCACTATACTCTAAGAGTACTGATGGAACACATTGTGGAATTTGTGCAGGTACTGCAACAAGTGACGGTAACGATGCAGAAGTAACAACAAATGCTGACCATGGATTACAAGTTGGTGACTTTGTTATGTTATTGAATACAACCACTACTCCTAATATAGATGGAATACATAAAGTTACAAAATTAGGAAGTGGAACCAACGCAGGTAGAATTTTTTACATAGACGAATTTATTAAAGAGTGCGGTAATGCAGTTTCGGTTATGCCATTGGTAACTACAAGATTTACAACAATAGCTCAGAGAGATTCAGCATTAACAAAAACACATTGGAACTTGCCAACAGGAACATTAGTTGTTTCAAGTAATAATGGTACTCAAAATGGAACGTTTGTACACACTACACCAATAGGTCAAAACAGTTTGGTTAGACAAACAACACACAGACCAAGTAATACAGATGTTGATAATATTATTATATACAATCATAAATCAAATCAAACAAAAGTACAGCTAGAAGCATTTGATCCAATGAGAAAAGTTATACCTGGTATAGCTGAACAAAATTTAGATTATATAAGTGTAAGTGACAATGCAATATATAATCAGTCAACAGATGACAATCGTCTCATTGACAATGATAATGCTTGGAGTAATGAGCAAGTAGGAACTAGATGGTGGGATACAAGTGTAGTTCGTTACTACGATTACGACCAGGGTAGCACTTCATATAAAAAAGATATGTGGGGCAAACTATTTCCTGGTAGTGAAATTGTAGTATGGGAATGGATTAAGTCTACAGTAGCACCAGATGATTATGCTGAAGCTGTTGCACTACAAAAAGAAATATTTGGTATTCCAGCAACAGGAGAAGCTTACTCAGTATATGACATTACAGCCAGAGAAACATTATACTACTACACACAAGAAAGCGAGTATAACAAGAGCACAGGTAACTATAGTGATGTATACTTCTTTTGGGTTAAAAAGAAAACTACAATACACGATGAAAGATCCTTGTCAGCTCTTGACGTTGCAAACATTATTGAAAATCCATCAGCAAATGGAATAAGTTGGTTTGCAGTACTGGATAATAATACTTTTATTATTGATAACGTTAGCTACTATGTTGAAGACACAAGTACAGTATTACAAATTAATAAGGCTGGAGACTTGTTTAAATCTCATAACGAATGGACTTTAATAACAAAAGACTTAGATATTATTCCAGAATATTATGTTGAAGGAATGAAATATAATTTAGCGGCGTGGGATAAGAACAATGATAAGATTCCTAAAACAGCATTACACAGATTTAATAAGTATGGAGATGATTTAGACTCTGGACAAACTTGGTTTAAAAATATAGTTACTGCTAGACGCAACGCAATTATAACAATTAATGAATTATTAAAAAACGTTAACCTGTATGACGAATATAGAGATACTTGGAATAAAACTTTAGTAGCAAACAGTTTTCCAGCATACTTGTGGAACTGGAGAGATTACAAACTAGAAACATACTTAGGTAGTTTAAATTATACAACCACTGTAGTATCAAGTGATAAATTAGAAAGTACTATAGATAAAACTTTACATAGTGTAGTTCAGCTACCAATATATGATACTGAATTAAAACTTGACAGAAGTGAAATTTATTATTACAATAATGATACTGCTACATGGATTTTGGTACATAAGAAAAATAGTACAGTTCAATTTGATGTAGATTTATTATGTCCGGTAGGTGGATATGATAATGTTCCATTTGATACTAGAGGTTGGGACGGAGCATTCGTCTCTGGATATTGGAATGTTATTATTGAAGCATTAAAGAAAGATATCTTTGTACAATATCATAAATTAAAAATGAACAAACTATTCTTTAGTATAATTGATTATACATTAGGTTCTTTTGCACAAACAAATTGGATTAGAAAAACAACATATATAAAAGTTGAAGTTGATAGTCAAGTTGATACTACTTCAAGAACTTATAAGAAAGATAATTTAGTAAATGCGTTAGGGTATATACAAGAAGTTAAACCTTTTCATACAAAGGTTAGTACAGTTAAAACCAATTATAAGGTCATTGACGAAACTAAATTCACAGTAACAGAGACACCTAAACACGTAATTACACTTAACACACAAGATTTTACACCAACATTTAATGGAACTACATATGTTGGTGCAGATAGTACAGACATAGTAACAGGCGGAGACTTTACTAATACTCCAGCAGATACTATCGAAGCTATCAACTTCTTGTCACCATATAACTTTAATGTTAATGCTGATGAGAAAAGAAATAGTTTTGTAAATATAGACCCACTTGAATTATTACGTATCAATGTTCAAACAAATGCAACAGGAAATACATACGCAAACACTTCAAGAACATTTACACATATACAAGATGCGGCAGGCAATGTGAAAGCATATGCTCTACTTGATGCTAAAAAATCTGCATTAACTTCTGCAATAGATGAAGATAGTACAGATTTAACTATATCAAGCACAACCGCTTTTGACGACATAGGATTTGTATATGTTGGTGGTGAGATAATTGAATATGTTAAAACCAATGCTACTACATTAAAAATAATGAAGAGAGCAGTAGGACAGACATTTATAGTATCAGCTAGTATAGGTGATGCTGTAGTTCAAATATCAAACTATCAACTTACATTTGAGAATGATACTGTAAGTTATAATCAAGCAGGCAGTTCATTATTGAGTACACCTGTATCAAATACTGCACAAGAGTTGCAAGATTTTGGTAAGGGAATAGAATTATAGCACTAGATTATGAATATCATAAATAGTGTATAAGGAATAGGATATGAAAACATTAAACGATAAATCACATCTAGGAGTTGAAGGTCACGTTGTAATTAGAGACGCTGATTCCCAAGAAGTGCTACTAAACAAGTACAATGCAATTAACTTTGAAAACTTTGCATTGGCTGTAGCAAACTCTATGGCTAATCAGACTACTAATAGCAATAATCATTTTATTGCAAAACTGGCATTTGGTTATGGTGGTACTACCATTGATGCTAACGGAAACGTTACATACAAAGACCCTAAAGTTTCTGGATCAACAGGTGGATTATATTCACCAAGCCCGGCAACAATAGGAGCCAATGCAAGTTCAAACCCACTACAAGTATCTGTAACCGAATTTACAGTAAACAATGCTAAGAATCAACCATACACAGACTTAGAATGTAAAGTTGTATTAGATTACAACCAACCGGACGCAAGTGGTCCAGCATTAGACAACGCATCAGATTTTGATGACGCTGATAGTTTTGTGTTTGATGAGATAGCATTAATTACTGATAACGGCGACTTCTTGACACATTTAATTTTTCATCCTATTCAAAAAAGTAATAACAGAAAATTAGAGGTTCTATACACTCTAAGAATTAGAGCAGGAGTTTAAACATGGCATATACAATTAATAAGAACGGTGGAACGATTAGTGTAGCAGACGATACACTAAACACTGAAACCAGCCTGCGTTTAGTTGGTAAGGATTATATTGGATACGGTGAAGCTATTGCACAAAACTCAGTTAGCTTATTAGAGAATTTTGCTAGTGAAACTGCTCCTTCCAATCCAATTGAAGGTCAGATTTGGTGGAAACCATCAGAAAAAGTAATGTACTTAAGAAGTGGCACAACATGGTTAGGTGTTGATGCTGGAAGTAGTATAATTACTGTTAAAGATAATACTAACGCAGACCACAATGTATTTGTTGCAAGAGCAAATGGAATACCAGTATCAATGACAAGTTCGGATACTGACTTTCAACTTAACACGAATGAAACTGACTATCTCCAATATTTTTTAGATGGCGGTACAGGTAGTGTAGCAACAATCAAAACTGGTATCAATTTAAATACAGTCACAGCATCAGCTATGAAGTTTCATGGAACTGCAACACACGCACAGTACGCAGACGTTGCAGAGATGTATATTTCAGATGCAGATCACAAAGCAGGAACAGTAATGATGTTCAGCCCTGATGGAACTGCAGGAGAAGAAGTTTGTGCAACGTTGCACGAAAAAGATCCCAAGATGCTTGGTGTAGTTACTACTAACCCAGCATTGTTGATGAACTCAACACTAGAAGCACCCGAAGGCTTATTTACTGTAGGTGTTGCACTATTAGGAAGAGTTCCATGTAAGGTTACTGGCATAGTGAGCAAAGGTGATAGGCTTGTTTCAAGTAACGTACCGGGCCATGCAATGTCAGGCGGTGACGATTGCAGATGGACACACGTTGTTGGTAGATCTTTAGAAAATAAAACCGACGAAGGTGAAGGTATTATTGAAGTTATAGTTGGGATAAAATAAATGCTAAATAGGCCCGCTACAGTATACACAGGCGAGAAAATAACAGCTTCTCACTTAAATGATCTCGTTACATATTATAATGAGATCTGGACTGGCGGAACCTATACCTTTGACAATAATCATAACACAAAAAATGATAATAGAAGATTTGGATGGGGGCAAACAATTACTACAATAACACCTGCAGTTCAAGCAGGTAAACTTATTGAAGCTAATGATATAAACCAAGCTATTGTTCAAGTTAATGCTGGGCAATATCATATCAGCGATGACCCTACTAGACTATTATCAAAACTAGCGGCCAATCATACAGATCCAATTTCACCTGTATTATATAATTCACTTGTTAGCAAAGTTGCAACATTTGAAACTGATAAATTTAAAACAGAATGGTCAGACCTTACACTAGATGTTCTACAAACTACAAACACTACAGCTTGGGATGAAGACTTATATTGTGTTCATAAATTTCAATTTAACGATTACAACGAAGCTAGACATTTTTTTAATAGTGGCGGAGAGTTAACATTAGAATTATCTATGCAACCAGGCGGTACAGCCGGCAACGATACTTGGAGACAAATATTTGAACAATTTGATAGTATAAGAATTGGAGCAGAAGGTTGTAGAGTAGTTCAAGATGATGCTGATCCAAAAGATATATTATCAACAAGTACACTAGCACCAAAAGGTTTTTATAACGGAATAACATTTGATGGTGCATGGAATACAATATTAGATGCAGGTGTTTTTAGATATACATCAGGTGATTACGCATATGCTTACGCATATGTTTATGTGGCTGGTGAATACAACAGTAGAAGAATAAGAATACAATTAAGAGGTACAGAAGATGCTGGTAAGTTTAATGTTTTTGTTAAAGTTATTCTAGTAGAAGATGACGATGATATATTTTCTATAACGCAACCTATTACATTAACTTCTGGGCATTCTAATCCAGCATTAACACCAGTACCAAATGATGGTAATGCTTCATTTATGACATTAGGATCATTACGTCAATTCTTAGCTAGAACTGCACCAAGTGTTACACAGGTTGAAGAATGGAAACCAACTGATGTAACTCCTGGTTATCAATTACCAGTACCTGGTGGAAGTACAACATATTCATTAGCTAAAACTGCTTCAGCAGTAAACGAAGGAGATTCATTTACAATCTCACTAGTATCAAACGTTGCCACTGGTACTGTATTAGCATATACTATTACAGGTGTTGATACTGCTGACATAAGTGGTGCAAGTTTAACAGGAAACTTTGTTAAGGATACTACAGACAGTATTACATTTACAGTTGCGGCAGATGGTTTAACTGAAGGAATCGAAACGTTTGCAATAGCACTAGACAATGGCAAAGCAAGTACAAGTGTTACAATCAATGATACAAGTCAATCAATTGTTACACCAGCTTATGGTTTAGCTGTAGACAATGCTTCAGTAAACGAAGGCGGAACATTTAAAATTACACTAACTGCATTTAACGTAACAGCAGGTACAGTTGTACCTTATACTATTACTGGAGTTACACAAGCTGACTTTACAAATACTTTTGCTGGGTCATTTACAGTTGGTACTACATCAGGACAAGAAGAAACATTTACAGTAGCTAACGATGTATCAATACAAGAAGGTGATGAAACATTTAACCTGGCTATTACCTCAAGTCCTACAACAAATATTAATGTATTGATCACAGACTCGAGTGTTAGAATATTTGAACTACAAGATGTGTTTGCAGATGCATATAAAAATACATCAATTACTAATACACAAATTCAAACAAGAATTAATGCCATCGAAGCTATTAGACAAGCGGCAGTAGCACAATCAGTATCAGCATCAAATTATAAAACAATGATGACAGCATTCATAAACGACAATTATACATTATTTGCTACAGTATTTAATTCACTAACTAATGCTCAACAAACTGCTGTAGTAGTTGGTATCATGCCATTAGTTAACAATGACTTTGATCATATGAATACAAACGGCAATAACACAAATTATGGTACTACATATCCAATAAATTATACAGCTGACTTGACTGGATTTGGCAATTACCTTGCTTTTTATATTAATAATCAAACAGCAATAGATGCAGATATATTAGCATTTAGTAATTCGTTACATGATCTTTCAAGAGCTAATCAAACTATTCTTACTAAGATAGATAATAGAGATACTGCAATAGCACCAACTACACCAGTATCATCAAATGATTGGTATCCTATCTAATAATTAACCATTGACACAAGTCGATAAATACTTTATAATATACGTATATAATTATATACATTAAAGGAGTATACCCTGTATGGATGAAAGACTTGAAAAGGCATTAGAATTCAGTAACTATGCCTTAACTATAAACAATCAAAAACGAAATATCCGAAACAGAGTAGCACAATTACAAATTGTACACTATCTTGGAGGTGTGTTTATTGCTAATCACGAAACGATTGCATTTATAAAAACACTATTGGATATGGAAAAGAAAAGTGCTATTGTAATTGATAGTAGAGATAATCCTATTACTGTAAAGAGTTTGAAAGAACTTATGGATAAACTTGTTGATGCTTACACTAGTGCTACTACAGAATTTGATATTGAGAACGAACGTCTAAAGAAGGCAAGGAACATTAAGAAAATAATGGATTGGTAATGAAAGAATACGCCGACAAACAAGGTGTATGCTTTTTTGCCTACAACAATGATCAATTAGATTATGTTAGTATGGCAATAACTGCCGCCTTATACGTAAAGAAAAATCTTAAACTTCCAGTAGCTTTAGTTACTGATGTAGGATCAGAGCAATGGCTTGAGCAAAGTCAAGATTCAGATTTAATCAATAAGGCTTTTGATTATATTATTACAACAAATGATGAGATGAAAGAAAACCACAGACGTCACTATGATAGTCCGTGGACAGAATTTAATGCACAATTTAATAACAGTAACAAACATAAAATTTATGAATACAGTCCATTTGAACAAACACTATTACTAGATATTGATTACGTTGTTAAAACAGATGTATTGTTAAAATACTTTGACACAGATGAGAGTGTTATAATGTTTGATAATGCACTAACTCTAAGAAACGAACCTCCTGCTGAACGAGAACGAATGTTATATGACGCAGGTATTAAGATGTGGTGGAGTACTGTAGTGTACTTTGACCGTAGCGAGTTTAGTAAAATGTTTTTTGACACGTGGGCTCACGTTGCTGATAACTACGAGTTTTATCAGTATCTATATAACTTTCCAAGTAAACTATTTAGAACAGACTATTGTGTAAGTATAGCAGTTCATTTGCTTACAGGAATGGTTGGACAAGAAGATATGTTTGGAAATTTTGATAACACATCACTGATTAATATGAGTCAGAAAGATGATATTATAGAAGCCGTAAATGATAATGAGTGGATATTTATAGCACACGATCCAAAAGAAGAATGGAAAAACATTTTAGTAAAATCACAAGACCAAGATATACACGTTATGAATAAACGTTCGCTAGGTAGAATTAAAGATAAAGTATTGGAGACACTTGATGCAGGAACATAAACAAGGACAAGGTTATGTAATTCTTGCTATGCAGGATTATGAATATGAACAAGCAACAGCATTAGCTTATAGTATTAAGACTCATAATAAAGATGCTAGTGTAGCTATCGTTACAAACTATAAAGATAGAATACCTCATCATTTCCATGAGGCTTTTGATTATATGATTGAACTTCCGTATGGATCAATTGAAACTACTAGATGCAACGACTGGCAGTTATATTGGGCAACACCTTATTTACATAATATAGTAATTGACCCTGCTAGTTTAGTAAAAGAAAATCATGATAGTATATGGGAATTCTTAATTGATCAATATGATATATGTTTCTTTAATAAGTCTTATAACTTTAAAGGAAACACATTAGAAAATAAAAAATTACAAGTATACAAAGAAGATTACGATATGGATCTTGTATATGGAAATATGTATTACTTTAAGCACGATACTGATTTGGCATTAGCATATCATAAACTTGCTGACCCGTTTATGCAAGACTGGAGAGAAGTATTTGCAAAATACTTTAAAGAACAACATAGACCAAGATATTATAACAATGATGTTATGCATAGTATACTTAATACTATAGTACTCTACGAAGATAAAAACTTGCATAACAATATTTTTAAAACAGTTAATATGCCTACAACGTTAAGCGATGGCTGTATAGGATTTTGGCCAAAGTGGACAGATAGATTGAATACTTGGATTAGTAGTGGAGCTAAAGTTAAAATTCAAAACTTTGCTATAAACACTAATCTATATTATGGAGAACAAGAGTTTTTAACAAAAGAAATATTTGATGGACATAAACAAGCATTTACAAGCACAGCAAAACGAGGGGAGTAATCCTCATTATAATAAAAGAAAATATTATATTGTTTTTGAAAAGACTTCTGGCAAGATAAAAAAGATTACTAATACTCCTAATGAAATAAAAGATAAAGAAAATTTCATGGAAGCAGAATCTTGGAATCCTGTTTGCAAAAGAATTATCAAAGGTCAAGCCAGTTTAAAAAGATATGGCATGATATGGGATATGATAAATGAAAAATGGGATATTGATTTTCGTAGCACTACGTTAATCATTGAAGCAAAACATAATAAGCTAACTCCATTTACATATGATGCTGACCCTACTGCTACTGAAATATTTGCTAAAGTGTTTTATGAAGATTCAAAAATAGTAATAGAAGCTAATAAAGGTAACATAAGAGGATTAAAGAATTTAAGTGATATAACTGAAATTGCCTCATCTGAGAATAAATTATTAGATATCTATATTACTAGGAAAAACGATCCAGACTATTTAATAAGCAGTATTGCAATTGATCCATTAACTTTATTTAAAAATGGAAAACAAATTGTTGAACTTCCTACTGCAATTAATGAGAAACTTGACTGGAATAATATTAGTTTATATGCAAAAACAGTCTTTAATAACTATGGATGGTCGTTAAGTGCTAGTCTTATACGTAATCAGGACTTCCTTGGAACTAAAAGAATACTGCAACGAGATGTACAAGAAAAATCTAACATAAATATTAACGTAGTGGATAATACCGCTTACATAAACAGCGATATTAAAGACTCAGAATTATATTATTTTGATGGAAGAAAACAAATAAAATTTGTAGTATGCGACAGTAGCATTGATAATTTAGTTGGTGCATTTCAAATACCAGTAGAAAA
>Ga0257110_1001624_pt1 | contig 10595 bp, 11 predicted proteins | sample LP_taG_7_FD_190184 | JGI IMG/M metagenome (GOLD analysis project Ga0257110, IMG submission 190184) | Marine microbial communities from Northeast Subartic Pacific Ocean, Canada - LP_J_2015_P26_10m | ecosystem: Environmental > Aquatic > Marine > Oceanic | place: Canada: Northeast Subartic Pacific... | reverse complement strand
CGTTCGAGGCCACTCTTTCCACGGGGGAAGCGGTGTTGCATGACGGAGAAACTGCCTGGAAACTGACGCCCGACATGCTCGCTTTCAAGCGATCCAAAAAGCTAGTGCAAGTTGTCAAATTTACTCCTAGCGTCATCGAGCCATCGTTTGGTATTGGGCGTATTCTTCACGCACTCTTGGAGCACTCGTTCCACCAGCGTGATTCCAAGGATGAACAACGTGTCGTCATGCGCTTCGCTCCACCCGTTGCCCCCATCAAGTGCGGCATTTATAATCTCCAGACGAATGTTAAATTCATGCCTTTTGTTGCCCAAATTGAGAAGCTCCTCACGGATGCCGGCATAACTAACAAAGCTGACACTTCCGGCCAGTCCGTTGGCAAGCGTTACGCCCGTGCTGATGAGCTTGGCACACCTTTCGGCGTAACTGTTGACTTCGACACCTTGATAGATCATTCTGTCACCCTCCGGGAACGGGACACCATGAGACAAGTCCGTGTTAAGATAAGCGCTCTTCCTTCGCTACTCCAGGAGCTCTGTGGCTTTTCCGACCATCCAAAACCATGGGCCTCGATCACATCTCGCTTTCAGCTTGTGTGCTGTGTCGAGGGTCCCATTCGGCACCAAGTGACCTCACGCTGCATCTTCTCCAGGCCTGCGGAGCTAATTTGATACGCTCGAAGCAAATCATACTTGCAACACTATTTCTACAAGTTGACGGGGCTCAGTTCGCAGGCTCAGTTCGCGACTTGGCGCCCCCCCCACGGACGCTGCCCACGGAGCCCCCACGGCGCCCTTAAGTGCCCCACACCAGCGGAGCCCGCGGGAAATATATCTAGAGCCCTTCAGGTAGGGGGCCAGGATTATAGCCGCCAGGGTAATCTCCGGGTAAAATACCGGTATGGTAATTACCGGCAATTACCGCGGTATTACCGAGGGTTCCGTTCACAGTCGACCCCCCCGAGTGGTACGTTTCCGTCCACTTGGCCTTTCGTATCTCCCACTAGCCTGAGCTAAAGGAAGTAAGTAAATTAGGTTGAGCTCAGTTTCAATTAAAGATGCCAGAATGAAGGCCGACGGACCGCGCTTGGATGGCGCAGCCACCTCAGCCACACTCCTGCAACATCGTAAGGGGAGGTAACTCCCCCTGTTTAAATATGGAACAAGGGGGCCGGACTGGAGACCACATCTTCCATGAGACCTGTTGCCTCCTCCCTAGCCTGGGGGTTGCGATTGCAGCTCACTGCTTGGCGTTACTAGATCCCCGCCGGTTGGTAGGGCAGTGTAAATATCTACCTTTCTAGTCTATAGTGAAGGCTTTATTCCCTTTACAGGTCAGGCGAAGGCAATGACACGGCCCGGTGTGTTTGGCAGTGTGACTTAGAGTACCGCTGGGCAGCGGACCGGGGACGTCAAGGAGGCTGCCCCATCGCGTGGTGCAGCTAGCGATAGGTATCTTTGGCCACGTTGAGGCCGGACTTGCCCCTGGGGACTATCCGCTGGGAGGCCGTTGACGGGGCTGGAGAGGCCGCTGGGGGGGAGTGTCCTTGGCGTCCTGTGCAGCGGGCATGCCAAGGCCTGCCGATCCAGCTCGACGACTGTTCCATGTGCGCTTCGGACAGGGCGCACAGGGAGGCTGGGGACGGGGCAGTCCTTTTATCTAGGGAATCACCGCTGTAATTTGGGGCGCCGATACAATTAGGGAAATATCTCAGGATCGGCGGGGTGTTTTTTTTTTTCGGGCCCTAATCAGCTAGTTCATCGTCTGCTAACAACTCGAGAGCTCGCCAAGGTTCACATGATGCACGCGCCGTCTCAGTTCGAGTGTGCCGTCCCGGAAGTAAGACGGGAGCATAAAAAAGTTGTATACGACATCATCTTGAAGAGGGCTGGGATGTCCTGGCTCGCTGTCAGCAAACGTTATTCTGAATGCCGTCGCTTTCACTCAAGACTGATGACATCTGAAGTTGTAACGCAGTATTTATCTTGGTCAGCAAAGTGTTTTTCAGATGAGTAACAATTCATAATTAATACATACACATTGCATATAACTTTGTGCTAAAACAACGCAGGATGGAATGTCGTGTGCCAGAGTTCCCGGAGATCAAAATGCCGTTTATCTTCAATAAGTCGCTCACTTGGGAAAAGCGACGCGAGGGGCTGAATAGGCTGTTTAGTCTCATGTTCCGGGAATTTACACGTGAATGCTTTTTTAGTCCGCTCCTAATCAGCTTCTTTGGTGGGGATATTTCAAACATTCATATAAGTGAGAACCATTTGAATCAAGCTCAATTGACTGAAAGTCAACCAGGCCTATTGCCTAGTCCACAGACGTCTGATGGTGCGTCTAGCAGCCCCTGTGAGGTTCATCACACCTCAACCCGCAAAGAAGTCGATGCAGTCACCCTACCCGACGACACGGCCAGCGAGATACCTTGTTCAGAACAAAAACGAGATTCAGCGTCAGCATTGGATATACCAATCGACATACAAGGTGAGTTGTGGTACCAAAACAAGCAGACCGGAGAGAGTTCAAGTACCCAATGGAAGAAAAGATTTTTTACAACGGATTCCGGTGGATCTAAAGCTCAGCTTTACATGTGGAAAGACAATTCCAAGTTTGCCCTTCTGAACTCGCTAGATCTCTCAGACTATCGGGTCGAGCACGTGGCCCAACCTACGCTGTCCATGCTGGGCTTTGGTAGCAAAACCCCAGGCTCGATGGTATTGATTGAAGCGGGGCAAGCCGGCCAGGAAATCATTTTCCGTGGGAAGTCCAATCACGAGGTATCTGAAGAAATAAAACATGATGAAATTTGCACGTGCACACTCAGGTTGCGATGTGGGTGGATGTTATTCGGGAAATTAAGCGTCGCTATTTATATCCGTTATCCAAGCATGTCCCCTCGCACACAGGGCTGGGCGGTTTGGTCTTTCACCAAGGAGATGGTAGTGGTGGCAATGGTTTGACACTCTCACCTGCAAGCGGGAATTATTCATCTGTGTTCGTTTGGCTACATGGGCTTGGAGATACACCTTTCAGTTGGTATGGTATAGCTCTGCGTGAACTGCAAGCCTACATTTAAATATAGCTATTGCCCTTCTCGCATAACAACTAGCGTGTAGGTACCATGGCCCAGTTTGCCATACGTTCGATGCCAGATACGCGCTTCGTGCTCCCGCTGGCGCCTACAAGGAAAATAACTGTATACCACGGAACTCAGATGCATGCATGGTATGACATTTTTGGCCTAGATGATAAATCTGTTCAGGATCGCACACGAATAGAGGAAAGTACGGTGAGTTGTGGGCTTGTGTTTGATTCTGTTTCTCCGGAAGGATCTGTTCAAATTTGTAGGAAAGGATAAATACCATCATCAATGAACAGGCGTTAAGCGTCGGTGTAAAGCCCTGTCGTGTTGCAATCGGTGGTTTTTCGTTGGGCGGAGCTCTTGCACTGCATGTGGTACTGCGATCGAAACACAAGCTGGCGGGGTGCGCCGTCGCGAGTGGATGGTTGCCACTCGAGATGGACTATCCAGAAAAGTTAAGTGCGGAGGCTTGCAAAACTCCTATTTGCATGTCACATGGACTCTCTGATCGCCGCGTTCCAGTTTATTCTTAGTCTCATGTCCTCCTTTTTGCTGTGATCGATTTTTTCTGGTAGGTTGGCTTTGCTCGCAGAACGCACAGCAGACTGTCAGCGGATTTAAAATTAGCTGTAGCCTTCCACACATACGATGGTTTGGGCCACAGCACTTGCGCCTCAGAAATGGTAAGAATTGGCCAGTTTGTCACTGCTGCTATGTGTAGATCAAGATAGGCGGGGTGGAAGGTATACACAGACTCACTCACATTCTCATTTTCGCACGCTTGGAAGGGAATTATCATGCCTATTGTACAGAGGCCTCTGGCGGACATTGCAGATCCCTCAAGAATACCAACGCCGCCGCAAATACCAGGTTATGTAACTTACATTGCGGCTGAGAGCAACATCTTTGGGCAGTATGCTCGCACAGCCTGCTGGAATACCGGTACTGCTGGGTATAGCATATCCCGCTGGCGGGATATGCTAAAGCGCGCTTCAACTTAGCAAAAAGTAGCAGCCGGCATCCTAACTAAGAATACATGCTATCCTGGGAACTAAGAGGGATACTCAGGCCCCCCCATGCTAGCATACATAGTGTTGTTGCAGTTCTTATTGAACCGGTCCAAGTTGTACTCCGCTGTCTGATTGAGGAGATACCTTGGCCCCTCAAGCAAAGAGTTAATACCAGTATCGACAAGCGGTTTAGTTCGCTGTTTGTCTTCGCCATTAGAGAGATAGAGAGTCTTGTATCTCCCTAGTGGCTCGCTGGTACAGCGCCACCCAACATCCTTTCCCTTCCTTAATACTTTCTAACCCTGTTATAGTCGCGTCCCGCATTGTAATAGACGGAAAGTCTTCCTGGACCAGTGAGGCAGATCCTCTGCCCGTTCGTCCAGTACAGTAGTCCACCGGTTCTATGTAGCAAATTGTCCCATTATCATGATCTGGCGGCCTAAACTGAACCTTCTATTATTGTGCGCCTGAGCGCACCCCAGGAAAATCTTCTCCTATCCAGCCGGCCCTATTCTTTTCCTGGGGGTCCTAGACTAGGCTAGTCCCCGAGCTGGGTGGAGCCCATGTTGAAGGCACACCCAGCTCCTAATCCAACCATAACATTCTATATCTTGTATCATTCCTTAATATCTGGATGTAATGGAGCTGGCATCCGCCGTGCCATAATCTCGGCACGCCATCCCAGGTCATCGCGCCCTCGCAAGCGCATGGGGACGTCCTGCCGTACATACACTCACTTTTATACACGTGCCCATCGCGCGGGTGCGAGGCCCCGACCGGCGAGCGCTCGAACTCACAGGAAGCCGCGATGAATTGTTCTTTGCCCCCATTTGGACTCGCGTTCTTTAAAAGAGCTAACGACTACTCTTAAACATCTGACGGCCCAAAGTTTATCATGGATCAGCATGTGTATTTTGAGTGCGTCTCAAATCCACCGCATGTGGTGAGCAGCCGCGCGCCGCAGCTTTTTCTGAACCCAAGAGATATGGGAGCTCACGGATATGTTGCTGGAGAATTAATGTCCGTTGAACAGTGTGATTCCCTGGGACGCCCAAGACGGTCGTCGACCCTAGGCTATTTGCCAGTTGTCTTGCCTGCAGTGGTGTGGCCATTAGTCTCGCTAACTCGGAGACGGGCCGCTCACAATGTGTCCTTGCCAACTTTACGTGAAACCAATCATAGATATCTGACGGCGCAAACCGTGTTCAGCATAGGGCAGTCTCATGCGCCTCTGATAGCGTCTCTATCTCTCTACGTATCATCGTGCTTTTACAACCTTGAAGCGCAAGTAGCTGCGCCGCATTTGAGTCGTGTCGTGTCTCACCTTAAGACTGGAATCGTTGGTAGTGTTGTAGCTGTGGGAACATACCTCAAGTGTCGCCTATCATGTGGTCAAGAGTTCCACGCTCAAATTGCTTCTTTAAGAATCCTGCCAGGCAGATCAGTATTTGATAAAGAAAGTTGTACACCACACTCCACCGTCCCAGAGATCGGCAGAGTACATGCTGGAACATCTTTAATTGTCACGGTGTTTCCAGACCCTTCCAGACACGCCAAGCTTACACCGTCTTGTAGAGGTGCAACACTGCGTGGCATCCCTGGTGTTGGCACAAAATGGTACGTGCATTTCCTTGGAGCTAACAGGTGCAAATGCGTGCAAAGGCTGCTAACGCTATACTCTGGCGATTATGCTCTTGATGAAGACACTCGTCAACAAAGGGCTTGCGCAAACATACATGAGACACTTGCAACAACTTGCATGCGGATTGACTGTATGACCATATTTGCGATGGGCATCATTGATGGCATCGCAGTTGATGCAGAGCTTCTTCGAATATCTCAGTATGTGGCATCTACGTCACCATCTCTTCTTGTTCTGGTTAATCTTGATGTGATTTCTTTGTATGCGTGTACAAATAATCCAATGACAGAGCCTGTCAAGCGGGCAATCACGACGATTACTGCATTCATTAAATCCTTGCATCAAGTGTGTTTGACTTTTATTGTCAGTCACTCTACCAACATCGATCAAGGCGACATTCAAATCTGTGTTGATGGTAAGGTTGAGTTTGAGTCTCTTGACAAAGAAAATCAGCAGAGCGTCCTGCTCAATTTAATACTGAACTCAACTACCAGGAGACACATGATCTCAATCGACTTGTTCCAGCCCGTCAGTGCGAGTAATTTTGCTGGAGATAAGAGTCGAGCCAGATCGATATACCTTTCGATGCTCAAGGGAATTGTCAAGCAATTTGAGCATAGGGTCTCCTTTCGCAGGCTCTTTTGGACGCTTGACAATACACCCATCGAAACAGCCCAATTTTGGGAAAGTTTTGGCCTGACAGAGAGTGCTAATGCTGTTTCAAAGGCAACAGGCGTAGCTACTCGATGGCATGATGTTGGTGGTTTGAAAGGCGTCAAGCAGGTCCTCAGGGAGGTCTTGGAATGGCCTACTTCAGTCTCCGCCGCCAACTCATGCATGGGCGTGGCTCTTACCCGTGGTATTTTGCTTTATGGCCCGCCGGGATGTTCAAAAACCATGCTCGCGCGGGCAGTAGCCACTGAGTCCGGCAGGGAGTTTCTAGATGTCCAAGGCCCTGCACTTCTAAGCAAGTGGCTCGGTGAGTCTGAACGGGCTGTTAGAGATTTGTTTCAGAAAGCGCGGGCAGTCGCACCTTCCGTCGTTTTCTTCGATGAAATTGACGCTCTAACAATGAGGCGAGCTAGCGAATCTGGTGCAAACGTGGAAAGTGCTGCGACTAATCGCGTTTTAGCGCAGCTGCTCACCGAATTTGATGGCGTGCACGCTCAGGCAGAAATTCTCATCGTTGCAGCAACAAATCGGCCTGATCTCATAGATCCAGCACTCCTCAGGCCGGGTAGATTTGATCGTCTGATTTATGTCCCACCGCCTGATCCGGCTTGTTGTGGCGAAATCTTGCAGCTTGCGTTGATGAATGCTCCCGTTGATCCGCATTTGGATGGGTCGAGTCTGCATACAATTGCCTTGAAGGCAAGCTTGGCCATGTATTCGGGAGCAGAGCTCATTGCTATAGCTAGGCGTGCCGCATTGCTAGCCCTCGAAGAGTGTGCTGAGTTCATATGCGAATGTCACCTTGAGAGGGCTTTACTGCACACCCGACCGACCGCAACCCCAGCCATGATATCCTTCTACGAGAAGTGGGCTTCGTTCTCGTTGAAGTTGGGCCAGCATTGAGGCTGCTGAGGTCTTGTTCTGGCGGGATTGTCCCTAAAAACAACAAAAGCAAAACGAGTTTGGTGACCGAGGGGCAACACCGCTCAAGCCGGGGCGTGGATTGGGCGTAGGTCGGGCCTAGCCGGACGAGCATTGGCCCCAAAGCGTGCCAGGTTTAGGGAGTAAAGCCGCCTAAGTAGGGCCCTATGTCAGGGGGAGTATCGCCCGCGCGCAATTTGATGTTGATGGGACCGGTAGGGAGAAATACCCTAATAAGAAACGTTGATGTCAACGTCACGGGGAAGTGCAGTGTCATCTCCATAATGTGACGTCGCGATAAAGAGGGAGCAGGGTAATGTAGATTATGGGAATGATAGTGGATCACGTAAGTACTCAAATCAGATAGGTCCATTTTTCAAGTTCACTATACTGACTACTAGTACGAGGAATTCCCTTTTCAACATCCTTGGCTGCGCCGCGGCCGCTGCCGGGGACGCCGGGGCGGACTCCTCCTCGGAGGATTCGCCCCCCCCTCCAACTGCCGCTGCGTCGGGCGCCGCGGCCGGGCCCGTCCCGTCCGCGGCTGTGCCCGGCGCCAAGGCATTACTAGTAGACCCTCCTGTCGGCGGCACGCCCGCCGCCTGATCCCCTGCCATTTATCCACTCTTTCCCCCCAAAGAAGATTTTCCTGGGGTGCGCTCAGGCGCACAATAATAGAAGAGGATGTCAGCGACAGACGATCACTCGTACTCGAGTACGAGATATATCTTCTGTCTCTCTCCTCTGTATCCTGAATATCCTGGCTGATATATCCTGGCGGCTATATCACCTGCACTCAAATTTTGCTCTGTAGAATGGGCCCAAGCCCGTAGGCGTAAGCTTAATCCATGACATTACGACCTTCTTAGAATGTCTTCCTGGTTTCCTGAGAGTATAGGCTGGTTTCTGGCCTGTGCTTGGTTTTGCAGCGTCGCTTCGGGCGCACCAATAGTATTGAGCCATACGTTTGCCGCTATCGGCTTCATCCTAATCGCTTCAGATGAGCGCAGGGCCAGTAGCAAATCATTCGAGCAGTTTGGCAAGGAGCAATGCGATAAACTCAATAGAAGTGATATGAGGAGTCAGACGCATCCGAGAATGATAGCGGATCTTATTACGCGGGCAACCTCTGGCGAGGATGCGGTGAAGGAGATGCTCCCTGAGTGTGAAACCCTGCTTGCACGAGACCTTGGGCAATTGCTTGACACCATTATGGAGATGTATGTGCTGCCATGGTATGGTAAAATTAGCGAAGATGCAAACTTTCCGAATGAGCTCCGCGCCGTACTCGCTCGAGCGCTGGGAGATGTATGTTCGCGCATGCTGGACCAAGTGAATCTTGTGTCTCTCACGTTGGATGGCTTTCTGGACGCACTGACCCGCCAAATCAAAGCGCATGGCGTGATGCGGGCTAGCTGTGAGTATGCTGGGATAGATCCTAAGACCGACACAGTGGCTTCGCGGTTACGGCATCTGGAGGCTATCAAACGGCGAAATGACGCCACAACCCGAAAGCTCGGGAAGCTCGGGAAACTCCACCCAGCTGTTGTTTGCGGAGACGAAGAAACTTCTGCCGGAAACAATGTGGCCTCCTGTGAGTTGCGATATCTCACCCAGCTCTCTGGGCGCCTGACCCAGCTCATGCTGACGCCAGAGGATAAGAAATGTCGAGCGGTTAAGTATCTCGTTGGCCACCGCGTCGAATCTCATCTTCAATTTTTTTAAATCATACCAGACGCGCTGGCGCACTGATGGCAACGCATCGGAGGGTATTTTAAATTGAAACCATCACAGGTCCGCGAGCTTTTGGTACATGTTGTGCTCGGGCGGTGTCCTCTAGGCGATTTCATTAGCAGCGAAAATTGTGAACTTGCGTAGGTGTTTGTTCCAATATTGAACGTGATCTCCCCCGAAACCATTGCTCTGTGGCTCACCAACGCACTTGCTGGACGTCGCAAGTCTCTAGCCGATGACGGCAAATCGAGCGTGCGAATCGAAGCTTCTATACAGAATAAAAAGCTTCCACAGGATGGGCATAGGATGAGCAGTGTATGTGCTGGCAAATGTCTCGCTGGTTTCCAGTCAGATGATGCCTGGATTCATTTTGGTGGTGAATTAGATGCTGCTGCTGCACTTGCACATCTCAAGAAAGAGGGCCACTATCTGTGGCGCGTGGAGCCGGGAGCGTTGACATCGCGTGCCCTCGATGAACCTGTGGAATTCATTCTTTCATACGCGGCTTCCGACGGTCTCAATGTTTGTCATGTAATCTTTTTTGGTGTGCCATTGTGCTCTAATGGTGAGGCCGGTTTCGACTACGTGAGATTCGGGGGTGGGAGCCGAGATCCGCGTCTCGTGGACCGAAAACGTGAACTTACAACCTGTGGCCTTGTCCCGTCTCTCCGAGAAGTTGTCAGCTTACATTTTGCTGATGTTGCGTTTTCAGGCGTCTGCTTTACAGACGTTGGTAAGACTCCGCCACCGGCCCCGCCTCCCACTGCGCCTCCTAGCAAGGATCCGAAAGCGGCGCCGCGGCAGAGGACACCCATGCCACACCTTGGCACTGACGTGCGTGATCCGGTGTGTGAACGCCGTGTTTTAGTGTGATTTTTCAACGCCTTGAGAACACCTAGGTTGAATCTCTTTTTCGGGAGCAGCTAAGACACGTGTTGCTCATTGAGCTTCAGGCAGCGGTGGAGATGGCAGAAGACGTCTCATCCACACTTCCAGGTCGTATGGGTCCTTACCATAAGTTCCCCCGCGTGGGGCGCGTTGTGGGTTTGATGATGCAGTCAAAGAGCTTAGTTACCCAGAGCGACTGGTGTCATGGGCGAGGTCCACATGCTGCCTTGCGCCTCCTCAAGGCCATCGATGCTACTCTTGCCCACGGCGGCGTTTTTATTGCCACAGATGGCCACTCTACTAGGACAGCACGTGCTTGTTATTGTGAATATTTCTTCCATGCAGCGCGCGGCGACTCGAAATCAGCCTTCCTCCGCAGCACCACAGCCGCAATGTGCCCCGAAGCTCTGGCCGCCTGTGATGAGTTGGTTGGAATAACTGCGGCCAATTGTGCGCTTCAGACAAGGCGCAGAGCTACAGAAATGGCCTGGCTTGTTGCCGCATTGCGCATGCGTAAACTCCATGGCTGTCTTTATGACGCAGCTGCAGGCACAGCTGTAGATGGAATGGCCTACTACACGGCCGACTCAATTTTTCTCGAGCCCAATGACTATGGTCGTCTTCTCTGGTTTGCCAA
>Ga0257110_1001622_pt1 | contig 10613 bp, 8 predicted proteins | sample LP_taG_7_FD_190184 | JGI IMG/M metagenome (GOLD analysis project Ga0257110, IMG submission 190184) | Marine microbial communities from Northeast Subartic Pacific Ocean, Canada - LP_J_2015_P26_10m | ecosystem: Environmental > Aquatic > Marine > Oceanic | place: Canada: Northeast Subartic Pacific... | reverse complement strand
CAATAAAGAAAATAGAAACTTACAAAACTGGTTATTTTTTGCAGGTTTTGGAGGATCATTTTTTGCCTTTATTAACACCAACTTAGAAGATGGAGCAATGGTATATACATTTATACACTACTTTATTGCACATGGATTGATACTCATTGTTGTTGTAGCCCTAATAATAGATGGTTACAGACCTTCATGGAAAGACTACTTTAGCACTGTAAAATGGACTACTTATTTAGTAATAATAATGATAATAATAAACAACTTATTAGATAGTAATTATATGTTTACTCAAAGTAAACCCCCAGGAGTTACATTTACAAAGCTAATGCCTGAATGGCCGTATTATTTTTTAATTATGCTTCTTATTGGTTTAATTTCTTACACACTTATGATGCTTGTTAAATTTATACCCACAAAAAATAAATAAATGGAAAAGACAGTTTCAGAAGCTATAAAATATCGAAGATCAATACGCATATTTAAAGAAATTAATTTAGATATAGAAAAAGTTAAAAGTTGCCTTATCAACGCGAGCTTAGCTCCAAATAGTAGTAATTTACAATTATGGGAATTTGTTCATATTTCTGATAAAGATTTGATCAAAAAACTTAGCCCAGCATGTATGAATCAAAATGCTGCAAAAACAGCTAATCAATTAGTAATATTTGTGACTAGAAAAGATTTATGGAAATCAAGAGCTAAATCTAATATTGATTTTTTAAATAATTCCTTCAAAGAAAATCCTAAAGGCAATACAGAAAAAAGAAAGAAATCAGTACTTTTTTATTACAATAAATTAGTACCAACTATGTACACAAGCTTCTTTGGAGTATTAGGCTACATAAGATACTTTATTTTTCAAATTATTGGACTTTTTAGACCGATTTACAGGCAAGCTAAATTAAGTGATAATAGAATTGTAGCTCATAAAAGTATGGCACTTGCTGCCCAAAACTTTATGATTAGTATGGCTGCAATTAATTATGATACTTGTCCTATGGAAGGAACAGACACTTTAAGAATAAAAAAAATATTAAATCTTCCATCTAAATCAGAAATTAATATGGTGATTGGGTGTGGTATAAGAGATGAAAGAGGTCTTTATAATAAACAATTTAGAGTACCTTTTAAAGAAGTTTATTCTCATTATTAATGAAAAATATTTATTTTTAGTTAATTTTAAATTCTAACTATCAAAATAAATAAAAATGAAAAAATTATTATTACTACTGTTTGTCGGCTTTACAATGAGTTGTTCAAACAATGATGTTGTTGTTACTTTTGATGACGATAATTCCAATGCAATTAGAGCTCATTTTCAAAATTATTTAAACAATGACATGGATGGCCTAAAAGAGCTTTGGTCACCAGATATTAAAGTTTATTTAAACTCCAAACAACCAATTAGTCTTGGTGAATTTGTTGGTTTATTAGAGGCTCAACACGCAGGTTTTGACCCTATAATTATGACTTTTGGAGAAGAAGGTGGAGAAGATCTTGGAGTTTGGGTTCAAACCATAACTTATCCAGCTGTAGGGGAATATCCTAGTTCAACATTAACTCAATCCTGGTTTGACTGGAATGCAACAGGAAAAGTAACTGGTAAAACAATTGTTCTTCCTGCACACATTGGCTTTAAATGGGGTGAGGATGGAAAAATAATTGAAGAATATCACAATTATGATACACAAGAAATGATGGCAGAATTAGCTCTTAGTCAAGAAATGGAATAAAATCATAATTCAATTACTACAAACAAAAAAAGCATTCTAAAATTAGAATGCTTTTTTTATTACATATTATATATTTGTTATTCTATAGTTTCTTTTGCTGGAATATCTTGAGCATATACATAAAACAAATCTACCTTACCATCACTAATTTTTGCATCAATCATGTGATTTTGTTCAACTACCTTGCCATCAACTTTTATTGACACTCTATGGCCTGCAATAATCCAATCTGCTCCACCTGGAACTCCTTTGTAAGGCATAGCCCAGTACATATTCCATTTAGGCTCTTCAGCTTCAAACCATGCTGACAAAGCTTCTTTATGAGCTAATTTACCTGATATTCTAGTACCAGTAGGGTCTACAATTAGTAAAGAATCGGATTCCATCGCCAATATAGTTCCAAGATCTCTATTATTATGAGCATCGATATATTTCTTCCATACATCAGTTATATCATCACTTCCAACTACAAATTTCTCACCTGGTTGTGGTAAGAAAAAACCAGCGCCTTGTGAAGCTTCGGTATTTACTTCTACAGGGGCATTACATGCTGTAATTATCACAGCTAAAATTAAAATTATTTTTTTCATGTTTATTTATTTATTAATATTCAACTGCTTGTCCAGCTAATCCAATTGACCAATGAAGTTGGATCATACTCCACTTTCCATCAACCTTTCTAGCTACACCACTATTTCTAACGGCATTTATTGATCCTTGCTCACCTCCTGCTGTAAATGAAAAATCAACAACACTAGTGAATGCTGCCATATCCCCATGTGAACTAACAACAACATTTAAATTTGACACATCAAATTTAGCGTCTTTAATTACATCTAATTGCGCTTTTATAGCTGGTTCCATTGTATCCCATCCTGTCCAAAACTCAGAAGCATCAGTTCCGATTACAACTGCATTCGAATCAAAAGTATTTTTTGCAAGTTCCATATCACCTGTAATGTAAAAGTTAAATTGACTTGAGATAAAGTCAGTTGCTTCAGCCTTTACAACATCTAGATCGACATTATTAGAATTTTGGTTACTGTTACAACTAGTAAAAACAACTAAAATTATTAAATAAAAAAATGATTTGTTTAATAAGTATTTCATAATATTATTGGTATTTAAATTAAGTTGCAAATTAACTAAAATTAGAGTTTTTAACAATTTCTTATGAAAAAATTGTTCTATAATGTAGAAATTTGAAAAATATACCCCCTAATTATGAAATATTACTTTATATCATTTTTTTTATTTTTCAGCTATTTAAATGTTCAATCCCAAAACGTTCTAGATTATTCCAATACCATTGAATTAGATAAATTGAAAGAGAAATTATACACCTATTCCTCTGATGAATTTGAAGGTAGGGAAGCTGGAAAAAAAGGACAAACAATTGCTGTTGAATATTTAAAAGAACATTACATTAAAAATAATATTAATTCATTAATTAATGATACTTACTTCCAAACAGTTCCTCTTAAATCAATTAAAGAGCCCAAAGTCAGTATAACAATAAACAACAAAGAGTTTGTAAAATATGATGATTATGTAATTCTGTCAGCTGGAGAAGATGATTTTGATGTAAAATCTAAACAAGTAATTTATGTAGGATATGGAATTAATGATTCACTATACAATGACTATGAAAACATCGATGTGAATAACAAAATAGTAATTGCAACTAAAGGAGAGCCAAAAAATGAAGAAGGAAATTACAGTTTAACCAAAACTACTGAAAAAAGCAAATGGTCTAAAGGAGGGTCGTTTACACTAAAAAAACAACAAGCAATTGATTTAGGTGCTGTAGCATTTTTATACATAAATGAAGACATGTTAAAAAGATATGGGGATTGGTATAAAAGTCGCGGACATGAGGAAAATGATAGACTTGAGTTAGATGTGAATACAGAAACTGAAGAAAGTAAAGATATTCCTAGTTTTGTCATAGGTGAAACAATTTCAAATGAAATAACAATAAATAAAAAGAAAAGTCTTCCTAATTCAAGCCAAAAAATTAAAACAAAAATTAAAATTAATTACAACATTAATGAGAAAAAAATCAAATCTCAAAATGTTGCAGCCATAATTAAAGGAAGTGAATTTCCTGAAGAATACATAATAATTACAGCGCATCTAGATCATGTTGGCATGAGTGATGGTGAAGTATATAATGGAGCTGATGATGACGGTTCAGGAACAGTTGCAATAATGCAAATTTCTGAGGCATTTCAAATGGCTGTAAATGATGGGTATGGTCCAAGAAGATCCATTATATTTTTACACATGACTGCTGAAGAGAAAGGATTGTTAGGGTCTAAATATTATACAAATTACGACCCCATTGTTCCACTAAAAAATACGGTTACAAACCTTAATATTGATATGATTGGGAGAATCGATCCTAATAGAGAGGAAAAAAATAGAAATTATATTTACCTAATTGGTTCTGACATAATATCACAAGATTTACATGATGTTTCAGAAGAAATTGCAAAAAATTATTCCAATTTAGTTTTAGATTACAGATACAACGACCCTACTAGAAAAGTCTTTGAATCAGGTAGATACATTGAAAATAGATACTACTACAGATCTGATCATTACAATTTTGCAGAAAAAAATATTCCTATAATTTTTTATTTTTCAGGAACTCATGAAGATTATCATAAACCAACCGATACAGTCGATAAAATTGAATTTGATTTACTCCAACAAAGAACTAAGTTAATATTTCATACCGCCTGGGAATTAGCTAATCGAGATGAAAGAATTCGAAACAAATAATAAAATAAAAAAAGCCTTTCTTGTGAAAGGCTTTTTTTTGGGTGGAAGACCGGATTCGAACCGGCGACCCTTGGTACCACAAACCAATGCTCTAACCAACTGAGCTACAACCACCATTTGTAACGGATGCAAATGTAAATCTTTTGTTATATGTTACAAAGATTTTTAAAAACTATTTTAAATCAAAGATTGAATTTACTAAAGGACATCTTTCAACTGTAAAACCCTCTGCGTAATCTACTCCACTAAGGCGACCTAAATCTCTAGCTCTATACTCAACACTATCAATAAAATTTTTAGTAGATATTGGAGTGTTTTTCTCACTCAATCCTTCTTTAAAAAATTGAGATTTATAAGCCATAACTGCTTTTAATTTAATTGTCATAAAATCAGAAATATCAACACATATATCCGGTGATATATTTTTCCATTGTAAATAGTGATAAATAAATTTCGGTCTCCACTCTTCTTGAAAAGTATTAGAGCCATCTAATTTTGTATTAATTTTGGTAAGTCCACTTAAAAAACATGATGCACTAACTAATTGACTCGCTTTTGGATGATCAATGTGTCTATCATCAACAGCATTGCAAAAAACTACTTCAGGTCTATATTTTCTAATTATTTTTATTATTTCAATTTGATGATGTTTATCATTGATAAAAAATCCATCTAAAAAAGATAAATTTTCTCTAATTTTAATATTTAATATTTTAGCGGCAGCTGCAGATTCTTTATCTCGAATTTCAGCGCTTCCTCTGGTTCCAAGCTCACCTCTTGTTAAATCTAAAATACCAACTGATTTTCCTTGGTGAATTTCTTTTGCCAAAGTTCCTGAGCATCCTAATTCAACATCATCAGGATGGGCTCCTATTGCTAGTATATCTAGTTTCATATTAATTATTTAAGTGCAAGTTTAATTGCATGTTCAATATCCATGATAATATCTTTTTTATTCTCAATTCCAACAGAAAATCTAATTAGCTCATTTGTTATTCCTTGACTAAGTCTCTCATTTTCAGTTAAAAGGTAATGAGAGGTTTCTGCAGGACTTAGCATAGTGCTTTCAACTCCTGCAAGACTCATAGAGGGTTTGATTAAATTTAAGGAAGTTAAAAATAGTGAAGGATCAATTTTATCAATAAATTCAAAAGATATCATTGCTCCATATCCTTTCATTTGTTTTTTTGCTAAGATGTGATTTGGGTGGCTTTTAAGTCCAGGATAATAAACTTTTTTTATGAAACTTGATTTAGATAAATATTTTGCAAGTTTATTTGCATTTTTTTGTTGAGCCTTAACTCTTATTGAAAGAGTTTTCATACTTCTTTCTAAAAGCCATACAGAATAATCACTAAGATTACCTCCTAAATTTTTGGCTAAGTTCCAAATCTTATCGATATGAGCTTGGGAAGCAGCTACTGCTCCAGCACTAATATCGCTATGACCTCCAAAATATTTTGTAGCGCTGTGAAGAACAATGTCTACACCAAATAAAATAGGTTTTTGAATTATTGGAGTCGCAAATGTGTTATCAATAATTGTTATTATATCTTTTGATTTTGCAAATTCTGCGATTTTTTCAATATCAATAATTTTCAAAAGTGGATTTGAGGGTGTTTCAATGTATATAACTTTGGTATTCTTTTTAATTGCAGATTTAAAATCTTTTAAATTAATATCATCTGTAAAAGTGTAATCTATGTTGTATCTATCAAACTGGGCTTCAACTAAATTTCTAGTTCCACCATAAATATCTTTTTGCAATAAAATATGGTCTCCTGAGGACAAAAAAGCCAAAAGAGTTGTACTAATTGCAGCCATTCCTGATCCAAAAATCATTGCAGATTCAGAACATTCTAATGCAGATATTTTTTTACATAATGCTTCCTGATTTGGTGTGTTAAAATATCTAGGATACCTACTAATATCTTTATTTATATACTCATAGGAAGTTGAAACAAAGATTGGAGAAACAGATCCACCAAACTGTGTATCTACCACTTCTCCTTCATGAGCGCAAATTGTGTTTTCTCCCTTATTATTTTTTTTCATTATTATATTAATTGATATAAAATTACAATTAATTTTTTAAATACTTTTTATGTTTTGGATAAGCTAAAACTCCCATAATTACAACGACAAGTAAGGCTATACCTGAATATAAGAAACTTATTTGTTGATCGTCTTTAGCATAAGAATGAAGACCAGCTAAGTAAAAATTAACTCCAAAATAAGTCATTAATATACTAGCAAAAGATAATATAGAAGCTATACTGTATACAAACCTACTTTTTAATCCGGGTATTAAACGCATGTGTAAGACAAAAGCATATACCATTATACTTATTAGAGCCCAGGTTTCTTTAGGATCCCAACCCCAATATCTTCCCCAACTTTCATTTGCCCACATACCACCCAGAAAATTTCCAATGGTGAGCATAACTAGACCTACTGTCAAAGACATCTCATTAATTAATGTAAGCTCTTTTATATTAAGTTTCATTATAGATTTATTGGATGAATTGGTAAGTATCATTAAAAATAAAGAAACAAACCCAAGAATCATACTCAAGGCAAATGGGCCATAACTACCTACTATAACAGCTACATGTATCATCAACCAATAACTATCTAAAACAGGTTGTAAGTTAGCAATAGCAGGGTCCATCCAGCTCCAATGAGCTATCATTAGTATCATGGAAACTATAAAGGTTGTAGACGCTAAGGTTAAATCACTTTTTCTTCCAAAAGCAAGACCAAAAAACATGGTAGCCCAAGCTACATAAATCATCGACTCATATGCATCACTCCATGGTGCATGTCCTGAAATATACCATCTCCAAATTAACCCAAAAGTGTGTAGTATAAATAAAAATATAATTACAGCTTTTAGAATTTTGATTGATAAATTAATGATATTATTATTTTTAAATATCTGTGTTATTAAAACAATAAACAATAGTGTTCCAGCATATAAATACCAACTAAATAACTTTTTAAAAATATCATGTTTATTGTAAAGTACCTCTGCCTCGATTTTTTCAGCACTAAGCATAACATCTCCTCCAAATTTATATTGGGCACTTAAAATTCCTTGCAAAACATTGCTGCTTTGACTAAAATCGTTCATGATTTTATCTTCATTTAACATATATAAATATGTTTTGAATCCTGTATTAATAAAATTTGAGTAAAGAGAATCTTTTACTAAACTTGGATCCTCTATATTTTCTTTTGGAGAAATCCATTTATCGTTTTCATCATTTGGTACTGGGAAAAACTTTAATGAATTACCTTCAATCATGTTATATAAAAGATTAACCCTTTGATCGGTCTCTTTAAATTCTTTTTGATAGCCAGTTGGTACTTGTGCTTTGTAAGCATCTTCTAAATAAGGAGCTAACTTATATTCACCTCTTTCCGTGAAAAAATTAACCAAAGGCACAAGCTTTTGAGATTTGTTGGCACCTATTATGCTTCTAATTGAATCTCCTTTTTTGATTTTAAGATAAATTACAGGGACATTGTACCACAAAAGTGGACTTTCTTGAATGGAGAGAAAAACTTGATTAGCATCAAATTCTCCATAATGGTCTTTTTTACTTAATTTTCTTAAAAATTCAGATGCAAATGTATTTACCGGCATCATTCTTCCAGAAAGATCTTGAATTACAATATTACCAAATTTTAAAGCCTCATGTTTTGGAACGATATTCTTCCCTAAAATAGAATCAATAATTTCGACATCTGTCTTTGCGTGAAGGTGATTGTCATTAGATTGTGAAAAAAGGTTTACAGAAGTTAAAAAAACCAGAATTAAAGCTAACCTTTTTTTCTGTTTTTTTATTTTCAAAATTTGATTTCTTAAAAAGTCAAATCTTGTAAATCTAGCAAACATAATAGCCATGAGCCCAATATATAAGAGAATATAACCAAGATAAGTGACAAATGTTCCTAAAGCGTCTTTATTTACAGAAAGAACAGTCCCTTTTTCGTCAGGATCAAAAGAGGCCTGAAAGAAACGATAACCCTTGTGATTTAAAATGTTATTCATAAAAATTCTAAAATCAAATGGTTTTTCATCAATAACAGTGACTTCACTTGCAAAAGATGAGTAACTAGTCTCACTACCAGGGTATTTATCAGCTATAAAATCATTTAATTTTATACTAAATGGTAAATCATAAACTTTTGCTCCATATCTAATATTAAAATTAAGTCCATCTATAACAAACTCTTCGAAAGGACTATTAATTCCTTTACCTCCAAGGACCTTAATAATTTTCTCTTCACTATTTGATGATATTTTAAGAGCGATTCCATCTTCATCGCTCTTTAAAATTTCTGGTTTTTGAACTATATCAAACACACCTTTAACTACATTCTTTGGAAAAACTATAGCTTGATTACCAATTAAATATCTAGATCTTAAATTTAAAACTTGTTTTTTATCTTTTTCTAATATTCCGTTTGTACCAGATGCCATAATCAAATACTCACCCTCAAAAGGAGATTCAATAAATAATTCCGCATTATCTGTATAAGTAATATTGACTGCTCCTTTTGTAGGTTTGTTTAAGGCATATAAAACATTGTGTAAACTTTGAACCTCACCCATTTTCAGAAAATGATTATGAGGCACCCCATCACCTGCCTCAACTATTTTCAAATACTCCTCCCCATTAATATCTGGAATAATATCTTTTTCTGCTCCTTGTATAAATTCAACTAATTCAATGTTAATTTTTTTATCATCGTAAGAAGTATTAATACTAAATTTATTATTTAACCTTGGAGAAAAATCAACAGCTTCCTCGATTGCACGTCTTTGAGTAATTCCATCAATAGCATACTCTCCATCTATGTATATTTTAACATATGTCTTTTCACTTATAAATGAGTTTTCAGTTTCACCCTCTCTAATACTCATTACCCCTTCAAAACCGTGATATCTGGTGATAAAAGCACCTAGTATTATAAAAATCCAAGAAAAATGAAGTAATAATACTGGCCATTTTTTTAAACTAAGAAGATTATATTTAAATATATTTCCAGTAAAATTTACAATAAAAAACAACATAATTAACTCAAACCAAAGAGCATTAAATATTAAAGTTCTTGAATAAGGAGTTGGTGAGGTATCTTGACCTGCATCTAAAAAAGTACCAACAGCCATCGCTATTGCAAAAACAATAAACAGCATACCGGTAAGGCGAGTAGAAAATAATAAATTAAATATTTTTTTTATCATTTAGATATATAAATAGAGTGTGCAAATTTACAAAGAAATGTTCTCTTTTAATTTATATAAATAGTAAATATTTGTTAAATAATTAAAGTTTTTTTTAGACTCATTAGTTCCTTAATTTAGCTATATGATTAAAGTTGTCATTTTAGGATCTGGTAATGTTGGGACACACTTATTTAAAGCTTTTAATAAAAAAAATAGTGAAATTAAAATTAAGCAATGGTATAGCAGAAATTTAAAAGATCTAGCTCCGTATTCCGATTTAGTTAAAATCACTGATCAATTAGATAAATTAGAATTTGCTGATGTGTATATATTAGCTGTTAATGATGATTCTATCTATGAATTATCTACTCAATTATTATTTTCGAATAGGCTTGTTTGTCATACCTCGGGAAGTAAATCTAAAAATGAATTAAATCTAAAAAATAGATCTGCAGTTTTTTATCCTTTACAAACATTTTCTAAAGAAAGTGAAATTGATTTTTCAAAAATCCCTATTTGTTTAGAGTCCACAAATCCTAATGATATGATTACATTAAAAAAAATATCTAAAAGCTTAGGATGCACTTATTACGAAATTGATTCCAATCAGAGAGAAAAATTACATTTAGCTGCTGTTTTTGTAAATAATTTTACAAATCACATGTATACAATAGCTAAAAGCATAACAGATAAATCAAAGATTAATTTTAATATTTTAAAACCATTAATTACTGAAACAGTTAATAAAATTAATACATTAGATCCTAAAGAAGCTCAAACAGGCCCTGCAATTAGAGGAGATAAAAAAACTACAGATAAACATTTAATGGATTTAGACAATGAAAAACATAGGCAACTTTACA
>Ga0257110_1001620_pt1 | contig 10614 bp, 7 predicted proteins | sample LP_taG_7_FD_190184 | JGI IMG/M metagenome (GOLD analysis project Ga0257110, IMG submission 190184) | Marine microbial communities from Northeast Subartic Pacific Ocean, Canada - LP_J_2015_P26_10m | ecosystem: Environmental > Aquatic > Marine > Oceanic | place: Canada: Northeast Subartic Pacific... | reverse complement strand
CAAACTCCACATTGTCTTGCTTCTGCTTCACCCACCAGACACGAGCGTCTTGGTGCGCCTGTAATTCGTCGTTTGCCGCCAGCGCCTTGAGTTCTTCTTCCGTGAGAGGCGGACCGTCCGGATTGGGTTCAAGAATGAAGTCCGGCCCTTTTTGTTCCGGCATCGCTGCGAGCTTCTTGCGATATTTCTCCACTAGGTCTGGGCGTCCCTGGATTGGGTCGTGGACCGCGAAGTGTTCTAGATGGACAAAAAAGGGCTCGTCCTGATTTCGCTCGATGAAATCCAACGCTGCATCGGTCAGCTTGTCGGTGTAGTAATCGCCTTCTTTTGCCGGCAGTTTTTTATTGTAAGCCTCCCCAAAAGGATAGTGATAGGAACGTACCCATCCCGTGATCTCCTCATCGAAACCGTAGGTCTTTGGGTCCATGCTCACATGCGCTTTGCCGTAGTTTGCGGTGGCGTAACCATGGCGCTTGAGGGTCTCGGCCAGAGTGACTTCCTCGGCTGGTAAAGCAGTCAGCTTTTCCCCGTGATGCAGCGGCTCGTAGTCCCGCTCGGGACGTCCTCCAAGCCACTCCGTCAAATTAGTCCGAGCTGGATATTTACCTGTTAAAATACTGGCCCGGCTGGGTGAGCAAACATGACAAGTGGCATAGGCATTGGTGAACCGCATGCCTTCTTTTGCCAATTGGTCGATCGCCGGAGTTTCATGGAACTGACTCCCGTAACATCCCACATCACGCTGACCAAGATCGTCGACGAGGAAGAAGATGATGTTGGGTCTGCGTTTGGCTGGAAGGTTTAAACTCGAAATGCTAAATGCGAAAAGGAATAGGAGGAAACGGGAAAAGGAAAGGAGGATTTGATTCACTGATTAGGGGTGTTTGATTTTGGAATTTGAGTTTTTTGGGGCGGTTTTCAAAATAACGGCTTGCTCATCTTGGCGTTTCGCTTTCCCCAAATCTTAACCAACTCTGCCAAACGCTCAGGCTCAGTTGCAGCGAGGTTATTTGTTTCGGAGAGGTCCTTCGAGAGATCGTAGAGTTCCCATTTGGCTTTGCCCGCTCCGAGTCGTTTGCCCAGGCGAACCAGCTTCCAATCGCCGTGACGTAGGGCGGTCTTTCCTCCCTGACGCCAGAAGAGAGTCTTGTGAGGAACGCCGTCATTTTTACCGGTAACAAAGGGAATCAAATCGACGCCTTCGACTTGTTCTGGTGCGGTGACTCCGGCGCTGTTGGCGGCTGCGGTCGCGAAAATGTCGAAAGAGCTAACTGGCTTGGCGTAGACTTGGTTGGCGGGGATTTCGCCTTTCCATTGCATCATGAAAGGCACTCGAATCGCCCCTTCATACATCTGACCTTTCGAGCCGCGCAGAGGAAGGTTTGAGGATGTGAGTTCCTTCGTCGGGCCGCCATTGTCGCTCAGGAAAAAGACGATGGTGTTTTCTTCGAGCCCGGATTTTCGGAGCTGCTCCATCACGCGGCCAACGCTGTCGTCCATGTTTGCCAGCATCGCTGCGAAGATACGGCGGTGGATGTCTTTGATATGGGCGAACTTTTCCATGTAGGCATTAGCGCCTTGAAGCGGACTGTGAACCGCGTTGTAGGCGAGGTAGAGAAAGAACGGTTTGTCGTCGTGGCGATCGATGAAGTCGACAGCTTCGCGAGTGAGTGCGTCGGTCAGGTATTCGGTTTCAATGACTGGCTGCCCACCTCGGACGATCGGATTATTTGCATCATAGTCCGGTTCGTCGCTCGGCCAGGCATGATAGTGCAGATTCTTTTTTCCGATCCAGCGTCCATCCACTCCACCCGGTAGCATTTTACGGCGCAGCAAAGTGGTAACGCCTTTGTAGGGAGGGGGGACAAAGTAGTGACCTTCATGAGTGAAGCCAAAAAATTCATCAAAGCCGTGACGATGGGGATGATACTGCGCAGTTCCGCCCTGATGCCATTTCCCGATTAGGCCGGTGGTGTAGCCTCCGTCGTGTAGTGCCTCGGCGATCGTGATTTCCTTTGGCGGCAAACCAAAGTTAGGCTCTTCATTGAGAGGCCCGGTGGGATTGAATTCGTAGCCGAAGAGAGTTGGTGTGCGTCCGGTGAGTAGACCAGCGCGGGAGGGGCTGCAGTTCGGACCAGCCACATATCCCGAAGTAAAACGAACCCCATTTTTCGCGATTGAGTCGATGTGAGGTGTCGGAATTTGCGGATTTCCCTGGCAGGTTAATTCACCGTAGCCGAGGTCGTCGGCGAAGAAGACGATGACATTGGGTTGTTTTCCTAAAGCGAAACTGGGAAGGAGGACGATAAAAAAGAGAATACGATTCACTTACTTTGAATGTTTGATGGTGGGGTTGGATCGATGACCCATCCTTTGGTGTATATAACGCCGTAGTAGGGGTATTGATCCTAGATGACGGGGCCGCCGATGACGCGTGGGTTTTTAGTTTTTTTAAGGTGATCGAAAAGTTTCTTGCGCAGGGTGGAAAATCCTAAGCTCGCAATGCTGAAGCCTAGAAGGACGAGGGTGAGATTGTAGAGAGGGCGGATCATAAGAGTTAGTTTTTGAGGAAGGTTTCGCTGGTAATGATGGACTGGATGAGATCTTGGAGTCCTTTTTTTGACTGAGCCATTTCCTCGCAGATGAAGTCAATGGTAGGGCGGTCGTTGCTGTTGAGTTCTCGGCCAAGGGCGTAGGTGAGGAGTTTTTTAGTGAGGCAGCGTGTGAAGAGTTTTTCTTGAGTAGCGAGGATTTGACGAAAGTTGGAGGCGTTGTCGAAGGTTTCACCGTTGTCGAGTTTTCCGGAAGCATCGACGGGGAGTTTGTCGGGGTATCGGTCGCGCCAAGTGCCGATTGCGTCATAGTTTTCAAGCGCGAATCCAGCGGGGTCAATTTTGTCATGGCACTGGGCGCAACTGGGGTCGGCGCGATGTTTGATAAGTTGTTGGCGGAGAGTGATAGCACCGCGGACATCGGGTTCAATTTCGGGGACGTCGTCAGGTGGGGGAGGTGGTGTGTAGTCAAGAAGCTTGTTCATGACGTAGATTCCACGGATTACAGGTGAAGTGTCGACGCCATTGGCGGAGGCGGTGAGGAAAGAACCGTGGCCGAGGATGCCACCGCGGGTGGAATTGGGGAGAGTGACTTTTCGGAAATGCGTGCCCTCGATCCCGGAGATTCCGTAGTGTTCGGCGAGTTCGCGATTGAGGAAGCTAAAGTCGGCAGTGAGGAATTCTTTGAGGGGGAGGTTTTGGTGCAGCAGGTGGGAGAAGAAGTGCTCGGTTTCGATTTGCATGGCGTTTCCGAGATCGTCGCGGTAGTAGTTTCGGAAATCGGGACTGGGTGGCATTCTTCCGATGTTGTCTAGTTCGAGCCAGACGCGGATAAAGTTGCGAACGAAGCGTTTTGCTTTTGGATGAGCGAGCATGCGGTCAACTTGGGCGCGGAGGATGTCGGGCTGGTCGAGCGTTTTACTTCGGGCGAGCTGGAGGAGGTCTTCGTCGGGCATAGAGGACCAGAGAAAATAGGAGAGTCGGGAGGCGAGGGCGTTGGGATTGAGTTTGCCTTCGTCTTCTTTCAGGTAAAGAAAACCTGGGGCACAAAGGATGGTTTGGAAGCCGAGTTGGAGGGCTTTCAGGGGATCTGTTCCAGAATCGAGTTTGTCAGAGACGAGGGCGAGAATGGGTTTTATTTCACCCTTGGAGGGAGGTCGGCGGAAGGCTTTTAAGGCAAAATGTGTGAGGCGTTCGATGATGGTCTTTTTGTGGAGGTCGGCGGGGGTGATGTCTTTGTAGAGGAGTTGATGTCCTTCGGGTGGCCAGGTTGAGAGGTGGGGACCTTCGACTTGGATTTCCCAGATACGGAGTTTGGGGCCTTGGTAGGCGCGGAGCATGCCGTGGCCGCGTTCGTTACCCGGCTTAAGATGAAGGAAGGGCTTGATTTCAGAGCGGTCTTGGGCGAGCCGGCCGAGCTTGAAGACAAGGTTTTTGGCAGAGATAGTACCATTGCGGAAGCGGACTTCGGGTTCGTATCCTTTTTCGATATAGCCGGTCCACTCGATCCATTTTGGTTCGGTTTCGGTGAGTTCGTGGGTCGAGAGGGAGACCATTTTGCGGACGTTACCGGCGGAGGTAACGCTGCCGCGGCGGTCGACGGAGGCGAGTTCGAGGACAAGGGGATCGCCATTGCGGGAGGTGATGATGCCGTTGGGATAGGTATGGGTCCGATTGACGGCAGCGGCGCGGACACGGATGGTGTATTGGCCGCTGTGTGGGACGCCGCCTTTTTTGTAGAGGGGGAGGAAGCCCAGATGGCCGCCGCGGTAGTGTCGACCGTAGAGGTCGGTGTAGGGAGTTTCGGGAACGAAGCGGAAGCGTCCAGTTAGGAAAAGTTTTGGGAGATTTTTGGATTCTTTGCCTTGGAAGTAGAAGGGGGATTGCTGACTGTAGTGTTTTAATTCCGGTTTTTCTTCGAAGTGGGTGGAGTGATGGATCGCAGCTTTGGCGGCAGGAAGATATTTTTCTAAAAGGAGCCCGGATGTAACGAGCTGAGCGCCATTGTTATCAAATCCGTGATGGGTGACTTCGGAGGGAAGATCTTCTGAGGGATCCCAGGCTTTGACGTCTAGGCCAAGGAGATCGCCGATAGTTCGGCGGTATTCGACTTTATTGAGGCGTCGGAGGGTGGTGTGTTGGCTGACGCCTTTGAGTTTTTCGTGGGAGGTGGTGATGCCATTAGTGAGGGCTTTGATGGCATCGAATCGTTCGGTTAGGGTTGGTTGAGGTTTGTCCTTGGGTGGCATTTCGCCGAGGTTAAGTTGGTCGACGATGTCCTGCCAGAGTTCCTGTTGTTCAAAGTTTTCGATGCTAGTGGAGAGGGTGTCGAAGCGACGATTGGCTTTTTGTTTGTTGGGTCCGTGGCACTGATGGCAGTGCTCGGCGAGGAAGGCCTTGGGGAGAGTGGCCTGACTTATTGAGCTGAAGCCGAAAAAGGCGATAGCGGCTAGACGAAACATTAGGAAAAATTTAGCTTTGAGAAGGTGCTGGTGCTCTTACCAAAGCGTTCGCGTTCCAGGCCGAACCATTGGAGGGCGGAGAGCCAGAGATTGCAAAGTGGGACACGGTGGTGATCATGGGGAGAGGTGAGGTGGCCTTTATGTTTAATTCCACCGCCAGCGAGGAGGACGGGGAGGTCTTTGTTGCTGTGAGCGGAGGCGTCGCTCATACCACTACCCATGATAAAAAGGGTGGTCGAGGAGCTGAGCTTCCTGGAGGCCATTGAGGAGGCGATTAACTTGGGTGAAGATGTAGTCTTCGACGACTTTGAGTTGAGCGAGTTTTCCTTCGCCTTTACTGTGGTGGGAGAGGCCGTGATACCCGAGGTCAACCTTGTCGAGATCGGAAACGGTGAAGCCCATTGGAATTTCGAAGGTGGCGATGCGGGTGGAATCGGTTTGCAGTGCTAGAGTGAGGAGGTCGAAGAAGAGGGGAACTTCTTCGATGTGCTGGCGTTCTTCGTCGTTAATGGGGTCGATTCCGGGATTGGGCTTTGGTTTATCGAGCCAGATTTCGGACATCTGGAGGCGTCGTTCGACATCGCGTACGGAGGTTAGATATTGGTCAAGTTTATCGCGGTCGGTGTGATTGAGATCGCGGTGGAGAGATTTTGCTGACTCGTTTAGAGCGTCGAGAATGCTGGCTTGTTCACCGAGTTGTTGTCGTTGTTGCTTTCGAGTAGAGCGGTCGTCCTGTACGAAAAGGGCTTCGAACAGTCGGGCGGGATTGTTAATGGGGGGAATGCGAACGCCAATACGGGTCCAGCACATATCGGTTCCTTCGCCTAGGCCAGCGTTGATAGAGGGGAAGCGTGTCGCGCTGCCGCTGTGTTCGGCGGCAATTTGGTCGAGGGAGATGTTTTTTTCGGGGAAGCCGGATGATTCCTCTTTTCGGATTCCGGAGAGAAAGGCTTCAACTCCGTTGTGTCCGCCTCCGACGTCGTGATCGAGATGGGAGAGGACGGTGAAGTTTTTTCGGTGCTGGTCGATATTTTTAAGGGTTGGACTGGTTTGGTAGTCGGTGCCAGTTTGCTTGGGAAAAAATGAGGATGGGTGAAAGCCAAGGTGGTTACCGAGGCTGAGGAGGCGTCTGGGGGGAGTGGATTCTTTTGGGGCGGCGAAGCCGGTTTGGAGACTCTGAAATCCGGGGAGGGCTAGAGAGACTCCGAGTCCGCGTAGGATATGGCGGCGTGGAAGATTGGTCTTCATTTTTGTGGAAGAGGTTTGGGGTTAACGGACCATCCTTTGGTGTAAATGACGCCATAGTAGGGGTAGTGATCCCAGTTGACGGGGCCGCCTATGACGCGTGGGTCTTTAGTTTCTTTGAGGTGATCGAAGAGTTTCTTGCGCAGGGTGGCTTGGGTTTTGGCGAGGGGAAGAGAACCCGCGAGGTTGTTCATTTGATGTGGGTCTGTTTTGAGGTCGTAGAGTTCTTCGGCGGGGCGCATACCGAACGCGAGCTCTGCCAAGCGAGCAATACCGTGCTTGTTACGATATTCCATCATGAAGGTTTTGGTGGGGGAACTGTCAATCTCGCCATAGGCGATGGCGCGGGCACAGACTGATGGGTCGGGAGAACCGGAGGGCCAGCGGGTTGGTTCAAAGTTGTGGATGTAGAGGTGGTCGGAAGTTCGGATAGCGCGGCAGGGGTAGCCTTTACCACCTTTGCGGCAGCCGTCGTGGCGTTCCATGGCAATGAAGGCGGCTTTGTGATTTCTTAACGGTTGGTTTTTAAAGATCGGGAGGAGACTCGCTGCCGTTATCATGCTTGGCGTTTTGATGCCTGCGGCCTCGAGGAAGGTGGGAGCAAGGTCGCTTAGATTGATAAAGTCATTAATGGTGCGACCGGGCTTGGTCATTCCTTTGGGCCAGCGGATGGCGAGGGGGATGCGGGAGCCGTCATCGTAAAGGCTAGCTTTGGCACGGGGGAAAGGCATCCCGTGGTCGCTGGTGACGACGATGATGGTGTTGTCGAGTTGACCAGATTTTTCTAAAAGCGCGATGGCGCGGGCCACTTGGGAATCGAAGTGCTCGATTTCGACGAAGTAGTCGAGGAGGTCGTTGCGGACGATGTCGTTATCGGGGAAGATGGGCGGAACGATGACTTTGGAAGGATCTTTGCCGGTTCGTTTACCAGCGCCAGACTCGAATCCACGGTGGGGTTCGGAGGTGCCGAGCCAGAAGCAGAAGGGTTTCTCTTTTGGAGATTGCGCAAGGAAGGCGGCGAAGTTGCCAGCGTAGTCAGTGTTACGCATTTGCTTGAAGGGTGGCTGCAGGCGCTTTTGTTGGAAAGGTGGTCCGGCAGGGTTCTCATTGCGCCCTCCGGGTTCGAGGCGACCGGGGCTCCATCCTTTGCCAGTGTGGCCGATCGAGTAGCCGGATTTTTTAAGGAGGTCGGGATAGGTGGCGAATTTGGCTGGAAGTGTGCTGTGGATGTTACCGGCTTGTTCGAGTCGCCAGATCGGTTGACCGGTGAGGATGGCGGAGCGGGAGGGACCACAAGTGGGGGCGTCACAGAAGGCGTGGATGAAGCGGAGGCCCTCTTTCGCGATACGGTCAAAGGCGGGAGTCTTGACGATAGGATCGCCGTTCGCGCCGGTATGTGCGTAGCTTTGGTCGTCCGAGATACAGAAAAGAATATTGGGTCTATCGTTCGCAGGAAGCTCTAAGCTCGAAATGCTAAACCCTAAAAGTAAGAAGAGAACGCGGACGGTGGTCATGATTATTAGCTGACGGTTTGAATGAAGTGCCGAAAGGAGAATCCCTAAGGATGTGAGGAATGTTTAATAGCGCTTTCTCATTTTGATTGCACTCACATTCATTCGATTCTCGACATCTTTCAATGATGTTCTAAGGAACTCAATCCCAAGACAAAATGGAAATCACTATTACTTGATCTGGCGGAGGGAGCTAGGCCAAGGGTCAGAGAAAGTCTCACCTCTTTGCCAGCCCGTAATTTCATCGTCGGTGCAAAAGGCATTCTGTAAGGACGAGGCGAAAGACTCACGATCTGCCTTGAGGCCAATGAGAGTGAGTTCGTTGTGGCGATCACCGAAAAGGGGATGTTTGGTTTTAAGCAATGCTTTTAAGTGCTCGATCTCTTCGGGTAAGAGTTTGCCATCTCGATTATGAGCAAGTTCGGCACGCCAGAGCCCCGTCAGTTCAAGCGCAATCTGGCTGCCAGATTGCTGCCAAAGTAAAACGTCCCGAGGGCGCGAGGCTAGCCAAAGGAACCCCTTGGTACGGTAAAGACCAGTCCCCATATTACTACGACAAGCTTCATATAAACGTTCTGGATGAAAGGGCCGAGGGTCGCGAATGACGATCGCATCCACGCTGTCGACCGTAGCTGATTGCTGCGTGAGACCGAATTCATTGGCTCGACTTTCCAAGACTGAGAGTTTTGGGGCTGGGGTGGCTTCAAGTTGCGGTAAAAGAATTCCAGCTTGAGCCGAGAGCCCAATAGTCGCCTGCGGTTGGAGTGCCTGGAGGGTTTTAACTTGAGCCTCTACGTTGGGTTCTGGAACGGTATCAATTTTGGTAAGAATGATTACGCTGGCGAAGGCAATTTGTTCAGCGAGTACTTCGGCGACATGGCGCAGCGCGATATCTTGAGAATTCGCGGATACGCCGGTAAGAATTTTGCCATCTTCAAAGTCGCGATGAAGATTGAGGGCATCGACCGTGACGATAAAGTGGCGCAGGAAGAATCTTTTATTCTGCGTTAGGGCTTTGATTAGGGGCCATGGTCGAGCCGCGCCAGTACTCTCGCAGAGAACGAGAGGAGGGGCAGGCTCAAGCGCAGAGATCTCTTCGAGAGCTTCTCCTGCTGAGTCATGAAGTTGCTCGCGTGCATGCCTTCCATGTAACGCCGCCACGCCGCCTACAAGATGGCCAGGAGAAGGTTTTGAGTTCTCATCCGAGAGCAGTTCTGCGTCGAGCCCAAATTCACTCAAGTCGTGTACGATTACCGGAGCATCTTTAAGCTTCTCGTCGCGTCGCCAACGCCGGAGGAGCGTGGTCTTACCTGAGCCGAGGAAGCCGCAAAGGATAACGATGGGAACGGAGTCCGAGTTCATGAATTAGATTCCTAAGAGTCATTCACATGGGGGGATCCGTGAGCTTCAAAAAAATAGTGAAGAATGAAACGCAAACGAAGCCGCTGTGAGTCCCCAATCTTTATTGGTCACTTGTTACAAATGCAAGTAATTCGCATTAAATTCCATAATGTTGGAGTTATCCGATCTAGTTTAGGCCTAGTCTAAATAACTTTGAAAGGCTACCCACATTTGAATCGTTCTTCCCGAGATCAAAAACGACCTTCTGGTTTTGGCCATTGATTTCTTTAGCTTGTGAAATCAGCATTTTGCATGGCCCGATTTCAGAAGCTCATTTTCCTCTTGGTTCTAACCGTTCCAGTTGCTGCCAAAACGCTCGTTTATTTCGGAACCTACACGGGTAGTGGGAGCAAAGGGATTTACCGTTCAATACTCGATGAAAAAACCGGTGAACTGTCCGACCTAGTGCTCGCCGCGGAGCTAGAGAACCCATCTTTCCTCGTCGTCAGCCCAGACCAAAAGTATCTTTTTGCCGTTTCCGAGAACGGAAAGTTCAAAGGCAAAGAGGGTGGTGGTGTCAGTTCATTCGCGATTGGGAAAGACGGCGGGTTGACACTTATCAGCCAAGTAAACTCCGGCGGCGGCGCGCCCTGTCACATTTCAACTGATCCTCAAGGCAAGTGCCTCTTGGTTGCCAACTACATGGGTGGGAGCATCTCAAGTTACCAAATTGCCGCCGATGGAAAGCTCGTTTCGCCAGCTGCCGGTGGATTTATCCAGCATGAAGGCCAAGGTGCTCAGCTTCCCCGTCAGGCCTCGCCACATGCGCACTCCGTGAACGTCGGTCCAACCGGTAAACGCGCGTATGTCGCGGATTTGGGTTTAGACAAAGTTCTTATTTACAAGCTCGACGCAGCTGGCGGAATGATCGCGCCAAATACTCCGCCATTTCTTAAATTGCCGGATGCCACCGGGCCGCGACACTTCTCTTTTCACCCAAGTGGTAAGTGGGCCTACACAAATTTAGAAATGTCGCTCCAAGTTGCAGCGTTGAGCCACGACGCGAAAACCGGCGCGCTCGCAGTCCTGGAAATTGAATTAACTGTGCCGGAGGGGACGGAGCGTAAAGGCAACAGCACGGCTGAGTGTTTGGTGCATCCGACAGGAAAGTGGGTTTACGTTTCTAACCGGGGCCATAACTCAATCGCGGCGTTCGCAATTGCCCAGAAAACAGGGAAGCTTGATTTCATCGAGCGCGAATCCACGCAGGGAAAGACCCCGCGAAATTTCGGCATCGATCCCAGCGGCAAGTTTCTTATCACCGGCAACCAAGGCTCCGGAAATGTTGTCGTATTAAAGATCAATCAAGACACTGGTTCTTTAGATCCAATCGGCCATGAAATTGAAGTTCCAGATCCTGTTTGTATTCGTTTCGTGAGGCGTTAGGGAGAGCTTTAAAGTATAGTCTTGAAGTATTCGCTCAATTAAGAGTTTAGCGTAGGA
>Ga0257110_1001618_pt1 | contig 10617 bp, 6 predicted proteins | sample LP_taG_7_FD_190184 | JGI IMG/M metagenome (GOLD analysis project Ga0257110, IMG submission 190184) | Marine microbial communities from Northeast Subartic Pacific Ocean, Canada - LP_J_2015_P26_10m | ecosystem: Environmental > Aquatic > Marine > Oceanic | place: Canada: Northeast Subartic Pacific... | reverse complement strand
CGAGTTGACATAACTAGAGTGGTTTCAGCGGCCTCACGCGTCGACGTCGTCCTCTGCTCTGATCAAACTGCGACTGGCACTAATGCATTGTTGATGCCGCGTGATACGCCGTTGGCATTGTCTTTTGGTGAGCGAAGTTTTGACCGTCATTGCGAAGCTGCCACGACCTTGGGTGCTTCTTGGGAGGCAGTGCAAGCCTCGGGCATTGCAACCGACATTGATTCCCCTGAGGACCTGTTGCTGCTCAGCGTGGAAGCGGCTGGTCTGGGGGGCAGTACTGTGGCGTGGTGTCAGGATATCTAGATGACGCTAACCGTTGTGATGCAGATCTTGGGCCGCGTGCAGCGGTCTTGCGCGCAATCGATCGCCGCACTCTTTTAAAGTGCCCGATCACTCGCGTGGGAATCTTAACTTTGATCTCAAATGCTATTCAAAGTCACTGGTAACACTGTAAAATAGGAAGCCTATGGGGGCAGATCAGGTTGAGCGGTATGGCGCACCGGTATCGGAGGTGCGAGCGATAGGCGTTGTTGTTCACGACACCGACGATACACCCGCGCGCGCGCGGGTGTTGCGCGATCAGCACTACGGCGCTCGCATTACCTACAGCCCTAAAGTATTCATTCCCGTGACGCAGTTATGCCGGGATGTTTGCCACTACTGCACGTTTGCCAAAACACCGTCGCAGCTAGAGAACCTTTACTTACCGATCGATGACATTCTCGAGACTGTGAGATCGGGTGCGCGCGCTGGCTGCCGAGAAGTACTGCTGACGCTGGGCGAGAAGCCGGAGTTGCGCTACCGCGCCGCTGGAGAGTGGCTGGCCGAGGCAGGGCACGTGAGCACGGTCGATTATGTCGCTACGGTAGCAGAACGCATTGTGACCGAAACCGGCCTTTTGCCCCACATTAATGCAGGCACGATGAGTCGAAGCGAATTGACCCAACTCAGGCCTTATGCCGCATCGATGGGCTTGATGTTGGAGAGCGGCGCAGCTCGACTCAGCGAGAAAGGAGGACCGCATTACGGATCGCCCGATAAGGCACCGTGGCGACGTTGGCTGACGTTGGCAAGAGCCGGTGCGCTCAAGATACCTATGACGACAGGCTTGCTAGTGGGGATTGGTGAGACCCGCGAAGAGCGGCTAAAGGATTTGCGCGGCATTCGCCGACTGCATGAGCGTTACGGCCATATTCAGGAAGTGATTATCCAGAATTTTTGCGCCAAAGCCGGCACGAAAATGGCGGGCACTGACAACCTCGAACTCGATGAGATGATCTGGACGATTGCACAGGCGAGGGCGATATTACCGATTGAAATTAGCATTCAGGCGCCGCCCAACCTCAATCCCGGACAGCTGGGGCAGCTCATCGATGCAGGGATTAACGACTGGGGGGGCGTGTCGCCACTGACCCCCGATTACGTGAACCCCGAGGCACCGTGGCCCAGCTTGTCTGCGTTGCGTGCCGCGACGGCAGAGCGCAGTAAACAGCTATTGCCTCGATTGACCGCTTATCCACGGTATTTACGCGAACCTGAGTGGATGGATCCAGCGATCCGGCCTGCTGCGCTGGAACTGGCTGATGCGGATGGCCTAGCACGAGAGGATGACTGGCGGGCGGGTGCGTCGAGTACGCCACCGGTTCCTTACTTGCGATCGAATGAAGGCGGCGTTTCGGTGCCGGTTGCCGAGGCGATCACAGCCTGCCTGCGGGGTGAAGCAGTGGACGACAATGCCATGTTGGCGTTGTTTTCTGCGCGCGGTGCAGAGGTTGATGCGGTGTGTTCGGCCGCGGATACGCTGCGCCAGACGCAGGTGGGTGACGAAGTCACTTATGTGGTGAACCGCAACATTAATTACACCAATGTCTGTCAATACAGCTGTCGGTTCTGCGCTTTTTCAAAAGGGGGCGGCGATGTAGAAGTTGCACGCGCTGCTTATGATATTGACGCGGCAGAACTTCACCGACGAGTGCAGGAAGCGGCGTCGTTGGGTGCCACCGAGGTCTGTTTACAAGGTGGTATTCATCCGGATTACACCGGACAGACCTATCTGGATATTGTGCGGACGGTGAGAGAGGCTGCGCCCGATATCCATATTCATGCGTTTTCCCCTCTCGAGATCGACCAAGGTGCGGCAACTTTGCAGCTGCCAGTGGCCCGGTTCTTGGAGATGCTAAGGGACGCGGGCTTGCGGTCTATGCCCGGTACGGCAGCCGAGGTGCTCGATGAGGGGGTGCGCAGTATTTTGTGTCCTGACAAGGTCACCTCTCAGCGCTGGCTGGACATTATGGAGCAAGCCCACGGCGTGGGGTTGCGCAGCACCGCCACGATCATGTTTGGTCACGTTGATGATGCGCGCTCATGGGTGCGGCACTGGCGCCAAGTATTGGCATTGCAGCAACGAACCCAGGGTTTTACCGAAGTGGTGCCGCTGCCTTTTGTCAGTGCGGGCGCCCCGATTTATCGTCGCGGAGGGTCGAGACCCGGTCCGACATGGCGTGAGGCGCTATTAATGCACGCGGTGCTGCGGCTCACGCTGGGACACGCGATTCCCAATGTTCAGGCCTCGTGGGTGAAGCTCGGTCAGCAGGGCGCGCTGCAGATGTTGTCCGCGGGCGCTAATGATTTGGGCGGCGCATTGATTAACGAGAGTATTACTCGAGCGGCTGGCGCAACTCATGGCCAAGTGTGGACGCCGCCTGATATGCAGGAAGCCATCCGTAGCTGCAATCGACTTCCCCGCCAGAGAACAACGCTATATGGTCAGCTCAAAGAGGGCGCGGTAGCGACTTGGGGAGCAACCCCTGTGAGATGGACAGACAACACGCCGGCAGGTCGAAAAGAAAATCCGAAATATGTGACGCGGGCAGTCTAATACTGAGTCAAGACGTCTTGACGCCAGCCGCTGCATCTGGCTTGCTGGATAGGAGCATCTGATTTGCAGGTCACGTGAAGAGCGGTCGCAAAATGCGGATGCGGAGCAAAACGTGAGTGCAGATGAAAGGAGTATCCCCCAGTGACCGATGAACTAGCAGCAAAGCTCGATCGCCTAGAAAGCCGAGGCCTGATTGAAGACCTTGTCAGTAATTACTGCCACGGTTTTGATAAGCGCGATTACGCTCGATTCCTCTCGATCTGGTGGGATGATTGCGTTTGGAAAATCGGCCCGCCTTTCGGAGACTTTAGTGGGCATGACGGTATTCATCAGGCTATCCACGAGGTGTTGTGGCCCGCATGGGAGCAGTCCCAGCATGTGACCTCTAATTTGGTAGTTGAATTTGCGTCACCCGACTCTGCCGCTGGGATCTGCGATGTGGACTGTATGGGGCTGCTGGCAGATAGCACTGACGCGACTTTCGTGGGGGCGACCTATCGAGATCGTTTCGAACGTCGCGACAGCATATGGAAGATTGTCGAGCGGGAAGTGCTCATCCACCATTTCAATGGATTCCCCGGGACTCGGTTGACTAAGCCAGAGTCGGAATAGGGTCTGTATTAATCGTCGCTAGAAGGTCGTGATGTCGCTTGGCGCGCATCCGTTTAAGCGTCTTCTTGTTGGCACTTGTTTGTGTCTAGCAAGCTGCGTAATACTGGTGGTTGAATGTGCGTCTTGAAATGGACTTTAGGGAGCATTGAGAGTTGTTGCTAAACTGTTGCTTGTTTCCCAAAGCTGAGCAATGGAAATTTAAAAAATGATGAGAAGTCACTCAAAAACAGAGAGGAAAGTTGTTATGAAAAAATACCCAATTACGCTAGCTGTGGTGAGCGCCATCGCTGCCATGCCTCTGCCTCTGGTCACTCATGCTCAGAGCCAAGGTTTGATGTTAGAAGAGGTTGTTGTGAGTGCTCGGAAGCGGTCGGAGGACCTGCAAGACGTTGGACTGTCTGTTAGCGCGCTGACAGAGAGCGAAATTAATCGAACCTTCGCTCGGGATATTAAAGACCTGGCTTTTATTTCTCCTAATCTTATTTTTGACGATACATCCCAAGGACCCGGTGGCAATGCAGCGCTCTATATACGCGGCGTCGGCGTTGCCGATGTTGAAAAAAACTTTGATCCGGCAGTCGGCGTAGAGATTGATGGACTGTTTATTGGCGCCAACAGTGGTGCCATTTTGCGCAGTATCGATTTGGCTTCGGTAGAGGTATTGCGCGGTCCACAGGGTACCTTGTTTGGCCGAAATACCGTGGGCGGCACGATCAGAGTGGAGCGAACGCGACCCACCGGCGAGCTAGGCGGTAAAGTGCGTGTCGGGTATGGCGATTACGACAATTATTGGTACGACGGCATCCTCAATTTCGGCGTGACCGATAATCTCGCAGTCAAGCTGAGTGCGGCCAAGAACGATCAGCGCGACGGGTATTTTGACAACGTGGCGACCGGAGACGATGAGGGCGCTATTGATTATCAGTCTTACGGTTTCAATGCGTTATGGACCGCCACCGATTCATTCGAGTTGGAGTATACCTATACCAACGAGGAGACAGATCAGGATACGCCACCATTATTGAACGTTGGTCAGCCAGATCAGCTGTTCTGTAGTGGCTTCAATCTGTGCGCACAATCAGTCAATCTGCCCACCACTGGAGACCGTTATAAGACGGCGAGAGTGATCTATCAGCCCACGACATGGACAGATTTTCCTCTGCCAGATGGCATCGTCACCTCTTCCGCCGATGATCTGGTGACGAACAGCGGCGCGGCGACGTTTGATGCTGAAACACATATCATTGAGGCTCGTTGGGATATTACTGAAAACCTCCGAATGAACTATATCTACGGTAGCTTCGAGACAGAAGAAACCATTGTTTCGAACTGGACGGCCGAGGAGCCAATGTTGTTTGGTACTGATAGACCTGCCGAGTACGAGCAGCAAAGTCATGAGCTCAGATTTACCTATGACGCAGGTGGGCCACTCAAATTTGTCGCGGGTGTCTATGACTGGCAGTCTGAATACGACATTCGCCTGCGTAGCTGGATTACCTTCGTAGTGCCAGGAGTGGTACTGGACATTCCTCAGTACACGCATCAAGAAACAGACTCTCAAGCAGCATTTTTCGAGGGAGATTTCGCTTTCACGGATCGCTGGACGCTGACAGTGGGAGGTCGTTACACAAAAGACGAGAAACTGACGCGGCAGCGCGGTAATTTGCCAGCAGATGCGGAGTCTGATTGGAGTGAATTCAACCCTAAAGTGGGTTTGCGCTTCAACATGACAGACGACGTGATGCTGTATGGAACCTATTCTGAGGGGTATCGCAGCGGCGGTTTTAATGGTCGGGTGGATAGTTTTGAATCTGCGACGGTTCCTTATAACCCTGAGTTTCTGGAGAATTATGAACTGGGCTTCAAGAGTGAGTTTGGCGGTGGTCGCGTGCGCCTAAACGGTGCTTTGTTTTACATGGATTACCAAGACAAGCAGGAAGAAATTGGCCTGAAGTCTGACGGTGCAACAGGGCAGCGAATATCAGTCTTCAATGCCGCGACCGCGACAATGCAGGGTTTTGAACTGCAAATGCAGGCGCTGGTGAGTGAGGGACTCACTCTGGCCGCGAACTTCGGCTACCTTGACTCAGAGTACGACGAGTTCACGTTTGACGATGGTTTTGGGATTGTCGACAACAGTGGGTTGGAATTCCGACGTGCACCAAAGTACACGGGTTCAATATCGGGTACCTATGAGTGGGATATCGGTAATGGCCAGGCATGGGTGAGAGGTGCTTTCCGCTTCATCGACGACCTCTTCGTAGAGCAGACAAACCGCGCCGAGTTGTCAAACGGCAAGCAAAACTACCTTGATATGTCAGTGAATTATTCTCAAGGCGGTGCAACGTTCAGTCTGTTCGGTCGTAACCTGACCAACGAGGATGCCCTGGCTCATGGCTTGAATGTGTCTGGCTTGTGGTCCTATGCAAGCCCAGTAGCGCCGCGCACGTGGGGTGCTGAGGTGGTGTACAACTTCGGGCAGTAAGGTCAGTGTAGAAAGAAAATTGAGTTGCCCCCAGATGTGGGGGCTCCTCTTTTATGCCGGAGGAGGCTTGTGTACCAAGGCCAGCATCCAAAAAAGGGCATGCGTGAGCAAGCCCGCTCCCTTCTGATATATCAAGCTCCAGATGTCGGATCGTCTCCAGGATGGATGTCGACGCGTGCCTGCTGTTCTTTTTGTGTCTCCGCAGGGGTGTGTTTCAACCTGCTGGACGAAGCGCAGCGGTTTGTTTCCTCGCGAATGTGGCCAGCGGTCTGACCGCTTGGCAAGCGTGTGGATTAACGTCAGCGGACGGTTGATTGTGTAATGAAGCGCTAGGAACTTGAAATGAAATGATCGAAAACAAGCGAGCTAATAAGAGTCGATGAGGAGAATCTGATGGCGGATAGAATGAGCGGTAAGGTGGTAGTAATTACGGGTGCTGCGAGTGGTATTGGAGCTGCGGCGGCAAAAAGATTGGTTGATGAGGGTGCGAGGGTCGTCCTAGGGGATATTCAGGACGATGTTGCTGAGAAGATCGTTGCTGCCTTGGGAGGTGCCGACAAGGCAATATATTGCCACTGCGATGTTACTGACGAAGAGCAGGTAAGCGCACTAGTTGAAACTGCTGTCTCGCAGTTTGGCCAAATCGACACCATGTTTAATTGCGCAGGCATTGTCGGAGCGATAGGGCCGTTGGAATCGACATTGTCCGAGGAGTGGAAGTTAACCTTAGATATTCTCTTGAACGGCGTCTTCTATGGAATGAAGCACGCCTCCAAGCATATGAAAAAAGCGGGTCGGGGTTCGATCATCAGTATGTCTAGTGTTGCTGGTGTGACGGGCGGTCTTGCGCCACATGCCTATGCCACGGCTAAACACGCAGTAGTTGGACTGACTCGAAATCTGGCTACCGAGGTCTGTACTTATGGAGTGCGGGTAAATTGTATTGCGCCGTATAGCGTCGCTACGCCGATGGTGGCGAAGGCCTATCTCGATGATCACACTGAAATCGATGGCACCATCGCCATGCTTGCTGAAGAATCCCCTCTTAAAGGTCGCCCCGGTTTGGCTGAGGATGTAGCCAATGCTGTGCTGTGGTTGGCCAGTGACGAGTCTGGTTATACCAGTGGTCATACTTTGACCATTGATGCGGGCATCACAACAGGTTCTATCGCCGGCCCGCCTCGATTCGCAGAGAAGTCACCGCTGATGAGAGAAGCGGGTAGGAGCGGTATTTGATTATGACGCTATCTAATGATCATCACGACATTACCGCTTTGCTCTATGCTTACTGTGATCTTTTGGACAGTGGCGACTTGGATGGCTGTGCTCGATTATTTCAGAACGGCGCCTGGGGCGTGGACGGCGATCTGGCTTCAGGAACCGCTGCGGTGCGCACTGTACTGAGCAATGTAACACTCTATAACGGCGTACCTAATACGCGTCACCTTACGAGCAATGTGCTTATTAAGGTGTCTGTTGACGGACTGTCAGCGACAGTAAGAAGTTGCATCACGGTTATGCAATGCGTACCAGAAGACTTTCCAATGCAGGCTATATTTATCGGTACGTATCATGATCTGCTCAGCAAGCAGGACGATAGATGGGCTTTTCAAGAGCGGAAAATTATCCCGAATTTAGTCGGCGATATGTCGCGGCACAGGACAGACATGGCATAGTGCTGCTTGATAGAAATTCGCTCTGCGGGACTTAGGCTGTGTGTCAGGGTCTATCGAAGAGGCTACAGACAAGGGGCGACCGCTATTATACTCCGCACTGCGACAATAACGATTCGGTATAGCGCGAACTTCAGTGTGCTGAGGGTTAATTAAGTGCGATGGCATGAGATGGGATGGTGGCGTCAGTGATATTGGACACGCCACTAGGCCTGACGGTGACAAGCCGGCGATGGGCACCGCAAATATGAACATGGTTGAGGAACACACAATGGATCAGAGATTAGCAAACAAAGTGGCTGTGATTACTGGGGCGGCGAGTGGTATCGGCGCAGCAACGGCCAAGACCTACGTCGAGCATGGAGCGCGTGTCGTCTTAGGGGATATTCAAGATGACCTCGGTGCGGCTTTGGTAGCGTCATTGGGTGGCGCTGAAAACGCGACCTTTTGTCACTGCGATGTTACCGATGAGCAGCAAGTTGAGGCGCTGGTGGAGGCTGCGGTAACCCAGTATGGCGGTATCGATATCATGTTCAATTGTGCGGGTATCGTAGGCGCTGTGGGCCCCATGTCGACAACACCGGCGGCAGAGTGGAAGCTAACCATCGACATCATGCTCAACGGCGTGTTCTATGGCATGAAGCACGCGAGTCGCCACATGAAAGCGGCGGGATCAGGATCGATTATCAGCATGTCGAGTACTGCCGGTGTCATGGGCGGTTTGGGTCCCCACGCGTACACGGCGGCTAAGCATGCTGTGGTAGGGATGACCAAGGGGCTTGCTGCTGAAGTGGGCTTGTTTGGTGTGCGGGTCAACTGTATTGCACCCGCCGGCATGGCCACTCCCATGGTTGCAGATGTGCTCACTGGTGATCATCAAAAACTCGACGAGACGATTGCAGCACTTGCTGAGGGTTCCCCGCTTAAGGGACGCGCTGGGTTGGCGCAAGATGTCGCCAATGCGGCACTCTGGCTGGCCAGCGATGAGTCGGGGTACACCAGTGGCCTGACCTTGACGGTTGACGCAGGAGCAACCACAGGCTCTACCGCTGCGCCACCGGCATTTGCTGAATATGAACCGATGAAGCGCGAAGCGGGACGGACCGGAGTAGAGTGAAGCCCGCTAGCGGTTAAGTCCGAACACATACAGCCCCTGGCCATCTGGGGGCTGATAGATATCGGGAAAGATGACAGCGGTCAGGGCTCTAAAAACCCCAATGCCCGTTGGGATGGCAACGAACTGCTCGCCGTTAGCTTGATAAGTGATGGGGTAGCCATGGGCAGGTGCGGGCAGTCGAGTCGACCATAGCTGCTCGCCCGTGTTGATATCAAAGGCTTGGAAATACCGATCAAGATCACCAATGAAGAGTACCTCTCCGTCTGTTGAAACCGCGCCGCTTAAAAACAGCGCCGGTTGTTCTATCCGCCACTTGATGGTCATCGTACGTACGTCAATGGCAAGGAGTGCGCCCGCTTTGTCCTCTTTACCCGGCATGGGGTAAGTCGCGACGTCGGCGCCATAACCGCCACCACCGGGGCCGAGATCAACTTCGCGGGGTGTCATATCAGAGCACAGTTGATGCACCGGCAAAAATAAAAGATGTCGCGTGGCATCATAGGTGCCCGATTGCCAGTTGTGGCCACCATAGATGCCCGGGCAGGCAGTGTAAGTATCGCCAATCTGCGCACCGGCAATGTCCGATCGGTAGGCGAGTGTCCCCGCTTCTCTGTCGACCTCAAAAATGGTTTGATCCATCGTATCGAGTAAGTCGATGTAATCGCCGGTCTGTCTGTTTAGCTTCCATAAAATGCCGTCTTTCCCGACGGTTAATAACGTCGGTATGCCGTCGATGTCGGCGAGGATACGTTCAAATCCCACTTCCATATCGATCGTTTCCCCGGGAATGTGTTGGAAATACCACGTCAGTTCCCCGGTTTTAGGTTTCAGCGCAAGGGTCGAATTGGTGTAGAGCGCGGCGTCCTCTACCGACATGCCACGGCTAGGGGCGGCCCATGGCTTGGGTTGGGAAGTGCCAAAGTAAATCAGATCTAATGCGGGGTCATAGGATCCTGTAATCCAGACATCACCGCCACCGCGCCGATCGGGTGACACGTCACCCCATGTGGCGTACTCGGGCGTATCGGGCAGCGCGAGTGTGGAGGTGCGCCATAATTCTTCACCCGTGTCGGGGTCATGGCCCGTGATAAAACAACCATCTTCCGTGAACAGCTCGCAGCCATTGATACCGCTCACCACAACGCCATTAGCAACGATGGGTCCCGCACTGTGGGTAAAGGCTTCACGATAGTCCGCTTTTTGGGTGCGCCAGAGCTGCTCACCGGTCGCCGCATCGACCGCGACGAGCGCGGCATCGTAGGTGGCCAGAAACACCTTGTTATCCCATAGCGCAATGTTGCGTGTCGGTCCGCCTAGCATTTTTGATGCGGGTGGGAAGGCGTATTGATATTCCCAAATCAGTTCCCCCGTATCCGCCTGTATCGCCTGGATTTTGTTGTTGGGATGCGTCAAGAACATCACACCATCTCGAACGAGTGGGGTCGGTTGATTGCTGCCAGCATGCATGGCGATAGCCCACTGTAGCCCGAGTCTGCTCACCGTCGCCGTGTTAATCGTCGTCAGAGGGCTGTGCCCATGACCATTAAGGGTGCGTCGCCAGTTCAGCCAATCGCCGTCATCGGGACGATTCAGTTCCGCGGTACTAACGGGGCGAAAATCAGCCACGCTTTTGGCGGCATACTGACCCGCGTTACGCGCAAGATCCATGACGCTCCCGGCGCCAGAAAACTCGACGGCGTCAGGTGTCTCTGTTGCTGTTAAGTCAGCGACTGATGTCCTCATCAGCGAATCTGCGGGTAGGCTCGATTGGGTTACGAGGTGTTGCAGGATCTCAGCGTGCTGCGCAAGGGAGAGCGTGTCTGCTTGGCCAGGAGGCATCTCACTCATTTGA
>Ga0257110_1001617_pt1 | contig 10619 bp, 10 predicted proteins | sample LP_taG_7_FD_190184 | JGI IMG/M metagenome (GOLD analysis project Ga0257110, IMG submission 190184) | Marine microbial communities from Northeast Subartic Pacific Ocean, Canada - LP_J_2015_P26_10m | ecosystem: Environmental > Aquatic > Marine > Oceanic | place: Canada: Northeast Subartic Pacific... | reverse complement strand
TTATTATAAGTTTATTCCAATTATTTTTGAAACCATCAACTTGCCAACAAAACCCTTCAGCATCAGAAACTTGTTCAGAAAATTGTGAAGCGTAAACAAGTAATTTTTTTGGAACACAACCTCTTAAAACGCATGTGCCACCAGCTCTGTCACCTTCTACTACTAAAGTTTTAGCTCCATATGATGCAGATATTCTTGCTGTTCTTGTTCCACCTGATCCAGCTCCTATAACTATAAGATCATAATCGTACTCAGACATTATTGCTCCTTACATCGAAAATTTAACAAAATATGTTAGTAATAAAAATAGAGTTTAAATTTAAATTTATATTTAAAATTTTACATTTAATAAAGTATAATTTTAAATGGAAAGAAATTCTAAATTAAAGTGTTAAGTATATTAAAAAACATTAATAAGTTTTTAAATTAAAAGGTTGCTTCTGCCTTCATAGTTAAACCTGCATCTTTTGTACTGGTATAACAATTTATTAATCCATTATTTGTATCTTCAATATTAATAAGTAAATCATTATTTGCAAAAACAGGAGCTATACCCTTGTGAACAAATTTCTTAGCTTTAACTTTTTTAAATTTTTCTGCTGCTCTTAAAAGTAATGTCGCCTGCAACGGTCCGTGAAAAACCAGATCTTTGTAACCTTCTTCTTTAGTTGAATAAGGGTAGTCATAATGTATTCTATGACCGTTAAAGGTTATTGCTGAATACCTAAATAAAGTAGTGGGATGAGCAAAAAAATTTTCTTCATAAGAAGATACAAAATTTGGTAAATTAATTTTTGTAATTTTTGATTTATCTGTAGGTTGTAAATCTCTATAAACAATATCATGATATTCTTCAATAATTAAATGACTTTCTACAAAAAACTCATACTTTGCTTTTACAAAACACAACAAACCAGATTTTCCATTTTTTATAGTGATATCAACTATAGTAGATTTCTTTGTTACTATATCTCCAATATATAAAGGAGAAAAAAATTCTGTCTCACAACCTGCCCACATTCTTCTAGGTAAAGGAACAGGAGGTAAGAAACTACCTTTTTCTGGATGAGAATCCTTACCTAATAATGAAGATTTAACCACTGCAGGTGCAAGTGTCCAATGAATTCCAGAGGAAGCTTCATCACCTTTAGCAGGATTTCCAGGATCTAAATCTAATGTAGCTTTAAACCTTTTTTCAAGACTTATGGAAACTTCATCGACACTTTCTTCTGAACTTCCAATCCATGTTTTAAGTTCATCTATATTTATTTCTATTTGATTCATAATTTGTCCATATAAAAAATTTTACTTAATATATTTAATAAAATGCTTTAAAACAAGTCTCTGAATTTTTAACAGGTTTTAAAAAATGAAAAATATACTACAAATGAATGTGGGCATTGCTGGCTGCGGCACTATGGGACTTCCTATGCTTCAGGTACTCATTAAAAATAAAATTAAAGCTATAGGATATGATATAAGACCGAAAGAAGATTTTTTATTAATAAAAGACAATTTTGTTTCTTCAAAAAGAACATTTTTTGAAAATTCTGATATAATTTTCAGCATAGTAAGAGATATTAAAGAAACTTTAGATTTATGTGAAGGTCCCGATGGTCTTTTTACTTTGAACAGTCCTAAAACACTTATCATTTGTTCAACCTTGTCTCCTTCTTTCTTGAATGACTTCAAAAACAAAACACCTGAAAATATTAAAATAATTGAGGCACCAATGTCTGGTGCACCAATGAAAGCAAAAGATGCATCTTTAACATTTATGGTAGGATCAACAATAGATGAGTTTAATCAAATTAATCCATTATTAAGCATATTAGGCGATAAAATTCATCATATTGGTAATTTTGGATCAGGAATGTCTGTAAAAGTTTTAAATAACTTTGTTGCATCTTGTTCAGTGCTTGCTGTACGACATGTCCTATCAGAAGCAAAAAATTTAAATATAAGTACAGATCAATTATTAGAAATACTAAATTGCTCTTCAGGCAAAACCTGGTTTAGCGAGAATTTAAATTCTATAGATTGGTCAAAAGAGAGTTATGATAAGAAAAATACTATAGGTATTTTAGAGAAAGATGTGAACAGTTTTTTAGATGGACTAGAAGGAATGCAGACAACATCTTCTGAGGCTATGAAAAATTTTCAAAAAGCTTTATTAAAAGGATTAAAAAATATACCTGAGTTTCCAAAAAATAATTAATAAACTCCCATTTCCACACCATTAACGAATGTTAAAGTTTTTTCTTCAAGCAACTCTATAAAATTATCACTCCATTCTCCTTTTAAAATCAATGGAGGCAAAACTTGACGCCATTTTAAGCCTATTAGAATTTTGTTTATTGCCATTTGACTTCCTTCACCATCTAAACCTGCACGTACATAGTAAAAAATTGGAAGTCCCTGTGTTTTGTCTTTTAAACCATCAAAGCATCTATCAAAAAAATCTTTTGTCATACCTGACATATATCCAAAATTTTCGACAGTTCCAATAATAACGGCGTCTACTAAATCAAAAGATCCAACAAAAGTGTCATTAGTATTTAAAGTAATTAATTGTATTTTAGGATTTAAGCTTTTTACTTTATTTTTAATATGATTTGTTAGTCTTAATGTATTTTTAGACGGAGAATGATTTATAAATAGTATAGTTTTAGATTTCATTTTTTAAATTAATTACTTTTTATACCAAAATGATTTAAAAAACGTTCTAAACTTTCATATGGTTGCGCTCCAACTAGGCTTTGACCTTCATAAACAAAAGTAGGAACTCCTGTAACACCGTATTTCCCTGATTTTTCCCAATCTTTGTCAATATGACTTTTAAATGTTCTATTTAAAATAACTGATTTTGCTTCATTTACGTCAAGATTGGATTTAGATACCACATCAAGAATAACTTCTTCTAAACCAACATTTAAACCATTAACAAAATAAGCCTCATAGAATTTATCATGAATAGTTGTGTCTGGTTGAATTGTTTCTGCCCAAGCACCAACCTCTTGAGCTAGTCTGCTGTTATATGTATGAGTCCTATCGTTATATGGAAGATTTTCTTGTTCCATTAATCCTTTCATTCTTAAGTTTTTTTCCTTTATATCTTCTGAACTAGTTCTAAAAAGCTCTAATAAAGTTCTACCCTCTTTAGGAGTTTCAGGATGCAAAGGAAAATGAACTAGTTTAATTTTAATATTAAAATTTTCTTTTATTTTTTTTACTCTTGCATCTCCTAAATAACACCAAGGACAAACATAATCTGTAAAAACTTCTAAAGGTATTTCATTCATTTTTTTACTCTAATTAATATTAATTCCAACTAAAACCTGTTGTTCTAAGATAAAAATGCAAACCCTCATCTTGTACAACAAAGCTCATCATTCGTTTTGATCCTCTATTATGATGTGAATGAAGTTCTGCAGCTGGGGTCACTAAAACAACTCCATTCTCCCAATTTATTTTTTCGTCTTCTATACGTGAATATATATTATCTGCCTGAATAGCAAGTGTTATAGCAGCACCATTATGTCTATGAGATTGTTGATCTCCACCAGATTCAAGTGTATTTAAAGCAGTGTTAATCATAGGTATTGTATTTGTGCTTGGAAGTGTGTCTGGAGAGGAAAATTGAACTGCTACACCAGCTGTTTCTTTAGTTTTTGGTCTCTTATAGAGATCATCAAGAGTTGATATAATTTTTTTATTTGTCCAGTGAGTATATTTAACTTTTTTATTACTGTTTTTTGAAGGTTTCAACTCTTCAAACGATAATAAAGGTTCATTAGTAACTAAAAATAAAATAGAGTTTTCTGAAGCAGAAGAGTGTGTAGTATTATTGCCCCCTGGCAAACAAAAAACATCTCCTTTAGACCACTCAACAATATCCTTAGAAGAAACACTTTTTCCGTTACCTTCAAGGACATAATATATTTCACCAGAAGCAATTAAATTATGTGAAATAGGGGCATTCTTTTTTAACCTTATATACCTAGCTAATATAGATGGAATTGTAGCAGGATAATTAGTTAATAAAATATGGGAAATATCTAAGGGAATAATTAAACTTGCATCACCAAAATTATAAGCTTCAATTTTTTCTGATATAAATTTATGTCGAGGAACTTTTGGCCATGACCAATTAAAAACATTTTTGGGCGTATTATAAACAGCTCTTTGACGAGCTGATTCAGCTTTAAAATTATTTATATCATCCATAACACATCTCCTAAATAAATATAAAAAACAATTATTTAATATTAACTAAAGATATTAATTTGTAAATTTAATTGAAAAGTAAAATATTAAATTCTAAGTTATTTAAAAGAGAATATTAAATTTCATGTTCAAAATGTTATTTTTTAAAAATTTTGAAAGGTAAATCTCATGAAACAATTGCAAGATAAAACTGCAATAGTAACTGGTGGCTCTAAAGGTATTGGAAAATCCGTTAGCAAAGCCTTATCTAACGCTGGTGCCACAGTATTTATTTTAGATATTGATGAAGATAATGGGCTTCAAACTGTTAATGAAATTACAAGTTTAAATAACAAAGCTTATTTCTATAAAATAAATGTTGCAAAAGAAAATGAATGGGTTGAATTTTCAGAAGTATTAAAAAAGAAAAAACAATACATTGATATATTAATTAATAATGCTGGAATTTGGTTAGGCAAAGAAATTAATGATGTTTCAATCGAAGAGTACCATAAATTAATTTCTATAAATTTAACGGGTGTTTTTTTAGGTTTAAAACATATTACACCTTTGTTGATTGGCGCAGGAAAAAAGTCTAAATTTGGAAGTTCAGTTATAAATCTTAGTTCAGTTGCAGGCCTTGTAGGATCTCAATTAGACCCACTATATTCTATGACAAAAGGAGGAATAACGACTTTTACTAAGTCTATGGCTATTTATTATGGAAAGAAAAAATACCCTATTCGAATTAATCAAGTTCACCCTGGTATCATTGAAACCGAAATGGGTACTCAAGTATCGAATGCTAGATTATTACAAAATCCTCAAATGACATCAGATGAATCAATGCTTGCAGGTCTTTCCCAGACACCCATAGGTAGATTGGGTACGGCAGAGGAAGTGGCAAAAACAATATTATTTTTATCCTCAGATTCATCTAGCTTTATGACAGGATCAAGTTTGGTAGTAGATGGCGGTTTAACTGCTCAATAGACCCTTTTTTAAAATCAAAGAAAGTCTTACTTATGAAAAGAAATTTAAAAAATAAAATTGTATGGATAACAGGAGCAGGATCTGGGATAGGACAAAATTCAGCCATAACCTTGTCGAAATTAGGGATGAAAGTAATCTTATCAGGAAGAAATTTGGAAACCCTTCAAGAAACTGCTCTTAAATGTGATAACGAAGTAAGTATAAAAGTATTAGACGTATCATATAAGGAATCAGTGAAAGATACTGTTAAGGAAATTGAAAGAGAATATAAAAATATTGATATATTAATCAATGCTGCTGGAATTAATATCGAAAACAGAGACTGGGATAATATAAATGAAAATGATTGGGACAAAGTATTTCAAACTAACATAAATGGGTTATTTTATTGTTGCAAATCTGTAATTCCATTAATGAAAGTGAAACAAGATGGCTTAATTATAAATGTTTCATCATGGTCAGGGAATCACATAAGTCTTTTATCAGGAGTTTCTTATACTTCCTCAAAACACGCTGTGAATGCGATGACTGAGACTATTAATATGAAGTATTGTAATCTTGGAATTAGAGCTTGTGCACTTTGTCCTGGTGAGGTTGCTACTGCAATTTTAGATAAGCGTCCGAAAAAATTATCCATCATTCAAAAAAATAAAATGCTTCAACCTGACGATTTAGGCGAAACAATAGCTTTTTTATGCCAAATGCCTAAACATGTGTGTGTTAATGAGTTAACAATTAGCCCAACTTGGCACAGAAGGTATATTGCAGATTTAGGTATTGAAGCACTATAAATTTAAAATATTAGTAAATTAAAATATTGGATAAATTAAATGCAAAGAAATTTAGAAAATAAAACTGTTTGGGTTACTGGTGCTAGTGGAGGAATGGGGCAAAAAATAGCAACTACATTTTCGGATATGAAAATGAAAGTAATTTTATCAGATATTAACGAAGATGGACTTTTAAAAACAGCATCAAAATGCTCAAACTTTGTAAGTATTAAACCGTTTGATATAACTTCCGTTAATGAAGTTAAAAAAACTATTCAAGAAATTAAAAATGAATTTGGATATTTAGACATACTTGTCAATGCAGCAGGAATGAATATACAAAATAGAGATTGGGATAATATTGATGAAAATGAATGGGATTTAATTTTTAAAGTTAATGTTAATGGAATGTTTTATTGTTGTAAATCTGCTTTACCTATTATGAAAAAACAAAAAGATGGTTTAATTATAAATATTTCTTCTTGGGCTGGAAACCACATAAGTTTTTTGTCAGGAACTTCATATATTGCTTCAAAGCATGCTGTAAACGCAATGACTGAAACTATTAATATGAAATATTGCAACCTTGGAATTCGCGCTTGTGCAGTTTGTCCAGGTGAAGTTTCAACTCCCCTACTAGATCAGAGACCAATACCTATTTCTCAGGAAGACAAAGATAAAATGCTTCAAACAGAAGATATAAGTGAAACAGTAGCATTTATATCACAAATGCCAAAACACGTTTGTATAAATCAAATAACTCTAAGTCCTACTTGGAATAGGCTTTATACTTCAGCCCTAGGTCTTGAAAAAATTTAATTAGTAAATATTTAAATGTTTAATTTTTAAAACTCTATATTATTTAATAATTTTATCTTGAGTACTTTTTAAAAAGTCTTCAGCATCGTGTCTTTCATAAAGTTGGCTTTCTAATTTACCAGTAATTCTATTGACCATCCTACCTCTTTTGATAGCAGGTCTGTTATCAATCTTATTTGCCCATCTCAAAATATTTTTGTAAGATGTAACATCTAGAAAATCTCCCGCACTATATAATCTTCCTAGAATAAGTGCACCATACCATGGCCATATAGCTATGTCTGCTATGGTATATTGATTACAACAAATGAAGTTTTTATTTGATAATTGTTTATCTAAAACATCTAATTGCCTTTTAACTTCCATGGAAAAACGATCAATAGGATATTCAAATTTTTCAGGAGCATAGGCATAAAAATGCCCAAAGCCTCCTCCAAGATAAGGAGCACTTGCCATTTGCCAAAACAACCATGACAAACATTCCGTTCTTTCTTCAAATTTTTGTGGAATAAAATTCTTAAATTTATCTGCCAAATACAATAATATTGATCCAGATTCAAAAACTCTAAGCTGTTTAGAATTTGAATTATCTAATAAACTTGGTATTTTAGAATTAGGGTTAATTTCAACAAAACCCGAGCCAAACTGTTCACCTTTGCCAATTCTTATAAGCCATGCATCATATTCAGCTTCCACAATTCCTAATTCAAGTAACTCTTCAAGCATTACGGTTACCTTAACGCCATTTGGAGTACCTTGAGAATATAACTGAAAAGGATGTTTGCCAATTGGCAATTTCTGTTCATGAGTATATCCTGATATTGGTCGATTTATATTAGCAAATTTCCCACCATTTTCTTTATCCCACTTCCATATTTGAGGGGGTATATAATTTTGTTCAACTGACAATTGAAATTCCTTTTTTATAATATAATTAAAAAACTTATTAGTATTTTAAATCCGCTGACATGAGCGGTTCTTTTCCAAGCACTAAATCAGAACCTTTTTCTCCGATCAGTGTTGCACCTGAATGTAAATTAGCAGATAGCATTGTTGGCATAATAGAAGCGTCAATAACTCTTATGTTCTTTAAACCATAAATTTTTAATTCATTATCAACAACTGCGGTTGGATCTGTTTTAGGACCCATTCTACATGTTCCCATTTGATGATATGTTGTAGTTCCTCTTTCTCTAGCGATTTGGAGTAACTCTTCATCAGATTGTTTATCTAAACCAGGGTATACTTCATAATCAAAGTACTTGGATAGTGCTTGAGAATGCATCAGTTTTCTTGATAATTTTAGACCAGCTACGACAACTCTTTTATCTTCTTCTGCATCTAGATAATTAGGCTGAATTAGGGGAGTATCAAAAGGGTCATTACTTTTAGCTTTAACCCATCCAAGGGACTCAGGTCTTTGCTGCCAAGCAGCCACAGTAAACCCTGGTTCGTCATCAAGAGTAGATTGAACTCCTTCTTTATATGACGCTGGAGTAAAGGTCATTTGCAAATCATGATTTCTAATGGTTTCATTTGAATGCCAGAAACAATAAACCAATGTAGGACTTAAATTAACAATAGATTGTCTACCAATTAAGTACTTACCAATTTCCTTTAATAATTTAACACCCCTTGCTTTTTCATTAATTGTCTCAATATTTTTTGCACGAGCTGTTAATCTAGGAGCAAAATGATCTCTTAAATTCATTCCAACACCTTTTAAATCATGAACTATATCAATACCGAGATCATTAAGTAGCTTTCCAGGACCTATTCCAGATAAATGAAGTAAGTGTGGAGATTTTATAACTCCAGATGCAAGAATTATTTCTTTATTAGCCATTAAGGTTAATTTTTTACCTCTTGGACCACCTTTAGAATAATTTAAACCTGTAGCAGTTTTATTTTCAAAAAGTATTTTTGTGACAAATGCGTTTGTTATTATTTCTAAATTTTTTCTAGATTTGACAGGGTTTAAAAAAGCCCTAGCTGAGCTAACTCTAAATCTCCCTCTAGTTGTCCGTTGAACATAAGAAACACCTTCTTGTGTTTTTCCGTTATAATCATTATTAATTGGAATTCCTTCTTCAACCGCACCTTTTATAAAAGCTTCGCATAAAGGATCCCTGTATTCTAAATCTGTAATTGGCAATTCACCATCTGTACCTCTAAATGTTTCGTTATGCTCTCCTAACCTATTTTCATATCTTTTAAAATAAGGTAATAAATCACTATAACTCCATCCCTTATTACCTTTTTGAGCCCAAACGTCAAAATCCATATTTTGACCTCTATTAAAAACCATTCCATTAATTGAACTTGATCCACCTAAAGTTTTTCCCCTTGGAATATCGATAACTCTCCCATCAGTACCCCAACTAGGTTCAGCTTGAAATAACCAGTTTACTTTCGGATTAGTTAAAGTTCTCATAAACCCAGCAGGGATGTGAATAAATGGATTCCAATCTGATGGTCCTGCTTCAAGCAAACATACAGTGTATTTACCACATGCACTCAATCTATTAGCTAAAACACAGCCAGCTGAACCTGCTCCAACGATAATATAATCAAAATTATCACTCATTTATAAAACCTTAAATTCTTATAATTTCTAACTAATATACTTAACATAATAATTAACTGTTTAGTTAATACAATTAGAAAAACTTATTTGATGTTTTAATATATTACCAAGATTGAAGCCACAAAACTAAAGTATCTCGAAATCCAGAAGAAACCATAAATATCTGAATGTCATCAAAGAAAAAGAAAACAACTGCTGAAATTATTATTCCAAATATAAATGTCATAGTTTTTCACCAATTCAGATAATTTTATATATTATTATTGCACAATTAAATTAATTTGAATAATATAATAAAAAACATAATAAATGGGGAAATTTTATGTCTAACGAACAGTACAAATTTACAGAAAGCTTAAAATCTGAACTAATTTTCGCTTTTTTAATATTCATTCCACTAACTTTTACAATATCAGCTGTATTTTAAATATAAAACGCCACTTCTTATTAAGCAATAACACCATCTTTAATTAATTTATTTATTTCATCCGTTCTATAACCATGATTTAACATTATCTCTTTTGTATGTTCTCCCAAAGTAGGAGCCTTTGAATATATACTTCCCTCTTCTAATTTAGGCATTCCAGGTAAATTTGGAACAGGCCAAATTTCATCTGATGAAGGTTGTTTTAACCAAGAAATTATTTCTAATTCTTTAGTTTGATCACTATTTATAAATTCAGTATAGTTTTGAACTTTTTCGTTCTGGACTTCAAACTCGCTTAGCAATTTTTTCCAATAATCAGTAGTTTGTTTAATAAACAAATTTTGGACTTCTTCAGTAAGTATTGCTTCATGTTCCCTTCTGACAGCATTTGTTAAAAATCTTTTGTCATTTAAAAAATTTTTCCAACCAACTGCATTACAAAATTTAACAAATTCATGGTTCTTTACTACAATAATTTGTATCCATCCATCCTTGGTTTTAAAGGTACCAGAAGGAGAGGACGCATGTTTATAGGGACCTTCCATATAACCACTCATAAGCCTAATAGATTGCATTGCTGCTGCAGATTCCATTAAACTAATTTCAATTTTTTTTCCAAAATCTTCATTTTTTCTGGCATATAAAGTTGAAGAGATTAATTGCATAGCGTAAAGAGCAGTTGTCATATCGAATATTATCACTGGTGTCCTGTGAGGAATATCGTCAGGACCTTTATTTTCAGACATAAACCCAGTAAAAGCTTGAAGTACAGGATCCATTGCTGGCTTTTTACTCATGGGACCTACCTGACCAAACC
>Ga0257110_1001616_pt1 | contig 10619 bp, 11 predicted proteins | sample LP_taG_7_FD_190184 | JGI IMG/M metagenome (GOLD analysis project Ga0257110, IMG submission 190184) | Marine microbial communities from Northeast Subartic Pacific Ocean, Canada - LP_J_2015_P26_10m | ecosystem: Environmental > Aquatic > Marine > Oceanic | place: Canada: Northeast Subartic Pacific... | reverse complement strand
AGCTGCGACGTCTTCCGCCATACCTGCGGGTTCTAGAGCCTCTTTGGGAGAAAGCAAGCGAAGTAGCTGAGCCGTGTTCAGGTTCCCCGATGTGTCCGCCACCGCAAATGCAAGAAGCGTGGCCACCGTGAGTTGGTCGCGAGCAAAGACTCCACGCTCGATGTATCTAAAAAGGACGGTAGTAATAGAAATCGCAAGACTCGCACAGCGCTTCTCAAATTCATCCGGAGAGAGGTCGTTCTTTTCTTCAATGTTTTTCTTTTGCAGCATTTGAGTGCTCAGCGCGAGAAGATCTTGCTGCCCTGCTAAGGAGGACTGTCGAAGTAAATCTTCGTTCCAATTGAATCTTTGCATCTGGATTATCTTCGTAGTCGCGGCCTTGAGCTTGGAAAGCATGGTCTTAGGCTTTTTTGCCACTTTCGCTTTCCGCTCAGCTTCGTGAACAAGCTCGATGCCGTGCTGAAACATCACAACAAATGCATTCAAACTGTAGATGTAATACCTATGACAGGTGGGGTGGTCGGGCGACCGAGGTTCTGCGACAAAGGTAGCTCAGCCAAGCACGTATGGATGCGATGCAAGGAGTTCATTAAAAAGAAAATTGTGGCTCCACGCTTGGCAACTCCACGGTAGCGCTCGGCCGTCTCATTTATAGACGTAGTTATCTGTTTCCCTTCTTCGAGCCGTGCGGATGCATCCAAACTTTGCTGTTTGGCACTTTCCAGGCCTTCAATGAGTGCGCGGTCTTCGGTAATATCGCCCTCCGCTGTGCTCAACTTGACAAGAATATCGTCTTCGAGCTGTTTGATTCTGACCTTAAACTCATTTCCCTGGTGTATTACCGCTGCCTTTCTAGCAGCAAGATCAGGTCGCTCCTTGCGGATCACGAGGCTTAACAACTGATCTTCGAGCCCAAGAGGGGTCACAGTAAAGTTTACGAGCGTTAATTCGGCTTGTAGCTCCGGGGGATAGTGCCTGGATGCAACTATTTATTTAATTAGGAGCAACGCATGAGTTACAAAGCTGCAACCCTAACTAGCGTACACCGGTTTGTCACGGATTTGAGAGTTTCGTGTGAAGAATAAGTCGAAAGCCCTGAGTATACTCAGTTTCATCATCTCCAAGGGCAATGAACTCGCGGCCACCTTTCTTGAGTACGGCCCTTTGTAATACCGGCAACAGGACGGCATCTACGCGCTCCCCCATGTTCTCGATGAGAACTGATGTTCCTCCCGCCATGGCTGCACGTAGGCCAGGCAAAAGCTCGGACTGGCCGAGCCGCTGCACGCGCAAACGACCGACCTCGCGTGTCTTGATCCACGCAACCCCCTGGAGTTGCGGGTCGATCATGAGCGGCCAGCGCTTAGAGCTCGTCACTATCGCGCCATTTTCCGACGACACAGGATCACGAGGTAGCCCTTCCGTGTTCCATCCTGCTACCTCTGCTTCCGCTGCAATGAGCGTCACGACAGTAGTCGTGGTATCGAGCTGGCGCATGGGCACAGCTCCCCCGGCGACAGCTGACCGAAGATACGGCGTCCAGGATTCTTCTAGGAGCGCGTTGCGAAATGCCTTATTGAACGGACCACCTAAGTCGAGTGCTATGAATATACGTGGACATTGTCATGTCTAAGTGCAAATTTTGTCCATCGCACTGCGTTTCGCAATACCTAAGCTCAATTGCGGGTGCACATGTTGTGTATGCCCCGTCAGATGCTCAGGGAAGGGTGGGGTGGGGGGGGATTTCAACTTAGACGCTTGGAAATACGAAATGAACGCGGCAGCCACCAATGCATCTCCGACAAGAGGCTCTCGCTCGAATCGAAGGCGCTCAACCCCATTTACCCACCTCACTTCTTCAGACCCAAGCGCATTGATCAGGCGCTGTGCCAATTCCAATTTGAGTTGGCCTCGCTCGGCAGTGTCCACTGCCTCTCGCTTGTCGGTCTCTGCTTGCTCATACTCCGCCGTTAGCTGGTCAAGCTGCGCCTGAAGCTCATCGACTCGTTCCCGCACAACGGCAAGCTCCGCATTTGCGCTCTCCAATTGCCGAGTCGACTCTACAACCTTCGTGCGCTTTGGTTCGACATCAAGCCAGATATCGTAGTAGGTGACTATGTTTTTTACCCAACCTACAAGACCAGCAGCTGCTGAGTTCTTTTTGTTCATGGCTTCTTCATTGAAGTGCTCCAGCAAAAGATATGGCCGTACTTCCTGAAAATTGACCTTGGGAACACAATCCTGGTCTATTAGACTCTTAAATTTCTTGAGCTCGTCAAGAAGTCCATTGACATTGCCAAGCAATGATTTTTTGCATGCGTCCCAGCTTCGGTCTTTGTCCTTGACTTTCCCGCTACGTTGCACCAGCACGCTCTGGTTGATTCCAGCGAGTAAGACGCAGACAGCGCTGAACACGTCGCCAACACCCTTGGGCGGCGTCGCCATTGTCTTACAACTGCCGAGGTCTCTTCGATCCAACGTATCAAGCGCAGCAGTCGCCGCTTGGATTGCCGGTTCTGCCGCAACCAAATCACGTTCCGCGTCTTCATTTTGACGTTGCACCTCAGCTTGAATTGTTGCTACCTTGCCGGCTTCTTCATTCGCCTTATCAGTCTCACGCTCAACGACCATCTTCTCTGATGCGACTCGAGCCGCAATTGCTTCGCTGTGTTCGCGTTTCTCATCAGCGGCCTGGACCATGATTGTAAGTTCTTGCTCAAGAGTGCCAACAGCAGAAGCCGCATCCCTTAGGCGCGAGATGCCGTTCTCGAGGCGCACGGTTGCAGTCGTGTTTTCTTCACGTCGACGATGGAGTAAAGTCTGATAAAGTCCGAGCATCTCGAGATAGCTCTTCGGTGTCAAATACACGAACCTTCCCTCCTCTAGCTGGTAGCGAGCAGCAGCTTGGCTTGCCATCTCGAAACTCAGAGGCATGAATTTCTCAATAGCGGCACGCAGTACCGGGGACTTGAACTCTATCTCGGAGAGTTGCTTTTCTGCGACTGATTCCAGAGCGTCGGTTGGCCACGGCTGGAACCAGTCAATTGTCGTGCAGTTCACCAGGGCGGGAAATCGCTTTGCATACGTTCCAAAATCAGGACCCACGGGCGAGAAGCAGATCACCACATGGAGATTTGCACGAACTTGTGCGAGAAAAAATTGCCAGCAGGCTGCCGCGTCTGTTGAAACGCCAGCCGCCTTCGCCTTTCCTTCGACAAGCGACGAAACATTGTCTCTCTCGTCTTTGCTGTACAGCTCAGGGATATTTCCCGATGCGAGGAGGTCATTCAGGTAGACGAGAAACCTTTCGTTTGTCACCTGCGAATCAGTGAACAGAAACACTACGCCCTCCTGCTTGATGCCTGCACGCGCAAACATATTCTGCAGGTCCATTTTGAATTCCCCGAGGCCATAAGTCGATGTGATACAAATGCGCATCAGCACATGGTTACATACATGCGCCGCGAGACGAGCAAGACTCTGCTTGCCGCTACCACCCACGCCAACGAGCAGAGCATGTCCCGCAGGCTGGAGTACCACACGCGTGATGCGGGCCACGTGCAAAAGAGCATCTCGAAACAGGACCAGGTCCATCGTAGGATGAAATTCATTGTATTCGTTCAGGGCGCGTTCGAAGCAGTTACGCAAGACTTTCGTGTCCTCTACCATTCCGTAGGCCGGTTCGTCAAGAGTCGCACTATCTCTGACGTGACAAAAGCAAAGTGGTGTAGAACCGAGAGCAGCCGCCTGCTCGCCAAAGAAATGAGCCGTTCCGATAGTCGGAAACGCTTTTTTGGCTGATGTCTGGAGGATATATTTGAATCGCGAGAGGTCAGCTTCGCAAACAAGTCGATCGCCGTATGTACGTTCAGATTCATGAACCCACAAGAACACGAGTCGTTCAGGCATGTCAAACTGAGCAACTTGAGGACGCGCGAGGAGCAGACCTCGAAACACGCTTGCCAGATGTCGCCTGTGTCATCGCATGACGTTAGAATAAGAAGCTCGATGGCGATAACGACTTTTTGGTTTAATTCAATAGAAGACTACACGAGAATGTACGCAGATTCGCACACGTTGAACCTGTGAATGATGGACTTACAAACGCGTGGGGTCACGACAGTTGGACGAGGCGACAGTACTCATAGTGAAAATTTTTGGCAGTTTTCCGAAAGCTGTCGTGAACCTCTTTTTGAACAGCAAGCGCCCCCTTAATGAGATTTGACGCCAAATTACAAACGGTAGCGGGAAATCCTTCGTTCTTCAAATGACCATCCAAGAATGTTTGGAATATTGTCAAAAGGCTCGTCGCACTGGGCATGCCCACTGCGAACGTTGAAAAGTGTCGCTGGAGCCTTGGGTTGACCAAAAACGAACCAGCTGTTGGGTTCATACACGCAACGTATTGGCAATCGACGACTGTTTTCAGGGTGAGCTTGTTTGGGTCGTACCAGCTGGCATAGTCAAGGTGCTGGCGCATCAAAGCAATCGCGGACTGCGTGTCGTACTTATCGAGCTGCCTGTTTTTTTAATCACAATATATTCTTGCCCGCTATGATTGGCATTTGACTGCTAGCTTCATATATAAGGTAAACAAGCAGAACCACACCAGATGACAAGTAAACACTCTTTTTCTCGTCGAACAAGCTACTTACGGCAAATTCAAATCATCTGCGCGCGTGGGGGGGGGGGGGGGGCTTGTAACAATTAGATTTTCGGTCGGGAACGCACCGATGAAGTAAATGAGGCGTGTTGAACCTGGAGGCCCGAAGGTCGACCCAGTGCGCTTTTGCAGGGGTGCTTCCAGCGAACCGAGCAAAACAGTTGCGGTACTGTAATAGTTTAAATTGATGCCAATACTAATGAACTCAGCGGGGGGGAGCTCACGTAGCATCCCGGCAATAAGCTGGGTCTTGCCAGTGCCTATCATGCAAGGAATCTTTGTATACACGAGGAATTGCAGGCTAAAGGGTTGGATTAGGATGCAAGGCGCGGCCTGCAATATCGCAGTGCTATCTAAAAGGACCACTAGGGCCTGCAAGCAAGATCGGCCGACGTCGGCGCACGAGCAAATCCATCCAGTGGGATATACTTGCTGTTTCAGTAGTAGGTACCGTCACTTGGTCCATTTTCATGATTCGGGAGTCGAACTCGACAGTGTGAAACGAAGGGCTTTGGCGCCAAGGTTCGAACTTGTTCGAGGCCGGTTCGAGCCAGTAGTCAAAGACTGTGTCTCGCGTCGGGAGCCGGACTTGCTTAAACTGACTCTTCCACCAGTCGCTGAAAAGTTTCTTGTTATCGGACCCGTCATCTGTCATAGTTAGAGCGGAGCCGAACGCCCACACAGCGCAGAAAACAAATGTCGTTTCTAATTTGAACTTGTCATTGGCAATCTCAGAAACTACTACTCCTTCCAACATCTGCAGAAGCCCGGATATTAGCGCCATATCTTCAACGGGCACGACAGCTTTAACATTCTGATGCAAATATTCCAAGGTGACACGCACATATTTTTGAAAGAGCTCAGTAATGACCTATGTGGCGGGGCAATCCTCAACGGGGGCCATTCACCTCTAGAGGCATGTGCGGCTTTTGCGCGCTCCGAGACTTGCCGCCTTACTTTGATCCGAGTATACTTCTTCGGGCTGCGATTGTACCCATGAGGCAATTATGGAGTGCCACAAACTGCCGTCGTCGGTGCTAATGTAGATGATTCCCGCACGACTAACCGTCGCTGGTGTGGCAAAGCGAAGATCTCGGATCTCAAAGAGCATGCGCATGTGCGGCTTCAAGGGGATGCGCTCATTCGAGGCCAGGGTGAGCATTTTGTTGTCATCCATAACCTGAGCAGGCTTGCTTGGTTAGCCGCTTTCTTTGCTGGGCGGATGTTGAATAGACCTTTACCATAGCTGGAAACATGAAGCAGACACTGTAACTTGCTGAGTTCATGGACTCAATCCAATTAGCATCGAGATCGCCTACGAAAGCCGAGGCAGTCTCGCGGCGCGTCAAAATGGGGATGGGCAAACATCCGGCAATGGGAAATCTGCAGGCGGAGACCAAAAGGATAGTGAAACAGGATTCAATTTTAAATTGCGATGAATCGAATAAGGCGACAATAGTGGCAAAAAGCTTGCAAGCAAATTAATTTGGAAGGACACGCAGCAACGCACCATCGAGAACTATCCTAAGAAGGTCAAGGAGAGCTTATGTGAGAAAGGAGCTGGCGGGAGGCTCACGTACCATTTGGGCTTGTCATCTTCTATTTGGCCGAGGTCTCGCATGATCGAGCTCAGGAGACCGTCTTTCCACTCACGTGATTGGAGTGCAATGTGACCATATAAATCTTCAGTGGGCAGCACTTTGGGATTTAGGTGGGCGACCCGAACTTTGCGCTGTGGTTCCTTGTTGCCTCGTGCGCGGGACAGCGTCTTCCAACATGTTGACTTTCCAGCACCTGCCGGTCCCATGACAAAAACGCAGTGTCTAATCGCCAAGAGCTCATCGAGTTGTGCAACTTTGAGCGTGAATTGTTGGTCAGGCCAAAGACCGGAATCTTCGGTGGCTTTTATAATGCATCGGGTGAGACTTACATCCACCACTCTTGGAGGATCTACACCAGGGAATAGGTCATTCAGCAAGCCTACAGCATGCCTTGGTCCGGGATTTTATCATCGTTATTCAACCCACCAAAAAATACGACCTCATCTTGCTGAACGATCTTAGGTATATTAAAATCACGAAGGGCGCGCATGAGCAGCTGTTCCTCCGGCAGCCCTGGTTCAGCTCTCTTGAGGTGGCCTGCTACCACGAGGACCGATTTCACCGCACGCAGACCCCAATCATAATGCCTGTTTAACAAACAATAGGTTTAAGGAATCAAATATTTTGAACTAATATTTTGAACTAAAAGAGTAAGGATGAGACTGGCTGTACTGCATGGCTTGTAAGTAAACTTCCACTCCCAGGGAAACAAACACGATACTAGACGTTGCCCGGTTACGACTGTTTAGAAAGTAAGTCACGGAGTAGTGAATACAGGCCGTAAAATTTAGATGCGAGACTTCGGGCTGCGACATAGCCCTCGGCCATGAGCATATTCTCACCTGAGATCAGTCATATCAATGATGATCTGCTAGCTTGGAGATTGATAAAGATGATAAGATAACCAAGAAGCCATGATTTGGAGGCTTTGCAGACACAGATGATCGCAAATAAGAACAAGATCCGGTACCTAGATATTTACATTCATTACATTGCATTTACAAGCATGGCAGGTCAACCCGCGGAGGACGCACGCGATTACCATTACTGTCATGGGACGGAAAAGTGCCTTCAGGCCTTCGGGCAGCTCCGACCGACCCAAGTAACCCTACAAAGCAGGCATGTGCAAATGTAGTGCAGGAACCAAGAACGTACAGGATTCATTGTTATAAACGCTCCGCAGGTTGGATCAAGATTAACTTGATCACCCTCTATAATGACGTGGTGCGTTGTTAGCTGATCGTTATCATAACGCGCAGTGCCATCACAAACTGCCTTGAACTGCACGGTGCACACGGATAGAACCTCGGGGATAAGTCGATTGAATTCATCAAAGCAACCCCATGAGCCACTGGCAGCTAAGCCTTTGAAGATATTACCAAGGGATTGATAATCCATTTCTGGCGAGCCTAGGGATAAAAAGCTGTTATGTTTCCAGGCAGAAATCTTCAGTCACTGTTCCATGTGGCTCACAATTGAACACGTAGCAACATTTCCCCAGGGCCGATGCAAGATCTTTTGTCGTCTCGGTTTTACCTGAATGAGCTCAGCTTGGTGACGCGCCATCTCTAAGACAGGAGCCTGTTCCCTCCAGACACTCACCAGTTCCTGCAGGTCCAGCCGGGGCGCATCCCATTTTCAGATGGAGAGCTTGCGTTGCGGTCACATAAAAGCGGTCCGTCAGAGGGGTAACTACGAGCCGAGAACCGTTACCGAGATACTCCAGACCATAGTCGAAGCCTGCGATGTTATTTGAGAATCATGAGAACAGCCTTTCGGAAAGAGGTGCTACACACTGCCCGCCTTGAAGGCAACTCTGCATATACGTGCGTCGCAAACATGCACTTCAGTTAGAGCCACCACGAGACCAGCTTCTTCCTTCTCGACAAAACGTTGTTTTAGCTGCGATTGCCACTGAAACTCACTTTTACGGAGGGCCTTTTCCCTCAGTAATTTGTCAAGCACATCGCGTGTGTGTGCGTCCATGGTGATCAGACACATGACACGCTGGCGCTCACCGCCCTTGAGGTTTGTTTGTGTCAACCTCACCAGGTCGACAAGGTCCTGCCGTTGTCGATCTGCATACACTTGCAGGGCGTTAGCCTCGCCTTGCTCGATCGAGTCCATTGCATCTTCTACTCCTAGAACTGACTGAATTCCCGCTACCAAAAGCGCAATTTGAGCCGGATCCGAAGATTGGCCGTCTGCATTTGCATCCAGAAACCACTCAGTTCGTGGTCGCAGAGGGTATCTCTTGCGTGATCTCTCGAGATTCTTCTGAAGAGTCTCCACTTGTGCTGTGAGGATGGTTTGTAAATAGACTTCTACCTTGCCCTCCAGTGGCACGGCAGGTTCAAAATCGACTTGTTCCTCTCCAATACCAGACACGAAGATAGTGGCACGAGGCCGACTATCTGGGACGTTCTCGAGATGCAGCCGGGCTGTTGCGAGAAGCACCTTATCTATATGTCGCATTACTTTGTGAGGGGAAGACCCATTTGAAAGAATGTCTAGCAGGTCCGCTTCACCTGCACACACATGACCATTGACGTATTTCAAGCTCACAAAAGCAGCATGGAACACTCGGGACTTGCTAGTGAAGTAAAACCTACAGACAAAGCGCGGAGATGTGGAAGCTGAGAGATAGCAAGGGGGGGTGCATTCATTTTACACTAATACAGACGTCGACAACATACCGAGGGAAGATGCGACGCTTCCCTGCCAGAAAGTCGGCCAGGGCCTTCTTACAGACATCTTGGTCCGTGTTCATACTTTCGAGACGTTGCAAGAGGCCCGATTGTTGGCAGGCTTGCTTGACATTCCGAATTTCGGCCATATTTTTGAGGATCGTCCGTACCTGTTGGTCTATCGATGCAAAACGCACCGCTTCTTCTGGAAGCTCACGTTTTACTTCGTCGGACCCGATGAAGAGCGGCTCTAGGTAGGACCAAGTCCGCTGTATATCAGCGAGCATTTGAACAACATCAGATACCGCCACCAGGGCTCGCTGCCATTCAACAGCCTGGGGCTTGAAGTAATCATATCGGCTTGCGACCATGCCTTGCAAGGCTAGTTGATCAGACTCGAGTTGATCGGTATCTTCTTCTGCTATTTTTAATAACGGTACGTCTGTCTGCTTATAGTATGTCATTTTGAAACAGACCGCATCCCATGTAGCAGAGAGTCCTCGAAGCGTTTCTTCATGCGCTGCCTCGCGAGCTGCCTTGTCAGTTATATCGCCAACCGCAGTCGCCTGGAGATGAAGATCCAGGCTTAACAGATCACGCAGCTTCATCCCAACGACAGCACTTGGCATGGATAACTCTGCGCCTCGCTCACCGGTGATTCTTCTTAGCTCGTCCCAGTGACGCTCGCGCATGGTTGGCTGCCGTAAGCTAGCAACAAGAGGGCAAGTCATCAAAAACTCCTTTGCGGCACGCTCTAAGCCACGATAGGCGTCGGAATCTTTTACCACGAGAGGCTGCTGCTTCACCTTGCTTAATATCAGTTTAGCATTTTCCTCCAGTCCGTTGGCATCGAGATCTTCCCACGTAAGCTCGCTAGCCTCCTCAATATAGGCACTGCACTCGCCAGCACACGCCCAGAGGCCCCGATAATTGCTCAGTGTGTTTCCAGCCGAGCTGAGCAAATCAGTAGAAGCAGCAATGTCGGCTGGACACTCAAACATGTTAGCAAGGTGGATCATATCCTTGCATCGGACCTCTTCCTTCTCGTAACTGTCCGTCATGGTTGCTAAAAGTTCTAAAGCCTTGGTCACACCAGTAGCATACACTCTGAATGGTGCTGAGTCAACCCCCTCAAGAAACTTTCGCACTGTCGCCTCATAATTCTGGATGTCGCTCTTTGTTCTGGCACCCTGTGCTTTGACTAGGGGGGCTATCTTCAGCGCAATAGATGGTGCTTCTCGTTGAGACTCGTCCCAGGATGTGCGGTGCGATTCCAGAACTTTTTCTTGTGGTCCATTATTAATACCCTGTGCCTTTAAGTACGAAAGAATGCAATCCATGCGATCTATCAAGAGATCAGTTTCAGGTTTTTTATCATGAACCATGTTCAGATGCTCTTTGACTGAAACAAGCGCATTCCGATTCTGTAAATCGGTCCAACTATCGTCTCGAGGTTTTGCACGCACTCCCTGTCCAACAGTTTTCACAAAACTAGCAAGAGATTCGATGTCTTGCTGCAGGGCCGCGGCCACAAGCTTGCCTGTCATGGCATTGTTCGATCTGGGAACAAATTCTTCAAAACGTGGGATAACTCCACTACCTCGCACAGGACCCGCAGGGCCGCCGAACGTCCCAAGAAATTCAACTTCGATAGCATATGATCCAGGC
>Ga0257110_1001615_pt1 | contig 10625 bp, 7 predicted proteins | sample LP_taG_7_FD_190184 | JGI IMG/M metagenome (GOLD analysis project Ga0257110, IMG submission 190184) | Marine microbial communities from Northeast Subartic Pacific Ocean, Canada - LP_J_2015_P26_10m | ecosystem: Environmental > Aquatic > Marine > Oceanic | place: Canada: Northeast Subartic Pacific... | reverse complement strand
CGTGACGTCACGGTACTATATATATATACATATACATAGGATTATATTATTGGGAAACCAATCTACAGAATATGATTTTGGTACCCAGCAAAAGCGCTGTTTTAACTAAGATACATTTTGACGACAAATATGGCGACGCCGAATTTATCCGGGTGGCGTTTACAGATCTGGCAACTGCTGAATTATCAATTCGACGAATACACAATATGTGCTCGGCTGCCATGGCGGACGAATAGCCACCACGACGAGTTGTATTCATTTGCACATGCACCGAAATTATGGCATTAGTGTGGGTTAAAGTATATCCGGTTACGCTGTGACCCCAGCAAGTGCAATAATGCCTGCTTCAAAAAGAAGGAAGAAGAACAGCCCGGATTTGTCCTTTTCCTGGGATGACAACGGCACCACCACGGCACAGGAAGATCGCGCTTCTGATGCTGCACGCATGGGTGAGATCGCTGAAGGTATAAAATTCATGTATGAATCGGGACAGCTGGTCGACGCTACGTTTACCGAACGACAACAAAACATTTCCAAATATGTAGCTGCCACGCTTGACAAACGGCCGGGACTTCGATTAGAAACTATCGTAGGCTTTATAATGTGTGGTGCGGGGCTATCGTTGACAGTTCCAAACGGCCAACGGTTTATGGATGATATGATTTATTATGTTGCAGCCAATTTTTATGCACGGGCGCCTCGGTGGGAAAATGATTCCATAGTTGATTATGACACACTTGCAGATGAATTTATTGTGCACCTTAAAAACCGATTTAGGACGCGTGGCAGTCTTCAGCGATATGAACTTAATACTGTTGACTATGACGCGCTATGGGCAAGAGTCACTTTTGGGGACAGAAGGGGCGCTGCCCAAAAGTACGAAATTGAAAAGCTACTCGGATCCGGTATCGGGTTTACAGAAAACCTCGTTCCCGTAAAACGTGTGATCTGTGAAATTGAAATTGGCCCCCGGCTTTTACAGGGCATACCCTACTTTCAAGCACCACACGCCAAATGGAGCTGTGGGGGGCCCCCCCTGTTCTCATTTGATGATGGCATGGCGACCGAAATACCCATCTTTAACAGGCAAATGGGCAAAAATCTGCCGTTGATCCAACAGGTGCTATCCAAAACTTCCGTAATCGCGAGACCTGAGCGCGTACGGGCGTGGCTAAAAGAATGCGGCTCCGCCAAAGAAATCTCAGACGACGGGGTACCAGCATTTAAAAATGAACTTTTTGCGTCTACTAGCGAAAAGCTGCAAACATTTTTGGGCATTTCACCAGTTGCTGCGAAAATCGCACATGCCCAATTAAGTGAGGGGGCCGAGGGGCGGGTTCTGCCGCTTGCAATCAGCTGCGCCAATCGCGACGCAAAAAACAATTCTGCCAACGGAAGACGAACTCTGCGATGGCAGGCCGAGCTGATGGTGCTACATGAATTATACACGAAGTCGCCGGAGTATCCCAAACTCTATTTGGCGCTTGATAGTGACCGGAAAACTCAGGCCACTACCGAAGTTTTGAGAGGTGTTGGGCCTGTTCGCGACACTGGCCCACGGTATCCAGAATACCAAAGTATTATTGACCACTACAACATCACGATTGTGGATATCGACGCCCAGCTTGGGATGTTTCCACCCATTGTGCGCGAAATCTTAAGCGCGGAACGCGATGTAACTCGTTTGTTCCATCTGCGAGTAAGACGGGACTGGCGGTCGGCAATCCAAAAGATGCTGGCCATTGATGGCGGTGGCCGCTACGACGGACTTTCCCATTACTGGCTTTCGGACAAACTGTTTCAGCTGATCACCGACTGGTACATGCATGGCTCGCTGGAGAGTGCCGGTGGCGGCGGCACCACCATGCGAATAAACATAGACTATGATACGCACAAAGGTATCCAGAAAGCGCTGGCGTCTATTTTTAACCACAAAGTCTCGCTCGAAGTAGTGATGGAAAATGCGGGGCAGCCTGCCCCATTGTCGATTCTCCCAGTATCTGCCCGTCACCAAACGCAGACAATGGCCCCGATGAGGGGATATACGGATGGCTACGGGCCCGAAGTTGTTGCATTCTTAAACGCAGTGTTCCAGCCGTTACACGATCTTCGAAAGCGCCCCGAACGTCTTGATGTATTCGATATAACGTTTACGGCCCTTCTTGCTAAGTTGGACACCATTGATGGCGCCCTATCAGGGGGTTCGCTGCAAGAACTGCCCGCCGATACGCCAGATTGGGTTAAGCACGAGTACGGATCCGATTTTCATCGTCCGGTATACAACATCTTCAACATTTTTCGGTTCCGCAAATTGATGAATAAGTTACTTATACTGTGCCGCCACAACAAGGATAGCGTGAAAATGGTAATCAATAAGATGAAAGCGTACCATGCTAACGGTCGTTCGGTCAGAATGGTAGCATATACCAAGTTTGCAGAAATGCTGGAAGAAATGCCGATAGTGGAGGAGCTTTTGATGCCATCCGAAGATGACGATGAACAATATGAAGTTTCAGAAAGTATGAACATTGAGTTATTGGAGGCAATAGCTCGCAGATTGGAGGCAAACAGTCGCAGACTACACGCAACTGACAGTGCACGGGGCGCCATCCGTAGTTTGCTTGACAAGCTCAAAGCGCGCATCAAAGAATGGCTTGAGACATATGGAACTCAAGAAACCCCCCTAGATGAGTATGCCAACCCCGACGAGCAGGAACAGCGACTCGTGGCATTTTTGTTAATACTCAGCAGTAGAGGTGGCAGACGATCGGTTGACGACGATGAGGCCATAATGGGCACAATTAATGCGGAACAATGTCTGACAGAATGCTTTAAAGATTTTGACTGGCACTTGCGACTCAACTTATTGCCAATTAGGGACCCTTTCCAGATCGCCAAGCATATCTGTGCTAGGCCCCGGGACGGCCTTGGGACCTGCCATAATCGGGTTGATTTCACAGTTCCAGAAACCAACGGCAGTGTCACCGGCCATTTTGTACAGTCCGGCGACGAGCCAACCATTTGGGGGTTTCGATTGTTTACTAAGGGGATGAGAGTAGAGGGAAAAAGTTCCGCAGGCGACGACCGGAACTTGTGGGAACGGGGAAAATACTTTGAATCTTTGTTCAAGTGGATGCAAGAATCTTACTTTGAGTATGCGCTGGCCGTGACGGGCGACTACACGGATCGAAATATCTGGGATGCCATTCAGGATTGCTCAATATGGAATAATATGTCTCTGAATGAGGATGCGCACGTTCAAGCCATGAAAGGAATAATCCAAACCGTAAATAAACGTCACGAGCCATACGAGGGCTCCCTCATCGAGCTGGACGAAGACGAATTGCACAAATTGGTTCATGGTAAAGTTGCTCGAAGGACTATTAATGAATTAATTGAACCGATGTTTAGCGCGGCTGTAGAGATTATGCTTGGCAAAACGGTTGCAGAAGACGGCAGTGCTTACATGCGTGCCTCATTTACCGATCTTGCGATTGCAGAGTAACGCATTTAATCTTAGAGTTAAGCATGTACGGGTTTAAGTGGCTGGAGACTACATATAGAAACCAGCAAGGTCAGTAAACGCTGCGCGTGCTGAATCATCCACAGTGTGGAATGATCCGGCCAGAATACAGTCGTGTCAGCAAAAACCCTGAAATATTTTTATGTGATACTTCAACATACGGAGGTTGCATTGCAGACGCTGGCCTATTTTATTAACTTGGCATCAAATGCCACATTCTGTAACCATAATTATTTTTGTCTTTTTTGAATTTCTGGGTCGACGGGCCCCCGCGCCCCCGTCTTTATTTCCTCCCGTGACGTCACGGTACTATATATATATACATATACATAGGATTATATTATTGGGAAACCAATCTACAGAATATGATTTTGGTACCCAGCGAAAGCGCTGTTTTAACTAAGATGCAGCATTTATTTTTTGTCGCACACCCTTGAAGCGTTGGGGTTGCAATATAGATTGTTGCATGCCGGGTGTATTCAAAAAATAATCATTCCGCGCATGTCTCCTCCCCTTTCGCCTTCACCGCCTTGTATATAGACAAGTTTAACTCGCGCTGTGCCTTTGACGGCGGCCCATTGATTTTAACGGTAGGCATGATGCAATCGACATCACCATTGGGATGCTTGCTAGTGTGTATGTTATGTTTGTGCCGCGCGCACATTGGGCCACACGACATGCAAAAGTCCGTTGCACGTTCTTTCTGCTTGAACATCATCCAGCACCATATGCACTTCTCAATGTGTGTGCGTCTTTTGTCCGTCCGGTATTGTACTGGTTGTTTGCCACATGTTTTCTTTTGGAGGGGGGCTGATTTGCGTTCGGATTCCATGATTGGGCAATGGATTTGTGGCTTCAATAATGCCAAAGGCCTGCTTTTATTGATCAAAAGTCAAAGTGCAAGTTTGCACTTTGACATATGCCAAAATTATAAAACAGCCCGCTTTTAAACCGTTTCTCGATAACAAATAAAAAAGTGGACAATGTCTGGCCGTGGGTGAATGGGGCCCTGCGCCCCCGTCTTTATTTCCCCCCGTGACGTCACGGTACTATATATATATACATATACATAGGATTATATTATGGAGAATCCAATCTACAGAATATGATTTTCACCGCCAGTTTCGACCACATAATTAATTAATTATTTTTGTTATCGGTGGTGTTTATTTTGGCACATCATTATAATTAGGTTACATTGGCAATGTCAGCATTATTATTCAGTTATTATAAAGAACGGGGCGCAGTGACTTTGGCCGGCGGGTAAAGTGCAATCAGCACTTTTGGGTTGCAACCAGATATGAGAACACGGCTTTGTTGGTTGTTCACGGTTCATAACATGGCAGCGCAATGCTAAAAATACCATGTGCGCGCGACAATATGGGTAGATTGCGGTTTCCTTCTACCTGTAGCAAAGATGGTGGCCCGTTTAGCTGTTACGGGTGCGACATGCCATTAATTGTACACAAGGGATCGCGGCGCGTGCACCATTTTCAACATGCCACTGCCACCAGGGTTTCATGCGCTGGTGGCGGCGAAACAATGCTACACAAGTCGACAAAAGAATGGGTCGCTCGCCATGTTGAAAGTACTGCGTTTACGATTCTGTCACAATGCCCTGACTGCAAGTGTTCCCATCCAGTGTTTGCGGGGCAGCCGGGCCTTAATGCTGTTGTTGAATGCCGAACCACGGTGCTTGGCCGTGTATATCAAATTGATGTTTCCGTGTTTTGTGGCAGTCAGTCATTTGCAGATATTGAAGTTGTCTACAGTCATTCCTGCGGCCAGCGCAAGCGATGTGATCTTGCTTTGTCGAGCCGCCTTGGATGCATCGAAGTCAGTGCGATCAATTTAGCTATGCGCGAATTTCCTATGGCCCTGCAAACGTGTGGTCGTCAAATTCGGTGCCGCAAATGTGCTATTATTGCTGTCGGAAAACGGCGGGCAACTGCAGCTGCAGCCACCATTGCGGCCTGGGTTTGCCGAGTCGTGCCAGCATGGAGGCGCCGAAAGCTGCTGGGGGAAACTGCTGTTTGTGCTGCTGTAGCCCAGTGGAAGTTTGTTACGCTCCAAGCCAAATTACTGCACCGGGACAAGGCTGCGCGCGATTTGCTTGCATCAGAGCCGTACTGCGGCATTGTGGAAGCACCCGCGGGCAGCGGCAAAACATCGACGATCCTGGCAATGGCCAAGAACTGTACACGCGCGCTCCTTGTGACGTTTAACAAAGACCTTTCGGACGCGACCAACGCCCGCGCTGGCCTGAACCTGATCGTCAAGACATTTGATTCCGTTTGCCATTCGTTTACGGGAATCGGGGGTGGCATGACAGACCAAGATATTGTGAGAGCGGCGTACCCTAAGTGTATTCCGTGGTTTAAAAAGAAGGGCGCTTCGGGCATATCTGCTGTTGCGTCGGCGGTGCTGCAAAATTGCACGGTAGAGCCGTGCGACCAGCACACGGCCGTCATGTACGGTATTCAAAAAGGCAGTCGGCTTGACTCATTTGCGCGCTCTCGGAGCATAGTCGAAAATCGAAAGATTGACATAGCGGCGGGGTACGATCACCTGTTTGTGGACGAGTACCAAGACATGACACCGCAGGCGCTTCGGATCATCGCCAACTCCACGACCCCGACAACGCTTGTCGGGGACAGCAATCAAAAAATTTATGCATTCCTGAACCAACTTGATTGCGAATGCGAAATTACCCACCCGGAGCAAGCGGCGCGTGACCAGGCGGTGGTGGCACTGCATCAAACATTTCGTTCCCCGTTATCGATTGTGCGATATATGTGCTCTATTGGCATTCAGTGCACAGCACCACCAATGACGCGGCGCGGTGGTTGGCTACAATGCCCAGCATCAGCGCTTTCGCTTGTGTGCATACAAGCATCCACGTGTGTGGTTGCGCGATCGAACGAGCGCGTGTATGCGGTGGCGCGGCAACTTGCCAACACCGGCTTTCGTGTTACCGTCATTGGCGGTAAAAAGATTGCGGGCGAACTTGAGCGGTGCAACACCCGCGGTAAAAGTCCGTTACAACGGTGGGCAGCAACACTAACGCCACCGGACCGTAAAGATGCTATTGCGTTTTTGAAAGCGCATGACGGCCCGTTTGGGGGCGGCAGTCTAACAGTGTGCACCGTGCATCGTGCAAAAGGGACCGAGCATCGGCATGTAGTGCTTGTTGATGAAATCGATCGCACTGAAGAGCCAGAGGTGTGGTATGTGGCACACACCCGGCACTCGCGTACGTTAATACAGCTTTTGTAAAGGCAGTGGCTATGATATCCTGGTCTATTACAGGGCGCCACGGAACGTGCGCCTGCATATTAATTCAACTGTCGATGATTGTCCATACAAACCCATTCATGACAATATGGTGAAAGCAGACGACTACAAGCAGGACAGACAGCCAGTCGCGGTGCGTCTCAAACCCACTGTCCTGGCCGCCAAGAATTGCTGTGATCAACATTAATACCGATAAAAATGCTGTCAAAAGAACCGCCCACAGCGCATAGTCGCGGGGCGGGCTGGTGCTGGCGGGGATTGTCGGCACATACGAAATGAAAACAACATCATTTTTGGGCGTAATGCCATCGTCGCTGTCGGTGTCATTTGGCAAAGTGGGAATTGGCTTGGCTGCCCTCAACTTTTTCAAAATTGCAATTGGCCAAAGCAGGGCTGAAAGTGTAAACACCGCCACGATAGACAGCGCCAATATGTTATTGACAATCACCAGCAGGGCCACCGCTGCCACAAAAGAACCGACTGTTGCAACGAGCGACACTATCCACGCCATTGCCTTCCGGGATGATGCCGACTCAACCCCGCGGAGCACAATTGTTTGCGCGCTTTCTTTGGGCATCGCTTTGTATTCGGCGTAAACCTTCCAGTACCCAATCAAAAGCAGGACGCCAAGCCCGGCAATAATGCCAGCGCACACGTGGCTGTCTGCAATCATATTAACTGCCTTTGAACAATTGCTGCTACCAACTGCTATATATAAAGCTCTTTCCACTAGCGGCAGGTTGTCAGCCCGTTTTTGTCACTAAATTGAATTCTTCGACTAATTGCCCAAAATGCAGCCATTGCCGTCATCGGCACTTGCACGCGCATTTCCCAGCACCCTTTGCTGGGGTGCAGGATGGATAAAGTTGGTAAACCCGACGCTTTGGCATTTTCATTGGCACCGTGCAACGACCCCGATGATTGCTGCACATCGGCAACACGAACAGCGCCGCCGATCGAGTCATATTTCAGGTGCTCGTCGTGCTCGCGGAATCAAAAGCTCACAACGTTAATGTCGACATTGAACGGCATTCAGGCCAAGCAGGCAGAGCAGCAGCTGAAATTCAAGACGGTTGTAAAGATTCAAAAGTCTGAAGAGATGATATTTACCGAGTTCTTTCGGCTTGGTGGCAGAAAGGAGTTTGGCGGGGCGGCCGGGTTTGAACTTAAGTAAAGGAATACAATGTGCAGTTTGCACGAATCCCGTATATATATCGCACTGTGGCTGGTGTGTACACAACGTGTTGTTGATATGTTTAGCTGGTATACAACAGTCTACGGGCCGGATCGGAACGTGTTTTTTTCCGCAACAATACCGGCTAAAGTGGCGCTTGCGGTAAAGTCAACATTGCTGCGATTGCCCGCGCCTGCGTCCAAACCAAAAACCGATTAAACATATTTGAGAGCACCAAGTTGTATTTCCGTGCTACCAAAATCACAGTACAGATAAGCGGGCCCGCAAATGGTGATGGTAATGGGGTTGCTTGTAGCGGCGGTGGCGGCGGCGATTGGTGCCGAGCCGGCGCCACCACCACTATTCGAGCTGCAAACAACCGCGATGTGCGGGGCAAACGGAACATCGCACATCACCAGCACAACGGAATGCGGCTGGGCGGCACAATACCTGGATCTAAATTACATAAATAATGGGGTGACTACGTACACCGACACAGGTAGAACGTTTGGGTGCATCATCAATGGCCAAGGCCAGATCGATTATTGGTTAGGGCTTGGCGCAGATCAGGCAACGCTGTCAGGAATTTCTGTTACGGGATTTAATTCTGTTGGGCTGAAAGATGGCACTGGTAGTGATAATAGTTCCGTTTTTTCGATTTGCCGAACGGCTGAAGGTGCAGCGGCTGCGGCTGCGACTGATTACGCGCTTGGGCTGCACAATACCACGACGACTTGCGAGACGGGCGGCAGGGCAGTCACAACATATACCGAGTGTCTTCACGCGGCAGTTGCAATCCGTGGCCTGGAAATAAGACCCATGACCGGCTTAAATAATTTTAAGACCATTCATTTTGATAGCCATGGTCAGCCGGGGGGCGGTGTTGGAGGAGTTTGTTATCATTCGTTTGATAATAATGAAGCTGATGGCAGTTACCGATACACCGATGGCAAGTTTCATTTTAACACCAACACAACTGTGCCCACCGAATTAATGTCTACGGTTTGCGCGGTTCCAAAGAAAGAGGAATTGTGCGCTGCGGACGGCGAATTTGTTGAAGGCACGATGGGCGATGCGGCATGCCCCGATGGCACAGTGACGATTGATACACCTGAAGAATGCATGCTTGCGGCAAAGACTACTCTGAAACTTATTCCGTACAACAGCCCGATGAATGGGTCTGTCGGCATTCGTGCAATGTCTACAATTGGCGATTATCTGCCGCCGGCTTATCTGACGCCGCCCAATTGTTCGTATTGGAAAGACCGCGCGCAAGATACCAACCTCGCCAACTATGCGGTGATCAATTTCAATTCGAAATTTGATACTGGAAACACCGTTAGTCCCGACTTTGCGCCGCTTTGCCGGTGCGAGGCACCGCCGCCACCGCCTACGGGGCCACCACCGCTATTCGAGCTGCAATCAACCGCGACGTGCGGGGCAAACGAAACATCGCACATCACCAGCCCAACGGAATGCGGTTATGCGGCAGCACAATTGTTCAAGGTGTCTTTTTCTCGTGTGAACATAAGGCCCAACGCACCTCTAGCTACTAAAGGGTGTACGTTCTCGCAATTTTACATGATAAACATCAATTTAAACTCTGCGTTTCAGTTTAACGCAATTGGAAACACAAATGGCAATGGCACTGATGCCGAATCCATTGTGAAGTTTAAATCGATTTGCCGAACGGCTGAAGGTGCAGCGGCAGCGGCTGCGACTGAGTACGCGCTTGGGCTGCACAATACCACAACGACTTGCGCGACGACGGGCAGAGCAGTAACAACATATCACGAGTGTATTCACGCGGCAGTTACAATTCGTGGCGTGGAAATTACATCTTACGACAGCTTTGATGATTTTAATGCCGAACATTTTGATTACCATAGTCAGCCGACTGACAGTGTCGGCGTTTGTTATCATTCGTTTGATAACAACGATGCTGATGGCAGTTACCGATACACCGATGGCAAGTTTCACTTTAATACCAACACAACTGTGCCGACCGAATTAATGTCTACGGTTTGCGCGGTTCCAAAGAAAGAGGAATTGTGCGCTGCTGACGGCGATTTCGTAAAAGGCACGATGGGCAATGCAACATGCCCAGATGGCACAGTTACAATTGATACACCTGAAGAATGCATGCTGGCTGCAAAGACTGCACTGAAACTTATTCCATACGGCAGCCCGATGAATGGGACTACCGGCGGTGCGATGCGTACAGAGTCGCATATGATGCGTACAGAGTCGCATACCGGCGATTCTACTACTACTAATTATCAGCTCCTACCCAATTGCTCGTATCGGCAGACTAGAGCAGTAGTTTCCAACCCGTACAACTATGGAGTGCTCAATTTTAATTCGAAATACGATGATGATGGCGATGACATGATTTTGGATTCTGCGCCGCTTTGTCGGTGCGAGGCACCGGCGCCGCCGGGGCCGGCGGGGCCGGCGGGGCAAGTTATTTCTACAACGGCAGCGGGCGGCACTACTACCGCTAAACCCAAAGACTCGAAACCTTCGACATTGATGATTGTTATTATTGTGATTGTAGCTGGCATTGCGGTTGGTGGAATTACGTTTTTAATATATATCAATCCTGAAAAGTTCAAGTCAACTGATGCTGATATG
>Ga0257110_1001614_pt1 | contig 10628 bp, 19 predicted proteins | sample LP_taG_7_FD_190184 | JGI IMG/M metagenome (GOLD analysis project Ga0257110, IMG submission 190184) | Marine microbial communities from Northeast Subartic Pacific Ocean, Canada - LP_J_2015_P26_10m | ecosystem: Environmental > Aquatic > Marine > Oceanic | place: Canada: Northeast Subartic Pacific... | reverse complement strand
ACCGTTTGTATTAAACAGTTTAATGTTCTGTAAAATACTGTCTGGTGCTGAACCAATATTTTTACCTATGATCATTGACGCTACTGCTGTACCGTGTCCTGCAGAATCACCGTAGTCGGTTATATCACTATCGTCTGCAAAGTTTGTCCATAAGTTTTGAATTTGTCTTCCATCGAATTCGGTGTGCAAATTGTTAATACCTGTATCTACTAAGTATACAAATTTACCACCTCCTGATCTTGCTGGGTTCCAGTTTCTCTCACCTGATGTATGAATACATTTGTCTAGGTGGTCTCTGGTGAATGTTGCGCCTGCTTGTACGGTTACTGTTACTGATTCTGATGCATCTTGACTGGCTGTAACACCTGTGATTGCATCTTTTTGTGCCTCTGTGGCGTCTATTTCGTACGTTAGGTTAAATCCTAATGTACTAATAACAGTAGCACCTGCCGTAGTAATCGCACTCTGAGCCGCCGCGTCATCGGCACTATTCATGCTCACTAAGTATCTTGCCATGTTTATATCTCCAATAAAGTTCTAAGTTGAAACTAATTTATACTAAGTATTTATCATAAACGGACAGGAAACAAACCTTTAATGGAAAATACGACAATAGAAATTGGTAACAACAAAACAGTAGAGTTAGACTTCATAGCAGGGTCTACGGAAATACACTTATCTAAACCAAATCAACCTAACCTAATGAATCTTTTTGAAGAGCAATTAGCACCTTTGGAAAAAGTCACGGTTTGTTTAAGTGGTGGACTAGATAGTCAGTTTTCAGCAAACTTGGCAAAGAAATTTTGTAAAGATGTTAATGCTGTGTGTTTTAGATTTATTTGGGACGACAACATAATTAACTCAGACGATGTAGTTACTGCACAACAATTTGCAGATAAAATAGGATTAGAACTAGAATACGAAGATATTAACATTAAAGAGCATCTAACAAAAGACTCAGCAGAATATACCAGAAAGTACACAACTGTAAGTCCTCAGATATCAGTACAACTAGCGGCAATTAAAAACTCCAAGTTTAATGATAGAACAATTATGCTTGGCGGAGATGCACCTACTGTAGCAGTAACAAAGCATTTTGATCAAGTGTATTTACAACGTAAAACATACTATGACGAAGATGGTAAAACAACAGGCACAAATACATCAGCACCTAACTTTTATTTTGCCTTCAGTGCGCCGTTTGGTATACTTGAACAAACACATGGATTACATATTATAAAAGATCCGTTCTTACTTACTCCAGAGATATTATATGCTGGTTACTATCAAAACAAATATGTAATAGAGTCCTTTGGCGAGGTTATGGTAGTAAAGAACAATGCTAAAACAAATGCAGACAAGTACAAAGAAAACTATTACAAATCGTTTGAAGAATTTGAATATGTATTCCCTATTGCAAAACGCACAGGATTTGAAAACTTGAAGTTACATCTTGCAAGTGTCACTGGCAATTTTGATGAATTTGACGAAAAGTATAGACAACCATTATATAGTGTAGCAAAAGAATGCACTTGGTTTAATCCTTTACTATATAGCAAAGGAAGAACTGTAGTGGCTAGTACAAAAGCAAGAGTAATTTTTCCTGACAACGAGTCAGTGGAGTTAGAAGATATAATACTTAATAGTGTAAGAGAAATAGAACCTTCCGCTTGTAATATATATAACTTTGATTGGTAAATGTTACACGTCTACATCACAGGACAAATTAAAAACAAAAAGAAAATAGAGCAATTTTCTATTGATTGTCTAGAGCATTTCTTTAAAGGAAGAGTAAAACGTGATGTAGATATTGATATTAGAATCACAAAATCTCACACAGATAATTCGCATGGAGGTTGTTACGGAGACCACCAACATATTGTTTTAGAGATTGCTAAAGGCCTAAATGAAAACAATACATATTACTCGTTTGACTATAAGGAAATAATAGTTACAATAGCACATGAGTTAGTACATGCAAAGCAACACATTAGACGAGAACGTATAGACGTATTAGATGCTGAATCAGAGGCGTATGAGTTAGAATATATGTTGTACGATAAGTACTGGGATTAAACTATATAGTTTGTTCTATCTTTCTTAGCAGTATGTGTTACACCGCTCTTTGTTTGGTACTCTTTAGTAATACCTTTAGTACCGCCACTCTCACTTAATAATAAATGCACAAGAGCAATCAAACTTATTATCATGCCTGCGGCTAATATTACACCATCAATCATTTGCTGGAGTCTTCCAAACTATTTCTATACCACGTCTAACAAGCTCGTTCATGCATTTCTGCTTAACTTTATTTTTTTGTCCGTTGTTTATGTATTTGATTAGGTCTTCTTTAGATTGTTGTTTAATATAAGAATGTGTTGTTACTTTACCTTTGCCTTTTACAAAAGTAGTCATCGATGATTGAAATTTTACTGGCATGATCCTTCTTGTTAAACTACAAAATAATTTTTGCAGTTGCGAATATTTATCTAAAACTTAACACTATGCTTAACCAAAATGGAGACAGGCGATAAATATTGGTATAGATATAATTAATTGTACATTATACAAAAGGATTTAAAAAACATGTCAAAAACACCTTATGAAATTAGGTTAGACTTAGTTAAAGAAGCAAAAGAGATTCTACAAGCAAAAGCAAAGAATCCAGAAGATATGCCTACAACTGAAGAAGTACTAAAAGAAGCAGAACGTCTTAACGAATTTGTATCTAAAAAGCCATTCGGCGAAAGATAAAACACACCAAAATAATTCCCACCCTCCCTCCACTAAAAGTAAATACTAGTAACAAAAAGGCTCGTATAGCTCAGTTGGTAGAGCAATGGTTTTGTAAACCATAGGTCGTCCGTTCGAATCGGTCTACGAGCTCCATTTTGTTATACCGCGTGGGGCGGTAGCTCAGTTGGGAGAGCGATTGGTTTGCAACCAATAGGTCGGAGGTTCGATCCCTCTTCGCTCCACCATTATTGCCTTAAAAGTTTCCAAACAAACATTGTAAAGTGTAAATACATTTAACTAATATTCTACAACAAGGTAAACAATGTCAGAGAAAAAAGCAAACAACAAATCACATAAACAGCCACAAGAAGCCAGTGATGATGTGATGCATAGATTACTTGATCAAAAAATTGAAATTCCTATTGGCTTACTAAGAAAAAAACATATCTTTATTGCAACACCTTGCTATGGTGGTCAACTAGGCGAGCCATACTTTAGAAGTATGATGAAACTTGCAATTATGTGTAACAAGTATGATATTCCATATACTATTAGCACGTTAGCAAATGAAAGTCTAATTACAAGAGGCAGAAATACACTGGTAAGTTTCTTCATGGCAAACGAAGAAGCAACACATTTATTCTTTGTTGATGCAGATATTGAATTTGAACCAGAAGATTTATTGCGTATGGTAGCATATGATAAGCCTATAACAGTTGGTGCATATCCTAAAAAAGCAGTAAATTGGGATAGTATTATACATGCCGCTAGAGCAAATGAACAAGAAACAGCACATACAATAGAAGGACATAGTTCGAACTATGTTGTAAACTTTGACTTTCTAAAAGATGAAAGCGGTAACAGAACACCGCAAGTACAAATACAAGATAACTTGATTAAACTTAAAGATGCTGGTACAGGATTCATGTGTATCAAAAAAGAAACTATTCAAAAGTTGTTTGATAAACACACAGACTTAAAATATGTTAATGACATTAATGTAGACAATAAGTTTGAGCCATTTATGTATGCATTATTTGATTGTATCATTGATCCAGATAGCAGACGTTACTTGTCAGAAGACTACACATTTTGTAGACGTTGGCAAGAGATGGGTGGAGATGTTTGGTTAGATCCTAGAACAGCACTTAACCATGTAGGGCATTATACGTTCCGTGGCAACATTAGAAAATTATTAACCGGAGATCCTGTATAATGACAGAAGAAGTAAAAACAGTAGATAGCAAAATAGATAAAACAGTAATTTCTGTACTATTACCTACAAGAGGTAGAACAGAACTTTTAAAGAAAAGTTTAGAGAGTTTAATTAATTCAGCAAGTGATCCTAGTAGACTAGAAATACTTTTAGGACTTGATGACGATGACGAAGATATAAGACCATTCATTGAAAATGAAATTGCACCCTTTATGCAAGAGAAAGGGGTTGAATGTAGAGCAAACATATTCGAACCATTGGGCTATAAGAAATTAAATGTATACGTTAACACACTTGCCTCATCGGCAACAGGACAATGGATTTTCTTTTGGAATGATGATGCAATTATGGAGACACAAGGTTGGGACGATATTATTGAGAGCAAAAATGGAGAGTTTAAGTTATTTGCTCCACATGATAATCATAACGGACACCCTTATGCCATCCTACCAATTTTACCAATGGATTGGTTCCGTTTAATGGATCATTTAAGTTTAAATGCACAAAACGATGCATGGCTAAGTCACATTGCTTACATGTTAGATATATTTGAAAGAATAGACATTACATTCTTACATGATCGAGCTGACTTAACAGGTAACAATGATGATGATACATTTAAAGCAAGAGAATATGCAGAAGGTGATCCAGACGACCCATTAGACTTTTCTCATACTGATATGCAAAATCAAAGAGTAAGAACAGCATATAAAATTGCTTGGTTCCTTGATAGAATAGGTCAGCATTCAGATTGGTGGGACAAAGTTGTTGCAGGTGAGCAAGATCCATTTGAAAAAATGATATGGCCTGATGATGTTGCTGGCTCTGGACAGTTGGGTTCTATTTCTTCTAAACCAGAAATCTCAGACGACGAAATCATAGAACTGTAAAATAACACTTGACAAACATCGAGTAATCTAGTATAATAGTTATTTACTGGAGTATTCTTATGGCCACACATGCAATGATAGATATCGAGACACTTGGTACTGAGCCAGATTGTGTAGTATTATCAGTTGGTGCTGTTAAGTTTGATCCATTTATGTCCACAGAACCACATGCTAAGACATTGTGGAAGCCTGAGATTGACACACAAACCGAATTAGAACGTAGTGTACTAGACAGTACATTAGAGTGGTGGGGCAAACAACCACAGCATATACAAGACGAAGCATTTAGCGAAAGTGATAGAATCAGTATAAATGACTTTATGGGTGATCTAAATAAGTATCTTGTTGGTGTTGATAAAATTTGGTGTCAAGGTCCTCAGTTTGATATGGTTATATTAGAAAACTTGTTCAAGCAATTCCAACATCATAGAGGTTGGGCATTTTGGCAGATAATGGATTGCAGAACACTTTTTAACATAATGCCAGTTGACCCACGTAAAGCAATACAACAAAATTTGCATAGTGCTGATGCAGATGCATACTATCAAGCAGTATGTGTACAGCAATCTTATAAGCATTTTAATGTCACTCAATGAGCCAATATACTGACAAGATCAATGCAATAGCAGAAGACTTTGCAATGATTGATAAGTATGAAAGGATAACTGCTCTGGAAGGCAGAGATGGTATGCTAATCTTACATTATAATCACGGCGGCAAAAAGATAGATTTTAGAATTGACAGTGAGTACGAAGGAACAAAAGGACTAGCAGGCGAAACAGTGATAGTTCCTGCAACAGATGAGACTTATATAAGGCTCAAACTGAGATATACATCAGAGACTTGGGGTTCTAAAATAGGAAAATTTTGGAACAAAATTCGTGGTTGACAAAAGGCATAAATACAAGTACAATATGCTTTTACTTTCGGAGAGGTAATTTTATGGACCCAGTACTACTTTTTATACCATATGTAATTGGTACATTACTAGGACTGCATTGGGGATTTAAAAGTGGTGTCAGAAATGGATCTGAAGCCACTATAGATACACTAATGCAAAAAGGTTTCTTAAAATGGAAAGAAGGGAGGGATGGCAATATTGAATTTACAAAGGTAAACTAATGCTATTCAAACTGTTTGGTAAAAATAATGGAAAAATACACACAACAATTTTTATGTTGTGTTCCCTTATATTTGCTTACTTAACCTTCTTTCATTTTACACTTACAGAGTGGTTAATACTATTTGTAAGTGCATCTATATTCACAGGCTTTACTACATCAGGCTTCTTGCATAGATATTGTTCGCATAGAAGTTGGCGTATGCCACGTTGGCTAGAAGTATTCTTATTGGGTAGTACCACAGCATTAATGAATCAACCTGCAATGGGCTGGGCGGCTATACATTTAGCTCATCATAAACACACAGATCAAGAAGGCGATCCACATGGTCATATACATAGTGTGTGGGATAATTTTTTGGTGTTTAACAAAATACCACCACTAAGACATATACCGCGTTGGATGTTAAGAGATAGGTTGTATACTATCCAAGCCAAATACTATTGGGAAATAGCAATAACATTACAATTGATAGTTTCTTACTTTTTAGGCTGGCAAGTAATGATATCTTTTATTGCATTGTCGTATCTTTACCAAGTAACCCTAAACCTAGTTGGGCACTCAAAAGAACTAAAACCTATTAACAATTCACTACTTGCTATACCTTGGATGGGTGAATTATACCATGCAAACCACCACTGGAAACCAGGTAACCCTAGGTTTGGTATGCTGGATGGAACGTACTATTTCATGATAAAGTGGGCTCAAATGCTCGTTTCTAATCCAAAAACACCTAAAAATAATTAAAAAACCTACTAAAAACAAGCGGTTACACCCTATGAAAACGGTTGACTTATTGCCAATATTTGCTATAATAGTTGTATAAATTAAATAAAGAAGGTAGGACTTTTATGTATTTAGAAAACGAAATAAAAATAGCAGGCGAGACACAACGTAAACAACGTTTTGGTTTTGCTAGTATGCATGACGAGAACAAAACATTTACAGGTGAAGTTCTTTTCACATCACAACTTAGAGCAGACCCAAACGGTAACATCTTTAGTTCAAGCATTGAGCAGAAGTTTGAGGATACTGCACAGGTAGACGGACTTACAGTTTGGAAATCAAATGGTGAAGTTCCATTTGCTGACATGCTGTTAGACTTTGTACAAATTGGTGCTATTACATTTGAACAGGCTGAATTCTCAACAATCCAAAAGAACATAGATGCAGAAGCATCTCTTGATACTTTGTTTAGAGCAGACGATGGCAACATCTATTTAGGTGAAGGTGCATTGGATTACAGACAAGGGCGTTTAGCAAAAATTGAAAAGGAGACAGTATAATGTTAACAGTAGAAATTCATGAACTTGCAATTCAAAAGGCCTCAGAGGCAACTCAGAACTATTTAGATACAGTTGGTGAGCACCCATTTAATTGTGGGTTTGCTTGGGTAACTGCTAATGTTAAAGGCAACACCAAAGTAGGCAAAAGTTTTATTGCACAAGGTTTTGAGAAAAGTTATAACGGAGGATTTCAAATTTGGAATCCAAGCAACAACTATACTCAAGACGTTGGTGCTAAAATGGCTGGTGCTGATGCTTATGTGCAAACTGTAAAACAGTTTATTCCTGAAGCACCACTTTACACAGGATCAAGGTTAGATTAATGTTAGACAAAGCAGTCAAATTTGCCACTGAGGCACACGGAAGCCAGGTACGAAAGTACCATGGCACTCCGTACATATCGCATCCTTTAGCAGTAGCGGAAATTGTTAAGTCAGTTCCGCACACTGAAGAAATGCTTATGGCGGCTGTTTTGCATGATGTTGTTGAGGATACTGCTACAACCATAGAACAAATTGCAGATCAGTTTGGTACTAAGGTTGCAGAGTTAGTTTTCTTTTTAACAGATATATCTAAGCCTGAGGACGGCAACAGAGCGTTTAGAAAGCAGTTAGATGCTGAGCACAATGCTAACGGTCCTGCTGAAGCACAAACAATTAAAGTTGCTGATTTGATACATAACAGTTCAGATATAGCCGCACACGATCCTAGGTTTTGGAAAACATACAAGACTGAGAAATTGCAAACTTTGAACTTGTTGGATAAAGCAGATAATACACTTAAAGCAAGAGCATTTGCACAAATAATGGAAGGTAAGTAATGATTCAGATACTACAAGAAGTTACTGATTGGGGCAAGTACAAAGTTAACAACGGCATTTATCATATAAATGGTGCTGGTAGTTTAGTTGCATACCAAGTTAATGTAGATGCTGACTTGCAAGTGTTAAAGTCTCCCAGCAAACAGTTCTCTAAAAGTAAACGTAAATTTGTTAAGTTAGGTGAACGTGAGGAAGAACGTGCAAGTCATGTTATTGAAGTGAAAGGTTCTAAAGGTAATGTTTACTATGTGGACACAGAAAAGAACACTTGCACTTGTCCTGGTTTCACATTCCGCGGTAATTGTAAGCATATTAAATAAATACTAGTATGTTAGTAGAACCAAACCATCCAGCATTACATGTAAAAGCAGACGTTAATCCGTTTACTGCTGACGATGTAAATTGGCTTGAAAGACAAAAAGAAATGTTCCAACTTATGAGAGATAAGTTTGGTATAGGATTAGCCGCTCCACAGTTAGGTGCTAGTTACAATATGTTTGTAATGAATCACACTACATTAGGTGACATAGGTGTTTACAATCCAGAAATTATTTCGCAGTCAGAAGAAACTGCATGTCAGGAAGAAGGTTGTCTAACATTCCCTTTATTATTTTTTATGGTAACAAGACCTGCAAAATGTACTGTTAAATTCTTTGATGCTTTACAAGAGGAGCATACACTAGAACTAGAAGGTACTGATGCACAATGCTTTCAGCACGAATTTGATCATTTACAAGGTAAGTTATTTTTAGAATATGCCAGTGATATGAAATTGCAAAGAGCAATGAAGAAACGTGAAAAGAGAGTAAAACAATTATTAAAGATGCAGAAAGTATGAAAACAATAGAACAAATTAAAGAAATGATATCCGAAAGTGATGCTATTTTGTTTATGAAAGGCACTCCACATCAGCCTCAATGCGGATTTAGTGCTAGAGTGATTCAAATTTTAATTGAAGTAGGCAAACCATTTAGTTATGTTGATGTATTAGCCGATCCAGGAATTAGAGCAGACTTACCAAAAGTAAGCGACTGGCCTACGTTTCCACAACTCTTTATTAAAGGAGAGTTAGTCGGTGGCTGTGATATTATTACAGAAATGCATGAGAGCGACGAACTAGCACCGATGTTTTCATAAGGTAACTTATGGAATATCCGTTTTTTGTTAATAACTTCGATAGAGTTAAAGATCACAAATTAACCCATCCAGCAGTAAGCGAAATATTCAAACACCCTGTATCTTTTTGGTATGGGCAACGTAACGGCAGGAGTTGTAAAGACTTACACAAAGGCATACAACGTTTACTAAAACGTACATTGCCGCAACTACCAGTATTTGTTATATACAATTTGCCTTCAAGAGACATGGGTCATTACAGCAAAGGCGGCGCAAGTGGAGAACAAGAATACTTAGATTTCCTATTTCAGTTTTGTAATGGTATTGGAGATCACTCTCCTATTGTAATATTCGAACCTGATGCTTTACCTCATAGTACTCTAATGGAGAAAGCAGACAAAGAGTTTCGTATTAAACTTATGAAAGCAGGTATAGATGTTTTAACACAGAACAGTAATGCTATCGTGTACTTAGATATAGGACATAGTAATTGGTTAGAGCCAGATGTAGCAGGTAAGTTAATTAACTCTGTTACTAATAAGCATGTACGTGGCTTTAGTGTTAATGTAAGTAACTTTAGAAGCACAGGAGAGAGCATTAAATGGGCTCTTAGAGTTACAGAGAACACGTCTAACAAACGTTTTGTTATCGACACTAGTCGTAATGGCAACGGTCCTTATGGAAACGAGTGGTGCAATCCTCCAGGAAGATCACTAGGAACTCCACCTACTACAGACACAGGCGTAGAAGAATGTGATGCGTTTTTATGGATTAAAATACCTGGAGAATCAGATGGTACAGGTAACGGTGGTCCTAGAGCTGGAAAGTTTTGGCCTGAATATGGAAATGAATTAGTACTTAATACAGATACTAAAGAATGGGAAAGGAATATTTTTCCTTAACTAACACCACTTGGGTCTAATGGATCTGTATCTGGCTCAACAGTATCTTGAGTACCGTCACCAGTCATATCATCACCTGCTGGTACTTCTATGCTATTTTCTAAGTAATGTTTAGCATCGCTTATGTATACACCTGCTTTAGTTATTTTTGACTGCCACCAATGAGGAAAGTCCGCATCTGGCAAATCATCTAGCATTTTGTATAGTTCGACACAGTAAGAACCCATTTGGAATAAGTCTCTTTTGACCATGTCTCTTTCGTTATCAACATGACCTACTGATAGTTTATCGTTTTCTTCGTCACCAGCATCTCTTTCACTTACATCATATGAGTCAAGTAAAGTAGTTGAACGAGGTTGTTCTACTATGTGTGGCGTGATGCCTGCAAGTTGTTGTAGTTTTTCTATTTCGTTCATTTTATAATCCTGCTAATTTTTTAAGTTCTAACATTGTTTCTTCTAAAGCATTGTCTATTGCATGATCAATTGATTCATCGTTCATAGTATTCATGCCTGGCAACTGTGGTTGATGTGGAGTTCTT
>Ga0257110_1001612_pt1 | contig 10633 bp, 9 predicted proteins | sample LP_taG_7_FD_190184 | JGI IMG/M metagenome (GOLD analysis project Ga0257110, IMG submission 190184) | Marine microbial communities from Northeast Subartic Pacific Ocean, Canada - LP_J_2015_P26_10m | ecosystem: Environmental > Aquatic > Marine > Oceanic | place: Canada: Northeast Subartic Pacific... | reverse complement strand
TGGGTGCTGTAGCATTAACTTTTGCAGTGTACTATATCCAGATTTATCCTCTTCTAAGTGAACTACAGTCCTTAGGGTTTTCTTTTGACTTTATTAAAGAAGTGACTAGGTTAGATATTTTAAGTGACCGTATGTTTAAAGGCGAGATTTTGGTGTCTAAGCTGGAGCCAGTTCTTTCTAGTTACGGTTACAGCATGAGTCAACTAAATGGAGATTCCTTTCGAATGTTGTTTGATTTAATAGTTAGTAGTAATGGATCTATGGTTGGTGCATCGGGGGCTATTATGGGGGTACTAGTAGCTTTTGGAATGCTTAATCCAAATGCAGAATTAATGATGTTCTTATTACCCATCCCTATTAAGGCTAAGTATTTCATCCCTGGAATAATTGCCTTAGACTTGTTTTCTGCATTTACTGGGGTGTCTATTTTCAGCCCTAGCAACACTGCTTATATAGCACATATTGGAGGGGCACTCACAGGTTTCTTGTTAATGTATTTTTGGAAAAAAAATCAATTTGATAAATTCCGTTGGAACTAATGACGAATCTCAATCAAGATATTAGAGAAAAATTATCAAGGCTTAATGTATTTGAAAAAATCATTGTTGTTAACCTTGTTCTTTTTATTTTCACTTCAATTATTCTAAGGTTTCAGGGGTTTGGATCCGGAATGGAATGGTTATCACTTTCTAAGTCTGCCTCTAAAGTGATTTTGATGCCGTGGACACTTATTACTTATGGCTTCACGCATTATAGTTTTAGCCATTTATTTTTTAATATGATTGTCTTATATTTTTTTGGTCGCTCCTTTTCAAATTTATTTAAATCTGACCTGTGTCTTAAGGTTTATTTGTTAGGGATTTTTTCAGGGGGTCTTGCTTTTGTATTAGTTTATAACATATTCCCATCTGGAATTTTAAATACAGTAGGTCCACTAGTTGGCGCTTCAGCTGGAGTCCGTGCCCTTATTATCTTCTTATGTGTTTACTTACCTAATAAAGAGGTCCGTTTCTTTACATTTCAGTTTCCATTAAAATACATCGGTATTGCGTTGGTTCTTCTTGATGTTCCAGGATTATTTTCTCAGAATTCAGGTGGTACTATTGCACATTTTGGTGGTTATGTTCTAGGGTGTTTTTATGCTAGACAATTTCAAAAAGGAATTGATATGGGGGAATTTATAGATAAAGTTACCGCTTATTTTTCTAAGTCAAAATCTAATTTAAAAACGGTTCACAAGAAAACGAATAATAAAAACTCCTCATTTGCTGGAAAGAAAAAGGAAGAATTTGATCGTTTTACGCATCAAAAGCAAATTGATCTTATTCTTGATAAAATAAGTAAAAGTGGTTACGAAAGTTTAACCCAAGTAGAAAAAAATTTTTTATTCAGAGCAGGAAAATAAAACAATTTGAAAAACTTAAACATTCTAGATAAGCTGATGTTTCTGATTAATTCAGTTGTTGCAGTCTTGTTGCTTCTTTCATATGGATTGTCATATGTTCCTCCAAACATATTTTCATTTTTATCTGTTTTAACTCTCTCTGTTCCTTTGCTTATTATTCTTAATATCATCTTTGGTGTCTATTGGCTTGTGAAATTAAAAAAACAGTTCCTGCTTTCTGTTCTAGTTTTGGGGTTAGGCTATAATTATATTTTGTCTTTTTATAAATTCTCAAAAGTAACATTATCCTCTGATTCTAGTTTTTCCTTGATGAGCTATAATGTTCGTCTTTTTAATTTATACGACTGGATTGATGAACCAGATATTCCTCAAAAGATTGAAAATTTTTTACTAGAAAAAGCCCCTTCCATTTTATGTTTTCAAGAATATGGTCCCGGTACGGATCTAAACTTTAAGTCTTATTCTTATTCTTACTTCACTGCCAATTCCTCCAGATATTCTTCCAAACTGGCAATCTTCTCTAAACATCAAATAGTTAGTTCCGGTACTATCGATTTTCCTGATTCCTCTAACAATGCCATTTTTGCGGATATTATTGTCAAGTCTGATACAATTCGTGTTTATAACCTTCATCTTCAGTCCTCAGGAATTAATCCTAGTGTTAAAACCCTAGACTCCAAGCAGTCAAACAAGCTTTTAAGCCGTCTAGGGGTTACTTTTAAGGCACAACAATATCAAGCTGAGTTAGTGGCGAGTCATATGTCTGAATCGCCTTATAAAGTCCTACTGTGTGGAGATTTTAACAATACGATCTATTCATATGTCTATAGAATTCTAAAATCAGAAATGTTAGACGCTTTTGAGGTAGCGGGGACTGGATTTGGTCGCACCTTTAAATTCAAATATTTTCCTTTTAGAATTGATTTTATTTTGGCTGATCCCGGAATTAAAGTTGGGAAGTTTTCTTCCTTTAACGAGCTTCCTTATTCTGATCATTTTCCAATCATGTCAGAGTTTACATTAGAAGATTAAAACGTTAAAGTTTGTGTCTGCAAATAAGACTTTGCATTTGGTCCTTCATTAAACAGCAAGTCTAAAATACTAAGGTTGTTTATAAATCCGTGTTTTTCTTGGAACACTTGTATGTACGGATTTATTTTAATTTCACTTTCTTTTCGAGCATTTACTAAATACCGATAATCATTTTCTTTTTTCTCTTTGTTGAAATTTATTGTCTTTGAGGAATCGATATCTAAATTCAAGCATTTATTCACAACCTCAATGCATTCAAGGTTAAATACTAATAGAGAGTCTTTTTTACGTGTAAATAGTGAAATAAGTTCATCTTGATAATATTCAAAATAAGGGGATTTTTTGTAAGCGCTTTCTAATGACTTCCAGTGTGTAGATTGCCAATTACTAGAGTTGTCAATCAATATTTCGCTAGTGTTTTGTCTATTTTTTTGTGAGTATTGAACGGGTATGTGCAGTCCTAACTTTCCATTAGCCCCATATATATAGCATCGGTTTCTGTAGGTTTGTTTCTGATAAGAATCATTTACCTCAAATACAAGTCTTTCAGCTTGAGCGATCACTATATAGGAGGCAATGGTTGGAAAACAAGTTGGGTAAAGGAGTGTCATAGACCTGTTTTAGACGGCTGTATTTTTTCGTTTACGCCAAAATCTATAACCATACCAAGCAGCCAATAGAATTAAGAAATGTATAAGATAAGATTTGCGTTCACCGTCGGGATGAACCGTAGAAAATAGACGCTCCCAACGTATTTTTTTAAAACCTTTACCGTTAGTATTCCAGCTCATCCAAATGAATACTGGTTTTCCTACCACATGATTAAACGGCACAAAGCCCCATCTACGTGCATCAATTGAATTGTGACGGTTGTCACCCATCATCCAATAATAGTTTTGTTTAAATGTATAGGAGTCAGTTAATTTTCCGTTTACGAATATTTGATTACCTTTTACTGCTAATTTATTTCCTTCATATTCTGTAATGAGTCGTTTGTAAACGGCAATATTATTTAAGCTGATAGTCATACTTTTTCCTTTTTCAGGGATATATAGCGGACCAAAAAAATCACGATTCCAATCGTAACTAGGGTCTTGAGGAAATTTTAATGCATCTCGCTCACCCTTGGGTTGAATGTATTTATCAATACGAGCAATACTTGGGTGGTTTTTAAATACGCTTACAGCATCATCTGATGCAGCAGGAATAATTATTTTATTTCCTGATTGGTAAATACCATCTGTAATATCATATCTTGTCTTTAATTGCTCAATAATACTTCTTTCGAACGATTTACCCGGCATTAATGTAACTTCATAGCTAAACTGTAATTTTGCACGGTAAGGAAGTGTATTTTGAACGCCGTTTATATAGACATACCCCTCCCTAATTTCTAAGGTGTCTCCAGCAATCGCTACACAACGTTTTACCAAATTTGTTTTTTTGTCAATTGGCTTGTAGTAGTTTCTATCAGGAGTAAAGTCATTCATGTCTTGCAGCGTATCCGCTGGTTGATTAAAGACTACTATTTCGTTACGTTTAATGGTTTCCCAACCTGGAATTCTTAGGTAGGGTAATTGTAGTTTGTTAATCCAAGACGTTTTGTTTTCTTCAATTCGGTCATTAAAGAGGTAGGATTTTTTATTTAAAATTGGAATTGTGTCGTGAACCATTGGCATGCCCACTGTAGTCATTGGAATTCTTGGACCGTAGTGCATTTTACTCACAATTAAAAAGTCGCCAACTAATAACGATTTTTCGAGTGAAGAAGAAGGGATGACATAAGGTTGAAGAGAATAAGTATGTACTATAGTCGCTGCAACAATAGCAAATAATATTGAGCTCACCCATTCTCCAGAACTTGACTTCGGCATCAAACTTCTATCTTTAATATGCTTTACGTCAGTGAAGTAATTAAGGTAATATGAATAAAAGCCTAAGGTTAATACTGACAAAATGGTATCTATATAATTATTTTTGCCAAAACTTCTAGCAGTTTCAACCCATATAATAATTAACATTATTACATTAATTACAGGAATAAATAGAAGGGCGACCCACCAGCTAGGTCGGTTTATAATCTTCATTAAAACTATGCCGTTGTAAATCGGAATAAAAGCTTCGAAAGATTTTCGATCTGCCTTTACGTATAATTTCCAAGTTCCAAGCCCATGCATCAATTGAATCAACATGAAAAATATAAGCCACTGTACTAAATCCATTTTTTTTTATTAATTAACTGCTTTTATTACAGTTAGAGTTTGTTATTTAATATTCAAGACGTCATTCATTGTATAAACCCCTTTTTTGCCAATAATCCATTCTGCAGCTACTACTGCGCCTAATGCAAACCCTTTTCTGTTGTGAGCAGTGTGTGTGAGTGAAATTTGATCAATATTTGAGTTATAATTCACGGTGTGTGTGCCGGGTACATTATCATACCTTTTCGAAATAATTTTTAACTTTTTTGAGTCTTTAGCTGGTGCTAATTCCCAAGAATTATAATCACTGTTTTCTATAACGCCTTTAGCTAGCGTAATTGCGGTTCCTGAAGGAGCGTCTAGTTTTTGTGTGTGATGAATTTCTTCCAGCTCTACATTATAGTTTGTAAGATTCTTCATTATTTTAGCTAAATACTTATTGAGTTCAAAGAAAATATTGACTCCCAAACTAAAATTAGAAGCATAAATAAAAGCACCTTCCTTGTCTTTACATAGCGTTTCAATAGTTTCTAGTTCTGAAAGCCAGCCCGTAGTACCAGAAATAATAGGTACATTATTCACGAGTGCTTTACGGATGTTTTCAACAGCTGATTCAGGTGTACTAAAATTGATTGCTACATCTACTGAGTCAAGATCATAATTTCCGCTGTCTTTATCAATTTTTAAAATTATTTCGTGTCCACGGCTTAGCGCAATAGATTCTATCACTTTTCCCATTTTTCCGTATCCTAGTAGTGCTATTTTCATATTAAAATTTAATATTTAAAGACAATCCAAGTTGCACTGAATTATCGGGAGTGTCAAAATCAAGATATGGTTTCACGGCTAAATTGGTATCCATATTATATTGTAACAAATGGGCATCTACATTTGCATCTATTATGTTTAAGGCATACAATCCAATGGTAATTAAAAGCGACAATTCTTTATTTCGCCTTAAAGTTTCTTGAGCTCTTATCAGTGCTTCATTAGATAAAATAGGGGTACTGTTTAGACCATAAAACTCATCATCAGTAAAACCTGCTAATCGTCTTTTGTATGCATTTCTATAGCGTTTATAAACCTTATTATTATCCAAATAAAAATAGATCCCGGTTCCTATTGCACCATATACAATTGGGATTTTCCAGTATTTTTTATTTCTAGCTTGTCCTAGTCCAGGAATAACTGCGGAATAGAATGCGGCTCTTGCAGGAGCTAATGGATCAATTTTATAACTAACGAGTTGTTTTTGTTCAATTACAACCTTAGCCTCTATTGGTGTTTGAGCAAAATTCGACCATGAGTAAGCGATAAAAATTAAGAATAAATAATAATTATGAATCACTTTTTAATAGTTTTAAGATGCGGTCATAGTCTTCTTTAGAATGAAAAGGAATTAGTATTTTTCCGTTTCCATTTTTCTCCATTTTTACATTGATTTTGTGTCCAAAATAGGCGGCGATTTTTGGTACGCCATCTTTTACAAATTCTGGAAGGTCATTAGTTGTTGGTGTTTTTAGAGCTTTAGGATTGTTGTAGTCTTTTACTATATTTTCAGTAGCCCTAACAGAAAGTTTCTTTGACAGAATCTCCTTATATATTTTAATTTGATCAGAGTGAGAATTAACGTTTATGATTGCCCTTCCGTGCCCCATTGAAATAAAACCGTCTCGCATTCCTGTTTGAATTAAGGGCTCTAGTTTTAATAATCTCAAATAATTTGCAATAGTCGAACGTTTTTTTCCGACTCGTTGACTCATTTGTTCCTGAGTCAGCTTTACGTCATCCATTAAGCGCTGATAGCTTAAAGCAATTTCAATAGGATCTAAATCTTGACGTTGAATATTTTCAACTAACGCCATTTCTAGAGCTTCTTGATCATTAGCAATTCTTATGTATGAAGGAATTGTTTTTAACCCTAGTAATATGGTCGCTCTTAAACGGCGTTCACCAGAAACTAACTGAAAGTTAGTGTCCGTTGTTTTGCGAACTGTTATCGGCTGTATGACTCCAAGTTCTTGTATTGACGTTGCTAGATCGCGAATACTTTCTTCTTTGAATTGTGTTCTTGGTTGAAAAGGATTTAATTCTATAAGCCTATGTTCTAACTCAACTATAGTTCCTACTTGGGGACTCTTAATTAAGCTTTCTTCTTTAAATTGGTCTGTTTTTGAGTCTTGCAATAGAGCTGCAAGTCCGCGTCCTAAGACTTGTTTTTTAATAGCTTTGGCCATTATGTTACTGTTTACTGATAATTTCTTTAGCCAAACTTAAGTAATTTGTGGCACCTTTACTATTTACATCATAATAAATTATGCTCTCACCATAGCTTGGGGCTTCCCCGAGTCTAACATTTCGTTGTATGATGGTTTTGAAAACCATTTCTGAGAAATGATTTTGAACCTCTTCAACTACTTGATTTGACAGTCGTAACCTAGAGTCATACATTGTTAGGAGTAACCCTTCAATATCTAAATGTTTATTATGTATTTTTTGAACGCTTTTAATTGTATTTAATAACTTACCTAGTCCTTCAAGAGCAAAGTATTCACATTGTATAGGGATTATTACGGAGTCAGCTGCTGTAAGCGCATTTAACGTCAGTAAGCCTAAAGACGGAGCACAGTCAATAAGAATGAAATCATAGTTCTCTTTGATAGGTTCTATCGCTTGCTTCAACATGTATTCACGTTGTTCCATATTAACTAATTCAATTTCAATTGCGACTAAGTCTATATGAGCTGGGATTATATCAACATTGGTTGCAGAGGTCTTTTGTATCGCTTCTTTTGCAGTACAATTGTGTTCTAAGAGCTGATAAGTTCCTAGTTCAACATTGTCAACATCAACCCCTAAACCAGAAGAAGCGTTTGCTTGAGGATCAGCATCGATTAACAAAACCCTTTTATCTAAAGCACCAAGGCAAGCGGCAAGATTCACCGTAGTAGTGGTTTTCCCGACACCTCCTTTTTGATTAGCAACAGCAACCAGTTTACCCATTATTTGAAATATTATATATGTAAAAATACGATTATTTAGCAAGAAAAAAACTCAAATTAGTTAAGATTTTTACCAATTTTTAAACTGAATTTAATACGTGTAGTAATAATTTATTTAATCCTTTTTTATTAAAATATAGTTGAGATAATTTCAATCTTTTTGTATAACTATTTTTGGGGTATTTTACTGTTGCAAATCAGTCTCGTAATTTTATATGCAACTTACTTTTAAAAAGAATTGGATAAGATTTATTTAATTTATTAGGATTTCTAACACGCTAATTGCAGTATCGCTAATTTTTGTTCCTGGTCCAAATACAGCAATGGTCCCTGCGTCAAACAAATAGCGGTAATCTTGTTTAGGAATTACTCCTCCCACAATCACCATAATATCGTCTCTTCCATAGGCTTTGAGTGCGTCAATCACTTTTGGCACTAAGGTCTTATGTCCTCCCGACAATGAGGATACTCCTAAGATATGAACATCATTTTCTACTGCTTGCTTAGCAGCTTCTTCAGCTGTTTGAAATAAGGGGCCAATATCCACATCAAACCCTAGGTCGGCATAGCCTGTGGCTACAACTTTCGCGCCTCTGTCATGGCCATCTTGTCCCATTTTTGCAATCATAATACGAGGACGTCTGCCCTCATTTTTTGAGAACTGATTCGCTAATTTTTTAGCTTTTTCAAATGATACATCATTTTTCATTTCATTACTATACACGCCTGAAAAGGTTTTAATTTCTGCTTTATATCTCCCGAATTTTTCTTCTAATGCATAGCTAATCTCGCCTAGCGTGGCACGTAAACGGGCGGCTTCAACTGCTAAAGCTAATAAATTTTCAGAGCCATCTGAAGCAGCTTTTGTTAAATTTTCTAAAATATTTTTTATCTTTTTTGTATCTCGAGTTGATTTTATATGCTTTAATCGATCAATTTGTTGTGCTCTTACAAGTTCGTTATCTACTTCTAAAATGCATAATAGGTCTTCAGTTTTTAATTGAAACTTATTGACCCCTACAATAATGTCTTGACTTGAATCTATTCTCGCTTGCTTTCTAGCTGCAGCTTCTTCAATTCTCAGTTTTGGTACGCCTGATTTAATGGCGGAAGTCATTCCCCCTAAGGATTCCACCTCCTTAATATGACTCCATGCCTTTTCGGCAATTTCTTGAGTTAGTTTTTCTATGTAGTAACTTCCTGCCCAAGGGTCAACTGTTTTAGTTATTTTAGTTTCCTTTTGTAAATACAGTTGTGTGTTTCTTGCAATCCTTGCTGAAAAATCGGTAGGTAATGCGATGGCTTCATCAAGGGCATTTGTGTGTAAGCTTTGGGTGCCTCCAAAAATGGCTGCAGTGGCTTCAATACAAGTACGTGCTATATTATTAAATGGGTCTTGCTCTGTTAAGCTCCATCCGCTTGTTTGACAATGGGTTCTTAAAGCGAGAGATTTAGGATTTTTCGGATTAAATTCCTTAACTATTTTTGCCCATAACATACGTGCAGCTCTTAGTTTTGCAATTTCCATAAAATGATTCATTCCAATTCCCCAGAAAAAGGATAAACGTGGAGCAAAAGTATCAATATCCAGCCCTGCCTTTAGTCCTTTACGAATATATTCAAGTCCGTTTGCCAATGTGTAAGCCAATTCAATATCGGCGGTGGCACCTGCTTCTTGCATGTGGTAGCCTGAAATACTAATGCTGTTAAACTTTGGCATGTGCTTACTCGTGTATTCAAAAATATCTGATACAATTTTCATGGAGTCCTCTGGAGGGTATATATAGGTATTCCTTACCATAAACTCTTTCAAAATATCATTTTGAATTGTACCACTTAAATCTTCTAGTTTAACACCCTGTTCTTGAGCCGCTACAATATAAAAGGCCATAATAGGTAAAACAGCTCCATTCATAGTCATTGAAACGCTCATTTTGTTCAATGGAATTTCATTAAAAAGCAGCTTCATGTCCTCAACGGAATCGATAGCAACACCAGCTTTCCCTACATCTCCAACGACACGATCGTGATCACTATCATAGCCTCTGTGTGTCGGAAGGTCAAATGCTACAGACAAACCTTTTTGTCCCGCTTTTAAATTTCTTTTATAAAAGTCATTGCTATCTTCAGCTGTTGAAAAGCCAGCATATTGACGTATAGTCCAAGGACGTTGAACATACATAGTGCTATAAGGGCCTCTTAGAAATGGTGCTTTTCCAGCTGGAAAGTCCAAGTGCTCTAAGCTTTCTAAGTCGCTTTTGGAATAGCGAGATTTGAGATCAATAGTTTCTGCAGTGTTAAAGTTGACTTTTTCAGTATTTTTTGACTTTAAACCTTCAAGTACGATATGTTGGATGTTTTTTCTACTCATCCTTTAGCCGTTTTTGTTCTACTTTTTCTGTAATTCGTCTTGGAATGATTGGTTCTAAAAGAGTTTTTCTGATATTTTGTTTTACAAATGGGTATAGCTCCAATTCAGCTTTCATTTTATCAGAAGCATTTTCTTGAAAATGTGTTCCTAAAAGTCCTTCGCTTCCTTCATCATAAGAAAGTTGTTCTTTTAGTGCATGCGCTTTAATTTTACGCTGGATAATGCCTTCTTTTAATAGTTTTAAGTAGCCTCCTTCTTTTTCAATATCTTTAAATAACTCCAATGCCTTTTGAGCGAGTCCCTTTGTGAGAGTTTCAATGTAATAAACACCTTCTGTTGGATTAGAAACTACATCAAAATAACTTTCGTTTTTAAGAATTAATAATTGATTTCTTGATAGTCGGTCTCCAAATTCATTGTCTTTGTGGTAGAGGTGGTCATAGGGCATATTGATAATAGTATCCGAACTGCCTAATATTGCGCTCATGCATTCGGTAGTTGTGCGTAACATATTAGTATTATAATCGTAAATTGTTTTGTTACGCTTGCTTGGTTGACTAATTATATGGCATTCAATTGACACCCCATAGTCTTTGGTTAGACTTTGCCATAACAGTCTAAG
>Ga0257110_1001610_pt1 | contig 10645 bp, 9 predicted proteins | sample LP_taG_7_FD_190184 | JGI IMG/M metagenome (GOLD analysis project Ga0257110, IMG submission 190184) | Marine microbial communities from Northeast Subartic Pacific Ocean, Canada - LP_J_2015_P26_10m | ecosystem: Environmental > Aquatic > Marine > Oceanic | place: Canada: Northeast Subartic Pacific... | reverse complement strand
GAATGAGAAATCCGTTTTGCTGAACACTGATTCGCGCCTTCTCAACTCGTTTCCCGCCCTTGAACCGAGCAGCCCGAAAAATAATGTCATAGCTCTGCCATTCCCCCGCTGGTTTCGAGACCAACTGATCTGGCTTTTTCTGACGATAGAGGCTTCCGGCATAACTCGCCTTGTAATCTGACTCCGATACACCATACGAATTTAAAATCTGAAGTTCGTATCGTTTCTGAATATAGATGCCCGAATTACCGTTCTTCTCAGCATCCACATCAGGCACGCTATTTACGTTGAACTCGACGTGCATTCGAAAATCAGAATACGTCTCCAAGGTCACCAGACTGTCCCACATTGGCGAAGCAGTGAGTATCCCCTTTTTAAAGACCCATTGATTTTTCACCTTCTCGGATTCAGGAACGAGCGTATGGCCCCGCTCGCCAACCAACTGGACTGCATCCGCAGGGCGCTTCCCATTAAAAAAACCTTTCGTAATTCCGGCCAAAGGATCGCCTGCTGCCGCCAAACAGCCAGGAACCAAAAAAAAGAAAAGGAAGCGCAGGTACTTCAAGGTCATGGAAGAAAACTAGAGTCACCTTGCCTATCATCAAGCCACAACCCCTAAAAATCTTACCCCAATTCGGGTAAGTGCGGAGGATCACCTGGCAGGCACAAACTCCGCCCACTGCCCTTCCTTAAGTTCATCTGGAAGTTCCAAATCACCAACTGCCTCTCGGTGTAGCTTAGTGACCTTTAAAGAAAATTTAGCGAACATCCTTTTGATTTGATGGTGCTTCCCCTCGAAGATCGTGAGTCGACATTTATTTTTTCCCAGTAATTTAATGACAGCAGGAGCAGTGGTCACCTTTTCTTTGGCGAACCACATACCCTCCTTAAAGGTCGAAACAACCTCGGTTCCAATCTCACCATCAACCTCAACTAAATACCTCTTCCCAACCTTCTTCGAAGGCGCGGTGAGTGATTCAGAATAACCGCTATCATTCGTAAGAATCACCAGTCCAGATGTGAAACGATCGAGCCTCCCCGCCAAATGAAGTTTCCCGGCCCACTCTTCCCCAATCAAATCAATGACGGTCCGATACTCGGGATCGGTCGTCGCGCTCACAATGCCCTGAGGCTTGTGCAGCATTACGTATCGAGGCACTTCGTTTTGAACAACTAAGTTGTCTACTTCCACCTGATCGAACCTTCCGATCAGGGTCTTGCCGTCCTCGCAAACCTGGCCGTTTACAATAACTTTTCGGGACTCTAACATCTCGCGAGTCCGGCGTTTTCCAGCTCCGGCCCATTTTCCAACCAAACGATTCAGCCGCATCTAACCAACAAGATCACTTATACTGCCAAACCCTGGCTCAAAGAGCCTTCGGAAAGTTCTCGCCGCATAACCATCTGTCATCCCTGCAAGAAAATCGCAAACCAGACGGGCCTTCTTCTCCAGAGTTTCCGCTTCGGCAATTTCAGCAGCATCCGCTTCTGGTAAGAGCGAAAAATCCTGCCCATCAATCGTCTCCCCAAGGACATAGCGCTTCTCCATCACTTCCCATAAACGCCTCAGCATGTAGCTCCCTTTATGTTCCAACTGCTTGAGCTGGGGGGACAAAAATACGACCTCATAAGCAAGACTTTTAAACAACTCGCTCTCTGCCCTTACTCCAGGCTCGATCACCAAATCCAAGGCATATCGATGACTCGTCGCACTTAGCAGATTGGCAGCCGAAATTAAAGTGGCCGATTGGATATATTTCCCGATGCGCTTTCCAACAAAAGGCTCGATGCGTTGCCCACGAATCGCTTTCAAAAGTCCACCCAGTGGAGAATCATCCGAAACTTCGTGACCGCGACTTTCGGCCCAGCGTTCGATCCTCTCCACCGTGAGGAATCCCGCTTTCACCGAGTCAGCAAGATCGTTAAGCGAGTAGGCAGTATCATCAGCCCAATCCATAATCTGACATTCGATGGATTTAAAACTATCTCTCTCGTCACCCGGTGGTAGTTCAGCGGGAAAATCATTCTCAGCCATTGCCCAACTTAATTCCTCGCTTTGCGTATCATAAAGGAAGTGATTCTTCGGCAACCGCCCTTTTATTACACTCAGCTCGGACCAAAGTGATTTGTATTTCAACACCCCATCTAGAAAAGCTCGTGACGGATCCATTCCCTTACGGCTTTGCGAAAAGATTCTTTGAGTAAGTAGTCGCAATGTCTGAGCATTCCCCTCGAAACCACCATAGCCTGCCATGAAATGATTAAGCGACCGTTCACCGGCGTGACCAAAAGGCGGATGCCCCAGATCATGGGAAAGACAAATCGCTTCGATCAAATCCTCATCGACAAAAAAATCATCACTCAGCAAATTGCTTGAGTACCTCAACCAGTGGCAGATCGATTTACCAATCTGGGCAACTTCCAGGGAATGAGTCAGTCGAGTACGGTAAAAATCGTATTCTCCACTCCAAAAGACCTGCGTTTTACTCTGGAGTCTACGAAATGCTGGAGTGTGTAGAACGCGATCCCGATCAATCTGGAATGGCGATCGAAAGTCACCCGAGGTGTCGTAGCCCGAAGCTCGCTCAGTATCAAAGGCCTGGTAAAAACGGTTCTGCACGCCGGAGAATGAACAGGTTTGCACAGTTCTTCAAGAACCACCCTACTTGACCGCTTTCCCTTTCAGATCAGGCAGCGAAACTGGATTGGCTCGTGCCACCGCACGACCAGGGAGCCTCACTTCGTATTCGCTAATTCGAGGAACCTTGTCCGGAAAATCTGTACTCACAAACTGCGCCCCACTCGCGAGCGCCTTATTCGCACGATTCTTGTCGTTGGCCCGGGCTTCCACCGTATTCGTATCGGCTCTTGTTCGGACCATGAACCCCGCTTTGACTAAATCCCGAATTTCTCGGAAACCACCAATTGGATCATTCCGCTTCATCCACGCTGCCGCCGGGTGATCTGGAGCCACGCTTACAAAAAGAAGGCGCTCTTCTAATATCGGATTTCCCCTAAGATATTCATTACGGTGCCTTCCCTCATTATCGAGACAAAACATGATCTTCCCCCGACATTTCCCCAAAACCGGCCAACCTTTTTGAATGATTGCATCCCGCAGGTTTCCTTTATCTCCCCTTACGAAATCAGGTGTGATGATGCGCTCCAGATCTAGCACCGAAAGAATTTCTTTCTCTAGCGCTTCCATCTGGGCCCGGTCAAATTTGAGTGGCTTCGGACCCAGAGGGTTTTCAGCACGATCCTTCAATTCAACCAAAATCATCACTGGTAAATGATTTGGATTCTTGTCCGACCATTTATTTACCGAATCAAGCGCACTCTTAAAAGTAAGATGAACCGACTTAGCATCGAGCTTCGGCACATGCAGCACTTTCATACCTGGCTTCCTCAGTGGGCTATCAATCGGGTCACTCGAACTCGAAAAAAGACCGCCTTTGGGATCGGCATAAACATCGAGTTCGAAATGCCGTAGTCCATTTTCGAGCTGCTTATCCAAAGATTTACGAGTATAGTCCCATGCCGTAACAGCTTCTTTACTGAACATCCCAAGAAAATTCATTTGCGCCGAGGTCGGCGCAACATGGTAAGAATTGTGTGTTCCTATTATTTGAATCTGATTGAGCCGGACCTCTGCCTGAATCGAAAAGGTTACAAATAATAAACAAAGAAAAACTTTCATAATGGAATGATTAGAGGGTGGTTTACCAAGGAGCAGGCACCGGGCTTTTAGTCAATCCGAAATTACTTACCCAGCCTGGATTTTTGAGTCCTTTCCTCATTGCTCCTGCAAAATGTAGAATGGGACTACTTCGATAATAGATTTTTAAAAATCGAAGATGAGCGGTCCCTTCAAAATTGATAGGTTCTTTCCCCACCCAAGCCTCACTGTGGTCCGGAATCTTAAACCACTTGTCAGACTGAGCTCCCATCACCCAAAGTCCGTCAACTTGATCATAACTCTCGTTACTAGGCTCGATTAGAAGACTCCCGCTTTCCGGGATCACCCGAATCTGAGAAAGCTGAAAATCGGTTAGACCTTGGAAGGTTACTCGACCAGAAAAAGCCTTCTTTTTATGAAACTCAGCTTCACCATCGACCTTCATCGATTCCATTTCTCCAGAAAATTTGTTTAGCAGTGCCGAAGGCCCTGACTCAGATGGCTGCGACTCCGAATCCCATCCACAGGATACCAAAGCGATCAGAAGGCAGTTTGGCGCGATGAAGGAATTCACGACAGAACCTTCCCTCAATGTGAAATGCTTCGCGAGATCAAAAATGCGTGACAGCCTTAAGCCTGCCATTGACAGTCATTCGTCCTATGATCTGCTCAGACTTAGATGAATTTGGTAGTTGAATGCTTTTTTGTTGCTCTACGGCTTGGCCTCACTTCGTTTGGAGGACCAGTCGCCCACATAAGCTATTTTCGCGAAGAATACGTTGACCGGCGCAAATGGATTACCGAGTCCCGCTTTGCCGAAATCATGTCGCTCACTCAGTTTATCCCCGGCCCCGGAAGCAGCCAACTCGGCGCGGCCATCGGCTATGAACGAGCCGGACTGCTCGGCGGCTTCGCGGCCTGGATTGGCTTCACCCTTCCTTCCGCTCTTGTTCTTATTCTAATTGCCCTTGGGATCGGCGATCTCTCTGGAGATCAAGCCCAAGGAGCACTTCGCGGACTCAAATTGGTAGCTCTTGCCGTAGTCACCGGCGCCCTCATCGGAATGCGCAAAAGCCTCGCCCCAGACCTTCGCCGAATGATTCTGGCCTTGCTCGTTCTCATCACTCTTTGGTTTTTCTCCTACCAATGGATGACTGTCTTGATGATAACGATCTCCGGAATCATCGGAATCTTTACCCTCTCAGCGGGTGAAAAAATTGAGCAGCAAAAGACCGACGGACGAGGTCTTCTCGGCTGGGGGGCCCTAATTGCTTTCTTCATTCTACTTTTTGTTTCAATGGGCGATAGCGGCCCACTCGCCGGAATTTATCGAGCAGGCTCCCTCGTCTTCGGCGGCGGCCACGTCGTTCTTCCCCTCCTCCAAGAAAGTATGGTCGATCGTGGCTACATGCCGAATGAAGTGTTTCTTGGGGGCTACGGAGCAACCCAAGGAGTTCCTGGCCCGGTCTTCACCTTTGCGGCATTTCTTGGAGTCAAAGCGAACATCTTTAATAATCCATGGCTTGGAGCTGGAGCTGCTCTCATCGCCGTTTTCCTTCCCGGCATGCTCCTCCTCGGAGGAACCATGAGGATTTGGGGACGCCTTCGCGGCAAACGCTGGGCCCAACGCGCCGTCAACGGAGCCAACGCAGGTGTTGTAGGAGTTCTCGGAGTTGCTCTCCTCCGCATGGCCACCGATCAGAGCACCCTGACCGGCTGGATCGATTTCGGCTGTGTTGCCATTTTTTTCCTGATCCTGCGAAAAAAAATCATCCCAGTTTGGGCTCTCGTTATCATCTCAGCTGCTGGAGGAGCACTTATCCCCTAGGACCACCCGAGATGCTTGCTATAAGGGAAATTTCCGTACATCTTCCTTGCCTCGCGAAAAAACCGCGGTTTTGCCATGGGAAAGACTCTTTATCAGAAAGTTTGGGATGCTCACAAAGTGGGAACCCTAAGCGATGGACGCACACAACTATTTATAGGAACTCACCTCATTCACGAGGTCACCAGCCCGCAAGCCTTCGGAATGCTCCGAGATCTCGGCCTAAAGGTGAAGTATCCTTCACGAACCTTCGCCACCATCGACCACATTGTCCCCACCATTAATCAGGACGTGCCCGCCGATCCACTCGCGGCCGACATGATCGATGCGATTCGAAAAAATTGCGATGACTTCGGTGTGACTTACTTTGATCTCAAGTCAGGCAAGCAAGGCGTCGTTCACGTGGTTGGCCCCGAGCAAGGCATCACCCAGCCCGGATCAACCATTGCATGTGGCGACTCTCACACCGCGACCCACGGAGCCTTCGGAGCGATCGCCTTTGGTATCGGCACCACGCAAGTCCGCGACGTTTTGGCCACTCAAACGATGGCAATGGAATCCCTCAAAGTGCGTAAAATTGAAGTAAACGGCAAACTCCGTCCCGGAGTTTACGCCAAGGACGTGACCCTTCACATCATCCGTATGCTTGGAGCCAAAGGCGGTATCGGATATGCTTACGAATACTCAGGCACCACTCTCGACCACTTCTCAATGGAGGAGCGCATGACAGTTTGCAACATGGCTATCGAGGGCGGAGCACGCTGCGGTTACGTCAATCCTGACGAGACCACTTTTGAGTTTCTGAAAAACCGCCCTTACTCGCCCACCGGCGATGACTGGGAGCAATCCATAAAAGAGTGGAAATCCTTTGCCACTGATCCTGACGCAGAATTCGACGACATTATTCGGATTGATGCCGAAGACATCGAGCCAACTGTCACTTGGGGAATTTCTCCAGACCACGGCATCTCAATCGGCGAGTCCATTCCCGACCCTGCTGCAGCAGACCCTGATGAAAAAGCAGTCATCGAGGAAGCTCTCGCCTACATGAAGCTTCCTGCCGGAACTCCTATCAAAGGCATCCCTATCGATGTCGCCTTCATCGGCTCCTGCACCAACGGCCGTCTTTCCGACTTCCGCGAAGCCGCCAAGTTACTGAAAGGCCACAAGGTTGCCGAAGGAGTCAAGGCCATAGCTGTCCCTGGTTCACAAATCACCGCGATCCAATGTGAGAAAGAGGGGATCGCTAAAATCTTTCAAGATGCGGGATTTGAATGGCGAGCTGCGGGTTGCTCCATGTGCCTCGCCATGAACCCAGACAAGCTCGTTGGCGATCAGATCTGCGCCTCTTCATCTAATCGAAATTTCAAAGGACGTCAGGGATCTCCTATCGGCCGTACTATCCTAATGTCGCCGGTTATGGTCGCCGCAGCTGCTGTCGAAGGCTGCATCGCTGACGCCCGGGAAACGTTCAAAGTCACGGAAAATTCAGCCGCTTAAACCAGTTACCGCCATGGCCATCGCACCAATAACACAAATTTCCGGTACTGCAGTTCCTATCCCAGGCGCTGACATCGACACGGACCGTATCATCCCCGCGCGCTTTATGAAGTGTGTCACCTTTGATGGACTCGGAGAATACGCTTTCTATGATGTCCGATTCGATCCTGAGTCCGGAGAAAAGACCGATCACCCTCTAAATGACGAGCGCTTCAACAGTGCTTCCATCCTCGTTGCTGGTATTAACTTTGGCTGCGGTTCCTCCCGGGAACACGCCCCCCAATCACTCACAAAATATGGCTTCAGCGCTATCATCGCCGAATCTTTTGCCGAGATCTTTTATGGAAATTCGACGACCTTAGGACTCCCTTGCGTCACCTCTACCCGCGAAAACATCGACATCCTCAAAGCGGCATGCGCTGCAGACCCGACGCTTAAAGTATCAATTGATCTCGATGCAATGACAGTCACCGCCGGAGATCTTTCTTTTCCTGTGGACATGCCTGCCTCTGCACGCCAAGCGCTGCTGGCCGGTAAATACGACCCAATCAAGGAACTCCTAGATAACAACGACAAGATTGAAGCTACGGCCTCTTCACTCTCTTACGTTAGATAAGCTCGGGAGCTCTCTCCAAGCCCTGTAACCCTCTCGGTTGCAGGGTTTCTTATTGCCAAAATGTTCCGCAACCCCACCCTTATTGCGGTAATTCAAGTTTTTTATTTTGACTAATCAAAGTGCGTGTGGCAGAAAATATGTGTGAGAAAGTTAATAGCACTCGCTCCAATTTTGTTTTTTGGAGCCTGCACCACTAAAGAAGAAGCCGCCAAAACAGACGGTACTATTGTTACAACGGTAGCTATGATTGCTGACGTTACCCGCCAAATCGCAGGAGATAATCAAGAGATCATCAATCTAATCGGTGAAGGGATTGACCCGCACATGCACCAGCCTAGCAAGTCTGAGATCGACAAGATACAGAAGGCCGGACTCGTTCTCTATCACGGACTTTTTTTTGAAGGAAAAATGGCAAGCGTTCTTAAAAGCAGAGCCGATAAGGGCAATCCTATTTCAGCAGTAGCGGAAGGACTTGACGTTCAACTTATTGGTTCTGAAACCCCCGATCCACATCTTTGGATGGACGTCTCAATCTGGTCCAAAGTCGCTAAAAAAATCGGCGATGAATTGGCAGCTTACGATCTAGAAAACTCCGAACAATACCAAAAGCAACGCGAGAATTATCAACAAAAACTCAACGACCTTCACACCTATGCCCTCATGGTAATTCAAACCATTCCCGAAAAGCAGAGGGTCCTCGTCACGGCACACGATGCCTTCAGTTATCTCGGCCGCGGATATGGGATCGAAGTTCGTGGAGTACAGGGAATATCGACCGTTTCTGAGGCTGGGACCAAGGCCATCAATGAGCTTGTCGACTACCTTATTGAGAAAAAAATCCCCTCAATTTTCATCGAATCATCTGTCCCTGAGAAATCCGTCAGAGCAGTGATCGAAGGCGCGGCAGAAAAAGGCCATATCGTAAAGGTAGGTGGTGAGCTTTTTTCTGATGCCATGGGGCCTGCCGGCACCTACCAAGGCACCTATATTGGCATGATGGACCACAACTTCACAACTATCGTGAATGCCCTAGGCGGAAATGCTCCCGAAGGTGGATTCCAGAACAAACTCCAAGACTGAATGCGCCCCGAACACCCACCGGAGTTTCCTCTTGCTGTTCACGACCTCACCGTCGCATATCACCACAAACCGGTCCTTTGGGATGTCGAGTTGAACATACCTGAGGGAACTCTTGCTGGAATTGTTGGACCAAATGGAGCCGGGAAATCCACCCTGCTTAAAGCTTGTCTTGAACTGATTCCAAAAACTTCCGGTGAAGCGCTGATATACGGGAAACCCTATGAAACCCAACGTGACCTGATCGCCTACGTGCCTCAGCGAGAAAGTGTCGATTGGGACTTCCCCGTTAGCGCGCTCGATGTCGTCATAATGGGCACCTATCGAAAACTTGGATGGTTCAAACGAATCACAAAAATAGAAAAACAACAAGCCCTTGAAGCCCTCGAAAAAGTTGGTATCAGCCACCTTGCCCAGCGTCAAATCTCCCAACTCTCAGGAGGACAACAGCAACGCGTCTTTCTCGCACGAGCCCTCGTTCAAGATGCTGAAATTTACTTCATGGACGAACCTTTCGCTGCGGTCGATGCCGCCACAGAACAGGCCATCATAGAGCTCCTTCAAGAACTCAACGCGAAAGGAAAAACCGTCCTCTGCGTCCATCACGATCTGGCTACCGTATCGCGATACTTCGACTATCTTGTGCTGCTCAACATGCGGGTTGTCGCAAGTGGCCCCACAAGTGAGACCTTCACACGAGAGAACCTCCAAAAAACTTACGGAGGAAAACTCAACCTTCTCGACGACGTCGCACAGGCTCTCAAGAACGTTGGACGCCCATAAAAGGAAAGAACCATGACTTGGGAACTTCTTCGTGAAACTCTACTCCTTGAGCAGTACAATACCCGCCTGCCGGTTCTTGGGGTAGCCTTTCTTGGAGCCACCGCTGGTCTCGTTGGCAGTTTCCTGCTCTTACGAAAACAATCTCTCCTTGGTGACGCCCTCTCCCACGCAACTCTACCAGGCATTGGAATCGCCTTTGCCATCATGTCCACTATGGGCTTCAACGGAAAAAGCCTACCTGGTCTACTTTTGGGAGCTACTATCACCGGCCTACTGGGAGTTCTACTCGTACTTGCGATTCGTAAAACGACCCGACTTAAGGACGATGCTGCCATGGGAATCGTCCTCTCTGTTTTCTTTGGTCTAGGGGTTGCAATTCTTAAAATGGTGGAACGAATCCCGGGGCAAAGCGCCGCTGGGCTCGATGGTTTTATATACGGGAAAACCGCATCGATGGTTTGGTCCGACTTTATTCTTATCACTGTCATTCTCATCGTCACAACTGCTATCACCATCGCTATCCTCAAAGAGCTAACCCTTCTCTGCTTTGATGCTGATTTTGCCTCAGCACAAGGATGGCCCATTCTGCGGCTCGATATCATCTTAATGGCTCTGGTCACCTCAGTCACGGTTGTGGGACTTCAGGCCGTCGGACTGATCCTCGTCATCGCATTTCTAATCACACCACCCACAGCAGCGCGCTTCTGGACTAATCGACTCGGGTGGATGCTTGTAATTTCCGCAACTATCGGAGCCATTTCCGGCTGGCTAGGAGTTTCGATTTCAGCCCTTTATTCCAATCTTCCTCCCGGGGCAATCATTGTAATTGCCGCCGCCATCATCTTTCTCTTTAGCATGATCTTCGGCACGGCTCGTGGGGTCCTTCCACGCTTCCTTCGCCACCTTCAACTGCAGCGTAAAGTCGGCCGCCAACACCTACTGCGGTCCACTTACGAAATCCTCGAGGAAACCCAGCAAGCCGAGCCTCTCAAAAACGTCCCAATTGATATGGATCTCCTTCGGAAGCACCGCTACTGGGCCAAGGGAGAGCTTTCCAAGCTCATTCGCCAAGCTAGATCCGAGGATCACATCGAGCGCCAACCCTCGGGAGAACTTCGTCTTTCCGAATCAGGCTTTGGAGAGGCCTCCCGAATCACCAGAAACC
>Ga0257110_1001609_pt1 | contig 10645 bp, 10 predicted proteins | sample LP_taG_7_FD_190184 | JGI IMG/M metagenome (GOLD analysis project Ga0257110, IMG submission 190184) | Marine microbial communities from Northeast Subartic Pacific Ocean, Canada - LP_J_2015_P26_10m | ecosystem: Environmental > Aquatic > Marine > Oceanic | place: Canada: Northeast Subartic Pacific... | reverse complement strand
TATTCCCGGTTTAATCGATAATGCTATTATAAACATAATTATGCTTATTTTAATCAAAGATTCCAAACTATGTACTTATCAACAAATCAAAATGAATTATGGATTTTACTGTAACTTGGCATTAAAATCACAAATGGAAAAAGACCACCATACAGCATTACTTATTTCTTGTGCGTTACAACATTATTGCTTCGATATATTAAAAATCAAACCTAAATATTATGACAAATTACATAAATTAGCAGAATCGTATGGGTCTCCATTGACTTGTTATTCAAAACATATGAAGGAATTTTTAAAAGTAAATGATTATGAATATTTACCATCGGTAATGATTATGCAGATGCAACTTAAAAAAACGCATGAACAAACAAAAGGATTAAAGTTTGTAAAACGCAATTCAGAAATTTTAGATACCTTAACACAATCATTAACTCAAAAGGTCGATGATTATTCATATTATTATAAAAACAATAATGATATGATTGATATTTATAATATAAACCCTCTTCAACAATTTGATTTATTGTTGTCATCCAATGGAGATAAAATTACTACCAAATTGTTTGATTTAGTTGGTAATATTAAAATAAGAAATAAAATATGAAAAATAAAAAGGGGGAAAAATTGAAATAAATATATTGATTAATCGGTTGAACTATTAAGTTATTAAACATGAAACAAATAGGCGTCGCCCGGTTTACAGATGAAACATATGGTGAAAATCAAGAATGGAAATACAGAAAACAGCACAAAGGATGCGTATATGGGTTTGACCGCGAAATATCAATGAGAGATTTCGATTGTTTAAATGAAATATATACACTAGACATACGATGTAGTAAAAATACCAAACAGTCGCCCCCACATATTTATGGCATTGGTAAAATAAAATGTATGACAACACCAGAATGGCGTTCTAGAATATACACTAATGAGATGTTTAATTGGTTTGTATACAAAGGTACAAAATACTTAAGTAGGGAAGAGTTGATGATAAATGAAAAAAATCAAGAAACTATTAAAGGATTGGAAAATTTATTGTGTTCTGGTCCTCGACATTTTAAAAGAGGGGATGGGTTAAGCAAGTTATCGTATGAACGCATAATGACGTTTGATCCAAACCGCAAACCAATCCCCCAACGATGTTTGAAATGTGGATTATTGAAACGAGGGCACGTATGTCAACGAAAAGATTCCAAAGTAAAAATATCATTTCCAAATCGATGTAAGATATGCCATGACCCTCTTAAGCAAAATGGAGGCAGAGCACACATATGTTTGGGTAGAAAAAAAAACAAAGAGTTCTTAAAAAGTGTATTACAGTTACTCGACAATTTTGATAAGAGAATCATTTTAAACAATAGTAACAAAGTTTAATTAATAGATTAATAAATTGTAGCGCGATTAGTTATTAAATAAATATGTATTATTTATATAATAAGATGAGTAGTGATAATACAGATTTTGATGTTAATAATTATAGTATGGAAGACCTGGTTCATATATTGAAATTACAATATAAAACCCCATTGACGAAGGCAGAAATCATAGAAGCAGTAGAAGGTATGGTAGAAACATTTGTAGGACAACCAAAATTTATTAAGTTTTTTTTAAACGTTCAAAGTAAGTTATTGGATGAAAAAGATTTATTTACAGAAACATTGGTAGAAAAACAAGCAGAACAAGACGTAGAATCCATATCAGAAATTCATGATTTAATTAAAAAGGTAGCGCCAGACACTGTTATACAAACTCCCGGGACTATTAACGGAACAAATAGCACAAACATAACAACACTGAAACGATTAATTAGTTTTGATAGTCAGTTTAGACCAATGTTAGACCCTGTGTCAGTTGCTGGATGTGATTCAATTACACAGGAAAATTCAAATAACTTGACTGACAACGCATCGGACTATACGGTTGATTTATCGCGTCCTGTAAACAACGTAACCAAAATAAAACTTGTAAATGTTTCTATTCCTATTAATTGGTATGTATTTAGTAGTGATTATGGTACAAATTATGTAGATATATCATATAATGGAGTCCATCACACCCTTACTATTGATGACGGGAAATATAACAGCAGTCAATTAATAGTTGCTTTAAATGCGTCGGCAACAAATTTGCCCTTGTCGATAGTGTTTTCGTATAATGATATTAATGGGAAAATAACAGTTACCAATAACGCTGGAAGCGATATGCATATAAATTGGTATTATCCTATGAACGATGTACAGTGTGGTTATGCAGAAGGGCAAAAAATGGATTATAACTTGGGTTGGTTGTTGGGATTTCGTGGTAGAAGCAACTTAATTGTGGGCGGTAATTCTATTACAGGTTCTGGATTATTAAACTTAAAAGGGTTTGATTATTTGTTTATTTCGCTGGATGATTTCGTGAATAACAAACCAAATCAAGATTTAATAACCAATGTTAAACAGACAAATATATATAGATTGCCAAACTACTACAACAAACATACTATGGACCAAGACTGTAGTGGCGCTAGTTTTCCAGACAATTGTTTGCCTGACCCATCTACTTGTGGTAATGTTCCTCAAAATCCCGACGATAGAAGTAAATTAACACAAAAACAGTTGTATACTGTAGACCAACTTAAATCGGCTATGAATGGTATTAGTGTTGATAGATATGGGGCACCTACTACTGCTGATTTATTGGTTAAATTATTGGTAGATTACGAGTTTAATGCCAAACTTATAATAAAAGATTCTGATTTTAATGTTACTGGCGAAAGAGAGTATTTTGGACCAGTTACCTTAAGGAAATTTAAGGTTAAATTGTTGAGTAAATACGGACATATTATTAATTTAAACAACAGCGATTGGACATTTACAATACAAACCACCGAAAAATATTAAGTTATTTAAACAATATTACAGCAATTGTATCGATATTGGTGTGGATTATGTAGATCAATCGTGTTATTGTATTTTTTTATACCATTTACTTTATGGGGCATGTCTTTTGTTTTCTCATGTATATTGTTTGTAAAATTTCGAAAGCATTCGTTTATGTTACATCCCGATTTCGCACTGGTTCCGTAAAATAAAATGTTATTATCGTCACAGTAATCATGTATTAAATCATGTCTTTCATTTTTATCAAATTGGTCTATTTTATTAAGAATTACCATGAAAAATACAGTCGGATTTGTATTTTTTTGTTTTTTATAGTATTCATTTTTCCAATATTTAATATTCTCTAATTGACTTGGGGTATTGTCATCCACTACAATAATAACACCAATTGCGTTTTTATAATACGTATTGATAATGGAACGAAATGATTCTTGTCCAGCGGTGTCCCATATTTGAATACGAATAATTTTGTCTTGAACCGTCATAGTTTTACAAGAAAAATCTACTCCAATAGTTGTGTTGTAATTATCACCATAATCATTGTATACATATTGTCTTACTATTGAGGTCTTTCCTACTCCTGCCTCTCCTATCACTACATATTTGTATATATAATCACATTCTATATTTGTTATTTTTTTATTCATATAGAATAGCATAACATAAAACTTTTAAATTTATCTTAAAGTAATCTATAAATATATTAAATATTTATCACGTAGAGTATATAATGGAAATAATGAGTTCAAATGTAAAAGAAAAAGCAGATATGATACTGGAACCGTTGCAGGTCATGATAATGTTAAGTTTGCTTTCTTATTGTGAAATAGGTACCAAATTGAGTGTTGATGAAAACTTGCTGACACTACATAAACCATCATATATTCAAGGTATAGTTAGATGGTGGAAAAACGATAAAAAGCAGGATATACATTATTTATTTCATGCAATACGCCGATACTATATATGGTATAAAACGCAAGACCACAAGATATTTAATTTTATACTGGAAAAGGCGATTATAGGTTTAAATAGATTGATAGAAACGTATAAAAAATGTGACGAGCGTTCTATACTACAAACATTATCCTTATATAAAAATGTACTTGATTTAGATAATTCGGAATTGTTTAAAGACAAATCAGATGATGCCGTCAATATGGACAAAGTGTTTAAAAATATAATAGACATATACGACGATAAAATGATACGAGTGGTATACAATATGATGTTATTGATGGAAGAAAATAAAAACTCCCAACAAGTGGTGGACTCGTATTTGGTAGCATTACAGTATTTTATGGTGCCAATCAATGAAAAAATAAGAAGTTGGATACAAGAAAACTTGGTAATGTGATAGAAATAAATTTATATATTAAATAAAATGTACATTTAATATATAATAATGGCGGCGGATGGTAGTTTTGGTTTAATTGAATTAAAAGAAGAAATGTTAGCACGATTGGTTTTAAACGATGATATATTGAAACATTGGACAATAAATGAGTATTTAAATAATAGTGAAACACCCGATGTAGAATCATATGAACGACACTTAAATAGTGTAATCAATCTAACTCTTAGTTCGTTAGATAATATGGGGTTGATTAGTATCAAAGGTGGGCAAAAAGGTGGAGCGTATAGTATTAAAGTATATGTTATTGCTGTGATATTGTCAGCATTGTATGGAGTATTGGATTATGGTCAAACACACCAAATAACTCTTGCGGTTAAAATGATGGACAAACAATTCGATAATATTAGTAAAGAGTTGAAAACAAGTGCCCCCCACACTTCCTTTGTATTGAAAAACATAATGGGTAAAATAGGAACATGTGATTATTACAATCCTGTTAGTACTAAGTTTGAATCGGAAAAAATACTTACAAGTCAATTGATGTTAAGTTATGATAAATTAAAAGAAAACAAAAAGACAATTACAAATGCCATTGTGGCGTTTAAACCAGTAGAATCTAAAAAAGCACCCATCGATTTAACGGAGGTTAGTGAATCATTGGATTGTCAAGTTAGTAATGTTATAACGGCAATAGAAGCTGATGCTATGTTGTCGGTAAGGGATATATTACAGGATAATAAAATAGTAGACCCTACGATTTGGGACAAAATATCAACTGGATTTGGATTATTGGAAAACCCAACCGCAACAGCAGTAAATCTTATGGATAAGGTTGAATTTATAGGAACGCAAGCTGCGAGACGATTGATAATCAAACAACAGACGACTAGTGTATTAACAACTAAATTCAACATTGTGCTTAGTAATATTAACCAAATCGTGACAGACAAGGCAGTGGTTGTTACCAATTTAGGATTGGCAAAAAAGGTAATATATGGTATATCAATTGCTGGTGTTAAAGCAGTTACGGGTGCTAGTGTCGATAGTATAGCATTGGTAGTTCCAACAGATTTGACTAGTGCGATAACAACTGCTCAAGCGGCTGCTATTGTAGAAGCAATTAAAATGATATCGCTACCATTGACTTATGCAATAATGGATGTGGCAAAGTCATCTGAAAATGAAGACAAAGAGGGGGGTAGAAAGAAAGGGCGAAGAACCAAGAAAAGGAAGGTAATGAAGGGTGGACTAGGATGTAGAAAGAAGAAGACCAGAAAGGGAAAGAAAAGTAAGAAAAACAAGACCAAAAAAGGTAAGAAGGGTAAAAATAAATCAAAGGGAAAGACTGTGAAAAGAAAAAGTAAGAAATACAGGAGATAAATATAATATTTAGTAATAATTAATATTATATTTACATATTATCGCCTTTTTGCATAAAATATCGCGGATTATATTTCTGTTTTTTTGCTCGTTTTTTTGCTCGTTTTTTTTGCCACTTTTCAAATTTTTAAAAAATATATATATATACTATATGAATTTTGTCGGAGAGAAACCGCTGAGTCCAGAAGATACTATGAAGGTTTTTAGGGTGCGTATGAGTAAGAATAAAGAGGAGTTGATTAAAGCTTTGAATGTCGCTTTACCTACAAATAAAGAACTGGATGAAATTATCAAAGCAATTGACGAGGCAAAGACTGATGATCAACTTAGAAATGTTGCAGCAACCCTAATTCGAATTAAATTTGCTTTACTGGAAGATAAGGAGGATCACGAGAAAAAAAAACACTTTGCTTTTGGTGATGTTTTAAAGAAGACATTACTTGCTCCTGGTGATCAACAGCCTCTTGTTGAAATTAAATTATTATGTCCTGAAAAAGATTTTACTGAAAAATGTGAACGAAAAGAAGAAGAAAAGAAAGAAGAAAAGAAAGAAGAAAAGAAAGAACCCATTGAAGAAGAAAAGAAAGAAGAAAAGAAAGAACCCATTGAAGAAGAAAATGCAAAAGAAGAAGAAGAAATAATCAGGAAGAGAGCGTCTATAGGAGGTAAACGTAAAACTAGAAAACATAACAAGAAAGGTAAGAAAAAGACTATGAGAAAGAAAGGTAAGAAAAAGACTATGAGAAAGAAAGGAAAGAAAAAGACTATGAGAAAGAAGGGTAAAAAGAAAGGTAAGAAGAAAACAAAAAAAAAGCGTCGATAAATATAATATCAAATATACTATACTTATCTTATAAAAGTTCACAGAAAAAATAAAGAAAAAAAGGCACCCTTAGAACAGATCGAAATTTTTCTAAGGGTGCCTTTTTTTGGAGACTTTTATCCAAATCCGGGGGTTTTCAATAATTTCAATATTCAACCATTACAAAGCATATATCGTCTTATTTCTGTTACGTTTTTCAATTCATCGTCTCTATTAAAGAAGTTCACAGAAAAAATAAAGAAAAAAAGGCACCCTTAGAACGATTTTTTTACTAAAAGTTTTTTAAGATTTCGTTTTGGACAATTCCAAAATTGTCCATTTTGCAATATTGAAAAAAAGTTTTGTAAAAAAATCGTTCTAAGGGTGCCTTTTTTTCTGAAACTTTTTATTTTTATGGTCACAACTGTTTGAGACGATGTATAAAATGACTTGATAAATGCTTTGGTTTTCTAACAGTGCCTTTTTTTCAGAAATCGGCGAGTTTTTCTACATAATCCGTCCAAAATTCGAAAAAAAGGCACCATTAGAACAACTTTCATGAAAAAAACTTAGAGATTTTTTCTAATTTTATATAAATGGGAGGGAAAAAAATGCAAAACTACTCCAAAACTACTCCAAAACTACTCTGTTCTAGTAAATCGTATTATTGTTTATTTTGTGACTATTCATCGTCTAATAATTCAAATTACAACAAACATCTTCGCACTAGAAAACATTTAGAAAAAAAGGAAGAAAAAGAAAAAACTACTCTAACACGAAAATCTGTGGTCTCATCAAAAAACGTCATACACTGTAAATTATGTGACTATTCTACGTCACGAAAATCCAACTGGTCACGACATATGGTCAGCGTTAAGCATCTCAAAAACGAGCAAAACGAGCAAAAAACGAGCAAACGTGACGAGGCCTTACCATCAATTGAAGAGTTCAATGAACTGTTAGACGAGTTGAAGACGCTAAAAACTGAAAAGGTGTCGAAAAACCCACCTTTTTTCAAAAAAAAAGGTGTAAATTCAAAAAAAAACGTATTTGAATCAGTAAACGACAAATTTGATATTGAAAAATTGCAGAATCAAATCAATAAAATAATTGAAAATCAGAATGAGATAAAAGAAGAGGTAAAGTCGAGTGGGACAACTATCAACAATTATAATAATATATCGATAACCGTCTTCTTAGAAAATCATTGTAATAATGCTAAGAGCGTACAAGACTTTTTAAAGAATGTTAGTTTTGAATTAAAGGACATTATAAGTAACAATTCGTTAGTAGAAGATTATTTGTCTAAAAAGTTAATTAAGAATTTACAAGACCTTCCATTTACAGAACGTCCAATACATTGTACGGACAATAAACGAAAGAATTTTATGGTGAAGGATGAGGCAATTGGATGGGTCAAAGACAATGGTATGGATTCTAGTGGTTCTCTGTATAATAAAGTTAACCAATTACAAAACCAAGCATACATAGATTTTTTCAATGAATATGATAAGGCAAATCCTTTACCTCATGATACGGAAAAAGAACAAATAAAGTGTCAAATATCGAGCGACATGATATCGAGTAAAGATAAACACAACAAAAACGCAATAACCGACATCGCTAATACAATGTCTATTGTAGATGCGATGGACGTTTCATTGGCAGGTAATAAAATAAAAGATTAGTATAATGGGAACTGTGATGAGTATTATATCAAATTATAGTGTCGAAAAAAATAATAGAAATAAGGAAAATATATATAATAATAATCGTTATGATAATATATATATGGGAAATGTATTAAGTAAAATAAAGGTCAGTATGAAATCAGCATTACATAGAGTGAAAACACGGTTAAATAGAGATGAACGTGCTATGCAAATATATCAACAAATACATCAGGAAGATCATAATATAGAAATAGAACAAACCAATATAGTGTATTTATAACATTAGTTTCTTAATCATTTAAGAAGAATATATTGATTGTCGAATTATAAACATCTCTCCCTTTTTGAATTTGTAAAATTGAAGAATCTAATATATTTAATGATATTTGTAATTAAATTAATACAATGAATTATATATTAATCGACGGTAGTTATTATTGCTTTTACAGATACTATGCTATTCACGCCTGGATGCGTAATGCTCATAAGGAACTTGACTTGGGAAACCCTCTTGAAAATGAATTGTTTGTAGAAAAGTTTAAAAAAATGTTTATTTCCAAGTTAAAGGAACTCCCCAAAAAGTTGAAATTAGATAATTGCAAAATACTTGTGGGTAAAGATTGTTCAAGAAAAGACATATGGAGAAATGAATATAGCGCAACATATAAGGAAACAAGGGTATACGATGATAGTTTTATGGGGGGTCCGTTCTTTAAGATGGCATATGATACATTATTTCGCGAAGCAGGGATAGAAGATAATGATATATTGTATTTAAACCATCTTGAGGCAGACGATTGTCTTGCTTTATTATCAAAACATTTAATACAGCAAAACACAGAAAATAAAGTAACTATTATAACCGGAGACATGGATTACTTACAACTTGCGCATCCTCAACTTGACTTGATAAATCTAAGATTGAAACCTTTGGCGACAAATAAAAACTCAACTGGAGATCCAAAACAAGATTTATTTATAAAGATAGTCACAGGAGATAAGTCAGACAATATAAGCGGTGTGTTTCCCAAATGTGGAAAAAAAACAGCCATTAAATATTGGAACGACAAAGAATTGTTTGAAAGTAAATTACATAGTAAAAATGAATATATAGCAAAATATAACAACAATAAGAAAATAATTGACTTTGATGAGATACCTTTAGAATTAATTATTTCCTTAAAGAATAAATATCCGCAATATTTTAATTAAAATTGATATAAATTAACTACCTTATTTTTTAATGTATAAGAAACGAAATCAATAAATCACATCAAATAATTGCGAATTAACAAATAATAATGGAATGTTCAGTATGTTATGAGAATTTAAACCTACAGAATATTGTAAATACACGATGTGATCATGTGTTCTGTAAGGACTGCTTTTGGAAGTGGGCAAGCAATAATAATACATGTCCAATGTGCCGTTCCGGAGTAGTCACAAATGTTAGTTTAAACAAAGAGGAGTCTAGTTTAAGAGCCAATATATTTGAACTAACACAGGAAGAAACAGGATTGTATGATAATATTGATTACTTGCGATTTGAGGAGAGAGAATTGGAAGAAACTGTATTTCAACTTCAGAAATTTAGAAGAGAACCTCGAAAACAGATGAAACTGTACATGAAAAAAAGAAAAAAACACTTAAATATAAAAAAAGAGCAAGCAAAAATGCAGAAATGTAATGTATTGATACAATTGGATACATATAGTAAGTATTATGATAATTGTAGGGAGGTATTGGCTCAAATAAAATGGGAAAAAGAGCATGATACCTTGAATCTGGAGTTATTAAATATGGATTTTATACCATTGGAAGAAACTAACGAAGATTCATATACTACTCCTACTGCTCGTTTAGAAGCGCAATCGCCTCCTCCTATATATAGAAATCGTTTTGGAGGAGAAATAGAATCAGATGAAGAATTTGTAACATACTCAGTTTAATTTGTAAAAAAGTTTATATTATAAATATATTTTTTATACAAAGTTAGAATTGTAATGCTTCCACCATTTTATCAAATTCATCATTTTCAATCTCGACATCACTTTCCGATGACATATTTAAATGTGGTATAGGAGTTAATGGAATTTCGGGAAGATTGGTTGAACGCTGTAAAGTAGGTAGGGATGTTTCAAATTCATCGCCTGGATTAATAGCGCTATTAAACATATTAGGGGCAGATGAGATTCGTTGCATGGTTGAAAAGGACGAATCATGTGTATCATCGAACATTGTGCTTGTAATGTTGTCACTTACGGCACGAAATCCTTGGGACAATGGCGCCATATTGATATCTTGGTCTTGATTATCATCTAATTCGATTTGAAGGGACTGTCCTTCTTCAAATCCAAATTGTGAACCTGTTTGTATGGCATCGATATTTGCTCCCATAAACATACAACTAACCCCTCTTTCTTTTAATGCTTTTATTTTATCTCTAAGATCTAATGATGGTGTTTGAGACAAGTTATCTTCTCCATCAGTAAGTAGAACAAACCAAGACATTGTATCTTGTCCATGTAACTCATCTAATTTC
>Ga0257110_1001608_pt1 | contig 10646 bp, 7 predicted proteins | sample LP_taG_7_FD_190184 | JGI IMG/M metagenome (GOLD analysis project Ga0257110, IMG submission 190184) | Marine microbial communities from Northeast Subartic Pacific Ocean, Canada - LP_J_2015_P26_10m | ecosystem: Environmental > Aquatic > Marine > Oceanic | place: Canada: Northeast Subartic Pacific... | reverse complement strand
AAAATTTCTTAGACCTTTTTCAATTGCTTCATCTGAAATCCCCTCATCTGATGCAACAGCTATTGCCGCGGCAGCATTTAAAGCATTATGTCGACCAGGAATAGTAAGAGTTATAGATAGACTAGCTTTACCATCAGGTCGGTGAACCTGAAATATACTCTGGTTTTCATTCGTCTTAAAATTATCAATTTTGTACCCTGCATCCTTGCTAAAACCATAAGTAAGCGTTGGTCTGGCCACTCTGGTTAGGAGACCTCTGATCACATCATCATCAACACACAGAACAGCTAATCCATAAAAAGGAAGGTTATGCAAAAACTGTATATAAGAGTCTTTTAGCCGATCGAAATTAAATCCATACGCTTCCATATGGTCTGCTTCAATATTGGTAACTACTGAAACCATAGGTTGCAAATGTAAAAACGATGCGTCACTCTCATCAGCCTCAGCAATAAGGTATCTGCTCTCACCGAGTTGAGCATTAGTTCCGACGTTGTTAACTCTCCCCCCAATAACGAAGGTAGGATCGCGATCAGCAGCTGCAAATATCGCTGCAATGAGGCTAGTTGTTGTGGTTTTCCCATGCGTACCGGCGACCGCGATTCCGTGCCGATAGCGCATTAGCTCAGCTAACATCTCCGCGCGTCGCACCACAGGTATTGTCTGCTCTGTAGCAGTCGTGATCTCTATATTTTCGTAGTCAACCGCTGAAGATTTGACGACGACATCCGCATCTTTAATATTTGTCGCAGCATGCCCTATAAAGACAGTTGCACCAGATTTCTCTAAGCGCTTAATACTATCGTTGGACATCAAGTCAGATCCGGAGATCTCATAACCTTGATTAATGAGCACTTGGGCAATACCAGACATGCCGCTTCCACCAATCCCTACGAAGTGAATGTGTCGGATACGACGCATTTCAGGTAGCTCGAAATTCAGCGCTTTAACCATACACCACCTCCCAACATGCCCGAGCAACATGCTGAGTAGCCCCAAATTTAGCCAAAGAACGTGCATTCTTTGCCATCTCTAGCCGCCGTGCATTATTAGTAGATAGCTCAGTAAGGCTTCTCGCCAATGTCTCCAAGGTTAGTTCTGATTGTTGAATCAGCTCAGCGGCATCTCCATCGACCAATACTTGAGCATTTGAAGTTTGATGATCATCGATAGCAAAGGGAAAGGGAATAAGCAGAGCACCTACCCCTACGGCCGTAATTTCAGATATGGTTAAGGCTCCTGCTCTACAAACAACAAGGTCAGCCCAACCATACGCTTCCTCCATTTTGTCAATGAAAGGTACTAATGTTATTGAGGGATCACCAAGATCCAGACCCTCATTAGCGTATAGTTCTTGAGTGAGATCCAAGTGATTCCTTCCAGTTTGATGTAAAACCTCTGGGCGTATTTTTGGATCTAATACTCTCAATGACTTTGGCAAAACCGTATTTAATGCGAGTGCTCCACGACTTCCACCAAGCACTAAAAGTTTTAATTTACCACTCCGTTTTTCAAATCTTTGCTCTGGTAGCGCAAGCTTACTAATTTCATGACGGACTGGATTACCACACCACTCTCCCCTTGGAAGAGTATTTGGAAAACCCTGTAAAATGCGTTTTGCAAATATCGCACAGATTTTGTTGGTTGTTCCTGCAATTGAGTTTTGCTCGTGAATAATCACCGGTATGCGTCTCAGCCAAGCTGCCAAAGCACCGGGGGCTGAGGCAAATCCACCCATACCAACTACGACTTGCGGCTGAGTTTTTCCTAAAATTGATAAGGCTTGAAGTATTGATCTTAATAATAAAATTGGCGCCTTCAGAAGGGCCATTAGCCCTCGACCTCGGACGCCCTCGATAGTAATAAAATGTAAGGGAATATTGTGTTTAGGCACGACATCAGCCTCTATCCCCGACGTCGTTCCTAACCACGAAATCAAAGCATTCTCTTTACGTAATTCTTTAACCACAGCAAGAGCTGGAAATACGTGGCCTCCAGTTCCACCTGCCATAATCATCACTCGAAGTTGCCCATCATGATCCATAAATAGGCCTCTGATTCGATAATTCAAATTGATTCAAGTCATGGCCAAATCGAAGCATCATGCCAATCATGGCGCAACAAACAAGCAGGCTGCTACCGCCATAACTCACAAATGGTAGAGTCAAGCCTTTAGTGGGTAACAATCCAGCATTAACTCCAAGATTGATAAAGGTTTGGCCACTAATAAGTAATCCAAATCCGATCAACACAAAGGCTGCATACCAACTCTGTTGAGCAATAGCGACTCTACTTAATCCAAAGATACGGATAACGATTAAACAATATAGGCCAATCAAAAATATGACCCCAATAAAACCAAATTCTTCTGCAAAGATAGCGAAAACAAAATCTGTATGTGCTTCGGGAAGATAAAGCATCTTTTGCACTGACTGGCCCAATCCAACACCGAACCATTCACCTCTGCCAAAGGCAATCAAGGACTGCGTTAATTGGTATCCACTATCAAACTGATCTGACCATGGATCTAGAAATGCAGTCAGTCTCGCCACACGGTAGGGAGCCGCATCTTTCAGCCACCAAAGAGTCATTCCAGCGGTTGCAATAACAAGACCATATTCTCTTAACCTTGCGCCGCCCAAGAAGAGCATCGCCATAAACGTACCAACTAAAACAACGACTGACCCAAAATCAGGCTCCGAAATCAAAAGAATCGTGAGTAGTCCAATTACTGCCATGAGTTTGAAGAAATGCTCCCATCCCTCCACTAGAGTCGAGCGATACTGCTTAAGGTAAGCTGCTAGAAATACTACTGTCGCAACTTTTGCCAGCTCGGAAACCTGCAGTGTGAGACCTGCGAAAGACAACCAGCGTTTACTTCCATTAACCTCACGGCCAACACCAGGCACTAGTACAAAAATTAGTAACACAATAGCAATGAGCATCCAAAATCGAGCATATTTAGACCAAAATTCTGATGGTATGAAGAAACAAACCATCAGAGTAACTAGACCTATTGCCAAGTAAGCTAAATGCCTTTTAAAGAAAAATAACTCATCGCCCAAACGATGATCCCCAAAGCTGAAGGAAGCAGAGCTGACCATAATGACACCAATAGACATTAAGGCGATCACAGGTAATAACAGAGGTAGGTCGACGTACCACTGCTGGTTATTTTGCTTAGATAAAAATAGCGGCATATTAACAAGCACAATATGCTCCCGAAGATCCGTCAGAAAGTACCGCTTTTTGATAGATCCGACCACGTTCCTCAAAACCAGAAAAAGAATCAAAACTCGCGCATGCAGGACTGAAAAGGACAATATCTCCCGAAGCAGCCTCTCTCTTGGCGATACTAACTGCAGAAGCAACAGAATCTGCTCGATAAACTTTTGTTTTTGATTTAAGAACATTTTCTATTTGATCGGCATCTTGGCCAAAAAATACTCCGCACTTTACAAATTTTTCAACCGCCTGTTTTAGCTGATCGAAGTTCTGACCTTTTGCTTGCCCACCTGCCAACAAAAGTAAATTTTTTCTGCCTGTTGTCCCAAACCCCTCAATTGCAGCCAATGTTGCTCCAACATTAGTCCCCTTGGAATCATTTATAAACAAAACATCATTGAGTGTTGTAACGGCCTCACAGCGATGAGGTAACCCTTTAAAATTTTTGAGGGTAGAAATAATAAATTCTGGTTTTATTCCAATAACTGAGCCAATCGCCAACGCAGCGAGTGCATTCATATGGTTGTGCTTACCTTGAGTAGCTATGCTAGATATCTCAATGAGGGGATTTGCGTCAAAGCTGAGGAATTTTCCTTTGTCCGTTAAATTTATACCAAATTGATCTTTATCAGGAGTATCCATAGCAAAGTTAAAAGATTTGACTCCTACTTCAGCTAGTGGAGTGGTTTGATAATCTTCACGATTAAATATCGCAACGGAGGCTCCATTGAAAATCCTCTGCTTTGCAGCGGCATATTCTTTTAGATTGTCATAACGATCCATATGGTCAGCGCTGACATTTAATAGACAAACAATGGCTCCCTTCATATCCTCAATTAACTCTAACTGGAAACTAGATAGCTCAAGAACATAAAGATCACGATCATCAGATAGTAAATCTAGCATCGGGGTACCCAAGTTGCCGCCAACCGCAACATCTAGGCCACTGCTCTTAGCCATCATTCCTACCATAGTTGTAACTGTACTTTTTCCATTTGATCCGGTAATTGCAACTATGGGAGCCTTTGCTGCAATTAAAAAAAGTTCGAGGTCACCTATTACTTCAACTCCGTAAGACTTTAAATCACAAAGGACTGGTTGGTTGAGTGAAACACCAGGACTTAGTACCACTAAGTCAAATTCTTGGAAAATTTCCATACTAAATTCACCCAAGAAAAGCGGGGCGTCAGGAAATTCTTTAAGTATTAGGTCAAAGTTAGGAGGAGTTTCACGGCTATCTATGATCTTGAAGGAAATACACATGGATGATAGAAATCGGGCCACAGATATTCCTGTCGCACCCATACCAACGATAGCAATGCTTCTATTTATTAACTTGTGATCTAACGTTTTCAATATCGTTATTACCTGATTTTTAATGTAGCCAATCCTATAAGGACCAGTACTACTGTAATAATCCAAAAGCGCACGATCACGCGCGGCTCTGGCCAACCTTTTAGTTCATAATGATGGTGCAATGGAGCCATCCGAAAAATACGCTTGCCTGTCAACTTAAATGATGCAACCTGCATAATCACAGATAAAGTCTCTACTACGAAGACACCACCCATGATGGCTAAAACAAATTCTTGCCGAACTATAATGGCGATAACGCCCAAAGCCGCGCCCAATGCCAGAGCTCCAATATCTCCCATAAAGACCATTGCTGGATATGTGTTAAACCATAGAAAACCTAAACCAGCACCACAAAGAGCAGCCGAAATAATCATTAATTCTCCAGCACCATTTATAAATGGTATGTGCAGGTAAGCGGCAAACTGAAAATTGCCCGTTAGGTAAGCTATTAGCCCCAATGCTCCACCTACCAAAACAGCGGGAAGAATCGCTAAACCATCTAACCCATCAGTGAGATTCACCGCATTGCTAGTGCCGACAATGACAAAATAAGCAAGCAATATGTAAAAGGGACCTAAATCCAATGCAAAATCTTTGAGGAACGGAAGAATAAGCTCGGTTTCTGCCGGTGATTGAGCTGAGAAATAGAGCGCAGCCGCTGTGGAAAAACCAAATACTGACTGCCAAAAATATTTCCATCGCGCAGGTAACCCCGTGGGATTTTTTTCTACTACCTTTCGATAATCATCAACCCAACCGATAATCCCAAAACCTAAAGTAGTCAAAAGGACTATCCAAACATATCGATTACTTAGATCAGCCCAAAGAACACTGCTGATAAAAATAGCTAATAAAATTAATGCTCCACCCATAGTAGGAGTGCCAGCTTTACTGAGATGTGATTGAGGCCCATCTTCTCTAATAGCCTGACCCATCTGCAAATGGTTAAGTTTGTTAATAATTATTGGGCCGAGTATCCAGCTAATAATTAGCGCAGTTATTACTGAGAAAATACCTCGCAATGTCAAATATTGAAATACGGAAAATGGACTATAAAATTGCGCTAAATATTCTGATAACCACACTAACATGACATGCTCTCCAGATTAATTAATGCGTGTGCAACACGTTCCATATGAGAGCTTCTTGATCCCTTAACTAGAATGGTGACTTTTGTTATTGGGATCTTAAGCAAATTAATTTTTTGAGCTAGGGCATCAAGTAATTGATCTTGATTTTGAAAATGATCTCCTCCAAACGCGTCCGTGGCTATCTTGGAGAGAGCTCCTACCCCAAGGAAAGAATCAATTCCCAATTTTTTGGCGTAGCGACCAACATTTTGATGCGCTTCTTCCGCATAATTGCCTAGTTCGCCCATATCACCCATGACTACAATTCGATAGCCATCGCAGCAATAAAGGACATCAATAGCAGTTTCAAAAGAATTAGGGCTAGCGTTATAGCTGTCATCTATAACGGTATAACTATTCTCTAAATTAATGCGCTGAAGGCGACCCGGTACAGATCTAACAGTGCTTAGACCTGTAATGATTGATGATAAATTAGAGCCCACAGCCAACGCGCACGCCGCAGCTGCAAGTGCATTACTGATAGCATGCAATCCGGGCATTGTAAGTGTCAAAAACTGCTCACCAGAGAAGCTGCCTAATCTAGAATGCAAGCAAAGAATAAAACTGTAGCAGCCGCCTCGCGCCTCGGTTATCTCTTTGGCAAAAATATCAGCTTCATCATCCTCTACTGAGAATCTCAAGCAGGGTCGATCACCTATAATGTCTGACCACCCGTTTTTCCAAATCTCATCAGCATTCAAAATTGCAATGCCATCGGATTCAAGACTGCTATATATCTCAGCTTTTGCTTTAGCTATTGCCTCAACACTCCCAAAGCCCTCGATATGAGCAGTTTGCGCATTATTCACCAGGGCCACATCAGGCTTAGCCAAAGAACACAGATAATCAATTTCGCCTGCAGCGCTCGCACCCATTTCTATAACGGCAATATCAGCATCCGCGTGCATGCTTAGCAGTGTCAGCGGAACACCCAAGTGGTTATTTAAATTCCCATTAGTTCCATGTACAAACTGCGAAACAGCTAAAATTGATACCAATGATTCCTTTACTGATGTTTTACCCGAACTACCCGTAATCGCAATTAATTGACCTACAAATTTCTCTCGTCTAAGTTTCGCTAGGTTTCCGAGCGCAACAGATGTGTCGTCTACCACCCACTGAGGAATATTCAAAGAAGTATCAGGTTTTGAAACTACCGCACCAGATATTTTTTTAGCAATGTCTGGAATGAAGCGATGCGAATCAAAGTTTTCCCCTTTTATCGCAACAAAAAGATCTCCAGGCATTACCGTGCGACTATCTATTGATATTGAATCAAAACAACCATCTGGGTTTAGTAATGTGCCACCAAATCGGTCGGCAGCCTCAGTTAATCGTAGTTCACTCATCACGCAACACCACCTGATTGGCAATAACGTTGCGCTAAAGCGAGGCTCGCTTCTTGTTTATCACTAAAATGAACTCTCTTTGAACCTATAATTTGATATTTTTCATGGCCTTTGCCAGCTATCAGGACAACATCATTATCAGAAGCTGAACTAATTGCTAATATTATTGCTTCCCTTCGATCGACTTCTATTGTTACCGCCGAATTTATTCCATCAACAATGTCTTCAATGATTTTTCTTGAGTTTTCACTTCGAGGATTATCTGATGTAACAATAATCTTATCTGCTTTAGCTTTAGCAATACTTCCCATCTGGGAACGCTTCCCAATATCACGATCACCGCCACAACCAAAGACAACCCAAAGATACCCTTTGCAATGGAGGCGAAGCGCTTTAAGAACCTTCTCTAAGGCATCCGGTGTGTGAGCATAATCAACTATAACCGATGGGCCTGGGCCTGAGCTTCCCCTCACCAGCTCCATTCGACCCTCAACGGGATCTAACAGCGCTATAATATCCAATATGCGCGGAAAATTTTCATACTTAATATCTTGATTATTAATAATGAAGCTTGCAATCACAGCTAAAAGATTGCAGAGATTGAATCGACCAAGCAGACTCGAAACTATCCGACCAGAACCCCACGGAGTTTGTATGTAAGCTTCAAGTCCCTCTGTTGAAAAACTCATAGATTGGCAGTAAATATCTGCAGTAATATTTTCTAAACTATAAGTAACCACTCTGACTGCAGGGTCTAACGTTGTCAGAATAGATTTACCCAGCTCATCATCAATATTAATTACAGCATTTTTTAAACCAGGCATCGCAAATAACTTTCTCTTCGCAGCAGCATAGCTCTTTAAATCACCATGATAGTCAAGATGATCTCTACTTAAGTTAGTGAAAATGGCAGTATCGATAGAAACATCTGCAATACGATGTTGTTGTAAGGCATGAGATGAGGCCTCTAAAACAACGTTATCACAGCCATCAGAGCGCAAATCGTCCAATATAAATTGCATACTAATTGCATCAGGAGTAGTAAGCTGCGAAGAAGTGAGAATATTTTCAACTGATTTATCTGACTCAAGTTTATTGATCAGAGTTGCTTTGCCATGACCTAAAGTTCCCACATAACCACAATGATTTTCAGTATTTTTTCGCCGTACTTTTTTCTGATAAAGAGCTGATAAGTTTGCGTATAAATGAGCGCAGGTTGTTTTCCCATTGGTTCCAGTGATCGCTGTAACTTTTAGCTTAGTTGATGGATCTCCATAAAATCGTGCCGCTATGAGTGACAATTTTTTAGGTAAGTTTTTTACTTCCAGTATGGGAATAGTTGTTTTAAATCTCTCATAAAAAGACGCAACCGATGTTTTCTTGCACTTTTCCAAGTCAATTAGAACGGCCACTGCCCCTCTTTTAACAGCTTCGGGAATATAAGCTCTGCCGTCTTTGTCAGTTCCTTGAAGTGCTACAAAAACAAAACCCGGAGCGACCTTTCTGCTATCTAGAGTGATACCCTCAACCCTTATTTGCGGGCATTTATAGGATACCAATAATCCCTCTATTAACGTTGAAAGCATTATTCTTGAAGATTGAGGGAAGCCCATTATGACTCCTCTCCGCGGATATTACCCTTAACTAGACTCGCTAAAGAGCTATTCTGATCTATCTCATCAGGAGTTACCTGCATCAACCGCAAAGCATTGCCTGTGATCTCAGAAAACACAGGGGCCGCAACTAGACCTCCAAAATAATCCCCTTGCCTAGGCTCATCAATAACAACAACTGTTGCTAACCGAGGACTACTAATGGGCGACAAGCCAGCAAATACAGACATATATCGATTATCATCGTAACCACCCTCTACTTTCACCTTATGAAGCGTGCCTGTTTTGCCACCCACAGAATAACCATCGATCATCGCGCGTCTACCTGTGCCTTTGTGACTACTGGCAGCGCGAAGCATATGCCGCACCTCTTTTGTAGCCGCTGCATTGATGACCCTCAAACCCTCAGGCTCGGAATTCAAAGCAACCATCGATATCTCTTTTCGAAGCCCATCATTTGCAAGCACTGCATAAGCGCGAGCTAGTTGCAGAGAGGAGACGCTTAAACCGTAACCGAAAGCGAAGGTAGCTTGAGTGACCGGGTGCCATTTCCTATAAGCAGGCAAACTCCCTAATGTCTCTCCTGGAAATCCAGTGCCTACTACCTCTCCAAAACCTACTCTTTGAAATAAATCACGCGTAGACTCTGGGTCGAGTGCCAAAGCAACTTTAGTTGTGCCAACTTGACTAGATTTAGTAAGTACTTCAGCAAGATTTAGCTCACCATAATTTGATGGATCAACAAACGTTTTGTAATCGACCTTCAAATATCCAGGATTAGTATCAATTCGACTTTGTGCCGAAAATTGACCGCTCTCTAAAGCGGCTAAAACAGTAAATGGTTTGACCGTGGAACCTGGCTCCATCAGATCTGTAATTGCTCGATTTCTAACTGAGTTCTGACTAAGCGTTGATCTATCATTAGGATTAAATGAGGGCTGGTTTACCATCGCCAGAACCTCTCCTGAATTTACATCCAAAACCACTACAGAACCAGATTTAGCATTATGTTTTTTAACGGCCTTTTTAAGTGCTCGATAAGCGGCATATTGAACACGTAAATCAATACTCAGCCTTAAATCCTCACCTGAACTAGCAGCCTGAATTAAAGATATATTATTTATAACCCGTCTATTCTTATCAAGAACGACTTTCTTTTTACCTGGCTCACCTGTCAGCCAGTCATCATAAGCTAGCTCCATGCCCTCCTGACCAATATCCAAATAATTTGTAAATCCGACTAATTGAGCGGTAACTTCTCCTGCTGGATAAAAACGCTTGTATCTCTGCTGGCCAGAGACTCCAGGGATATTTAACTTCAAGATTTCCTCAGCCTCATCACTAGGCAGCTGTTGAACTAGGTACATGAACGACTTATTTCTATAGCGTTGTAAGCGGCTTTGGAGTTGGCTTTCAGAAATTTTAAGTGCTAGTGACAGTCTTTCAATATCACTTTTTTGTATATTCTTAGGGTTGGCGATGATAGCTGTTACAGGAGTACTAATAGCCAGAGGCTCCCCGTTTCGATCTGTAATGAGACCTCTGTAAGCGGGAATAGTAATATTGCGGATAGCACGGCTATCACCTTCATGCTGGAGAAAGTCTACGCCCCTCTCCTGACTCGGAAGGATTTGCAACTGAGCTATTTTAACCAAAAGTAAAACCGGCAGAGAGGCCAGAACCAGCATTACCAAGTAGTAACGCCATCGGGGTATAACTGCCTGAACCGATTTTTTGGGCACTTTTTTGTTTACCTTTAAGTCACTGTGTAGCTCTAACTATTTCAATAAATCTCAAACTACGGGTTTCTAATAATTACAATTTCACTCGGCAGAGGATTATGCATGCCAAATTCATCAGTGGCAGACATCTCAATTCGCTGCAGAGATCCCCAGGCACTCTGTTCAAGCAAGTATCTACCAAAGTCAATTTGAAGTTGATTAGACTCACTTTCCATACTGGCCAATTCCGCA
>Ga0257110_1001607_pt1 | contig 10649 bp, 6 predicted proteins | sample LP_taG_7_FD_190184 | JGI IMG/M metagenome (GOLD analysis project Ga0257110, IMG submission 190184) | Marine microbial communities from Northeast Subartic Pacific Ocean, Canada - LP_J_2015_P26_10m | ecosystem: Environmental > Aquatic > Marine > Oceanic | place: Canada: Northeast Subartic Pacific... | reverse complement strand
GCAGTCCCAGGTCTGGTCCCCGAGGCGGTAGGGCGGAGCCGAAGCCATTCCGAAGCCCGTGAGGACGTCGGTTCCGTGGGCGACGGTGGCGTTGTAGAGGTGTATGTTTGTATCTAACGGCCCCTAGCAGTCCCCGAGGCGGTACAGCGCGGACCCGAAGCCCGTGAGGACGTCGTCGATCGTCGCGGCGCCGTCGTCTCCGCGGCCGACGGTGACGTTGTAGGTCGCGCGGAACTCGTGGTAGGCGACCTTGGCGGCGTCGGGGAGGACGCCCTCCGCGAAGGCGAGCGCGTAGGTCGAGGGCGTCGGCTCGAGGTTCGCGACGACGACGTAGGCGCAGAACGGCGCGCCGGCCGCCGCGTGGCGCCTGTAGCCGCGCGCGAGGACGCGGTCGGGGAAGGTCACGGGAAGGTCCGTGTCGTCGTAGGTGACGTCGGGCAGCAAGATGCCGGCGTCGAAGAGCTTCGTCGCCGCGGCCGCGAACTCGCCCTGGGCCTAGATTTTTGAATTCAACATCGACCGAAAGGGGCTCAGTCGGCCTTGGCCCGGCTCGAGGCCGCGCTCCGCGCCGCGGGCACGTCGGCGTCGTCGTCGCCGCGGCGCACGCGGCGGGGCCTCGACCCCGGCGCGGCGGCGTCGCTGAGGAGGACCTCCTCGGCCGGCGGCGGCGGCGCGGCCTCGAGCGCGGAGAGGCGGATGGCCTCCGCGAGCTCCGCGTCCTCCTCGGCCTGGCGGCGCGCGTAGCTCGACGCGCGGTCGACGTCGTCCTGCCGCGCCTGCATGAGCGCGGCCTGGAGCGCGGGGTCGTCGTCGTCGCCGCCGGCGCCGAAGGCCGCGGCCGGCGGCGTCGCCGCGCGCGGCGACGCCGGCGGCGGCGCGCCGCCGCCGCCGTCGCCGTCGCCGAGGCTCAGGGCGAGGGCGCGCGCGAGCGCGTCGTCGTCGTCCGCGGGCGGCGGCGGCGCGGCCGGCGCGTCGCCGCGCGACATCGCGAGCGCGCGCCGGAGCTGCTCGTCGGCGCCCGCGGCGATCTCGTCGCCGCCGGCCTGCGACATGAGGAGCGCCCGCTGGAGCTGCTCGTCGTCGTCGTCGCCGCCGCCGCCCCCGAGGCCGCCGCCGCCGCCGAGCCCGCCCGCCGCGCCGCCGCCGCCGAGCCCGCCCGCCGCGCCGCCGCCGAGGAGGTCGCCGAGGATCTGGCGCGCGGCGTCGGCGCCGCCGCGGTCCCGGGGGATGCGCGGCCCGCCGAGGCCCAGCGCGCGCCGCGCGCGCGCCGCGCGCTCCTGCTCCGCGTCGCGCGCCGCGACCATGCGCGCGAGCGCGGCGTCGCCGCTGTCCGTGTCGTCGTTGGCGGCGTTGAGGCGCCGCGCCAGGGCCTCGTCCGGGTCCTCGTCCGGGTCGAGCGCCGCGTCGCCGTTGGCCTCGGCGGCCTGGAGGCGCCGCGCGAGCGCGAGGTCGTCGTCGGAGCCGCCGTCGTCGTCGACGCCCGCGAGCGCCGCGTGGTCGACGGCCGGCGCGTCGACGCCGCCCAGGAGGTCGGCGATGAGCGCCGGGAGGTCCTCGTTCCCCCCGTAGAAGTCGCCCGCGGCCGGGCCGACGAGCGCCTCGCGCGTCGACGCGTCCGGCGCGCGCACCGTCGGCGACGCGGGCGCGCCCTCGGCCTCGAACTCGGCCTGGGCCTCGGCGATGGCCCGCGCGATGGCCGCCTCGTCGTCCGCGTCCGTCGCGCCCTGGCCGTCGCCGCCGAGGAACCGCTCCCCGGCGCTCGACAGCGCCGACGGCGCGACGGGCGGCCGCGGCGCGGGCGCGGCGGGCGCGGCCGCGGCGGCCGGCGGCGCCGGCTCGTCGTCGGCGACGGTCAGGTAGAGCATGGACCCGTTCGCCGACAGGCCCTGGGACGCGAGCGTCCCGCCGTCGTCGAGCTCCGCCGTGCCCTGCGGGTCCGACGACAGCTTCTGCCTCGCCACGGCGACCTGCTTCTCCGCCGCGATGACGCCCTTGACGGCGGCGACCGTGCTCTCCGGAGAGGGCACATTGATGCGCCACGTCCCTTGGTCGCTGCGCACGCGCAGGATCATCGTCGCGAAGCGAAGAGGCGCGGCAAGCGGTCTTGTGGAGCTCCCGAGCGAAATCGATGTCGTCGATGAAGTCGTCGATGTCGTCGTCGCGATCGACGGCGCCGCGGCGCCGCCGACGCGCGGCGTACGCGTCCCCCGCGCCGCGGCCCCAGGCCTTACCCGTCGAAGGCGCGGTACGGCTCCCACCTGGGGCTGTGGGCGCCGTCGACGAAGTAGGCGTCGGGCTCGCCGTCGTGGCGCGCGCGGCGGACGACGGCCGCGGACGCGGCCGCCACGGCCGCGTCCTCGAAGAGCGCCTTGACGACGCGGCGCTTCCGCCGCTTCGCGCCGCGCAGCCCGAAGGCCCGGGCGACCTGCGCCACGGCGCGGGCGTCCGACGCCTTGAGGAACGCGTAGACCTGCTTGCGCTCCGCGGCGACGGCCGCGCGGCGCGCCGCGGGCGACCGCGGCGGGTCCGCGCGCCACCGCGCGGCCTCGGCGCGGGCGCCCGCGAGGCGCGCCGTCGCCGCGCGCAGGTCGCAGGCGCCGCGGTCCGCGCAGAGCGCGTCCCAGCAGGCCTGGCGCCGCGCGAGCGGCGCGTGGCCGTCGCGCCACGCGTCGAGGAGCGCGACGGCCGCGCGCGCGCGGTCGGCCTCGCGGTCCCGGAGGAGCCGGCGCCGCGCCGCGGCGCCGCGCCGGCGCGCCTGGAGCACGGCGGCGCTCCGCTCGCGCCGCCGCGTCGCCGCGAGCAGCCGGCGGCCGCGCGCCTCGCGCCGCGCGTCCGCGCCGCGCCAGCGCCGCTGCACGCGCGTCGCCGCGTTCGCGTCCCGCGCCATCGTCGCCACGGCGCGCGCCTTGAGGCCCTCGGACGCCTCGAGCTGCATCTCCCACCAGCACTGGGCCTTGATGCCGTGCGTGACGAGGCACCAGTAGGCCTCGCAGCGGTCCTGGGCGAGCTTCTCCTGGTGCCGCAACAGGCGCGGGGCTGTTTTGAGAGCGGGGAGAAGCTGCCCCAAAATCTAAAACCACCAGGCGGAGCTTCAACTTCGGCAGCTTGAAGCTTCACTGGCTGAAGTTGATCGCGACCGACGTGTCCCCACCCCGATCTGCAAGCATGGTTCGACGAATTGTGCTGTTCGCGGCCGTGGCCCAGGGCTACATCGCGCCGCGCGGCCTCGCGCCGCGGGCCCTGCGACCGCTGCGCGTGACGACGCTGGAGAAGGAGGAGACGGCCGTCGCGGCGGCGACGAAGGAGACCGCGGACCGGCTCGTCGTCGACCCGGCGATCGAGGCGGCGGTGGACGACCTGCTCAACGAGGAGTGCGCGGTCGAGGAGCCCGAGCCCGAGTGCCTCGACGAGGAGAAGATGGCCGAGACGCGGGGCCTGCTCGCGCGGCTCATGCGGCGGTCCGTCGTGTCGGACGCGGCCGGCGACGCCGACGTCGCCGAGGGCGAGAAGCTCGAGGCCGGCTGGGAGAAGCGGGGCAAGTCGAGCAGCATCCGGCGGAACGTCGAGGTCTGGAAGGCCCTGGGCGGCTGCGCGCTCAAGGTGCTCAAGGCGCGGAAGCAGGGGTCCGAGGAGAAGACGGCGGCGGCGACGTTCGCGCGCGACAAGCTGCTCACGCTGGGCCCGACCTTCGTCAAGCTCGGCCAGGTGCTGTCGACGCGGTCCGACGTGCTCCCCGCCGAGTACATCGACGTGCTCAAGTCGCTCCAGGACGACGTCCCCGCGTTCTCCGGCGCGCGGGCCAAGGAGATCGTCGCGCGCGAGCTCGGCGTCGCCGACGTGTCCGAGGTCTTCAGCGCCTTCGGCGACGAGCCCATCGCCGCGGCATCCCTGGGCCAGGTGCACCTGGGCACGCTGAAGAAGACGGGCCAGCGCGTCGCCGTCAAGGTGCAGCGCGCGGGCCTGAAGGACCTCTTCGCGACGGACCTGAAGAACCTGCGGAAGCTCTGCGAGCTCCTGGACAAGCTCGACCCCAAGTCCGACGGCGCGGACCGGTCCTACATCGACGTCTTCGACGAGTCCGAGAAGCTGCTCTACCTGGAGATCGACTACCTCAACGAGGCGCGGAACGCGGACCGCTTCCGCGCCGACTTCGCGGGCGCCGAGGGCGCGCAGGTCCGCGTGCCGACCATGTACTACGAGTTCTCGACGCCGCGCGTGCTCACCATGGAGTACATCGACAGCTTCAAGCTCACGGACATCGACCGCGTCGAGAAGGAGGGCCTGGACCGCGCGGACCTCGCGAAGCGCATCGCCGACAGCTTCCTCTACCAGATCGTCGACACGGCGTACTTCCACTGCGACCCCCACCCGGGCAACCTCTGCGTGGACACGTCCGGCAATTTGGTGTATTACGATTTCGGCATGATGGACGAATTGAAGCCCAACGTCAAGGACGGCTTCAAGGAGTTCTGCTTCGCGCTCTTCGAGGGCGGGCCGATGATCGACGACATCCAGCTCGGCGTCAAGGCCAAGCAGCTCGTCGACGCCGTCGAGACCATGGGCGTCCTCGCCAAGGGCGCGGACCGCCTGTCCTGCGAGCAGCTCGCGCGCTACTTCATCCGGTCCTTCAAGGACAAGCAGCTCGGCAAGAAGTCCGAGGGCCCGGGCATCAAGTCGACGCTCGGCACGGAGCTCCAGGCGTTGACGGAGGCCCAGGTCTTCCGCTTCCCGTCGACCTTCACCTTCATCTTCCGCGCCGTCGCGTCCATCGACGGCATCGGCAAGGGCTTGGACGACAAGTACGACCTCGGCAAGTTCGCGCAGCCCTTCGTCGAGCGCCTCGTCGACCGCGCCAAGTACGGCGGCGACTCCACCAAAAAATCGCTCTCCATCTTCTCCAAGGCCACGGGCCTCAACGCCGAGGACGTCAACACGGCCCTCACGTCCCCCAAGAAGATCGCCTACCTCGAGGACACGGTCCGCGCCATCGAGACGGGCCAGCTCAAGATCCGCGTCCGCTCGCTCGAGAACGAGATGGCGCTCACGCGCCTCGGCACCCAGTCCAAGGCGACGACGAGCCTCCTCCTCTCCTCCCTCCTCCTCAACGTCGCCACCGTCGCCGAGCTCTCCCTCGTCCCCCAGGTCGCCGTCTTCGCGCTCGCCGCGGGCGCCGGCGCGTCGGGCCTCTCCGCGCTCCTCAGCCTCTCGGCCTTCGACAAGAAGGCCGCCAAGTACACGTCCAAGGAGTTCAACCCGTGAAGAGTTCCGTAAGGTGGATTCGGAAGTGGCTTTGTGTGGGGCGGCACGACCTCGGCTGGGCGTGCCGCCGAGGCGTCCGCCGCTCGATCGGCGATCCAGGCTTTTGACGCAAGCTCCAGCTCGCACACGAGCCGCGCCGAGTCGCGCCCGCGCGCACACACCCTCCACAGACCTGCCCCGCGGGCGATCGTCGGATAGGATGGGCATCGAAGACGACATCGAGCTAGCGCGAAAACTGGCGGCGCCACGTATCGAGAAGGCGGTGCGTTTGCGCGATTTTGCTCGATCTCAGCTCGGGGGAGAGCGGACGGGTAATGTGGAGATCGCCGACGACGAAGGCGTGAAGTACCAGGTCAACTTCGGCAAAATTTCTGTACTGACCCCCCACGACCATACGCCCGAGGTCCTCGTTAAATCGGACGACATGGCGAATACCGTCGTGGCCTTCTTCGCGAACGGGTGCGCGGAAACCCGCGTGCCTGAGCCGTGTAAGATGGACATCGTCAAACTTCGCCTCGACGACGGGAGCTTTGTGGATGGGCGCGATCGGCGCAACGGTCGCACGATCAGATGCGGCGCATTAAGCGCGGGGGCGGGCCTCACGCCGGCGAACGACCGAAGTTGCTCGCTGTGCGGTGCGACGGTCGCGTCGGGACGGAAGCTGCTCCGTTGTGCGCGCTGCGTCGATGCGGGCCTCGAGCCGCATCGGTATTGTTCGAAGGCGTGTCAAAGAAAGGCCTGGCCTTCGCACAAGAAGTGGCACGAAAGCGTGGAAAAGCAGAAATCGCAAGACGACGGTGCCTCCGACAAAGCCTGGGCGAAGGTTCGCGCGGCCAGCGATTCCCAGCGCGTGAAGTTGGCCGCTGAAAATGGGACCACGGTCGAATACCTGGAGCTCGGGGCCCGCGCGAGCGAGCTTTCTGCCCTTGGAAACTATGCCAAATCCGTCAAAGTCTACAAAAAGATGATCGCCCTCGACCCCGGGCATAGCAGTGGACACTTTGGGCTCGGCCAAGTGCATATGAAATCTGGCCATGCTGAGCTCGCGATAGCTTCCCTTGACAAGGCCATGGACTGCAGCCGCGTTGGAAGCTTCAAGTGGGCTGATGCGTTTCTTGCCGCCGCTACTATCATTATCGCCAGCGGAGCCGAAGTGGACACGCTCCTGGAGTGGTGGGTCGACGACCGCCTGAAAGTGATGAGCAAGCTCGCGATTGGCGGGGCTCGCGAGGACCCGACTCTCATCGGGACGGCTTGGCGCATCCGCGGCCACGTGCTCTCGGGCTTCGCCGAGCAGCGCGGGGCTACTGACGGCAACATCGTCGCCGAAACTGGTCACAAAATCTGGCTTAAAGGGCACCGAACGCCCGCCGAGCTCGAGGAGGCCGCTGCCGCGTACGAGAAGGCGCACCGCGCCTGCCAGATCGCGAGGCAGAAAGGGCACCACGAACTCGAGCGCGCCGAGACGTGCCGAGGCTGGGCTGCGTCCGTGCGTGGAACTGACCCCGAACGCCGCGCACGCTTCAAGGGTCTGACCACGGAAGAGGCGTTCGACATAGCGAAACAGGTTCTCGAACGGAGAGTGATGAACGGTAAGACGGTCGGCGAGAACCGCATTTCGAGCGACGGCGAGGATTCTTCTTGAGCGGGCGGTCGCGCGGAGACGCGTGTTCTCTATAATAGCTAGCAGCCCACGGGATGACTAGACTTGTGAGTCAGGACGCTCGCGCGCGAGGGGCGTGCACGATCTGAAGCGATCGAGTCGCCGATCGGGGTGGGAGCGTTTGAGGCGCGAGGGATCTGTCTTGGCGAGCTGTGGTAGATCTTGAGAACGACAGAACCTGGACCGGTTTTGCGCGCCTCGGACACGTTCGCGCGCAACGTCGACCCGACGCGCGTCCACGTCGCGCGCACGGGCGACGGCGCGCCCTGGGTCACGTCGCAGCACTGCTTCCAGTGCGCCCTGAACACGATCCACACGTGCGACGACTTCGGCTCGGACATCCGCACCTTCGCGGGCATCGAGCGCAAGTGGATCTCCGCCGAGGTGAGCGAGCGCGCCCCCCTCCCGTCGTCCCTCCCTCCGATGCCGCCTCGTGCGCAGGTGAGCGAGCGCGTGCACTACCCGCGCGTCCGCTACGTCGTCGCGTACCCGCCGCGGACGCCGCGGCTGCCGTACCACGACCACCCCGGCGGCGAGGAGTACCTCGTGCTCTCGGGCGCGTTCTGCGACACGAACTTCGACGACGTGCGCGCGCCCGCGTTCGTCCGCTATCCCATCGGCACGCACCACGCGGCGATGAGCGCGCCCGTCGACGAGCGGTCGGTGATCCTGTGCTGGTGGGGATTGATGCAGGCGACGAGCGCGACGGAGAGCGGCCGCCACGTGCCCCTGGACGAGGAGACGATGGTCCCGAAACGCGGCAGGCCCGCGGTCGTCGATCCCGACCGCCTCGCGTGGCCCCTCTGCGGGGACGGCGTCGAGACGCGCGTCGAGCGCTGGCGCGCGGGCGCGGATCTCGTCGTGGCGTGGGCGCGGCCGCGGAAGGAGGTCGTCGTGCTCCGCGGCGCCGTGGAGCTCGTCGGCGACGACGGCGCGCCGGCCGAGGCGCTCGGCCGCGACGACTGGTGCGCGCTCCCGGACGCCGCCGCCGCGTCGCGCTTCCGCGTCGCGCCCGGCGCCGCCGCGACGGTCCTCGTCAAGGAGCTCTGGCCGCGCGACGACTGGCGCCGGCCGCGCTTCCGCCTCTCGGGCGGGACCTGGAGCTCGTGGAACGCGGGCTCGCGCGCGGCGGGCGCGGGGCTCGTGCGGGCCGCGTCCTCCGCGAAGCGGCTCCTCTCGCCCTCGCACACGACGAGCTAATACTCGCGAAGACGACGGAGCGCGTGTGCATCCTAACTTCAGGACAACTTGCGTTAGTCTCAGGACGCGCCTCTGGGGCGGCGCGCGGCTTGCGCGCCGGGGAGAGCTGGGGGCCGGGGTGGGAGCGCGTTGTCCGCGTCCAGCGGCGGCCGCGGCGTCGCTTAGTCGACCTGCTCCATGGTCGACTCCTCGAGGCCGTCCTCCTCGAGGGGCGGGAGGTCGTCCATGTCGTCGTCGAGCTCGTCGTCGTCGTCGTCGATGGAGAGGCCGAGCTTGATGAGGCGGTGGATGCGCGACGCGAACGTCGACGGCTCGTCGAGCGAGAAGCCGGACGTGAGCAGCGACGTGTCGTAGAGCAACCAGATGAGGTCCTTCACGGTCTTGTCGCTCTGGTCGGCCTCGGCCTTGTCGCGGAGCGACTTCACGATGGGGTTCAGCGGGTTGATCTCCATCGTCTTCTTGGACGACATGTAGGCCGACGACGACGAATCGCGGAGCGTCTGCGCTTTCATGATGCGCTCCATGTTCGCGGACCAGCCGTATTCGCCGGTGACGAGCACGCAGGGCGAGTCCGCGAGGCGCGTCGAGACGACGACCTTGTCGACCTTGTCGTCGAGGACCTCCTTCATGAGCTTGCAGAGCCCCTCGGTCGCCGCCTTGGCCTCCTCGAGCTCCTTCTTCTCCTCCTCGGTCTCCTCCATCTTGAGGCCCTCCTTGGACGCGGAGATGAGTTTCTTGCCCTCGTACTCCTTGAGCTGCTGGACGCAGTACTCGTCCATGGGGTCGACCATGAAGATGACCTCGTAGCCCTTCTTCTTGAGCTTCTCGAGGAACGGCGACGTCTCGACCGCGCGCTTGGACTCGCCCGTGACGTAGTACATGCCCGGCTGGTTGTCGGACATGCGCGCGATGTAGTCGTCGAGCGACGTCATCTCCTCGCCGGACTTGGTCGTGTGGTAGCGCAGGAGCTTGGCGATCTTCGCGCGGTTCGTCGAGTCCTCGTGGACGCCGAGCTTGAGGTTCTTGTTGAACGCCTCGTAGAACTTCTTGTACTTGTCCTCGTCCTCCGCGACCTCGTTGAACAATTCGATGGACTTCTTCACGAGGTTCTTCTTGATGACCTTGAGGATCTTGTTCTGCTGGAGCGTCTCGCGCGAGATGTTGAGCGGCAGGTCCTCGGAGTCGACGATGCCCTTGACGAAGGTGAGGAACTCGGGCATGAGGTCCTCGCAGTTGTCCATGATGAAGACGCGGCGCACGTAGAGCTTGATGTTGTTGTGCTTCTTCTTCGAGCCGCCCTCGAACATGTCGAAGGGCGCGCGGCGCGGGAGGAAGAGCACGGAGCGGAACTCGAGCTGGCCCTCGACGGAGAAGTGCTTGACGGCCGCGTGGTCCTCCCAGTCGTTCGTGAGCGACTTGTAGAACGCGGCGTACTCCTCCTGGGTCACCTCGTCGGGCTTGCGCATCCAGATGGGCTTCTGGCCGTTGAGGTGGTCCCACTCGTGCGTCACCTCCTTGATCTTCTTCGTCTTCTTCTCCTTGGTCGTCTCCGCCTCGTCGACGTCCTCGACCTTGGGCGCGTCGTCGTCGTCGTCCTTCTCGTCCTCGTCGTCGTCGTCGTCGTCGTCCGTGACCTCCTTCTCCTGCGTCTTCTCGACGTAGAGCTTGATGGGGAAGCCGACGAACTCGGAGTGCTTCTTGACGAGGTCCTTGAGGCGGCGCTCCTCGAGGTACTCGGCCATGTCCTCCTTCATCGTGAGGACGATGCGCGTGCCGCGGCCGATGCGCTTGGCCTCGGGCGCGTCGGGCTGCACCGTGAACGAGCCGCCGGCCGCGGAGACCCACGTGTGCTGCTCGTCGTCGTTGTTCTTGGACGTCACGACGACCTTCTCGGCGACGAGGTAGGCCGAGTAGAAGCCGACGCCGAACTGGCCGATCATGGAGATGTCCGCGCCCGCCGAGAGCGCCTCCATGAACGCCTTCGTGCCGGACTTGGCGATCGTGCCGAGGTTGTTGATGAGGTCGGCCTTGGTCATGCCGATGCCCGTGTCGACGATCGTGAGCGTGTTGTTCGCCTTGTCGGGGATGAGGTGGATCTCGAGGTTCGGCTCCGCGTCGAGCACCGACGCGTCCGTGAGCGACTGGTAGCGGATCTTGTCGAGCGCGTCCGACGCGTTCGAGATGAGCTCGCGGAGGAAGATCTCCTTGTTCGAGTAGAACGTGTTGATGATCAGCGACAGCAGCTGGTTGATGTCGGCGCTGAACGCGAAGGTCTCGACCTCACCGGACGACATGATGATGTGGCGGGCGTTTTTTGTTTTCTGCGCGGGGTTCGCGGTGAGTTTTTTGGGGCGTTGGGGGTCGAGGGGTGCGTAGCGGGCGGGACGAAGGCATCGGGGGCGGGGGGTGGAAGGGCCGTCCCCCGGGAGCGGCATTCGCCGTGCGCGCGCTTCGGCGAAGCCGGTGGCTCGAATCGACCCGCCGACGGCCCCGCCGTCGCCCACGGCGCGTCGAGACGGTCTCGGGG
>Ga0257110_1001605_pt1 | contig 10653 bp, 7 predicted proteins | sample LP_taG_7_FD_190184 | JGI IMG/M metagenome (GOLD analysis project Ga0257110, IMG submission 190184) | Marine microbial communities from Northeast Subartic Pacific Ocean, Canada - LP_J_2015_P26_10m | ecosystem: Environmental > Aquatic > Marine > Oceanic | place: Canada: Northeast Subartic Pacific... | reverse complement strand
TGATAGGGGCTGTTGGTTGATAAGGCGGACTGACAGGGGCTTGTAATACTACTGGTCTATCTTGTATAGTAGATTGTTTTGAAGGATTATATATTGAACTGTCGGAACTTACAGCACTAGATAAGGTGGGTGGTTGTAAGTCTTGAGGACTTCTAATTACATAATTACCATTATTTAATTTAACCATTACATCATTGCCTATTATTTCTACTATAGTGCCTATAGCTTCTTTGTCATTATCATCTTTAACTTTAACTAGATCATCTTTTTTATAAGATGGTTCTGTATTTGCCGGTTTAACATTCTCTATTATATTTTCATTAGGAATATCAGTAGGTAATTCATCTACAGGTTTTTCAATAATAGGTTCTTCTTTACGAGCATATTTTCTAGCTGTAGCAGCAATTTTTTCAAGTGAAACATCATCTCCAAGTAATTTAACCACATTATTGGAAAATCCCATAGACGCTAGTTGATCAATATTTTTTTCAGTTATTAATCTTAATTGAATATTCATTGTCTGAAGTTCTTGAATTAGTAATTTAAAGGCATAAGGGATTCTAATAATACTAAAGGAATATCCATATTTACTGACATTTTCAATATTCATACCAAAATTATTTTTAAGAGTATCATATGTTCCAGAAAATTTTATAGGTCCGTCTGCGAATGGACTCAAAAATAAATTATAACTATCATTATATATTGCTATCATACCAGTTTGATTACAAACAGCCATAAAATATTCGTCTCCACGAATTAACATAGATTCTTGCAAAAATTTTGCCATACCATTGGCCGCTATACCATCACGTTCCATCTCTCCAACACGGAGACCACCGTCATTTGCTCTACCTTGTACAGTTTGTCGTGTTAAAACTGTTCTTGGTCCTCTTGCTCTATAATTGATTTTATCCTTAACCATATGCTTCAATCTCATATAATACGTAAGACCACTATAAATCTCAGCAAACATCTGTTCACCACTCTCTCCGTTATACATTATTTCACAACCACTTGAGTGAAATCCAGATTCTCTTAGCATAGCACCAAATACTTTATCTTTTGGTCCTTTGTTCATAAATGCTGTACAGTCACCAAATCCTCCAAATAATGCGCATGCCTTTCCCATTTGAGATTCTACCAATTGTCCGATTGTCATTCTACTCGGAAGTGCATGAGGATTAATAATAATATCAGGTCTTATACCTTCTGGAGTAAAAGGCATATTTATTTCAGGAATTACTAATCCAATGGTACCTTTTTGACCACAGCGTGAACAAAATTTGTCTCCAATGTTAGGAATACGTTCATCGCGAACACGTACTTTTGCAATGCGAAAACCTTCTGCTCCTTCTGTTATAAATGTTTTATCTACAAACCCCATTTGGCCTTTTTTAGGAAATATGGAAGCGTCAGAAGAAACATCAGGATTAGCCAAATTAGTTATTATTTTTCCTATAACAACCTTTTTATCGTCTAAGAGTGTATTTTCTCTAATAAGGCCATTATCATCTAGATCTCCATAATTAAAACCTGGTTTTAAACCAACCACATTATTTTTGTCAATATTTGCAAATCGTGAATCAACTTGAGAGTTTCCTACTTTTGATGATTCTTCACGACTCTCATACATATTATAATATGTAGTTCTGAATAATCCTCTTTTAATTGAACCTTCATTAAATAAAATGGAATCTTCTACATTATATCCACCATAACACATAATAGCTACAACAACATTTTCCCCATAAGGATGTTGTTCTTTGTTTATTCTCTCAAGATATCTACTTTTAACTAATGGAATTTGACCACTATTTAATACAACACCCATTTTATCTATTCTAGTTTGAAAGTTCGAATGATATAATGAAACTGCTTGACGCATTTGCCCACAGGCAAATAAATCGCGAGGTAGCTGATTATTTTCGGGAAATACGACTTGGTTACCCATTACACCAAAAATAAGTGAAGGATGAATTTCCATATGAGTATATTTTTTATATCCTATTTTCTCGGAATCTATAGCAATTAAGGCTGTTTCTTCTTCCGCTGTATCAATATATTCAATAATAGCTTTGGTAGCAGAGAGATTTTGAATATTTTTAGTATTATATAAATCTTCAATTTTCATAAACGAACAAGTATTTATATTTTTATTTTTCTTTGAAGCAAATCCTGTAATTAATTGATTCCATGTAAAATTATTACTATTTATTCTATCTAATATAGCTTGATTTTCATAACTGGGTTTATCTGATTCTACATAATAAACTGGTCGACATAATCTTCCACTATCCGTGTAAATATTGATAATATTATTTGTAATATTCCAATTAATACTGGTATATGTAGGAATAAGACCATTGCGTCTATATTCTCTAAGATTATAACTAACCTCAACTGGATCTCCAATTACACCAATCCAATTACCATTAACAAATACTTTACATTGAGTTGATAAATAGTAAGGAGTACTTTCAGAAAGTAGTCTGAGATTAGCATTAATTCTCAGCCATTGTATCAAAGGATAGGCAGAACAGCCACTAGTTACATAGGTAGAAATTGCCATATGTTTATGAAGACCTACATTTCCTCCATCGGGTGTGTCTACTGGATCAATAATTCCCCATTGTGAAGAGTGGAGAAGTCTAGGACCGACGACTTTAGCACTAGAATCTAGGGGTAAATTAAGTTTTCGTAATTGAGAAATAGCAGAATTATAGCTTAATCTATTTAAGTCTTGTACTATTCCTAGTTGTTTTGTATGTTCTTGAGACCCCCAATTTCCTTTAAAAGCCTTTCTAAATCCAGTCTCAACTATTCTTTCTTTAAAAAATTCTTTATAATTTGATTGAATTAATCCAACAAAGTTTTTTGAATATATACCTTGTTTGAAAAAATATTCTTTATCAAATTTTTGGAAAATATTTCGCTGTTGTAATGTATAATATTCTTTAAATAAATCATATATTAAAGTACCTGGTAAATCTACTCTTTTAAATCTAAAACTATCTCTGTCTGTTGGTTTAGTATCCTTTGTATAAACTTTAAGTAATTCTAGTACCATATGACCTATAAAATATGCCTTATCTTCAAAATTCATTTCACCTACATGAGGTAAAAAATAATTTGTAAGAATTTCTAATGTATGAGGAACAGTCTTTCCTTTTGTAAAAGTAGCAATAAATTTAATAGCAGTTTCTTGTGTAAAGAATTTACTGGCATCATGAATGGAGGGAATAAAAAGATCAATATAAGACTCATATTGTTCAAGATTTAATAAACAATGTTTTATAATATCTTTATCTGACTCAACTCCTAGTGCTCTCATTACAATGAAAAGAGGAATAGGTTTTCTAACATTAGGAATATTGACAACAATTTGATTATTAGTAAATCCTGATGTAGGGGCTACAATTCTTATAGCCAAAGTTCTAATAGGTTTTGACGCATCCTCAGATACGGAACGTATTTGTGCAGAGTGACTATATATATCATTTACTTTATCTCTAATATACAACATATTATCAGCAAATTTTTCTTGAGATATAATACATTTTTCTTTACCATCAATAATAAAATATCCCCCATAATCATTTTTACACTCACCCATTTCAAAACGTACAGTAGGTGCTAATCCACTAAGAATACATAGATTTGACATTAACATAATAGGAAATCTTCCAAGAAATATTTTTTCAATAGTCATTGTTTCCGATGGTTCTTCTAACTTTTCTCCATCAGGAGAAATAAAAAATTCAACCTCAACATCATAATGAACAGTAATACCATATGTCATATTTCTAAGTCTGGCTTCATTAGGATACATAAAATGATCTCTTCCTTCGTCATATATAACAGGTTTACCATAGTATAATTTATCACCATTTTTTCCACCCAAATAAAGATTACATCTTAGTTGAAATTCTTGAGTTTTCGGATTTTGTTGTTTCATAATTCTAATTGGATTTTTCTCTTTAAAAATTCTCTTAATTCCACTATCAAAAAAATCATTATATGAGTCTAGGTGATGTTGCACTAATGCCGATGGATTATCTTGAAAATATTTGTCTATTATAATTTGTGATATTTTTTGACTCATTATATAATATCATTAGTATATTTTTTTAGACCATCTTTTTCTTATTAATTCACATATTAATCAATAATATTGATGTAATATCTGTTTAATTTATTTAGGTATCCCTGTTAAAAGTAAAAGTCCTAATGCTATAAATAGTAATAAGAAAGGAAATAAAACTAAAAACCAAGAAAGATTTTTATAACCAGCTTTACAGATAGCATTTAATACAAAAGTCCAAAATATTATATATCCACCTTGCATTAAAAATATCGCGGCTGTATTTCCTACTTCACACTCATATTCTCCTAAGCAAAATGTATTATTATTTCCCATATTTTGAAACATCATACTAATAAGAGATAATACTGAAATGACTAAATATATATATGCAGGAGTACAAAGTTTTTTAATTTTATCCACAATTTTCATTATAAATTAATAGAAGAAAAAAGTTTATATTGTACAGTAGATACTAGTAATATGTATTAATCTTTAATAGGAGGAGCAACTTCTGATACTTGTTGTTGAACAGCATCCCAAATAGGCCCAATTGAACCAGGAGGATTAACAATAACTTTTGTCTGATTATTAATGGGCTGATTTTTTAAGGGAAGGGGCGCTAATGGGGCAGGGAAAGGTTTTCCTTGCCATTTCAAAATAGTACCTTGAACACCCGCAATTGCAGATCTAGGTATGTTTACCATTTGTTGGGGAAAAAGAGTTGTTCTAGGATCACCATTTAACCAAGAGCCACCGCGCATGCGTCTGCCACCACGAGTGCGTCTGCCTCCACGAGTGCGTCTGCCACCACGAGTGCGTCTGCCTCCACGAGTGCGTCTGCCACCACGAGTGCGTCTGCCACCACGAATACGTTTGCCACCAGTTTGAGTATAATTACGAGTAGAAACAGGTGGATCATTAGGACTAGCTGGTCCTCCTACACCTGCGGGAATACCCCAAGGACTTACAGCATAATGATTAGAAGTTGTTACACCTGAACAGGAACTCTTACCACCAGATGCTGCTGCACCAGGCCAAGTAGCTACACTAGACGACCATGGATAACCAGGTTTAACATTTCCCGCCTTAACTGGTGTTTTTGTAGTAAAGTTTCCCAACATAGAAGATTGTCCAGCACTCCCAGGACGCTGTCCTGGGGCGCAATCACGACAAAAAATACTTCGTTGCGCTCCACCTCCACGTAGAGTTCTTTTACCTCCACGAGTACGTCTGCCGCCTTTTTTTATATTATTTTTAACCATTATATATAACGCAGAGAAATTATTCAATATCAACGTGAGTGAGCATATGTCGCCGGCAACATATTTTATCTAATTTAAGTTTGTCTAAAACTTCTCCTTCTGGTGTTTTCTTAGCATTTTCTTTAGTTAGATAAATTACACTATCTACTGTCATATCCTTATCGCCCTTAATTTTACGAACTTCTATATTATAATATCTATATTTATTAGCTAGCACTTTTCCACAAGTAAAACACTTAACAGGGATGATCATATCTTATTTATATAAAGATGTATTTTATATAAATCAATTTTCTCATAAATTATTAATTTGGACAATCTCCTATACACTTATCTTTATAATAGTAATAATCATAATTTATATTCTTTCCATTTTTACTTCTAAAGGTTGGACCATTTATATCTCCAGTAACACAATTTTTTCCATTTAATAATACACAGCAACTAGTTACTTTACAACTTCTGCTACTCAGTTCTTGACACCATTCATCTAATTTTGGTGGATCTGTCTGCAAAGATTTACAACCTCCATCAGCTAATCTGGTTGAATCAAAAGTTTCGGTTGTATTTCCTAAATTAGGAAATAATGTTAATAGGCTAAAAAATACTATTACAATTATAAATATATATTTTCCATTTTCTTGAAAAAATTCTTTAGGATCTTCCATCTATATTATAATATATGATTAAATGTTGCGTAATATATAACCATCACTAGTTTTAACAAGTCTATGCTGTTGGTCTTGTTGATGTATCTTATTATGACATTTACTACAAATATTAATTAAATTGGCTGGATGATTTTTATGAAAACTGTTTATATAGTTATTATTCTTATTGGCCTTAACTTGATGTTGAAGATGATGAACATCTGATGCTCTTTCAATACTACATATTTCACAATTACCACCAGCTATTTTTTTGGCATTATAATGACTTCCAGATTGTTGAAAAATTCCCTGTGTTGATTTATTATATTTCATTCTAATATCATGAGCACGAGCTAAAAATTCTGTAGGTAAATTTAATGATTTACATACTTCTAAACCATACATAGTATTTCCACTACCATTTTTTAATTTACGATCATATATAAGTATATCTTTTTCACGATTGTATTCAACCTCCATATGCATAAATTTGACTCTTTCTAAATTTAATACTTCTTCATAATGTGTTACCTCATGAAAATGTGTAGCAAATAAAAATGTAGAATGTTTCTCATGTAAAAATTCAAGACCTGTGGTAAATATACTTAGTGCTGAATCACTTTCAGTTCCTGAACATAATTCATCTCCTAAAATAAGACTGTTTTTATCACATTGTGTTAATATGGTTCGTAATTCACACATTTCAACAGCAAAAGTAGAGAGACCCTTAAACAAATTATCGTTTCCTAGGATTCTAGTAAAAAGACAATTATATGGAAAATACATAAAACTTTTACACGGTACATATAATCCTGCTTGAGCCATAATAATTGCAATACCTATTGATTTAATAAAACTTGTCTTTCCAACAGCATTTGTACCGTACAACAATATACCATCTGATTCATTGCCCATTCCTAACACTAAATCATTTGTAACATATAACTCATTAGACTGAATATGTTCAATTAAAGGATGGCGAATGCTAGTAAAATTAACAAATGCTTTATCTACATCGGTAATTATATTTGGCTTACAATAGTTATATTTATAAGCTGTATAAGCCTTTGATTGTATCACATCTATCTTTGTGGCAAAGTCAATTATAGTATCAAAATCTTCTATTTTATTGAATATCTCTGAGAGATATTTATTGTAAGTACTAATTAGTTCTACTACTACATCATCAATTGAATGTTGGACCTTTGAACAAATATCTTTAATTTCTGTACTACAAATAATATCATTAGTTTTATTACTTCCATTACTAGCAAATGTAATATTAGAAATATCTATATTAAATGTTTCTTTTTGATTTCTATAATTAGTAAATTCTATTTCTACCAATTGGTTAGATTGTTTATCAATCCAATTTTTAAATAATGAACATCGTCGTTTTGTTCCAATTAAACTAGGATCTGATTTTGCTGTTTCATGAATTTTAACAAAACATGTTGTTTTTTTAGATTTTTCCATTGTACCTATAATTTCTGAAAATTTATTAGCTATTGCCGCTAATTTATAATTACTATTCAAACAATCATTAATTAATTGATCTACTTTGGAAGAATTACCTTTTTTAATGAAACACAGTGTATCAGGCGATGTAGAACCTAATTTTTCACGCGACATATCACATATTAAAACACATTTGTCTTTATCAAAAACATTTTCCAAATTTATTAATAAGTCTTTGATATTTTTTTCGACTTCACTATTAATACATTGAATTACATATTCTTCATTAATAATTTCTACTAGATTATTTAGTTTATGTAAATCATCCAAAAGTAAAGCTATGTCTTTTGGAGTTGTTTTTTGTAATATTAATTTACGTTTAAATTTTTCTAGATCATGAATTCCACAAAGATATTCACGATATGTTTCCCAATTTTTATTTTTAAGTAATTCTTCAGTTGTGTTGTATGATAAATTTAGTTTATCAATATCTGTAATTGGATGGTGTAAATCATAATTAAAATTTCTTTTACCCATTGCCGTAACACAATTATTAAGAAGTGATCCCACAGAACCTAGTTTTCCATTATGTCTATTATCATTAATAATATTAAGTTGTCTAAGTGAATGATTTGCCAAAATTAGACGATTTGTATTATTATCAAATATAGGCATATTCAATTTTTTTGCCATATTTGGACTATGTTCATTGATAAACTCTAATAATAAAACAAAAGATTGAACTGCTATAGGATGTGTATCCTGTATAGCTGAAACAATAGTTTCTTCAGAAAGTTCAGGATAAAAATTTTTTAAAATCTCTTTTTGATATACCTGTTTTTCCGATTTAACAGCGTATTTTGTAAGTATACTTTCTTTATTATTCTTATCAATAATATGAAGTTTACAATTATTCAATCCAATAAAATTTATAATTTCATCTAAAATATTTTTATTTAAATTTGAAACTATTAAACATTCAGCTGGTTGATAAATTGTTATTAATCTCTCAATACAATCATAAGTGCAAGGATTATGATGATAATTGAGTTTTTCTTCATGTAATGTTGTATTACCTGTATATACATCTAGAGTTGAAATACCAAATACGATCGTTTCGCCTATAATTTTACTAGGTTTTACATAATTAATCCATATAGACATTGATATATTAGATAATACTTCAGAATCATTACAAAAAAAGGTACCAGGTGAAATTATTTCAGCAAGACTTCGTGGGGTATTTTTTCCCTGAATATCTTGAGTATAAACAGCTATTGTATATCCGTGTTCCTGTAATTTTTTAACATATTTTTCGTATTGTGTAAGATTGAAACCAGCCATCATTACTGGTTTATTATTAACAATTGATTTTGACTTTTCAGCAATTATCATATCACATATTTGAGAGAAATCTTCAATATTACTGCTAATTAATTTCCCATCTTTATCTTTTAAAGCATAAACTTCAAAGAATGCTCCCACTTGCATTAATACGATGGTTTTCTCTCCATATTCCTTTTTCCATTTTTGTGTATATTTAAAGTAGTCATTATATATTCCCATTATAAATGAGTGATATTATTCTTTATACCTTTTACTCAGGGCTCTTGACCGCAAAAGTATTTAATTTATTCTAAAAATTGAATTTGATTTTCATTATTAAATAATATTAACAACAATGAGAATCCTAGGAGCTCCTATCCCGTTACTTCTTAGTTATTATCAGCATACAAATTGGAAACCATCCAATCGATACGAATCTTTGGCTTATAATAACTATTGTGATACAGGCGCAGAAGATAGATATAAAATTAATACTATTACAGAGATGTCGTCTCGTATGAAAATAAAAAATTTTAAAAATAATTATGAAAACCCATTTATCTTTTGTTTAAATTCTAATTACTATCCAATAGAATCGTGTTATACAGATTATTTGATAAATAATGAAACTAAAACTGAAGAAATTCAACACGGAGAAGTAGATTTATTTGAATAAATATATAAAAATTCTAAGTTATATTTGATATGTGGTATTTAAACCTTTGAACATTTAAAACGCCGATTAATTGAGATAATAACCTTTAATGTGTTTTGAAGCATAGCAATCCGAAGAGTAATGACCTTTTCTGCCACAACGATAACAATTTGATGATTTTTTATTTGTTTGAAAATCATTATATTCATAATTCTCATCACTTTCTTCATCGGTTTCTTCATAATAACTACATTTTTTCTTTTTACAATGGACATTTTCGTGGAACGTAGCACCTTTATAGGTATCAAATTCTTTATCGCAATAAGAACAACACCATACTTCAAATTCTTCATCACTATTAGTTTCCATATAGTCATTTTCTTGACAATCTTTAGCAAAATGTCCTGCTTTTCCGCAAACAAAACATTTATTATTTGTTCCATTACTCATTTTTTTCAAAGTATCTATTGTTGATTTGTCCAATTTTACTGAAACAAATGAACCGCCACGAACATTATTTATTCCATATCTATCCATATATTGCATCGTTGTTTTATCTTCATCATAATCATCGCAATTTGGTTTAATCTCTATCACTTTTAATGGTTTATATTTTTTTGTCCAATATGAACCATTTGAATCAAAATGACTTTGTAACCGAAATTGTGGATGAGTGGTTTTTCCAATATAGTATTTCCCTTTCTCTAATTTAATTGCGTATATGTAAACCATTTTATATAATTATTGATATTTATAATATTTAATTCAATTTTATAATAAATTCGGCGTTTTAAATGTTCAAAGGTGTAAAAAGTATTCTATAAAATTGAAATATATTTGACAGAACACTTATTATAAATATAAAATAAAAGCAATGCAAAAACTTTTCACAATTCCTCTTTCAGAAGCCACTGTAATCAAACGACCTTCAGCATATTGTAAGACACCGTATGTTGCAGACGTTTCTCTATACGGAGCAAGAGAAACCACAATGGCACATACAGCAGCACTGGGATGTTGTGGATTAGCCGACATGGGGGCAACAGTGTTAATGGAAACCAACACAAATCCCAAAAACAAGTGTTCGCATAAGGTCCGAGTAAGTAAAATAACAGAGAGAGACCAAACATATTTGGTGGGTATAGATCCCAAAACCGCAGAAAAGATAGTAAGCAAATCACTAGAATATAATTTGATAACCACACTGAAGGACCA
>Ga0257110_1001602_pt1 | contig 10657 bp, 12 predicted proteins | sample LP_taG_7_FD_190184 | JGI IMG/M metagenome (GOLD analysis project Ga0257110, IMG submission 190184) | Marine microbial communities from Northeast Subartic Pacific Ocean, Canada - LP_J_2015_P26_10m | ecosystem: Environmental > Aquatic > Marine > Oceanic | place: Canada: Northeast Subartic Pacific... | reverse complement strand
TGAATTTTGAAACCCTTCGTAATAAATTTGAAAAACTAAGAGAAGACTGGTCGGAAGATTCGGCAGTTGACTTTCAGTTTAAGAACAAACAATATACCACAGATCTGGGACAACTCGCATTATCTATCCCTTTCCAACATAATAAATACTTAAACCACTACACTGACATTCAGCAGATCAAGACCTCGCTAGAATTTGAGATCCGCAAACTGGTAAAAAATAAGCGTGAGTATTACTCAGGCGAAGCAGATGCTAAGACCTATGCTGCTAAACCATTCGGATCAAGCATTAAGACTTCAGAAAAAATGAGAACATACCTTGAGGCAGATGAGGACATCATCAACCTTGAGGCAAAAATTAAATATCTAGACCAGATGCTTTACTGGATAGATCAAGTCATGCGTCAAATTTCCAATAGAGGTTTCCAGGTTAAGAGTGCAATTGAGTGGGAAAAATTCGTCAATGGACAATAATGAAATTCGGTAATCCTCTCGTTAAATTTAAATTGAATGATCACGATCTTTCAATAATTGAAAATGCAATCACAGAAAATAATCTTGAAGAAGGTGGGGCAAGTAATCAAGATTTAAGAAAATGTAAAATTGATTGGATTGAAAATTCTAAACTTAGATCTTTACTTCTAACTCTTTGTCATCAAGTAAATGTAAATGCAGAATGGAACCTTCAAATTTTAGGAGGTGAAGGTATTCAATATACTCTTTACAACGAAGGAGATCATTACGATTGGCATGTTGATGCACAGGGATTTTTAAAATCTCAACAAATGGGTATATGTTCAGACAGTCCTATTAGAAAAATAAGTCTTACCGTATTTTTAAATGATCCAGAAGAGTATGAAGGTGGTGAATTAGAACTAGAACTCTTCGGACCTTTGGCCAAAGAAAGAAGTGTAAAATTTAAAGAACCTAAAGGAACGGTTATATTTTTTCCTTCGGATACTTGGCATAAAGTTAATCCAATAACATCAGGAGTTAGAAAATCTTTAGTCTCTTGGTTTGGTGGCGGACCTTATGTCTAATTTAATTATCAAGAAGAAAAACGAAGTATATATTACTATCCATTCTGAAGAACCCCATGTACATCAGGAACTCTCAGATTACTTTTCGTTTGAAGTTCCGGAAGCAAAGTTCCTGAAGAAGAACCCCAGATACAAATACTGGGATGGAACTATTCGTCTGTACTCTCCTGGTACGGGCGACCTTTATGGTGGTCTGATGAAGCACCTACAAGTGTGGGCAGGTGAACGCCAGTACAACATTGAGTATGAAAAGAATGATTGGTATGGAGATGTTAAAGAAACTAATGACTTTGTTTCATACGCAGGCATTGAAACATTCATGAATAAAATTACACGATCTGAAATCAAACCTAGAGTGTATCAGTATCGTGCTGTCTATGAGGCAATTAAAAATAATAGAAAGCTCTTACTTTCTCCTACCGGGTCTGGTAAATCTTTGATGATCTATTCCCTCGTCAGATATTATACTGCTACCAACAAGAAGACGCTCATCATCGTCCCTACTACGTCCCTCGTAGAACAGATGGTCAATGACTTTAACGACTACGGATGGAATGCTGACGATCATGTGCATAAGATATATTCAGGCAAGGATAAAAATACAGACAAACCAATTATTATTTCCACTTGGCAATCCATCTACAAGTTTCCAAAAAGATACTTTGATGATATTGACTGTGTTATCGGTGATGAAGCACACCTATTTAAGTCAAAATCCCTCACAGGAATCATGACCAAGTTACATAATGCAAAGTATAGGTTTGGTTTTACTGGCACCCTAGACGGCACCAAGACACATAAGTGGGTGTTGGAAGGATTGTTTGGTGATTGTGAACAGGTTACTAAAACAGATGATCTAATTAAGTCAGGTTACCTTAGCAAGTTTAGAATCAAAATTCTACTTTGTAAACATGCTCCGCAACATTTTGAATCATATCATGAGGAAATGGATTACATTGTAGAGCATCGTGGCAGAAATAATCTTATTAAAAATCTAGTAAAAGATATTGAAGGGAACACTCTTGTATTATTCAACTACATTGAAAAGCACGGGGAACCACTTTTGGAATTGATAAATAGTAACATAGACCCCGAACGAAAACTATTTTTTGTTCACGGTGGCACTGATGTTGAAGACAGAGAATCAGTTCGTCAGATTACAGAGACTGAGAACAACGCCATAATCCTTGCTTCATATGGTACATTCTCTACAGGCATTAATATTAAAAGACTACACAATATTATTTTTGCATCCCCTAGTAAGTCGCGCATCCGTAATCTCCAATCAATTGGACGTGTGCTAAGGAAAGGCGAAGGCAAAGACATCGCAACCTTATACGATATCGCTGATGACATTGGCGGTCAGAACTACACCCTTAGACATTTGAATGAGAGAGTCAACATTTATAATGATGAGAACTTTAAGTATGAGGTTATAAAAGTAAACCTTAGATCAAGTTAAATATGGAAGAAGAATTTTTAGCAACTATGAAGTTAATTACAGGTGAAGAAATAATTTCAAAAGTTTCTTACATGCCTGATGATGATAGTCTTGTATTAGAAAATCCTATGGAGGTAACTTTTGTTGATCAACAAAGAAACAATTTAAAAATTAATGGATTTTCTTTAACGGAATGGATTCATTCAACTTTTGATCATATGTTTGTTTTACCTAAACAACATATTATAACTATGACACAAGTTGAAGATAAACGTATTGAAAAATTTTACTCTGATACAGTAGCGAGACATATTAATCAAGTTAGTTCATTTAAAAATTCATATGAACCTCAAAAGTTTTCTCGTACAATGGGAAACCTAGGTTCTATTAAAGAAACTAAAAAATCTTTAGAAGATCTATTTAATAGAAGCTAAGAGCTACAACCCTTCTGAACTCTAACATAGTTATCCTACTCAGGTTTTCAGGATTTGTCAAGCCTTGACAATATTCATAAGATGAACTAAACTAATAGTATCCGAAAAGGAAAAGTTCTCATGAAAAAAAAGACAGAGTATTACGTCAATAACAAAGAATTTCTAGAGGCGGTCTCTGTCTATCGGAACAAAGTGATTGCAGCAAAAGAAAATGATCAACCACGTCCTCGTGTTCCAAATTATATTGGGGAGTGTTTTCTTAAGATCGCTACACACCTATCATATAAACCTAACTTTGTCAACTACATGTTCCGTGAGGACATGATTTGTGATGGTATTGAGAACTGCCTACAGTACATTGACAACTTTAATCCAGAAAAGTCTTCTAACCCTTTTGCTTACTTTACTCAAATTATCTACTACGCATTTTTGAGAAGAATTCAAAAAGAAAAGAAGCAATTAGAAATTAAAAATAAAATTCTTGAGCGTTCAGGATACGATGAAGTAATGCATACAGATTCATATACTGGCGATATGCAAGGTATGAATGCTTCATATTCTGATATGGGTAGCATTAAAGAAAACATTGAAATTAAAATGAATCGTTAATGCCAAATCCAAATCAACTATACGAAGACATGTATAAATTAAATGCTCTGTATGAAGAGTTGTGCTGGGGTCCAGATGACGAACTGGTCTTTACTCACCGTCACGGCAGAGTTGTGATCTATAATAACACCTTAAGGAAGCAAGCAACCAATGAGCAATTCCAATGAGCATGAGTGGTATGAAACACCCTATGGGAAATTCCGTATTGAAAAGAAACGCTTTGGAACGTGGTCTAGCTTTAGTGAGGATGGCGAGGGAATCGTCACAGGCGGTACGAGGGAATCTGTCATGGTCGGAACGCCATTCCACTTGGAAGGTGTCGCTACTAACTGGGCAAACTGCAAATACTCAGCACGATACGATGGGACAGTGAGCGGTAAGTTATGAAAGTTGCACTCATTACAGACCAACATCTTGATGGACGCAAAGGTTCTTTAGCGTTCTGGAATTACTTTCAGAGATTCTATGACGAGATCTTTTTTCCTACTCTTGAGAAAGAAGGTATCACTACAATTATTGATTTGGGTGATACTTTTGATAACCGAAAGTCTATGGATTTTAATACTTTTAACCGTGTTAATGAAAATTACTTCAAACGATTAACAGATTATAAAGTTCATATGATTCTAGGAAATCATTGTACGTATTATAAAAATACAAATCAGATCAATTCTCCTGAACTTTTACTAGAACAGTACGATAATATTAAAATTTACGTAGATCCAAAAGAAATTAAACTAGGTAGTAAAACATTTTTAATGTTGCCATGGATTAACGCAGGTAATAAAGAATTGAGTTTAAATATGATCAGCAAAAGCAATGCTGATAATGTGTGTGGTCACCTTGAGTGTGATGGGTTTGAAGTTACTCCTGGTATGAAGTTTGACGGTGGATTTAAAGTCTCTGATTTTAAAAATTTTAAACGTGTTTGGTCTGGACACTTCCATCATAAATCAAAACATGGCAATGTTCAATACCTAGGAAACCCTTATCAGATGTTCTGGAATGATTATAAGGACACTCGCGGATTCCATATCTACGATACTGAAAGTGATAAACTTAAGTTTGTCCGAAATCCCTATGAAATCTTTGACAAGATCTTCTATGATGACACCAGTGCGGACTACAACAAACAGGATGTGTCTAGTTATAAAAACAAGTTCATCAAAATCGTTGTCAATGAAAAACGAAACTACCAAATGTTTGAAACATTGGTTGATCGTCTTTACAACGTAGGTGTTCATGATGTAAAAATTATTGAAACTTTAGTTGACACAGAAGACCTAGATGATGTAGAATTAAATGTAAAAGATACGCTCACTTTATTGAGTGAGTATATTGATGAGATTGAACTTGCTGTAGACAAAACCGAGCTCAAGAAGTTAATGCAATCTCTCTACATAGAATCATGTGAGACTGTTTAATGCATGTATATAATCACATTACAAGACGAACCATCAGGAATTTATTCTGTATTCAATGATTCTGCAGATCGTATTGTACCATTATTTGAACAAGAAGATGATGCATTGCGTTATCTTTTTTTGTTAGAGGAGATCAATGATAATCCTGATTTAGAAATCCTTGAAGTTGAACCCGATTTAATTATTACTGCATGTAGATCTCAAGGACAAAAGTATTCTATCATTACAGCAGACGACCTTATTATTCCCCCACCTGACAAAGAATGATTATTTTTGAAAAACTCCGTTGGAAGAATTTTTTATCTACGGGTAATGTTTATAGTGAAGTAAATTTAGAATCTGCAAGGACAAATTTAATTGTTGGAACTAACGGAGCAGGTAAGAGTACCATCTTGGATGCTCTTACTTTTTCTTTATTTGGAAAACCATTTCGTAAAATTCCTAAACCAGCAATGGTTAATAGTATAAACGAAAAAGATTGTTTGGTTGAAATTGAATTCCGTATCGGGAAGCAACAGTATAAAGTTGTACGCGGTATTAAACCAAACACGTTTGAGATCTATGCAAATGGTAAACTATGGAATCAAGAAAGTTCACTCGCTGAACAGCAGAAAAATTTTGAGTTGAATGTTCTCAAGATGAACTACAAGTCATTTACTCAGATTGTTGTGCTTGGTTCGTCTACGTTTGTTCCTTTCATGCGTCTTCCTGTTGCACAGAGACGTGATATTATTGAAGACATTTTAGACATTCAAGTATTCTCAACAATGAATGTTCTTCTTAGGGATAAGTCCCGAGAAAATATAGAAGAGATTCGCGAACTGGATTATCAACTTGATTTGTTAAAAGATAAGATTGAAATTCAGAAGCAGCATATGCATACGTTAGAGAAACGTACTCAAGAAGAGATTAATAAAAAAGAAGAAAAAATTGTTGAGTATAAAAAAACTGAACTCCAAGGTGCTGAAGATGTAGTTATTCTAACTAAACAAATTGGTAATCTTAATAAAGAAATGAAGGGGTGTCAAACTTCTAGTGAAAAATTAAAGAAGTTAAACACTTTTCTTATTAAAGTTCAAGGTAAATTAAAGACATGTAAAAAAGAACATGAGTTCTTTGAAAAGAATCATGTGTGCCCTACATGTACTCAGGAATTATCAGAAGAATTTCGTGATGAAAAGTTGGAGTCTGGAAAAACTAAAGTTGATGAAATGCTTGTAGGATACAATGATATTCTTACTGCTATAGGGGAAGAGGAAGTCAGGTTTAATAAATTTACTGAGCTGTCTTCTGAAGTTAACAATATTAATGTTACAATTTCACAAACCAATTTTCAGTTGATGACTATTCGTAAACAAGTAGAGTCACTTCAAGATGAAGTAAAAGAATTGCAAGGTGATAACGTTGATAAAAAATCTGAGTTTGTTAAATTAGAAACACTTCTTGTAAGTAAAAAAGATTTTAATAAGCAACATGCTTGTTTAAAGAAAGACCGTGATGTTTTAACAACAGCAAGTCAATTGTTAAAAGATAATGGTATTAAATCCAGAATTGTTAAAACATATCTTCCTACTATGAATAAGTTAATTAACGATTTCTTACAAAGGATGGAGTTCTATGTCAATTTTACCCTAAACGAAAATTTTGAGGAGATAATTAAGTCTAGATACCGTGATGTTTTTTCTTATGAAAGTTTTAGTGAAGGAGAGAAGGCTAGAATTGATATTGCTTTACTGCTTACTTGGCGTAGCATTGCTAAGCTCAAGAATAGCGTGGATACTAATCTCCTCATACTAGATGAAATATTTGATGGATCTCTTGATCAATCAGGCACATCAGATTTGGGATGGATTCTTCGTAACTTTGATGAAAGCACCAAGGTGTTTGTTATCAGTCACAAACAAGGATTAGATGATAAATTTGACAGAACTATTACAGTTGATAAGGTTAAAAACTATTCAGTCTTGACTGAGACAGTTAACGAAGTGACACATGGAATGGTTGGGTGACCATTCTTTTTTGTATAATGAGTTCATAAGTAAAAGAGACAGATGCAAACCCAAGAGATCAAAGGCAACCTAGCACGACTGCTTGCAACTGAGAACCTCATTGTGGAGCACCGTAAGACCGCTACAGCATCCTTTGATGTTGACCGTCGCTTGCTGACTCTTCCTATGTGGGATAAAGCATCTGGCACTGTCTATGACATGCTGGTGGGTCATGAGGTAGGACATGCTCTCTTTACTCCTAATAAAGATTGGTGTGATATTGCAGATTGTCCTAAAGATTTTGTTAATGTAATTGAAGATGCTCGTATTGAAAAATTAATGAAACGTAAGTTTCCTGGTCTGCGTAAGTCTTTTAATGGTGGGTATAAAGAATTAAATAATTTAGATTTTTTTGAGATAGTTGATCAGAATCTTGATAACTTTAGTTTGATTGATCGTATCAATTTACATTTTAAAATTGGTGCAAGTGCATTTATTCCGTTTGGTGCATCCGAATTAGTTTTTGTTGAGCGTACTGAAAAAGCAGAAACTTTTGATGAAGTATTACAGATTGCTTTTGATGTATATCAGTTTAGTAATCAAACTGAAACACCTATGACTCATGAAGAAATGCTTGAGGTAGCACATCAACGCGAAAACGAAAATAGTGAAGATGAAGAAAATACCCAGGTTAGCGAAGACCAGTTTGAAAATTCTTCCATGCCTCAACCAGATAGTCAGTATGAAGAAGATTATTATGATGAAGAAGATTCTTCTGGTGGAAGTACTGGTGGAGAAACTTCTCAAACTCAACGTTCCTTTGACAACTCAGCAGAAAATCTTTCTTCGCGTCATGGTCGCTCCCCTGTTTACGTTGAAATTCCGGAAGCAATGAATCTGGATAGTCACATTGTTGATTGGACTATGTTGCATAATTGGATTGATAAAAATGTAGGAGCAGAAGAAAACTATGAGTATGTTGATAATGAGTATTATAAATTTCGTAAGCAATCTCAAAAAGAAGTAAACTATCTGGTAAAGGAATTTGAATGCCGTAAGTCCGCTGACGCTTATGCTCGTAGTGGTCAATCTAAAACTGGTGTGCTTGATACTTCAAAGCTTCATACTTATAAGTACAATGAAGATCTTTTTAAGAAAGTAACAGTTATACCTGATGGTAAGAATCATGGTTTGTTATTCTTACTTGACTGGTCTGGTTCCATGAGCAATGAAATCCTTGCTACTGTCAAGCAAGTTCTTAACTTGACTGCATTCTGTAAAAAAGTTCAGATTCCTTTTGAAGTATATGCGTTTACTAATGAATGGGTATGTGCTCAACGTTCTATGGAAAACGATAATAGTTATCATAGTATGACTTATGGAAACGTTCAAAAAAATACAGTGTACATAAACGAGGAACATTTTCATCTAATGAATTTTATTTCTTCTCGTTCTAGCTCTCGTCAGTATGAGCGTATGTGTAAAAATTTATTTCGTGAAGCTCATTACTATAATGAGTACAGTGGGTATTCAACTACTTTAGGTGTTGGTCTGTCCGGTACTCCATTAAATGAAGCAATCGTTATGTTGAATTATATTATTCCAAAATTCAAACACAACAACGATCTTCAAAAAGTCAACGTTTGTATTCTTTCTGATGGTGAAAGTTGCTCTGCTGCATATGGTCATGAAATTTATCTAGATCATAAAGATGAGTATCGCATTGCTCCTCGCCGTATTGATTATTATCAAGTACTTCGGGATCGTAAAACCGGAATTACTTATGAGCAATTTGATTATCACAATGTAACTAACATTTTTATTCAACAGGTTCGTGATCGTAACCCAGGTGTAAATGTAATAGGGTTTCGTATTCTTGGAGGTTCTCAGTTACAAAATTTTGTCGGACGTTATGCTTCATATGAAAGTTACTCTGATATTCAAAAACAGTGGAAGAAAGAAAAGTCTGCTATCATTAAAAACCCTAAAGCATTTACTGCCCTTTATGCTATCTCTAATAATTCATTGAACGAGACTGCTGAGTTTAATGTTGAGAGTGGCGCAAAAAAAGGAGATATTACTAAGGCATTTAAAAAAATGCTTGGTGGTAAATCTGCAAATAAAAAACTTCTCAGTTCTTTTGTGGAGTATGTCGCTTGACGAACCGTCCACTCTGCCCCTGACCCTGCCCCACTCTGCCCTATAATAACTACATAAACGAAACGTATCATGCCTGCAAAGTCAGATCTCACTACATTACAACTTGCTTCTTATCTGTCAGAAAATTATGGCAATGATATTAATGCACAACATGTCACTTCTGCATGTGATTACTTCGGTGTAACTTATGCTACTGCTACCAAACGTCTACGGGACTTCTATGTTAAACGTGGTACTTGGAACCTGACAGTACAGGAACATTTAGAACAAACTTACGAAGCACCTGCTGCTATGCCTGCAGTTGAACAAAATCTTATTCCTATGAAGGATGAAAACTTTGTTCCATTTGGTAACTTCACTGATCTGAAAAAAGTTATCAGTTCCAAATTGTTTTATCCAGTGTTTATCACTGGTATGTCTGGTAATGGTAAAACTCTCTCGGTAGAGCAAGCATGTGCTTCTCTAAATAGGGAACTGATTCGCGTCAATATTACCATTGAAACAGACGAGGATGATCTTATTGGTGGTTTCCGCCTTGTTAATGGGGAAACTGTTTGGCATAATGGTCCTGTCATTGAAGCTTTGGAAAGGGGAGCTATCCTTCTTTTAGATGAAGTTGACCTAGCATCTAATAAAATCTTATGCCTTCAATCTGTTTTGGAAGGTAAGGGTGTCTTTCTAAAGAAAACTGGTCGTTACGTAAACCCTAAATCTGGATTCAATGTTATTGCAACTGCAAATACTAAAGGTAAAGGCAGCGATGACGGTCGCTTTATTGGAACTAACGTTCTCAACGAAGCCTTCCTTGAGCGTTTTGCCTTAACGTTTGAGCAGGAGTATCCCACTCCTGCTGTAGAAACTAAAATTCTTCTTCGTATTGCTGCTGCTGTTGGTAAGCATGATGAAGAATTTTGCGTTAACCTTGCTAACTGGGCAGACATTATCCGTCGTACTTTCAAAGATGGAGGTATTGATGAAATAATTAGCACCCGTCGTTTGGTTCATATTGTACGTGCATATGCTATTTGGGGTGATCGTATTAAAGCGATCAAGGTTTGTTCCAATCGTTTTGATGAAGAAACCAAACAATCCTTTATTGAATTGTATGATAAAATTGATGCTGGAGTTGAAATTGATGGAGAAACTGAAGATGCCTGAACTAGGAGATTGTAACTTTATTGGTAGTGTCATCCACATCAGTGGTCATGGCGCTGCTAGAGTTTCTAATGTGGAGGGTGATATTATTACTGCCATTAACCTTGACGGAAAAAGTCAAGAGTGCTATTATAAAGATATTGATTACGTATGCATACCGTGAAAAAATACAATGAAGATGCTCTTCTAAAAGAGCTGAGTGATTACATTACTAGAACTTATGGACAACACTATTCTGCTGGAAACGACAGCATTCAAACGTTAGATTTGATTGAAGCATGTGGAGACGCTGAGGCATTCTGCCGTAGCAACATCCTAAAGTATGCCTCACGCTACGATCGTAAGGGCACTGCCCGTCGTGATATCATTAAGATCCTTCACTACGCATTGTTGCTGCTCCACTTCTC
>Ga0257110_1001599_pt1 | contig 10660 bp, 13 predicted proteins | sample LP_taG_7_FD_190184 | JGI IMG/M metagenome (GOLD analysis project Ga0257110, IMG submission 190184) | Marine microbial communities from Northeast Subartic Pacific Ocean, Canada - LP_J_2015_P26_10m | ecosystem: Environmental > Aquatic > Marine > Oceanic | place: Canada: Northeast Subartic Pacific... | reverse complement strand
GGAAATAAAATGAAAAAACTTACTATTATTGCGTTTTTTGTAGCTTTATTTGCAAATACAGTTTTTGCAGCAGAAGTTAACGTATTTAGCGCAAGACATTACGATTCAGACATACAACTTTACGAAAAATTTACAGCTAAAACTGGAATTAAAGTAAATGTAGTTTCTGGAAAAGATAAAGCTCTTCAAAAAAGAATTACTGAAGAAGGAGCAGATTCTAAGGCAGATATTTATATTACAGCTGATGCTGGAAGATTAGGTGCATTTGATGCAAAAGGAATGTTTCAAAACTCTATGACACCTGCAATCAAAGCTGCCGTGCCATCAAATTTTAGATCAAAAAATTGGACTGGAATAGCTAAGAGAGCTAGAATTATGTATTACTCCCCAGAAAGAGTTAATGCAAATGAGCTTAACGGTATGACTTATGAAGGTCTTGCTGATTCTAAGTGGAAAGGTAGAGTTGTTATAAGAAAATCTAACAATATCTATAATCAATCTCTTGTAGCATCATTAGTAAAAAATGTTGGTAAAAAAGAAACATGTTCTTGGGCAAAAGGTGTAGTTGCTAACATGGCTAGAGACTCTAAGGGAAATGATAGAGCTCAAATTTTAGCTGTTGCAGCAGGTGAAGCAGATTTAGCTGTGGCTAATACATATTACTATGCTTTGATGTTATCTGGAAAAAAAGGTGCTGAACAACAAGCAGCAGCTAAAAAAGTATTACCATTTTTTCCTAACCAAGGAGACAGAGGAACTCACATGAACATTAGTGGAGGTGGTATACTTAAAACTGCACCTAATCCTGATAATGCAAAAAAACTACTTGAGTTTTTATTAACTAAAGAAGCACAGAGTCACATAGTTAATAATACATTTGAATATCCAATGATTGATGGTGTTGAGCCACATGATTTAGTTAAGCAAATGGGTCTTGGATACAAACAAGATTTAAATACTAAAGTAGTTAACTATGGAAAAAACCAAGCTACAGCATTAGAGTGTATGTTGGCTGCAAATTGGAAGTAGTTACTAGTGAAAAAGAATTTATTTAATTTTGATATAAATAATTCTTCTGGTGTTAATGGTTCACTTGCGGGTCAGATAACATGTGAACCATGCGCATCAGAGTGTGAAAAAATCAAAAAAAAAATAAATAATAGAAAATTATCTGATATTAGTGATGAGGAGGTTACACATATCTTTTCACCATTTAATAATAAGGACGACTAATTTTCTTATTTAACAATTGTGCCTATAATCCTCTCTTCTAGGATTCTTACCCTTTCCTTAAAAAGATTATAGGCATAAAAAAAATTTAGAAGCAAAAAAGTGGAAGTTATCAGAAATTAATAATTTAGAATATCTTTCCAATAATTAGTTAAGAAAATAACAAATTTATAGATAAATTTATAAAATTAGCAGTCGTTTCCTCTCCCAAATTGGTTCGATGTTAATGTTAACTTCTCCCAGTAATGGGAGAAGTTTCTTAAAATAAGATATTAGAGTATTATAAGTTATGGGAATTAAAAATATTAACATCTGGTACTTAAGCTCTTTATTAATATCTATAATTGTAGCTATTCCAATATTTACTGTTTTTACTAGTTTTTTTGAAACTACTGGAAACTATTCGTCAGTAGTTAGAGATACTTTTTTCTATAATTATATTTCAAATTCCCTAACACTTTTAATTGGTGTTTTAGTATTAACATTTATAATTGGTGTTAGTTGCGCTTACTTAGTTTCATTTTACAAGTTTCCAGGGTCAGATTTTTTTAAATGGGCTTTAATATTATCTTTCGCTGTTCCTGCTTATATCTATGCATATTCACTGACTGCTTTTTTTGAAAATTATGGAACTGCTTTTACAATCTTAAAAAACTTATTTGGAGATGGTAATTATAATTCAAAAATTCCAAAGTTTGATGGAATGTTGGGAGCCATAATTTCAATATCATTCTCCTTGTTTGGATATGTATACGTTTTAACAAGAGCATCATTTCATTATCAGTCACAAAATTTGATTGAGCTTGGAAAAAATTTAGGTTTTTCAAAAAAAAAATCATTCTTTAAGATTATTCTTCCTTCAGCAAGACCAGCTATAGTTGCTGGACTTTCACTTGTTGCAATGGAAACTTTATCAGATTTTGGGTCTGTATCATTTTTTGGAATTTCTACATTGACTACAGGTATTTATAATGCATGGATCTCATTTGATGACTTAGCTTTAGCTAATAGATTATCATTTTATCTATTAATTTTTATTTTAGGCCTGTTTGTTTTAGAAAATTTATCTAGAAAAAAAGCACAATATCACTCTCCATCTAAAGGTGGTTTTAAATCAAAAACATTAACTAAATTATATGGCTATAAATCAATTTTAGCATTGATATTTTGTTTTACTGTTTTTTTTATAAGTTTTTTATTTCCAGTTTTACAAATGCTTTATTGGACAATTATTTTTCCAAAACATTTAGCAGACTTAAATTTGCTTGAATTGTTCTTTAATACAATTTTGTTAGTATTTTTGTCTAGTATTATATTGATCTCTTTAGCGTTTATTTCAAATTATGGAAACAGAGTATCAAGAAGTAAGTTTTTAGAGGCATTAACTACCTTTTCTATATCTGGTTATGCTATCCCTGGAATTATATTGGCAGTAGCTTTTATTACTTTTGTATCTTGGTTTGATAATAACGTTATTAATTTTTTTGGTTTTAGTACAATTAAATCGATTTTTATTGGTTCTATTTTTGGATTAGTGATTGTTTATTTTGTGAGATTTTATTCTCTAGCAAGTAATGGGATTAAATCAGGTTATCTTAAGATAAATTATTCAATAGATGAAAGTGCATATTTACTTGGCTATTCTAAATTTAAAACTTTTAAAAATATACATATCCCTTATTTAAAAAATTCAATGCTCTTAATTGGAATATTAATTGCAATAGAAGTTATTAAAGAGTTACCAATTACACTAATAATGCGACCTTTTAATTTTGAAACCTTTGCTACACAAGCTTATATATATGCTTCCCAAGATTTATTAGAAGCTGCAGCAGCACCATCTTTAATTCTTATTATTATTGCAAGTTTCTTTATTTTGATTACATCTAGATATATTCTTAAGGACTAATAACTATATGGCAAAAAATTTTTTACAAATTGATAATGTTACTTTTGCAGCTAGTGAAAAAAACAAAGTTAACAATGTTACTTTAACAATAGAGAATGAAGGTGATATTGTTTGTCTGTTAGGACCATCTGGTATTGGTAAAACTACAATTTTAAGAACTATAGCTGGACTTGAAAAAATTCAATCAGGAACAATTTCATTAAAAAATAAGATTATTTCATCTAAAAAAGTACATATTGAACCTGAAAATCGAAATATATCTTTAGCTTTTCAGGATAATTCTCTTTTTCCACATTACAATGTAATACAAAACATACAGTTTGGAGCAGAAAGAAATAAAAAAAAGAAAAAAACTTTATCAATTGACGAGGTTATTGAATTTCTTCATCTAGAACATGTAAAAGATAAATTTCCACATCAGATAAGTTCTGGTGAAGCTCAAAGAGCTGCATTAGCAAGAGCATTACTTTCTAAACCTGATTTATTATTGTTAGACGAACCATTGTCTAATGTTGATCAAAGTTTTAAAGAAGAAATACAAGTTAAGTTAAAACAAATTTTAACTGATTTAAAGATTACAACAATTATTGTAACTCACGATTCATACGAAGCATTTTATCTTGGAAGTAAATGTGGAATAATTTTAGATAGCCAATTAAAGCAATATGACGATCCTTATAATGTTTATCATTTTCCAAATTCAATAGAAGTTGTTAACTTTTTGAATAGAGGAATTTTAATTCCAGCAAAGGTTACAGGTGAAAATACTTTAGAGAATGATGATTTAGGAACAATTAAAGGAAATTTTATTAAACGATATCCAAAAGGATCTGATGTTCAGTTATTACTTCAACCAGAGGATCTAGAACATGATGATAAAAGTAACCTTAAACTTGAAGTTGTAGATAGAAAATTTAGAGGCACTAACTTTATCTACACATTAAAAACTAGTAGTGAATTACTAATCCCTGTTTTTGTCCATTCACATCATATACATCAGCATGAGGTTGATGAAAAATTTGGAATTAAGAGGCCAATTAATATTGATCATATAGTTTGTTTTTAATACATATCTCGCTTTAATATGAGTATTAGATCTAAAATATTTTTTAAAGGTGTAAGCGATGTAGCACCTTTAATGATACCAGTTGTTCCTTTTGGAATAATATTTGGCGTACTTGCTATTGATGTTGGATTATCACCACTTACCACAATGGCAATGTCGATCATTATCTTTGGTGGTGCATCACAAATAGTTTTTTTACAACTCTTTTCAGCAGGTGCCTCCTCACTTGTAATACTAAGTTCAGTAGGGGCTGTAAATTCAAGACATTTACTTTATGGAGCAGTTTTATCAGAGCATATGTCAGATTTTAAAATGACATGGAAAATAATAATTTCATATTTTTTAGTTGATCAGGCTTTTGCAGTTACAAATCCATATTTAAAGAAAAGTAATGATAAAGATAAGGTATTTCATTCATTTGGAGCAGGGGCTACCTGTTGGACAGTTTGGCAAACAACCACATTAATTGGAATATTTCTAGGTTCAATAATACCTGAAAAATTAGGTCTAAGTTTTGCAGTGCCACTAACATTTTTAGCTCTTTTAGTTGATGATTTTCGAAAATTGATAAACGTGATTGTAATTATTGCTTCTGGATTGATCGCAACAGTTGGTTATGAAGTTATACCCTTTAAAGCATATGTAATTGTAGCTGCAGTTAGTGGTTTAGTTGTCGCTATGATTTTAACAAAATTTAAAGGATCAAATAATGGTTGAGTGGTCATTAATAATTTATTGTGGAATAATTACTTTCTTTTCAAGATATCTTATGATTGCAATACTTAAAAAAGAAATGTTTACAGATAGGATTAGGGAAGTTTTATCTTTTGTTCCGTCGGCAATTTTTCCTGCAATAATCTTTCCAGCAATATTTTTAGATAATACAGGAGATCTTTTATTAGAAGCTAATCCAAAAATATTTGCAGCGATTATTGCAATATTAATAGGCCTGATTACTAAAAATGTGATAGCAACAATATTTTCTGGATTAATTTCTTATTGGTTTTTAATTTTTGTTATTTTTAATTAGCACCTAATTGAATATTTCTACTAACGTTGCTTTCAATCATTTTAGGCCTAGCTAGGTTCAGTTTAGACATTATATCGACATATTCACTAACACTATTAACTTGTAGTCTTGGATTAAATTTTTTTTCATTTCCGATAGTACTTGAAAACTTACCGTTATAATCATGACCTGGGTAAACTAAAGTTTCTTCAGGTAATTTTAAAAGATTATTGAATAAAGAATTATAAGCGTCTTCAGAACTACCGTTTTGAAAATCTGTTCTACCAGTTCCATTTATTAAAAGAGTATCCCCTGTAAAAAGATTATTATCTAATAAAAAACTATAACTGTCCGAAGTGTGTCCAGGTGTATAAAGTGATTTAATCTTTAAACTATCAATTTCTATAATATCACCATCTTTTACTTTTATTTCAACAGTATCAGCTGGAGTATGTTCGCCCATTAAAGTCGCACAATCTGTTACTTCTTTTAATTTAGATGCGCCAGTTACATGGTCAGCATGAATATGAGTGTCTATTACCTTAACAAGTTGAAGATCTAATTCTCTAAGAATTTTTATATAGTCATCAGTATTTTCTATTACAGGGTCTATAATGACTGCTTCGCGACCTTTTGCCGAGGCAATTATATAAGTGTAAGTAGAAGATTTAGTATCAAATTCTTGTTTAAAAATCATTTAAGATTAATATCAAACTTATAGGATGAGCTCTACAATAGATTGGTTATGCAAACAAACTTGGAAAGTTAGTGCCAAAAACACGCTATGGTGCCTAACAGGATGTGCAATTGGTGATTTTGGAACAATTTTATTTTTTCAATTAACCCAAATACCTTTTCCATTAGTAGGGATCATGATTTTGGCTATCGTTAATGGTTTAATAACAAGCATAATACTTGAGACACTCATCTTGATGAGGCAAAGCTTTCTATTTTATAATGCATTAAAAACGGCTGCTGGTATGAGCTTAATCTCAATGATTAGTATGGAAATAATGATGAATTTAACAGATTATATTTTAACAGGAGGTGCAATGTTAACATGGTGGGTAATTCCTATAATGTTAATTGTAGGTTTTTTAACTCCTTGGCCATATAATTATTGGAGACTTAAAAAGTTTGGAGTTAATTGTCATTAAATTTAGATAACATTTAATTAAATAAATAGTTATGGTGCCATTAAAGAACTGGGATAATAAAACCTGGTTATCATCTACAAAATATATAAATTCATTTAATAACTTTATTCTTAAACAAAAAAAACTAAATAAAAATTCTCGAATTCTAGACATAGGGTGTGGAAGAGGAAAAATTATATCCAATCTATATGATAGAGTAAAATTAGTTAATAAGCCCATTGGCCTTGATATTGAAAATCACAAGGACAAAAGTAAAAAGATATTATTTAAAAAAAGTGATGGCTTATCTTTTGTAACGAAAACAAAAAATACCTTTGACTTAATCTTAATTAAACAGACAATTCATTTATTAAAAAAAAATCAAATAAAAAAACTACTTACAATTTGTAAAAGTAAACTCACCCCTAAGGGTAAAATTTTAATCTTAAGTCTAGATCCTAAAAGAAATGAAATACCTACATTTGATTTAATGAATAATAAATTAAAACAATCCCTTAAAAGAGATAAAAAAATTTTTGATTTGATATTAGAAATTTATCCAAAACTTAAAAAAAAATATTTTGTATTTCATGTTAAAATTTTAAGAAATGAATACCTTGAAATGATTAAAAATAGATATATTTCAACCTTACTTAATCTAAGTAATAAACAGATAGACAGTGGGTTAATTGAAATTAAGAATAGATATAAAAAAAAACTAAACTTTAGAGATAGATTGATTTGTTTGATTATAGATAAATAGCTAAAGAATTTTTTTTATTAAATTATCATTGAAAAATAATTTGTGAATTATAACAGCAAGTATGTGAAGGGTGATTAAAGCAATCAATAGATAATTTGAAACAATATGAATATCATAGAAAAAATCAGCTAGCTCAAAGTTTTCTTGTATTTTTACCTTTTTAAAAAAGATTATCAAACTTTCACCATTAAATAATTTTTTAAAAATTCCAGAAATTGTGATCAATAAAATTGTCACATACAATAATAAGTGATTAGATTTTGCCAAAAATTTCTGTCCCTTAAAAACACTTGGTTCTAATTTTGGTGATGTGCTGATGATTTTATTTATTAATCTCAAAATAACGAGATAAAACATAGATAACCCAACTAACACATGTATATTTTCAATGCTTAATCTTTCTGGCCCAAAATCTAAATCAACCAAATAAAATCCAAGAGGAATTTGTACAAAAAGTATAATTGCACTTGCCCAATGTAATAATTTTGAAATTAAACTATACTCTGTTACAGTATCTTTTGAATGCATTACATAATAAAACATATTAAAATCAATATTAATATTAGTTTATTTTTAATTTTTTCAATATTGATTGCTACAAATGCATATTCTGAAATATCAGCAGAGGATGCCATTAAAACTAGAAAGGCATTATTTAGTAAAAATTATAATACTGCAAAAAGGGTTCAATCTTTGTCCTCTAATGGAGAGTTTGATAAAGCAAAAGAATTAATGATTGAAATGAGCAAAAACTACTTAGATTTATTAGAGCTATTCCCTGAAAACTCTAAAGAAGGTTTTAAAACAGAGTCTTTACCAATAATTTGGGAAGATAAAGAAAATTTTAACTTACTGATGCAAAAATCATCTGATGATATGATTAAATTAACGTCTGTAATTGAAACTACTGATAACATTAGAGGCACTATTGGAAAATTAATGTGGAGCAATTGTAAAGCTTGTCATAGTAAATATCGTAAGCCTCATTAATTAAATATTTTAAATATGATACCCCCAAAAGTTAAAGAGCATTTAGAAGAATATATAAATCAAGAAGTTTATGTGCAAATAGCTATTATTAAAGGTAAGGAAAAAGTATCAACACATTTAGCTGTTAATAAATATTTTAACAGTAATCATTTTAAAGATCTTTCAAATGGAAAACCGTATGATCATTTTATTGATGGTTTAAAAGATAAATGTCTTGGAAAATTAAAAAACTCTCCGATGAGAAATAAAATAACAAAAGATACTACTATTCAGGAATTACAAAATAAATTAAACAATTTAAATGATAAGGATTTAGATAATACATATTGGGAAATAGAAACAGGTGAATTTTTTTCAAATGATCAAATCAAAGAATTAGAAAATAACCGTAATAATCTTATTATAAAATTAGATCTTTCAAAAAAAGAAGATGAAGTTTATCAAACGATTATAGGTTTTTGTAAAAACTATGAGGAGTTGTGCCAAAAGAAATACCCTGAGGCACCATTACCTTTAGAAATATTAAAATCAATTAATTAGCTAGAAATAAGTTAATATAGTAATTTTTAGATTTAAAACCTTATTGTATTATACTTAATAAACCTTATATAACCTCATATCCAATGTCTGAAAGTCAAATAACAATCAAAAATTTATCCAAAGTTTATGACAATGGCTTTAATGCACTTAAAAACATTAACCTTGAAGTTAAAAAAGGTGAAATACTTGCGATGCTTGGACCAAATGGTGCGGGTAAAACAACATTAATCAGTATAATTTGCGGAATAGTAAAACCTTCTGTAGGCGATGTAACCATTGATCAGTTTAACATTATTGATGACTATAGAGAAACACGCTCAAGAATAGGTATGGTACCTCAAGAATTAAGCCTAGAAACATTTGAAACTGTCTTTGATACTGTATCTTACTCACGTGGACTTTATGGAAAATCACCAAATCCAAAACATATTGAAAAAATTTTAAAAGATTTAAGTCTGTGGGACAAAAAAAATACTAGATTAAAAGAATTATCAGGTGGAATGAAGAGAAGAGTTTTGATTGCTAAAGCATTATCTCATGAACCAAAAATATTATTTTTAGATGAGCCCACAGCTGGTGTTGATGTTGAGTTAAGAAAAGATATGTGGCTTGTTGTTGAAGATTTAAGGCAAACGGGTGTTACTATTATTTTGACAACTCACTATATTGAAGAAGCAGAAGCAATTGCTGACCGTGTTGCCGTTATAAATCAGGGTGAAATAATTGTAGTAGAGGGTAAGACAGAATTAATAAAACGTATGGGTCACAAAAAGTTAACAATTGAACTTCAAGATGAAATAATTGTATTACCTAAAGAACTAGAAAAATATAACCTAATTATTAGTAATAAAAAAACATCTTTAATTTACACATATAAATCTCAAGGTGAAAAAACTGGAATTACTGATTTACTTAGAGATATTAAGGATGCTGGCTTAAGATTAAAAGACTTGATAACAGAACAAAGTTCATTAGAAAAAATTTTTGTAAGTTTAGTTAAGGAAAATAATGAAAATTAATTATTATGGGTTTAAAGCTATTTATCTGCATGAGATGAATAGATTTAGAAGAACTTTGGGTCAATCTCTTCTTTCACCAGTAATATCTACATCTTTATATTTTGTTGTATTTGGATCTGTAATTGGAGGGTACATTCAAAATATAGATGGTGTTAGCTATGGTTCTTATATAGTGCCCGGCTTACTTATGTTAACTTTACTAACTCAATCGATCAGCAACACGTCATTTGGGATTTTTTTTCCTAAATTTAATGGAACTATTAATGAAATTCTAGCCGCACCTCTTTCAACACTTGAAATCGTACTTGCTTTTGTTGGCGCTGGAGCAACCAAAACATTAATTGTTGGAGCTGTAATTTTTTTAACTGCTTCATTTTTTGTTGATGTTACTGTTAAATATCCACTGTTAATGATTTTTTTATTAATATTAGTTTCTTTTACTTTTGCTTTATTTGGTTTTTTAATTGGTGTTGCGAGTTCAAACTTTGAACAAATGTCGATTATTCCCTCTCTTGTAATTACTCCAATGGTATTTTTAGGAGGAAGCTTATATTCTCTAGATATGTTGCCTCCATTTTGGCAAACTATTAGTTATTTTAATCCAGTAGTTTATTTAATTAATGGATTAAGATTTTCATTTTATGGAGCGTCTGATTTTAATATTTGGATAAGTATAGGATCGATGGTGTCATTTTTAATAATTTGTGTAATCTTAGTCACAATTTTATTTAAAAAAGGTTACAATATCAAAACTTAGCTGTTCGCAATTTTTTTCTTAGGATCGTAAAAAGGTTTCTCAACTATTTTACAGTTAAAATTACCTTCATTAGTTTCAGTTTTTAATTCTGTTCCAATTTCTGAATGATTAATTTCAATCATTGCAAGTGCAATATTTTTTTTAAGTCTAGGAGAAAAAACTGCAGAAGTTATTTTTCCAACCTTTTGATCATTTATTTTAAGTGGCCAAAAAGTTGTGTTAGGTCCAGTTAAAGGTTTGC
>Ga0257110_1001597_pt1 | contig 10672 bp, 7 predicted proteins | sample LP_taG_7_FD_190184 | JGI IMG/M metagenome (GOLD analysis project Ga0257110, IMG submission 190184) | Marine microbial communities from Northeast Subartic Pacific Ocean, Canada - LP_J_2015_P26_10m | ecosystem: Environmental > Aquatic > Marine > Oceanic | place: Canada: Northeast Subartic Pacific... | reverse complement strand
GATGTTCCGTCTCACCACTAGTTTTTCCAGCGACGTTCGTACCAGCTCGCCTTGCACTAGGAAGTCGAACGGCTTCGGCGGGTCTAGGCTTAGGAGGTGATTGATCACCTCGGAGAGGCCGTAGCGGGTGAGTTTGCCGGGGACCGCGATGGGCGTGGGCGCGATGCGGTACTGCTCGGGCAGCCGCGTGACGAACTTGCACGAGATTTGCACCTCCTCAGTCGCCATCTTGGCCGTGAGTTTGTGTCTGTCTGTCCTGTGCGGGCGCCCGCGTCTTCTCTTGTGTGTACGATGTCCGATGTATCGGGTTCACGCGGTGTATGCGACTCGACTCGAGTATCGTATCCGTCAGGTCTGGGGTGCCGCCACGGGACCGCGTGTCGCTGTGTTGGCTACGGAGGCGTAGGGATTGGGAGACTGATGATTGCCAAACTTTTGTCGGCGGTTGGCTGGCGGCCTGCTTTTCCCAGCGCGTTCAGATCTTCCGGGTGAAAACACGGCCGCTTGTCGCAAGGCCAACTGAGCTTCTTCACGTGCGAGTGAACTGAAGGCTTTCGTTGCCGACAAAGGCCCCGCCTCGCGCTCACACGAACCGGCGCCGTCACGTCATGGACCGCAACAGGCGCGCGAACGGAGGGCCGGTGGCGACCACCGGCAACGGCACCTACGGCCAGTTCTACCAGCGCGATGCATCCGGTGGGTTCACGGCCGGCGGGGGCGATCTGAGGCTGGGCAGCAGTGGCGTCCCAGGGAGAAGGGTCCCGCTCGCATCGCAGGCGGCCTCGGCGCCCAGTCAGAACACCCAGCCTTTCGCCGCCACCAACAGCAGGGTCGGCCAGCCAACCGGTGAGTCCCCACATCAGATTAGACCTTTAGACCCTTAACCCCAATTAACCCTGGACGCCCGCCCACGCGCGGCGTCCGTCTCGAGATCCGAATCCGAACGTCACATTCAACACACACGCATGGTACTGACCCCCCCCATCTCCCACCCCGTTCCCAGGCACGCTGACCAAACAGCAGGGCAAACCCGCGGGCGCCACGCGCGCCGCATCCATCGTCAGGACATCACGCGACGGCTTGAACGTTCCACCCGCATGGTCCGCCGGATCAGCGAACCAAGGCGCGGGTGCCAACACGATCGCGAGCGATCCGCTCCTCCGCCGAACGATAAATCAAATCTCCCGGCAGACTCTCAACGAACGAACACACGAACAAACGACGCATGCCGCTCGCGATAAGAACTCATTACCCAACGTGACGAACGGCAGGCCGTTCGCCGCGACGTCCGCGGTGCCACGTCGCAAGTCCCCGGAGGAGGTGGCGGCCATGCGACCCGCGTGGGATGGCTCACCTAAGGATACCGCCGCGCATCCCGGAGGTGCGTTTATTTTAATCATCGTATGGGCAATTAAACTGATGTCATGTTTTGGTTATTTTGGTTATTTTTTGGTTATTTTTGGTTATCGCACGTATGGGCAATGTGACTGACGTCGTGTTTTTTTAACAGGAGGCGGCCCCGGCGGCGGAGCTCGACTCGCCGCCAACCAAAACTCCTTCGCCGATTCCGCGCAGATGCGACGGGACGCCTCGGTCCAACGCACGCAATTGGCGAATAAGACGGGCGACAGAGCCGCAGCCTTCGACCCGGGCGCGACGCTCCCGCCGAATGGTGTTAACCGTTCGTATGGGCTAACGGTGACTGGTCGATTGACGCCGTCGCCGTCCGAGTCGCCGAGTTCGAGCGGAAGAGCCTCCCCCTTACAGCCGTACCCGTCACCGCGCGGGCACGGACCGTACGGATCACGAGCGGCCGTTTCATCAAACGGCCGTGTCATCAACGGCGGGGGTACGATCACCGGTACCCATCAGAGGCTCTCCGCGGGCGACGACTTTGTGTCTTCGCCGACTAAAAGTTCATTCGGCGGCGACGCGTCGAGCAACATCGTCGGCGCTAACAAGTACGCCCGGGCGGGCAATAACACCACCGTGGATCGCGACAACAACGGTGGACCCACGCGACTCAACCCCGGCGCCACGTCCATGGCGGGCGGCAGCTCCGGGATGACCAAGGAGAACCAGGATGCGCATTTTCTGCTGGAGACGAGCGCGGCGACTGAAGTGAAACGGGGTAACTTCATCGCGGGGGTGCTGGACGGCCACGGCACGCACGGCGCCAAGGTGTCGTCGTTCGTGCGCGCCAAGGTGGCCGGAAAGATGGAGTCGCGGCACACGCGCGCGAGGTTCAGCAAGGAGAACGGGCACCTCGTCAGGGATGACGACGCCGGTCTAATTGCCCGGGTGAGCGCGGCGACGATTCGTGAAAATTTAAAAGAATGCTTTGCCAACGCTCAACGGGATTTGCTCCGTTCGCACGGTCGCGATTGCCAGGAGAGCGGGACGACGTGCGTGGTGTGCGCGCGCGAGGGTGATCATATCATCACGGCGAACGTCGGGGATTCGCGGTGCGTGTTGGGGCGTGAAGTGGGCGCGCAGGATGCCAGATTCGCCCAGATGGATTTTGGATCCAAAAAGAACCAAAAAACGTTCACCGCGGTTGACCTGAGCGATGACCACAAACCCGACCGGCCGGATGAAGCATCGCGCGTGGCACGGGCGGGCGGGATCGTGGAACCCGCGCGTGGCCTGCACGGCTACGCGGGTCCCGCGCGTGTCTGGCGGCGGCATCCGAGAGCCGGCGGTCTCGCCGTGAGTCGAGCTTTCGGCGACGCGCAACTGACGGTGGCGGGTGTCATCGCGGATCCGGAGATTCGAACCGAGCGCGTCACCGATCGCGATGCGTTCATCGTGTTGGGCAGTGACGGGGTGTGGGACCACGTGTGCAGCGCGGAGGCTGTGCGCATCGTCGGTGAAAAGGTGAACGAAATGGGAATGGAAAATCATTCGGTGTGGAGACGAGCGGCTGATGCCATCGTGGCCAAGGCGGCTGAGGGGTGGCGGCGTAGCTTGGGGGGCGGGTACAGGGACGACATCACGTGCGTCGTGGTGCCCATACTGCACTGAGTGTAGCGTTTCAATTGCGTATTTATTGAACAAGTACAAGGACCGAGTGGTGGTGGCCAGTGCGAGTGTTGCGATTCAATTTAGCTTTAGGCGCTGTTCCAGTCGCTGACGACTTGTTGCGCGTGCCTGTCTCCCTGTGTCTGCGCCTGCTGCCTCATCTTCTGCTGCGATTTCTGCGCCGCGCGTCCCACCGCGCTGGCGTCGTACGCGCGTTGCCGTTCCTCCGCAGCCGCCGCGGCTCCTTGCCGAGCCCGCGTCGCTTGCAGCAGATTGTCCTCCTCTCTCATTCGCCTCGACTCCTCGGACTCACCGCAGCAGCAGCTGAACGGGTTGAACATGTGACGCGCGGGTGGTTGGGGGTCCGAACGTCGCGCCGCGGAAGAAGCGGGACCTGCCGTGCGATGTGTCGGGCGTCCGCGAAGTGGTCTGCGCGTCGTCAAGAAGAGGTCTCTTGGAGATCTCGAAATCAGTGACGCGCTGATCGAAACTGCTGACCTGGCATTTCCATCCATCTCCATCACTGCCGTCGTCGCACACTTAGGAGGTACGATGTCGGCGAATTCGATCACCGCGCGTTCGATCATCACACGCGGCGTGCATAGGGTCGACCGCGCGAGCGCATCCCGCCGCGCCATCGCGTCCATCACGCGCGCCTCGTCACTCACCGGTGGGCACGACTCGTCGACGACTTCATCGGATAGCGCCAAGCCATCGTCGTCGCGAAGACTGGCGCTCTCATCCATCGCGCTCGTCCCAGCCGCCATCGCGGCGGGCTTGACGCCGAAGCCCGCGATGGCCAACGTCGACGGCCCGTTCTGCGATTTCACCCAGACCCTGCCGTGCGACGACTACCCAGGCTACGCGAGAACCTCGGCGGGATTACTCTACAAAGAAATTCGGTACGGCGAAGGCGCGCCGGTGACTAAAGGGAAAGAGGTGGTCGTGGACTGGGACGGCTACACCTTCTACCTCTCGCACGTCATCCAAGCGCGGAACTTACCGAAAGGCGGCGACTTCACGGGCGAGAACGAAGAGGCGTTCCTGAGGTTCACCCCGGGATCCGATCGAACACCAACAGGTACGTCTATTTCTTTTATTTCCGTATGGGCAATCAGAATGATGACGTCGTGCTTTTTATAACCCTTGCAGTCATACCGGCGTTTGAGGAGTGCGTGAAGGACATGAGAGTCGGGGGCATACGTCGCATCATCGTGCGGCCGGGTGAGCTCTCCTACCCCGGTACCCTGACCAGGCGCGGCGGGCGGTTCGACGAGGGTATGGGCCCCGTGCCAAACTCGCTGTCGGGCAGGAGGGCGCTGGAGTTTGTGTTGCGCAACACGGCCAACGTGGACAAAAGTTTGCTCTTCGACGTCGAGGTCTTAGCCGTGGCGGGGGACGAAACCAAGAAGGGGCTCCAGCGCGGTCCGGGTAAGTGGGCCGAGGGCGTCAAGGGTAGCCTCACGTAAAGTCTAATACCTAAATTCTTATACATTCGCGGTGCAATTGCACCGCGTTCGATTCTATTTCGATTCTTCTATTTCGCATCAAGAGGCCGATCACCAGAAGGGACACCAGCCGATGTACGACTGGCACAGGTTCTCGTGCGACGTGGCACCGATGATCAGCCGTTGCACCTGCGCCTCGATGCCGTCCGGCACCGAGTTCTCAACATCCTCGTGACGTCCGTGCGGCGTCGGCGATTGGCCGTTCATCTGCCCACCAGGCGCGCCCGCCGCGGCGCTGGAAGCCGAACCGTCGCGGCCCGTGAGCTTGTGTGACATTCGACGCATCACGCTCACCGCCCGGTCGTTGAGCACCTCGTTCGCGTCTACGTTCAGGCCCTCGACGGCGTCCAGCGCGGTGACCCTGTCGCGTCGCATCTCAGATGCGGCGGCGTCTCGGGCGTTTGTGTAGTCGGATTGATCGGTTCCCGGCGCTTGCAAAGTGGGAACCGGGGTGGTGACTTGCTCGGGGTGCGCGCCCGGGGGTTCCGAGTAGGTGGACGATGACGTCATCGTTTGTGATGATGATTGTCGCGCCGTGATCTCCGCCGCGGCTTGGTACGCCGCGGCGGTCGCCGCCTCTTCCAGCTCGCGTTGGTCGTTTTGCACCGAATGATCCTCTAGTTCGGTGGGTAGGGTGACTGAACCGGAATCCGGGCGTTGTGGGTTGGAAACCCCCGTGGATCCAAATCCATTCGCGTTTTCCTCCGAGCCCTCCGCCAGCGGAGGCATCGGCGGAGGCGTCGGCGCGCGCGGGTGCGTTGGACCGTTAGGGCCATTATTAGGACCATTAGGCACACCGCCATTAGCGTCAAACGGCTGCGGCGTCGCCAGTCTGGATCCCCCACCGTCGGATCCCCCGCCGTTCGAATGCCTGATTCCGGTTGAATGCGTCGAGCCGCCGCTTCGATCCATCCCGGGCCCGGGCGTCGCCGCCGGCGTTGGGTTGTTCGACCCGCCGTTGTGACTCGCGTTGTCTCTGGATCCCGAATCTTTGTTATTGGATCCAGGGCCCACGTGCACCGCAGACGCGGTCATGACCGCGGCGCCCGGCTGCGCGTTCACCGTCTCGCCCGGCGCCGTCTGGTTCAGTAGGCGCCAGTTGATCAACGGGTCGTGCACGAACGCCTCGAGCATCGCCATGACGCTATCCTTGTTCGAACGTAACACGCCCATGACGCCCTCGCACGTGCTTCGAAAGTTACCCTCGATGCCGCTAACCTCCATGGCGCGCACTAACATGCGCGTGAGCCTGAACGGAACGCGCTCGGGAAACTTCTCGCGGTGCATCGAAGCCTCGAAGCAGTCGCCGAAATCGATGTGCAATATCTTGCCGGAGTATCGGTCAAGCATCAAGTTACTCGGGTGCCTGTCGCCCAAGCCGAGGAGGTAGCCAACCATGGACATCACCGCCAACGAACGTGTGTAGGTGGTTCGCCTGTCAAGCCACGTCTCGGAGGAGCGCGACTTGAGCCAAAGGACGCGCGCGAGGTCGTTGCCCGGGGTGTTCTCCAGCGCGTGCTCGAACACTTCAACCTGAATTAGAGAGGGGAAGGGAGGGTGTCTGTCAGGTCGACGTCGCGATGAAAAAACTTTCTTTAGGAAAACGAAAAAGACGAGACGAAATGCGTTCGGCGCGCTTTGCTTTGGTCTCTCAGTCCCTTAGATGTTCTATCCGCCCTCACAGACGCCGCGCGGTAAGCAACGGCGGTTCGGTACGGTTGTGAGTAAATCTCATCACCGCGAAACCAGCGCTCTCATTTGCCGCGCCTCTCTTCAAAATTCGCAAATTTCGAAATTTCCCAATCGAGGATCGATGCAAAAAAAGAATTGAATTCCGAATCGAGCTTGTGACTCACCTTGTTTACCAACGGCAGGTGGTCGTAATCCGGCGCCATCGCCAGCATCAGCCGGTGCTCGAGGTTCAGCGGAACCTTGTGCGCGTCTCTGTGCTCGCGAATCAGCGCGTGCAGCGTATCGCAGTTGGGCACCTGCAAACAAAACGCGCCGTCATTCTCTAATTGCCAAAAATACGAAAATAAAAAGTCAACTCACCCAGCCAATCAAACCAGAGTTGGGCGACAGCGGCACCACGGCGTACCGGGCGATCGATAAATCCCTCGTCGCCGTGCTCGGGGTGGAGTTTAGCAACATGTTCACCAGCCCGAAGAGCTGCATGACGCGCTCATCCTGCCGTAAGTCCTCGTGGCCTTTTAACAGGTACCCGTAGTCCTTGCCGTCGCTGCCGTGGATCTGCAGCCGTCGCGGGCGCTGTTTACTGGTGATGACGTGCATGGTGGGCGCGAACGCGGCGATGGTCACCTGGGGGAAGGAGGGGGTCACTGGTTAGTAATTGGGTGGTAATTGGGTATTGGGTAATTGGGTGATAATTGGGTGGTGATTGGGTGTGGAAAGGTGACTGCTTTTAACACTCACCGAACCTCCCGGCACTCCGGGCATGTAGTTGCCCGGCACGCACAACTCCAACTCCCGCGCGTTCAACAGCCTGGGTGACACGTACTGCAACTCCAGCGTCGTCAGCGTCGGCAGCTGCTTGTTAATGCGCTTAAACACGTGGTAGTACAGATCCCACGCCTGGTTCAACTCTTCCTCGCGGCCGGTCTCTTTATATTTTTGGCACCAGTCGTGAGCTTCCGAAAGCTCTCGGCCGTAGGCTTGCACGAAGGACACTTCGTGCATCGTCTCCGCGCCCAGGCGTTCTATGATGTGGTGCAGCGGCGCCAGGACACGTAGCATCCCATCCACGTTTTGCTCCCCAAAGTACAGCTGCGACGCCTCTTCCAGGGCTTCGTGCCAAGCCTCGTGCCACAGGATAGCCACGCGGATTAGCTCCAGTGAGACAATCTGAGCCTGCTCCACCAACAAAGGCGAATGCTGCCTCAAGTTGTCCAAAACCACCATCGCCGCCGACCGCCGCGTCGCACTCTGCGACTTACACGCCACGAGAAGCGGGTACAGAAGCGCCTGGGGATGCTGCCGCCCGACCCGCACGAGCAACTGATGAATCAACGATCGCACCGGGCTCGAGTTGCTGTGAATCCGAGCCACAATCTGGGGAATAACCGCCAGCCACGTGTCGATGGAGACGTGCCCAAAGCCCTCCATCAGCGCCGCCTCAACCTCGGGCGCCGCGCCGTGGTTAAACCACAGCGTGAGCAGCCGCAAGATGTCCTGCAGCGGGCCACCCTTGCGCTTCTGTTGCCCGACGCCGCCCAGCGCGATTGATCTAAAAAATCCAGAGATGGCCGGCGCCACGTGCCGCGTCGCGGCGGCGGGCGCGACTCGTTGGTAATGCTCCATCGCGGCGGCGTTGAAGAGCGCCCAGTTGTGCCACGCTTTCGCCCAGTTGTGGCACGCGTCGGTGGCGGTGCGAAACGCGGTGAGGACGTCGGTGAGGGTGGAATCGTCCATGTCGTCGGCGACGGCCCATCGCCATTGGCCTAAACGTAGGAAAGCCCTCGCGACGAATTTGGCGTCGGGGCGCGGTCCGGTGCCCATGTTGGCCGCCGCGCTCATCGCCCTGTGTTTATTAGTCGGTGGAGTGAGTGTTAACGGGTGTTAGATCAGTCGCGTGTGTCGGGTGTCAGTGTCGGCGTGAGTGTTGACGGGTAGTCGTTCGCGTGCGTCGGGTGTCCTCTGCGAGTCAGTGTAACTATGACAAAAGTAAATCATCGAGCTTTTACGCGGAACCGCGTGGTCCAGCCGTTGTTAGTAACGGCCGGTCCGGCATGGAATCAAGGTTTTAGGTTGACATCACTCTCAGCAGAGACGCACGCGACGACGCGCCGTGGACGGCAAAGGCGGGGCAAAGGCGAGAAAACCAAAAACCAAAAAAAACCGAAAAAAAACCAAAGAAAGAGTGACTCACCCTAGCTCGCCCACGAGCGACTGCAGCCGCGTGAACGCGTCTCGCCTGTTCCCTAAAGACCACTGGTGCTTAACGTACGCCAGCATCACCTCCGGCCGCCCGCTTCCCGCGCCGTACCCAACCTGCCCGGGCGCGCGGCTCGACGGATCGTATCCCAACAGAGAGAGTAAAGTGCGGTGCGCTTGTCTTGTCCGGCCCGCTTTGCGGTTGAGGCTGGCAAACTTAAGCCACGTCGCGGTCTCCTCCGTCGCGGGCAACACAAGGGACCTGACCGCGAGTAGCGCCTGCCACACCTCGACTTTGCGCTGGACGCCGTAGATGCGATCGCGCCACATGCGTCGCATCAGCTCGCGGCGCGTGGCGGCGACGCCGGGTTCCACTCGGTTTTCCGGTCGACCCAACTCCGTGTATTCGATCACCTCTTCGAGCTCCGTCAGCTGCTGCACGCGGATCATGCCGCCGTAGCTGCGATCGTACGACTCGGTGACTAAAGCGGCGAGCTCAGCGCCGAGCGCGTCGCGAGCGGACGCGATGTGCTCGCGGGCCTCATCCATCGATCCCCGGCGTACGCACAAGATGGCGCGGAAGAAATCGACGTCCGTGGCCAGTCCGATGGCGCCGCGCTCCTCGTCGTCGACGACGCGAAGCGTGGAGAGCGCGCTGGAGGTTTCGTCACCGAGGCCGATGATACCTCTGGGTTCCAATAAACCGCCGATGCCGAGTTGGTTCCTCTTCTGGAAGTTTCCAGCGTTTCCGGCGGATGGCCCGGATGGCAACGAAGCCGCCTGAGCGTCGGCGAGCGCCTCGGAATACACCTCCATGCGTCCCCAGTCGCCGAGGTGCCACGCAGCCTGCGTTGCGAGCGGCGCCATGCGCCCGCGGAGCACGGCGTCGCCACCCGCGCCGACGCCGCCGGCGCCGGGCGCGCCGACCCCAGCGCTGATCTCCCATTCACGCGAGCACAGACGCGCGAGGGATTCCCATTCAGCCAACGCGGCGAGGCACCGCATCTGGCCCAACGTCGCCTCTCGCCTCGCCTCCGCCTGTAAAAAAAACACGACGTCAGTCGAATTGCCCATATGGAAATAACCAAAAATAACCAAAAATAACCAAATAACCAAAAATAACCAAAAAATAAACTCACCGCGGCGGCGGCGTTGGCGCGGTTCATGACCATGGACGCGAGCGTCAGGTCGTTCGATCCTTGGCTCAGCCTCCTTTCCCCAAAGGAATTCCCGCGGCTCGGGAGGTTGGGCTTGGGGTTTAGGTTTGAACTCGCGTCTTGAGTGTTGACTTGAATTTCCGGTCGGTGCTCCCCGCGGGAACCGTCCACGGATGAACCCCTGCTCATCCTGCGCTGGACGTCGATGGTGCCTTGGGACGTCCGCGGGCCGTCCACGGGATTCCCCGCGCGGTCCACGCCGGATTCCTTGAGTGCGCGTTCAGCCGCCTGCGCTTTACGGCCGTGCGCTTCAAGAGCTTCGTCCCATTGCCCCAGCTTTTCGTACCAGCCTTCTTTGATCTCCAGGCGCAAATGCGCCTGAGCGTACACCAAGACGCCCATCGCCGCCTCGGGGAGTTGCAGCTGGTTGTTGATGGCGATGATCGCCTCGACGCACCCGGCGGGGTTGGACACAAACTCCGTCTCTTTGTAGTGCAACGCCTTGGCGTACGCACGGCACCGCTCGGCGATCATGCCGAGGGTCCGGATGTCAACCGGCAGCGGTTTTTCGTCGTGCTCGCAAAACTCCGCGAGGTTCAGCAAAGTTGTGACAATCTCCGGCGGGATCGTGGGTGACCCGAACGCAGCCTCTAAAGACCGGACGAGCTGATCACGGTGCACCGCGCTCAGTTCGCTCCAACACGACACGAAACTCGCGCAGAACAAGTCCCTGGCCAAGTGCGGCTGCACCATCGCGAGGTCGATGCACGCCCGCAGCGCCGGGCTCGGCGACTGCTTCAAGAGCTCCACGGAGAGGTGACGCATCCACTCCAGCCAGTCCTCCTTCGTCGATCGTTGCGACGACTCCCACGCGCGTCGAAGCGCGGCTTCGTCGACGACTAACCCTTCGCTCGGGTTCGCGAGCGATAAGTGCCGAAGCGAGTAGCCCCCGTGGAGGGAGTTACCTCGGATGTCCATGTCGCGGTTGCTATCGCGACTTCGCCGACGCCGGTTAGCTCCGCGCTGAGATTCCCCGGGCAGGTGGTCGTCTGAACCCCCGATCGGGGAGTCCGTGACGGATGTGAACGGGGACGG
>Ga0257110_1001594_pt1 | contig 10677 bp, 8 predicted proteins | sample LP_taG_7_FD_190184 | JGI IMG/M metagenome (GOLD analysis project Ga0257110, IMG submission 190184) | Marine microbial communities from Northeast Subartic Pacific Ocean, Canada - LP_J_2015_P26_10m | ecosystem: Environmental > Aquatic > Marine > Oceanic | place: Canada: Northeast Subartic Pacific... | reverse complement strand
GCACCGCGGAGGCGATTGTTCACGCGAGAAACGTCGTAGGTCGCAGCGACCATGTCCGACAGCAACTACGCCAAGTCCATCTGCAAGTGGCGCAAGATCAACGAGGTCGTCGACGACGCCTGGCTCGAGGACGCGCTCTCGGACGACGACGTCGAGATCCCCGGCGGCGACGTCTTCGCCGAGGAGGGCGCGCGCCCGGCGTCCCCGCGCGCCGAGACCCGTCCGATGATGTTATCAAAATATTTGCTACTCTCGACCGCGTTGCGTGACGACCACACTTTTTACACACCAAGATCGCTGAGGACCGAGCCCGTTCGCCGACCGCCGCGCGCCGCCGCCGAAGCCGCCCTCGAACCCGTCCCCGCGCAGGCGAGCTCGACTCGGGCGACGTGCTCGAGGCGTCCAAGGAGGAGCGGTGGACGGACCTCGAGCTCGAGCAGGTCACGGGCGACGCGCCCCTAAGATAACGTAAAGGCGGGGTCCGCGAGCCGCTCGCACGCGGCGCGGAGGCGCGCGCAGGCCCGGGCGTAGGCGGCGGGCTCGAGGTTCGCGTAGCAGACGCGGACGTGGCCCGGGAGGCCGCAGGCGGCGCCCGGGATCGCGGCGACGCCGTGGGCGTCCACGAGCCACTCGACGACCTTCTCGTCGTCGGCGCAGTGGCGCGGCAGCGCGACGAGGAGGTAGATGGCGCCGTCGCCGCCGCGGACCGCGTTTTCGCCGAGCGGCGCGAGCGCGTCGAGGATCGCCTTTTTCTGGTGCGCGACGAGGCCCGCGACGCGGTCCGCGACGTAGGCGTCGCCGCCCTCCAGCGCCGCCAGCGCGACGCGCTGGCTCGCCTGGGACGCGCAGATGGCGACCGTGTCCTGCGCCTTGAGCAGCGCGGGCCCGAGCGCGGGCGGGTGCGCGACGTAGCCCACGCGCCAGCCCATCATGCCGTAGGCCTTGGAGAAGGAGAAGAGGTTGACCACGTGGTCGCCCTCGACGCAGGCGTGGGGCTCGCCGTAGGCGAAGAGCTCGTACGTATTGTCGACGACGAGCCACGCGCCGCGCGCCGCGCACAAACCCGCGACCTCGTCGAGCAGCGCCTTCGGGATCATCGTGCCCGTGGGGTTGCCCGGGTTCACCAGCACGACGACCTTGGGAGGTCTGGCGCCGTCGAGGGCCGCCGTCAGAGCCGCGACGTCGGGGAGGAGCTCGTCGGTCATCGCCGGGAGGAGCGCTTCCACTCCCAACATCTGCAGCTGCATGAGGTGGTTGAAGTAGTAGGGCCGGAAGAGCAGCGCCGCGTCGCCGGCGTCGAGCAGCGCCAGGCAGACGTTCGCGAAGGCCTGGTTGCAGCCGGACGTGACCATGACGTCCGAGTGCGCGAGCGCGTTCTTGGCCGCGAGCTTCCGCCCGAGCGCGGCGACGAGCGCCGGGTACCCCTCGTCATCGCCGTAGCCGTGCGTCGCCGGGTCGTCGAGGGCCGCCTTCGCCGCCTCCAGCGACGCCGGCGGCGGCAGCCAGTGGACGATGCCCTGCGCCAGCGACGCCACGTCCTTGCCGCGCGTCAGGCGCTGCATGTTCACGATGACCGGCGCGTCCGTCGCCGCGATGGTCTTCGAGACGGACGGAGCCATGCTCGCGAAACAGCGGGACAAGAGCGGCGCTGTCGTCGCGAGGTAGCGGAGCGTCGGCCGCATAGAGAGCTCCTCGAAGATAGCTCCTCGATTGCCACAGTTGTCAGCGATGCCGTAAACAACGACACCGTTATTAATTTACTTGCAATGTTGCTTTTCATCGTTGCCTCTGCAAATAAAACCAACAAAAATTGTATTTTTCGCGGTATGCTCGAGGAGCATTTGGCATTCGGGGCTGCCTGGAGGCGGCCCATCGGCGCGCGGAATCACCACCTCTCGGCGTCATATGCTCGCGCCTGAACTATACGCTGCGACGAGGCTAAGCCGGCCCGAGGCGGCGGCGGCGGGCGCATCGTTCGCGAACCGAGCCATGGCGGACGCGTTGGTGCCTTCAACAGCACCCAGCCCGCTCGCACACAACATCGACGGAGCGCGGTCCTCGCGGCACGCATCATCGCGGAAGCGCGCGGCGCCCGCCGGCGAGCCCCGCGCGCCGCGGCCCGCGCCGGCGCCGCCGACCGCGTCGTCGTCCGCGGCGGCCGAGGCCGCGCGCGACGCGGAGATCGACGCGTATCTGCGGAGCCGCGTGCCGGCCTTCGACGACGACGCAGGAGCTCGTCGTAAACGCCGGGCGCGCTCCCGCCGGCGGGACGGCGGCGGCGGCGGCGGCGGCTCCGACGAGTCGGACGACGACGGCGCCATGGATCTGCGCGTCGCCGGCGTCGTTGCCGGCGGCCCTTCGACGCCCACGCGACCCGCCACCGCGCGCAGGTTGTTGGCCGAGGCCGCGGAGGTCCTCGGTTCGGCCGCGTCGATGTCCGAGCGGGAGAGCGGCGCGGCGGCGCGCGGCGGCGCGCGCGCGCCGAGCCCGGCGCCGGACCCCGAATACGCCGACGGCTCGACCTTCGAGGACGAGGCCGCCGCGGTGCTCCTCGACGTCTCGGGCATGTCGCGCGCCGCGGCGGGCGGCCGGTCGCTCCCGGCCGCGCGCGCCGCGCGCGGCCGCGGCCGGCCGCGCCCGCCTCGCGGGCGCCGCGCCGCACCCCTGGCGCCGCCGCGGGACAGCGCCGACTCCGACGCCGAGGCGCAGCAGGACAACCGCGGCAAGTACCACTGCGGCGCCTGCGGGAAGATCAAGACGAACCACGTCTGCCCCTTCAAGTCGATGCCCTTCCAGCGGTCCATGTGCATCCAGGTGCCGTCTCCCGCCCTCCATCCCCGCGCGCGCCGACGCGCCCCGCTCCCGCGCAGACGGACGCGATCTTCGCGACGTGCGTCGTCGCGAAGAAGGGCGCCGCCGCGGCGCCGCGGGGCAAGAAGCCGCCGACGGAGACGCAGGCCCTCGCCTGCGTGCCCAAGCCCGGCGACAAAATCATCGTCGTCGGCGGCAGGCGCCCCGGCCTCGAGAGGAAGAAGCACGCGGACTTGCACCGCCGGGTCGGGGCCGCCGCGGCGGTCGGCGTCGTCGCGGGCCCGGCGACGGCGACGGTCGGGGGCGCCTACTAGAGGCTCGGAATTCGGCTTCCACCGGCGCCGTGTGTGTCCTCGGCGGGCGATTCGTGTCCGTCCGGAGCGCGGGGGCAGGCGCCCCGCGTGAAACGGCTCGCCAACGGGCGTGAAACTTTAAGAGCTCCACTCAGCTGGACAAGGAGAGCGGCACCAGGCACGACGCCTTCGCGACGCCGAACGCCGCGCGCAACACCCCCGTGCGCGACGCTGCCAGGAGTGCGAGCTGCGCCGCCGCACCGGCAGCCGCAGCACAGGAAAGCCTCATGGAGGAGGGCGCCTCGGCCCAGTGCCCCATCTGCCTCCAGGACTGCGACCTGTCGCCGGCCTCGAAGCCCGGGCGGCGCGCCGTCGTCGTCACGCACTGCTCGCACGCGTTCCACATGGGCTGCCTCGCGGAGCACTACGCGCGCGACGCCTCCGCGCGGTGCCCGATCTGCCGCTCGGACCTCGGCCACTCGGAGCTCGTGTCGCCGACGCCGGCGGAGGCGCCCCAGGACCTCGACGCGGTCATGCGCTGCGAGTCGCTCCGGGGCCAGATCGTCACGCTCATCGGCGCGTGCGTGAACCAGGCGCTGCGCGCGGACCGGCGGCGCATGATCTGCTTCGCCTGCTTCGGCATCGCGAGCACCTGGAGCTGGCTCAACCAGATGGAGCACGAGTCCGCGCGGCGGGTCCGCGCGGTCCAGATGGAGCTCGCGCGCGTGGACCGCGTCAACCAAGACCTCCGCAGGATCGTCGCGTCCTTCCCCTTCGGGGCGCTCTTCCGACCTAAGCATTAGCTAGGACGTCGGCGTCCTCGTCGACGGCCTTGCCGTTCCGCCGCTTGGGCTTGCACGTGAGCGAGTCCGCGCGCGGCCGCTTCGGCGGCGCGACGTTCGCGACGACGGACTCCGGGAGCGCGTTCCGCGCGTTCCGGCAGGGCGTCGTCGTCGTCGTCGGCGGCGGCGGCGGCGGCGCGGAGCCGCGGCGCGCGGACAGGGGCCGGTCGAGTTTGTCGTCCGCCCTCGGCGACCGGGACCGGGACCGCTCCCGCGGCTCCTTGGAGCGCGCGTCGTCGTCCGCCCTCGGGGACCGCGACCGGGACCGCTTGCCGCCGTGCTTGGAGCTCCGCTCGCCGCCGCCCGCGGTCGCGAACGTCCCGGGCAAGGACCGGTGCGCGTGGTAGGCGCCGAGCCGCTGCGCGGCGTTGAGGACGTCCTTCCAGTCGCCGTTCTGTTTGAGCGTCGCGCCGTGGCCGACGACCCAGCAGCCGAGGCGCGCGCGGCTGAGGAGCACGTTGAGCCGGTTCCGGTCCTTGAGGAAGCCGATGGTCTGGGGCCGGTCCTTCTTCCCGCAGGCGGGCGCGCGGACGCAGGACACGAGCACGAGGTCCTTCTCGCGCCCCTGGAACGCGTCGACCGTCGCGACCTCGACCTTGGCCGCCGCGGCGCGCAAAGGCCCCGGGAGCGCCCCGAGCCTGTCGCGGAGCGCGTGCGTCTGCGCCTTGTAGGCCGCGATGACCGCGACGTGCAGCTCCGGCGCTCTGGCCAGCACGACCTCCAAGATCCGCGCGACGAACTCGACCTCGGCGCCGTTCGCGTAGGACGCGGCGCGCGAGACGACCGCGCCGTAGGCGACGTCGTGGAAGGCCAGGTGGTCGCCGAACCAGGGGTTCGCCGCGACGAGCGCCGGCGGGAGCGCGTGGCTCTCGGCCGTCACGACGTCCGCCGAGCGCAGGCGCCCGCGGTAGAAGACGTCGCTCACGACGGCGCAGAGGTCGCGATGCATGCGGTACTGCGTCTGCAGCATGTCCGCGCGCCGGCCGCCACGCCAGAGCCGCTCGAAGAGCGACTGGCAAAAGCCCCGGTCCCGCGTCTTCGGCGACAGCAGCGTCGCCGAGAGCTGGTCCGGGTCGCCGACGAGGACGACGCGCCTCGGGGCGTACTTGAGCGGGATCAGCGTCGACGTCTCGACGGCCTGCGCCGCCTCGTCGACGATGAGGGCGTCGAAGAGCGTCGACGGGGCCAGGCGCTCCGCGGCGTCGACGAGCGCCGCGCAGCCGCAGCCGCTCAGCGTCGCGAGAACGACGTCGCACCGCGCGAGCGCCGCCGCGCGCCGCTCGCCGAGCCCCTTCTTCTTCTCGCCCTCGGCCGCCGCCTCCGCGAGCCGGTCGAGCGTGAACGGCTCCAGCACCTCGAGCCCGTCGGCCGCGACCTTGTCGTCGCGGCGCTGGCCGCCGACGACGCCGACGCGGCAGATCCTGATCGCCCGCGGCCGGCCGTCGGGCCCGACCACGCCGTCCGTGTGCAGCCGGAGCGCGACCTCGTCGACGGCCGCGTTCGACGGCGCGGCGATGAGGAGCCGGCGGCTCGGCGGCTTGGCCGCGCGGACCGCGGCGCGGCCGCGGCCGCTGAGCGAGCCGCCGACGGCGATCCTCGTGCCGCCGCCCCGGCCGCGGCCGGGCAGCATGCCGCCGCGCGCGGGCCGCGCCGGGGCGACGGCGTCGTCGCCGAAGAGCAGCGCCGAGACCATGCCGCCGATGGTCTTGGTCTTGCCCGTGCCCGGCGGGCCCTGGACGAGCGCGTAGGGATCGGCCGTCGCGGCGGCGGCGATGGCTTGGAACTGCGATTCGTTGTGCCCGCGCTCGAGCTCGTCCCAGAGGGCGGCGGGCGCCCGCGCCGGCGGCCGCGCCGCCGATGGCGCCACCTTCTTGGCGAGGAGCGGGTCGCGGAGCCGCGGCGGCAGGCCCTCGAGCGCCGCCAGCGCCTGGTACTCGCGGACCGCGGTCAGCGCGTCGCCGACGACGGCGAAGTCGAAGTCGCCGGCGCGCGGTCCGTCCTTGGCGAGGAAGGCGACGCGCGCCGCGCTCTTGGCGCCCCGCTTCCCGCCGCGCGCGTCGGTCTCGTGGACGACGAAGCCAAAGTACCGCGCCTTGCCCGCGCGCGCGGCGACGACCGTGCCCTCGCCCCAGTCGCCCGGCGCGCTGCCGCCGCCGTGGCGCCGCCGATCGCCGCCCTTCGCTTCGCTCACGCTGAAGAACAGCAGCGCGGCGTCGCGCGTAGGGGACGTCGCGACGCAGCGGCGCGACGCCGCGACGGGCCGCGCGGCGCGCTGCCGCTCCTCGCGGAGCCCCGCGAGCGCCTCCTCGAGGACGTGCGGCTGCAGGATATCAAAGGCCTCCCGCGCGCTCCCGTAGCCGCTGCCGCGCGGCACCTCCGGCAGCGGCCGGCGCTCGGACGGCAGCTCGTCGGCGCCCTGGTGCTCGAGAAAATGCCCTACGAAGCGCAGGTAGCACGGCCGCCACTCTTTGGTGGCCCAGTCGTTCGACATTTTCCTTGCTACTAGCCCGTGCGTTGCAAACTACACCGGTACCTCGCCCATGACTCGAGTCACGCCGCGGCATCTTTGGCAGGCTTTGCGGCATCATCCGCCGCAATCGGCCTGTGGCAAGCGCTTGCGCCGCCACTCTGCACAGTCTGCGCGCGTCGTCGACGGCGAGACCACCGACGAGTTCAGGGGCTCCGCTCGTGCCGTCGAGCTCTCCTACGAAAAGTCCATCGCGGCGGCCCGGCTCGTCCGGGGTCGCGGCCTTCCTCGCGAGCCACGCGACGATGGACTCGGACAGCGACGACGCGTCGCTCGAGGACGAGGAGGCCGTCGGCGGGCGGTCGCGGGACCTGCTCAGCAGCTTCTACGGGAAGATGGCGAGCGACGTCGCGCCGCCCGAGGAGGAGGAGGACGAGGCTTTGGACCCCATCGACCGCGAGGACTTCGACGCCGACGCGCACGTGCGCGGGTTGCTCAAGACGGAGCCGCTGCCCAAGCTCCTGGAGCGCGACGACGCGCTCTGCCGCGAGGTCAAGTCGCTGAGCGGCGACATGCAGATGCTCGTCTACGAGAACTACAGCAAGTTCATCGGCGCGACGGACACGATCCGGGACATGAAGGAGAACGTCGGCGGCATGGAGGGCGAGATGACGTCGCTGAGCGCGGCCATGGCCGACATCGACGCGACGTCGGCCAAGGTCAACGCGTCGCTCGCGGACAAGCGGTCGCAGATCGACAAGCTCGTCCGCGCGCGGCGCCTGCTCAAGCGCCTCGAGTTCCTCTTCGAACTCCCGAAGAAATTGGCGGCGGCCATCGCCGACGGGCGGCACGGCGAGGCCGTCACGTCGTTCCAGGCCGTCGACGGCGTCCTGCGCAAGTACGCCCACGTGCCGTCGCTCGCGGACATCCACGCGGAGTCCGCCGCGATCGTCGCCGGTCTGAGGGACACGCTCCTCGAGGAGCTCGCGCGGCCGCCGGCGGCGGGCGCGCCGTCGCTCGCGGCCGCGGAGGGCGGCGTGCTCGCGCGCGTCGTCCTGCTCGGCGACCTCGGCGCGGACGCGGCGGCATCCGAGGCCGCCGCGTTCGCGTGCGTCGACCGCCACGTCGCCGCGGCCGTCGACGGCGCGGCGCTCGACGGCGCGGCGACGCTCGAGGGCCGCGTCGCGGCGCTCACGGCGGCCTTCGTCGGGCCCTACGGCGCCGGCGCGGCCCAGCTGGCCAAGGTCGCGGAGCTGACGGACGCGCGGCTCGCGGGCGTCGCGCCGGCGGGTCCGCGGCCGAGCCTGGACCAGTCGCGGGCCGACCTCGTCGCCAAGTACGTGCTGCGCCTCGAGCGCGTCCTCGCGGCGGCCGAGGGCACCGGCCCGCCGACGGCCGAGGCCGCGGCCGCGCTCGCGGCCGCGCTCGCCGCGGCCGTCGACGGCGCGAGCCGCGGGGCCGGCGACGACGGCCTCGGCGCGCGCGTCGCCGCCGTCGCCGCGCGGGCCGCGGCGGCGGCGGCCGACGGCGCCTTCGCCGGCGCGCGCCGGGCGGCCGCGGACGCCGTCGCGCGCCTGCCCGGCGCGGTGTCGCGCGGCGACGCGGCCGCGCTCGACGCGGAGCCCAAGAAGACCGCGGAGCTCGTGCGGGGCGCCGTCGCGGAGGCCCTGGCGCTCGCGGAGCCCCTCGCGCCGTTCCTGGGCGCGGGCGACGCCGCCGCGGACCGGGAGCGGCGCTACTACGCGTGGGTCCGCGACGCGCTCGAGTCGCTCGGCGGCGTCGCCGCGGGGCCCGCGCCGTCGGCCGTCGCCGGCGACGGCGACCCGCCGGCGGGCCGGCCGGAGATCCGCGACGCGCCGCGGCCCTTCGCGGGCCTCGCGGCGTCCGCGGGCGCGGAGCCGCCGGAGCCGCCCGCGGGCGCGGACGCCGCGAAGAACGGCGCCGTCGCGCTCGCGGCGCTCTGCCGCCTGCTCGGCGACGCGAGCCCCGGCTACGGCGAGTTAGCGACGGCGCTCCTGGCGGCGCACGTCGACCTCGTCCACGGCGACGTGTCGCGCCGCGTCCTCGACGCGCTCGACGCCGACGCGCTCGCCGCGGCCGTCGCCGCGGCCGCCGCGACCGCGGCGCCCCGCCACACGGACGCCGTCGCGGCCTGCGTCGCGCTCGTCGCCGCCGCGGGCCGCCGCGTGCGCGCCGCGGCGCGGAACCCGGGCGACGCGCCGCTCGACGACGCGGACGCGGCCGACGACGACGCCGCGGCGGCGGCGGCGGCGGCGACGACGCGCATGGCCGCGCCCCGGGCGCCGACGCAGGCGGGCAAGCGCGGCGGCGGCATCGAGCTCGACGTCGAGCGCCTCTTCACGTCCAAGGCCGCGCCCAAGGCCGCGGCCGCGGCCGACGACCCCGCGTCGCCGGCGGGCGTCCGCGCGGCGCTGCTCCGGCGCCTCGCGCGCGCGCTCCTCGACGCCGTCCGCGACGCGACGCTCTCGCGGCCCCAGTACGCCCAGCTCGAGCGCGACGCGCGCTACCTCCACGCGGTCCTGCCGAGCCACGTACCGGACGCGGACGCGCGCCGCGCGATCGAGCTCGCCGTCGCCGACTTCCTCCAGGGCGCGAGCGACCGCTGCTTGGATTAACACCTAGTGCGTGCCGTGGCGGCCGAAGCGGTCGGGGGTCTCGAAGTCGACATCCCACTTGAAGGGCAGGTCGCCGGCCGCGTAGGGCGCGGGCGGGCAGGCGAAGTGGAGCGGCACGACGACGTCGCCGGCCGCGGCGGAGGCCGTCGTCTTGGAGTCTCCCACGTACAGGATCCCCATCTCCCAGTGCATCACGAAGAGCTGGGAGTCGTTCTTCTGCCGCGCGCCGTGGGCGCCGCCCGAGAGGTTCGAGGACGTGAGGAAGGACCAGCGCACGTCGGCGCCGTCGGCGCTCATGCGGCTCCAAGTCTTCACGTGCGGCATCGCCGTCCGCCGCGCGCGCACGTAGTCGTCGCCCGCGCCGGAGACCCACCTGCGGAGCGCGGCGCGCGGCGCGAGGTCCACGTTCTTCGCGTAGGACGGCATGCAGCCGCCGGCCGCGTAGCCCTCGCTGCTTTGCCGGACCTCGTCCGACGTCGGCCAGACGAGGCGCAGCGGCGCGCGCGGCGCGCGGTCCGCGGCGAAGCTGTCGCCGAGCGAGTCGAGGAGCTTCTGCGACGGCTTCGAAAACGACGAGAAGTTGCATATGATCTCGTCGCCCTCGCGGCCGCGCGCGGGCGCCTCCGCGAGCACCCTCGCGACGCGGTTCATGCCGAACGCGTGCAGATCCGCGCCCATGTGGTAGCCCGGCGCCGACGTCACGAGGCGCCCGCGCGCGCCCGAGAAGTCGAAGCGGCGAAGAGCGGCGGCGAGGTCCATGGCGGGGGCGTCGTCGAAGGCGCGGCCGAAGCCGCGCCAATTCCTCGCCGCGCCGCCCGCGTGGACTTGAAGGGTGTCGACGTAGCGGCAGAGCGCGTCCTCGAAGTCGCAGGCGCCGGCCGCCGCGGGCGCCTTCGGCGGGAACTCCTGCATCCAGATGCCCTGGGACTTGTGGTCCCAGTCCGTCGGGATGAGGTTCGCGGTGTGGACGGCCACGCGGAGCGAGTCCTCGAGGCCCACGAGGAAGAACTTGCTGTGGTGGCAGCCCCAGTCGTTCTTGAAGGGGCGCCCCGTGCCCGCGTGGAGGAACTCGAGCTTTTTGGGCGTCAGGTCGTGGATCTCCGCGCGCGGAAACAGGCCCTGGAGGTCGCGGGCCGTGCGCGCCTCGCCGTGGAAGACGACGACGCGCTCGACGTCGCGGAGCGCGGGCCACGCGCGCGCGAGCCAGCCGCCGGAGATCATGTAGTTGCTGATCACGACGAACTTGGGGCGGCCCATGGCGACGTCGGCGATGGAGACGGCGCCGCGGTTGCCCGGCGACGCCGCGCCGAGCGACGTGCAGTAGAGCGGCCGCCACGCGTAGGCCGCCGGCGCGGCCGATGCGGCCGACGCCGCGGGCGTCGCGCCGCCCTGCGACCCGAGGCACGCGACCTCGTCGTCGTCGTCCGAGCCGCGGAGGTCGATGCAGGTGCGCTTGGCTGCGGCGCCGTCCTCCTCTTCAAGCGTGCGCTTCTGCGTGGCGCGTTGCGTGCCGCAGGTGGCGCACGCTAAGAAAGCGTCGTTTTCATTGACCATGGTACACGCGGCGCACTCCCAGGGCATCGTCCCGAGCTGGAACCTTCAGCTTACCAGCTCATGCCTTGAGCTGG
>Ga0257110_1001593_pt1 | contig 10677 bp, 7 predicted proteins | sample LP_taG_7_FD_190184 | JGI IMG/M metagenome (GOLD analysis project Ga0257110, IMG submission 190184) | Marine microbial communities from Northeast Subartic Pacific Ocean, Canada - LP_J_2015_P26_10m | ecosystem: Environmental > Aquatic > Marine > Oceanic | place: Canada: Northeast Subartic Pacific... | reverse complement strand
GTAGTCGAACACCGCGGCGTCGCTCGCGACGAGCTTGGCGGTCTGGGGCCAGGTCGCGCCGCCGTCCGTCGTCGCGAAGACATACGCCGAGCCCGAGTCGTAGCCGCCGTCAGTGTCGAAGTACGCCCCGACGACGACGACGTCGCCGCTGATGGAGACGGAGTTTCCGAAGTAGTCGCCCCCCGCGGTGTCGCTCGCGACGAGCTTTGCGGTCTCGGACCAGGTCGCGCCGCCGTCCGTCGTCGCAAAGACGTACGCCGAGCCCGAGTTGGAGCCGGCGTGGTCGTCCCCGGTCGCCCCGACGACGATGACGTCGCCGCCGATCGAGACGGAGTTTCCGAAGCGGTCGGCCGCCGCGGCATCGCTCGCGACGAGCTTGGCGGTCTCGGACCAGGTCGCGCCGCCGTCCGTCGTCGCGAAGACGTACGCCGAGCCCGAGTTGGAGCCGGCGTGGTCGTCGTAGTTCGCCCCGACGACGATGACGTCGCCGCTGATGGAGACGGATTCGCCGAAGCGGTCGTCCGCCGCGGCGTCGCTCGCGACGAGCTTGGCCGTCTGGGGCCAGGTTACGCCGCCGTCCGTCGTCGCGAAGACGTACGCCGAGCCCGACTCGGAGCCGCCGTCGTCGTCGTAGTACGCCCCGACGACCATGACGTCGCCGCTGATGGAGACGGATTCGCCGAAGCGGTCGTCCGCCGCGGCGTCGCTCGCGACGAGCTTGGCGACCTGCTGGCCTTCGGACGCCTCCGAGGTGGCGAACGCGGCGAGGATGAGGAGGCGAGAGAAGCGCTCCATACTAAGCACAAGGTAATCCAATCACGGGTTGAGCAGGTGTTGGCGATGCTCTGCGATGCTCGGATTTCTCGAGGCAGGCCGAGGCAGGTACTGACGATTCGTGGTTGATTGTCGCCGGGGGTCAGGTTGGTCCGACCTTGGCCGGGAGTTCGTCGGACCTTGGCGCGGAGTTCGTCGGACCTTGACCGGAGGTTGGTCCGACCTTGGCCGGAGGTTGGTCGGACTTTGACCGCGAGTTGGTCGGACTTTGCCTGCGAGTTGGTCGGACTTGACCGCGAGTTCGTCGGACTTGGCCGCGAGTTCGTCGGACTTGGACCCCAGGTCCGCCCAACTCGCCCGCGAGGCGGCCCGACCGGCCCACGAGCCAGCGCCGAGCTGCGGGAGGGACACTACCACTGCTCGTCGTCGCAGATGGCAACGGTGCCGCGCTGGTTCATGAGCCGCGGCAAGGTGTGCGTTGTGGATCTCCCGGAGGGCGGCGCGGCGAGCTCGGACCGGCTCCGTTTGGTGGGCCTCACCGAGGATCCCTGCGGCGGCCGCCGGCGTCCGCTGCCAGCCCACCTTGGGGTAGCCGCACGACGGGCACACAACGCCGCACTCGCCGACGACGCACGAGCAGCCGCCCGGGTCCCCGTCGTCGGCGTCCCCCGGCTGCGGCCGTCGCGCGGCGTCGAGGCCATCGCGCGCGCGTTCCTCGGACGCGACGGCGGCCGAAGCGCCTCGCGCCGATTTCCGCGGCGGCGGGCGCGGGCCTGGTCGACGCCGCGGTCGCGAACCGGTGGCCTCTGGGCCCCGTCGAAGAGACCGTGCGCACTGCCACGATCTCCGATGCTACGCGTACTCGCGCGCGTTCCTCGCGCGCGACGGGCCCCCAGTCGTCGGCGCCGTCGACGCCGTCTCGCCGTCTCGCGCCGGCGCGCGGTCCGTTCGGGTGCGACCGACCGTCGACCGACCATCGCCGCTCCCGCGCGCCCGGGCCTACCTAGCTAGCAGAAATAAAATCGGCGATAGAAATTGTCTCAACGACACTCTTAGTGGCAAAACTTCGTCGTGCTCTGCCAGTGCGGGCGCTTCGGCAGCAACCACTGGACAGGCAGCGCGGGGCGGGCCCCGCGCGCAGCGCAGACCATGCTCCAGTACGTGCTGAACCGGCCCTACATGGTCACGGCGCAGCAGCGCGCCCAGGCCCAGCTCGACCTCGAGCGGAACCCGGCCTGGGCCAAGAAGCTGCAGCTCACGCGGGTCATGGCGTCCCACGACGGCTGCGTGAACAGCGTGCGCTGGCGCGGCGACGGCCTCCTGCTCTGCTCCGGCTCCGACGACCGCTGCGTCTGCGTCTGGGACCGCCGGGGCGCGCTCGTCGGGAAGAAGAAGACGACGCACGCGCACAATATCTTCGACGCCGCGTTCGTGCCCGGCTCCTCGGCCATCGCGACGGCGGCGGCCGACGGCCGCGTGGGCCTCGTCGAGGCCTGGGACGGGGACCAGCCCGCGCGGACGCTCTACGCGTCGCGCGACTACGGCTGCATCGCGAGCAAGCTGAGCTTCGTACCGGACTGTGTGGAAAACAAATCTTCAACCCGACTTCAATGTGCGCGAAATCGACCGATTTGGACCAGGCTCTTTCGCTGTGCTTCGAGAACTCGATGAGAGCAATCGATTCGTCCAAAAATCAGCCGAATCGACTTCGATTTGATTGAGATAGAGAGTTCTGAAGTTTGGTGGGGACCACCCAAACCAGTGGTTGATTTCCACACAGGTACCGGACGACCCGCAGACGTTCGTCGTGGCCTTTAGCGACGCGCGCGTGCGCCTCTTCGACCTGCGGTCGCGGAGCCACGCCGTCGTCCTCGACCTCGGCGGCGTCGGCGCGACGGCCGTCGACTTCAGGCCCCGGCGCCGCGAGATCTTCGCCGTCGGCGCGGACGACGCCGCGCTCCGCTTCTGCGACCTCCGCGCGGCCGACGCATCGGCCAGGGGCGTGTCCGCCGCCGCGGCGCGCCCGCCGCCGCCGAGCGGCGGCCTCGACGACGACGAGGACGACGACATGGACGAGGACTCGCGCGGCTCGAGCGACGGCGCCGCGGCGCCCGACCGCGGCGCGCTCTCCGACGACGACGACGACGACGACGACGACGACGACGACGACGACGACGACGACGACGACGACGACGACGAGGACGACGCGCTCGACGAGTCCGACGACGACGCGCTCGACGAGTCGGACGAGGAGGTCCCGGGGAGCGGCGCGCGCGCGGCCGTCTCGTCGGCGGCGGTCGCGCCGCACCTCGCGGACGCGCTCCGGCCCCGGCGGCGGCGCGGCACGCGCGCGGGGCGGCCGTCGCGGCGCGCCGACGTGGGCATCAGCGGCGTCGCCTGGTCCGAGGACGGCAGCCACATCCTCGCGAACTACCGCGGCGACGACGTCGCGTTGTTCCGCGCGCCGATCCCCTGGCCCAAGGACGTGCACTGGCCCTGGGCGACGATCGAGGACGTCGACGGCAACGTCATCGTCCAGGGCACACCGGCGGCGGAGGACGAGGCGGCCGTCGCCGAGGACGAGGAGGAAGACGGCGCGGACGCGAGTCTTTTCGTCCGATCCTTCGGCGGCCGGCGCAACGTGCAGACGTGCGCCAAGGAGGTGCGGTTCCTGTTCCGCGACTCCTGCGTCGCGACGGGGGGCGACGACGGCGCGCTCTACGTCTGGGAGGCGGCGACGGGCGCGCCCGTCGCGCGGCTCCGCGCGGACCGGTGCGTCGTCAACTCCGTCGCGCCGCACCCGTTCCTGCCCATCGTCGCGACGTCGGGCATCGACTCCGAGGTCAAGATCTGGGAGGCGACGGCGCCGCTGGGCGCGTCGCGGTCCCGGGCGTCGTCGCGCGCGAGCCGCGCGTCAAGCCTGAGCCTGTCGCCGCCGCTCGCGGCGACGCCGCCGCCGCCGCCGCCGCCGCTCGCGGCGACGCCGCCGCCGGGGACGCCGCCGCGGCGGCGCCAGCTGCCCGCGGCCGTCGGCCCGCCGCCCCTCGCGCTCGACGGCGCGGCGCCGGCGCCGCCGCGGCCGCCGGCGCCGCCGGAGCCCGCGGTGACGCCGAGCCCGCCGCCGCGGGACCGCGCCGCGAGCCTCGCGAGCTTCGAGGACTCGGAGGACGGCATGGACTCGTCGAGCGGCGGCGAGTCCGACGACGACTGGGCGGGCCTCGCCTGGGAGCGGCGCCTCGCGGAGCGGCCCCGGTCCGTCACGGGCGCCGAGGCCGCCGCGTCGCTCGATCGCGCGGAGCGGCTCCGCGCGGAGGGCGACGCGCACGCGGCGCGCGGCTCGTCCACCGCCGCGGCGCGGTCCTACGACGCCGCGCGCGACGCGACGCGCTTCGCGCCGCCGTCGCTGCGCGCCGCGGCCGCGCGCCGCGAGCTCCGGGGCGCCGTGGACCTGAGCCGCGCGGCCATCTTCCTCGGCGAGGGCGAGCCCGCGCGCGCGGCGGCGCTCTGCGACGCCGTGCTCCGCCGCGACGACGGCGACGCGGCCGCGCGGCGCTGGCGCGCCGTCGCGCGGAGCCGCCTGGGGGACCACGGCGGCGCGCTCCGCGACGCGCGCGCGGCGCTCGCCGCCGCGCCGGGCGAGGGCGAGCTCGTCGCGCTCGTCGCGCGCCTCGAGGCCGCGGACGCGGCCGCGCGCGCCGTCGCCGCGGACGCGCCGCCGGTCGTCGCCGCGGCGCCGGAGCCGTCGATCTTCTCCCGCGCCGTCGCCGCCGCCGCGTCCGCGCTCGCGCCCGCCGAGGACGGCGCCGCCGGGGAGTAAACTTACGTTACGAAGGTCCTCCGAACTGGCCCGACGGCTTGCGGCGCTTCCGCCGGTCCGCTTGGTGGTCGACCATGTAGGCCCGCGCGATGTAGAGGATCATCTCGACGAAGAGCATGACGATGCCGCCCATGAGGCCGGCGACGACGCGGCTCGTCGCCTTCTCCACGAGCGACTTGGACAGGATGTAGCAGATGAACGACGACGCGACGGGCGCGACGACCATGTTCGCGCCGATCGTGTACTGATGCCGGAGCGACGCGCCGACGCGCTCCTCGGGCCGCACGGGCGCCCGATGCACGGAGCTCACGAGCGTCGCGTACTCGCGATGCTCGGCGCGACGCGCGAGCATCTCGCGCCGCGTGGCCACGGCCGGATCGGGGGTCGCCTCGCGCGCGGGCGCGGGGAAGACGAGCTTCGTGCCGCGGAGCGCGCTGCGGAGCGACAGGCGTGTGCTTGAGTTCTTGGCCAGCTCGCTGGCCAGCGCGTCGACGCGCACCGGCTTCGAGTCACCGGGGCGGATGACCTCGAGACCGGAGGCCATTGCGCGATCGGCTAAAGCCATGCCTCGCAGAGGCGCCTCAGGGCAAAGTTGATCATCAACAATAGCTGCAACGAAGCGCTCATCGATCGATGATCGATCGATGATGAGCTGCTCCGGGCTGCTCTCGTGCTGCTTCCGCCTCCTCTGCTGCTCGTGCGTCGTCGCAACGAGTGACGACGCGAGGGCGGCTCGCCGCTTCGCGGCGGCGGCCAAGAACCACCTCGATCACGGCGACGCCCGCGCGTTCCACGCCGCCACGGGCACGGCCGTCGAGGCGCTGCTCGCGGCCCTCGTGAAGCGACCGCAGAACTGCACCGCCATCGCCTCCAGCGAAAAGTTCGTGCCGCACCCGTTGAACGCGAAGGGCCTCCACGCGCTCCGCGCGCTCGTCGCGCGCAAGCTCTCGGCGGCGGCGACGCTCGCGGACGACGCGTGGGCGACGCGCCTCGCGCGGCGCGGCCTCGCGACGGAGGAGTTCCCCGTCGCGTCGCTCGCGCGCGTGGAACACGGCGACGGGAGCCACAGCCTCCAGCTCCCCGGCGCGCTGCTCTCCCGGCTCCGCGCGCTCTTTGGGCCGCGCGCGTCCGTGAACGCGAAGCTCGGAAGCCCGGACGGCGCGTGGCAGACGACGGGCGCGCGGCCGACGTACGACCAGCTCTGGATGCACGTCGACACGTTCCTGCCGACCTACAAGGTCTGGGTCTTCGCGAACCTGTCGCGCGACGCGGGCCCGTTCTCCTACGTCGAGGGCTCGCACGCGAACGACGAAAGGAAACTGACATGGCTCTTCGAGCGCACGAAGCACCTCGTCGACGCGGCGTCCATGCCCCGCGACGCGCCCGCGCGCTACGCGCCCGGGCCCTACGACGAGCGAACGCACGGCTTCGAGGGGTCCCTGAGGGTCCTGGGCTTCGACCCGGCCGACGACCGGTCGAAGGCGCTCGCGCGCTTCGGCTACGCGCCCGCGAAGCCCGTCCTCGCGACGCGCCGGGACGCGGCCTTGCTCGTCATCGCGGATACTTCCGGCTTCCACATGCGCGGCCGCGCGGCCGGCGACGCGAAGCGCACGCAGCTCGTCCCGCGCATCACGGAGGCGTGCCACCACCGGGGCGACTGCGACGGCCGGAGCGCGCGCTGCGGCGTCGGCTGCGTGCCCCGCGACGACCCCTTCTGGCAGTTTAAATCATAGTTCCCTAGCTCTCATGACTCGTAGGATAGGGCTTCTTCTGACTCGTAGTACAAGCTTGGCCCGGTGAAGTCATTTGGGTCTGGGTGTAGGTCGAAAGGATTCACTCCGTACATACCATCACGCTTGGAGCGCCAGAATCTGAGGATGTGCCAGAAGATCTCTTTTGGAAGCGTCGTAGACGCCAGACTGAACGTGCGCTGCACGGCTCGCTTCTTTTTCAGCGACTCGGGCTGCGGCGGCGGCGGCAATCCGTGGCCACGCTCGAGCCGCGACTTCGCGATCGCACGACCGCGAATGCAAAGTGAACGCAGGAGTAGCAGCTCGATGCGCGGCTCGATTATATAGCGCTTCCATCCGCCCGCCGAACGAATCGCATCCAGAAGTCGCTCCGTCTCCGCCGGTCCCGCGCGGAGCGATGTTTCACGGAGCGTCGCGCCGTGTCGTAGCAAGTGACGGATCATGCAGAGGTGGGCTATCATAAATGAACGCTCGTTCGTAACATCTTCAGCTTGAGCGACCAGGTGGTCGAGCGCCGTCGCGCCATTCGCACATACAATATTCACATCGGCACCGTGGCGGATGAGTAGGCTCACCATGTCGAATTGCAAATGATGCACAAACCAGTGAAGCGGGGTGATACCACACACAATGTTCGGGTCGGCGCCGCGGGCCAAGAGCTCTTGAGCCAGGGCATATTTGCCAAAAATGGCCGCGAGAGCGAGAAGAGTCGCGCCGACTTCAGGGGACCCATCAGAACGAACTCTGGTTTCGTTAATGCCGTGACTCGAAAGCCACTCTTCAAGGGCATCGATATCGAAGTAATATGGTTCGTCATGCGGGCGGCTGATCTTCATAGATGCGTAGTGAAATGTCCCGGGACCCATAGCATACCGAGGGCGAGAATCCGAGCCCGCAGCCGACGCCGTGGCCATCTTGTGCCGATTGCGGGGGACGGACCCGTGAGCTCAAATTTACGCGCGGGTCGGCCCGCCTTGCCGGAGCCGAGGCAGATTTTGTGGCGATTCCGGTCGCGAGCAACAACGACCCGAAACAAGTTACGCGTCCTTCAGCACGGCCTCGGTGCACTCGTCGAGGGCGGCGTCGATCTCGCCCGTGGCGTCGACCATGAGCTTGTCGAGGAGCTCCTCGGCGAGGGCCTCGATGACCTGGGCCTGGCTCAGGCCCGTCTCGAAGAGCTCGGCCTCGACGCGCTCCTTCCACTTGCGCACGTCGGAGCGGTGGCCGAGGATGCGGAAGATGGCGTCCGGCGGCACGTTGGCCGCGCGCTTGCCGCGCTTGTCCGCGTCCGCGGCCGCCGCCGCCGCGTCGGCGGGCGCGCCGAGGCTCGCGTCGACCTCGTGTACGGGCGCCGCGACGTCCAGCGTCCCGTCGTCCGGAGGCGGCGCGGGCTCGGGCCGCGGCGGCCGCCGGTGGAGCGACTCCAGGAGCCGCCGCTCGTCGTCCTCGATCTCCGTGAGCTTCTCCCAGAGGCGCTCGACGAGGTCCGCGCCGTCGCGCGGCGCCGGCGGCGCCGCGCCGCCGAACGGCAGCCGCGCGGCCGCCGCGGGGTGCACGTCCGGGCGCGGCGCGGCCGCGTGGTGCGGCGCGGCCGCGTGGTGCGGCGCGGTCGCGTGGTGCGGCGCGGCCGCGTGGTGCGGCGCGTAGGAGGCGTGCGGCGGCGGCGGCGGCGGCCCGGCGGCCGGCGGCGCGTAGGCCCCCCGGTAGCGCCGCGGGTCGAAGGGCGGCGGCGGCGGCGCGGCCGGCGGCGCCTGCGCGCGCTGGAGCGCCGCGAGCTGGTGCTGCTGCTGCGCGAACATGCCCTGGACCTGGTACTGGAGCTGGCGCTGCCAGGCCTGGAGCTCCGGCGCCGCGGCCGGCGGCGCCCTCGCGCGCTCGGCCGCGTCGAGGCGCGACGCGCGGTCCACCGTCTTCGTGGCCATGTCCACGAGGCCGGACACGGCGCGGGCCATGGCGCCGATGTCGCCCATGGCCCGCGCCTGGGCGCGCGACGACTCGCCGGCGACGGCCGCGTTGGCCGCGGCCGCGGACGCGAGGCGCCGCGCGCCGTCGATCTGCGTGATCGCGGGCGCGCCGTCGCAGTGCCGCGGCGCCGCGAAGCCGCCGTGGGCGAGGGCCGCGTCGACCTCGAAGGGGTCCGCGTTCTCGTCGGCGACTCGTTTGACGACCTCGGCCTTGTCGTGGGCCGCGATGGCCGCGCGGACGCGCGCGAGGTCGACGGGCGACGTCGCCCGCGTCCGCGTCCGCGACGCCGGGCCCGCCGCGCGCGAGGTCTTGCGCCGCGCGGGCGACGGCTCGCCGACGCAGTCGGGGAAGTGCTCCGGGGCGACGCGCGGCGAGTGGCGCGGCGCGCGCAGCGACGACCGCAGCGAGGACTGCGGCGTCGGCGGCGGCGGGCTCCGGCGCGCGGGCGTCGCCGCGGGCTCCGGCGTCGCGGGCCGCGCGTCGACCGGCGGCGGCTCCGCGAAGTGGAACTCGCCGGACCGCTCGGGCGTCCGCGCGCGCGGCGACGGGGGCCGCCGCTCGCCCGGCCGCGGCGACGGCGCGGCCGCGCGCGCGGGCCGCGCGGACACCGCGGGCGACCGCAGCTCCGCCGCCGACACGGGCGGGTGCTCGTCGAAGAAGCGGTGGCCCCGCGCGCGCGCCGCCGCCTCGCGCCGCCGCTCGATGGCCTCCTCGTGCGCGCGGTCGCGGTCCGCCGCGACGGCGTGTCCCCCGTCCCAGCCCCGCTCCCGGCCCCGGGCGAGCTTCCGTTTCGCCGCCGCCGCGCGCAGCGCCGCGCGCTCGCGCGCCTTGGCCACGAACAGGCTCGTGTTCGTCGCCGCCGCCGCGCGCCGCCTGCGACGTTCGGATGGGTCCGCGAAGTGCTTTATTTGGGCAGCCCGAAAGCGAATCGAAGCGCGGACGCCGGGCGACGCGCAGCGCGTGGTCCTTCACGCGGGGCACGCGGGCCGGCGCCGCGCCCGCCGACGACGCCGCGGACGCCACGGACGCGTCGTCCGCGTGGGCGCGGACCATCGCGCGGGCAGCTCTCTCGAGGTGTTCGAATGAGTGCCGTCTTCAAATTAGAAAATTGTAAAAACTCACGCCTCCAGAGGCCGGGCGATGCCCGGCGGCGCGCCGTTCCAGCGCGTCCCGTCGTCGTAGTGGAGGTCGAGGGTGCCGTCGTCGTAGACGCGCTTCACCGTCGCGGGCCAGCGGCGGAGGCCCTTGCGCCACTTGGCCCGGACGCGGTCGCCCGGGGCGAACGTCGCGGCGCCGGCCGCGTCGTCGTCCTCGCCGGCGCGGGCCCGGGCGAGGCCGACGAAGAGGCGCGCGAGGGGCTTGTTCTTCTTCAGCGCCTCGACCGTGAGGCCGCCGCCGCCCGACCGCTTCGCGCGCGCGGTCGCCTGGTAGATCTTGACGGTTTTGTTGAACGCGTCCGAGTGCTCCGGCGCGCGCGCGTTGACCTCGGCGACGCGGTCGCCGAAGACGTTGAGGCCCAGGATGACGCGCTTCTTGCCCGCCGGCAGCGCCGTGACCTCCTCCGACGCGTGGGGCCACTCGCCGTCGTGGACGATCGCGCGATTCAACGCGTAGGGGATCCGGTGCCAGCCGTCGCCCGCGAGCGCGCCCTTTTGCAGCCGGCTCTTGTAGCCGTAGGCCGCGTAGTGCGCCAGCCCGCCGGAGTTGACGACGAACGCGCCGCCCTCGACCCGCCGCGCGTCGTCCGCGGCGCCGTCGGCGAGGTCCGAGAGCTGCACCGTCGACGCGTAGAGCGGCGGCACGATCTCGTTGGTCTCGTGGCGGTGGAGCTCGCAGTAGTCCAGGTGGTAGTCGACGCTGTTGCCGACGCCGCTCGCGAGGCACCAGACCGCGACGCCGTGCGCGCCCGCGGCTTCCAAGTCGACGGCGTCCGCCGCGCGTTCTAAAAAGAGCGTCCGCACGACCTCGCGGGCCCAGGCGTCGCGGTCGCTGGGCGCGCCGGCGACGTTCCGCGCGTCGGCCAGCGTGACGTAGGCGCCCCAGGGCTTGTTGTGCGCCACGGCGTCGTCGTAGAGCGCCGCGCAGAGCTCAGGCCGCAGCGCGTCGTCGTAGACGCGTAGGAAGCGCGTCGCCAGCGCCTGCCGCCGCACGGCGCGCACCATCGTCGTCGGGTTCGTCGACGTCGCGCACTCGAAGCCATCCTTCCAGGGCACGACGACGTCGAGGTCCTCGGCGGAGCCCTCGCTGCCTTTGCCGCGGCCTTTGCCCATCGGTTTGTCCACAAAAGTTCAACACAATGCATGTTTGCCTCGGGTTGAAGGCGAGCATGGAGGCGCGCAGGCTGCCCCTAGCCGCCCTCCTCCTCCTGTC
>Ga0257110_1001592_pt1 | contig 10678 bp, 8 predicted proteins | sample LP_taG_7_FD_190184 | JGI IMG/M metagenome (GOLD analysis project Ga0257110, IMG submission 190184) | Marine microbial communities from Northeast Subartic Pacific Ocean, Canada - LP_J_2015_P26_10m | ecosystem: Environmental > Aquatic > Marine > Oceanic | place: Canada: Northeast Subartic Pacific... | reverse complement strand
GACGTGAAAGGAAGGAAGAAGTGCACACGAAAACACCGCTCTCTCGTCGGTAAAAAATTGTTTTGAGTAAGATGTCTTTTCGGTCTCGGCCGAACGACGACGACGACGACGACAAAGAAGACTTTAAAGAAGAAAAGAAGAAGAAGGCGATGATGATGGTAACGACGACGATGCCTCCACCACCTCCGCGACGACGACAAAAACAATTACCACAAAAGAAGAAAACGAAAATCGTCCTCGAGGAGGATGAATTCGCGGCTCGATTAGAACACATCATCGAACGAGATTATTTCCCGAACGTTCCACAAATGAAGGATGAACTGCGTTTACTCCGCGCGGAGCGAGAAGGGAACGAAAAGGAGATTTTAATGGCGAAGAGGAACATTCAGAAGCGAATGAGAGAGGAGGAAGAGGCGAGGAGTGGGACCAGTAACGGTTTGACGCCGAGTTTTTATTACGGCAGTACGTCCGAGAGAGGAGGAAAAGGAGGAAGGAATACGCCGACGACGAGCGATACTTCTGGAATTGGATTTTCCTTTTCCTCCAGAAGAAGAAGGAGAGGAGGAAAGGAAGAGGAAGAGGAAGAGGAAGAATATGATGAGGAAGAGGAGGAAAGAACAACAACAACAACAAAACTTCTCGACTCGAACAAGACGCTCACGCAGTTTCTCGCTTCGCACACTTCCGAAGATAACAAATCGTTCGAGGATATATTGGAGAAGATAAATAAGAAGAGAAGAGAGAAGAATGCAAAATTATTCGACGCAAAGAAGATTCACAGTGCGATGAATGTGCAAAGGCTCAGTCATGGCAGCGAAGGAGCGAGGACAAAATCGGGAGCCTTGGCGCTTGCGGAACCGGGACAGAACGCGTTGTTCTTCCGACCAGACTCGGCTTTGGCTTTATCGAAGAACGAATTGGAAAATTTAGGCGCGACAACAGCTCCGAAAGAAACGTTTGCGCGTAACACTCGATTCAACAGCTCGAATAACAGTCACGTAATAGAAGTGAACGAAGTCGACGAGGAAGAGTTGGCTTTGTTTCGAGAACAAAGAGAAAAAGAGATGAATCCAAACGTGAATTATTCGCGAATCACGACGCCAAGTTTCACGCCTGGTCGCGACAATTTCACGCCGATAATGACTTGGGGTGCTTTAGATGCAACGCCTGTGCGCATTTCATCATCGACTGGAGGAGGAGGAGGAGGAGAAGATATCGTTGCGAGAGCGGCTGGAGAAAGCATGGAGGAACAAAATTTGTACAGATTCGCGCGCGAAGACATCCGCGAACTCGCGGCGAGAAAACTAGAAAAAGCCAACGTAGTCAAGCGGAAACTGCGCAAGCAAGCGCAAACACCGACGACGACGAGTGGTTTGAGCGAAAGCGCGCTTCGTTTACTTCGAAAGTCGACGCCTGGACGTGGCAATACCGGTGAAGACTTTTTGAGGATGGACGTAAATCGCGCCATGCGCCAATCCGAACGACGAATGACTTCAAGCAGACGAACTCCATCTCTATCTCATCGCGATCGCACGCCTTCGATGAAACATATGGCACCGTCGTCTTCCGCCAGATTTGGGAAGAGGAAACCAGGCGATGGAAACGACGACGACGACAAAGATGAAGGAAAAGCGATTCCTTTCTTGAGCGCGGGAGGAGAGAAAAAAACGCCTCGTCTCACCGAAGGTTTACTGTAAAAGTATTCATGACTTTTATGATAGGAGCAAAATAGCGAAGAATAGAATAGAATAGAATGATAGAGAATGTGTAGACTTGAACAACTTTAAGAGCAGCAGCAGCAGCAGCAGTACTACTAAACAACATATATACTAAACTATTCTCGTGTTCATTTTTTGGTCTTCCGAGAGGATTTTCACAGAGCAGCAAACAACCAAACAACGACTACATTCCACACTCTTCTCTCTCTCTCTCGCCTTAAGCCCAAAAAAGAGAACAAAATCATCATCATCATCGCGCTAAACTAAAGCTTTAAATGTCTGCTTTTCTCTGCTGCGCGTCCTGGGCGGGATGTTCCGCCTTGAACTGTTGCGCGAACGCGTTAAACATCCACCAAAGAGGCGAGAAATCTTTCAAATCCGTCTACTTCGTTTCCTATTTCCTCACGCAAGTTCTTGCGTGGCAGATGCGAGACAACTACCCGTCCGAAACGAGTTCGATCGAAAAGTTTTTACACACGGAAATGCAAGGATGTCAAGGCTCTCGGTGCGCGTACGAAAGCGCGGTGAGAGTGGCGCTCACGAACGTGCTCTTCTTTTCGTTTATGCTTTTGGTCACGTTTAAAGCGGACGTTCCCGAAGAGGAGGAAGAAGAGAAAGAAGAAGGAGAGGACGAGGAAAGACGACAAGCTTTAAAACAATCGAGAAGAGACCGATTCGAGAATTTAAATATACGATATCGCGTGCACGTGGCGTATTGGCCGTTTAAACTTTTACTCTGGTTGTCTTTTCTTTGCGTCTCGTTTTGGTGGGTGCCGAGCGAGAGCGTCGACGTCGCCTTCCAAGTGTTTCGATTCGGCGCCGGGGTGCTTTTACTCGTCCAGATGATTGTAATCATAGCCACGGTGTATGAGCTCAACGAGTATTTAGTGGAGAAGGCGGAAGAGGGACGCGCTGGGGCGATAGCGTTAGTTTTGGGGACGATTGTCGCGTTCGCGTTGGCGGTGGCGACGTTCGCGTTGAGTTTTACGCGGTACGATTGCGACGGAGATAAGACGACAGTCGCGGCACTTTCGATGGCGATTGTTTTCGTCGTCATATGTTGTGGCTTTAGTTTAATGGAAGATATCCGAGGAGGTTTATTTACCAGCGCGATTGTCGCTTTGTACGTGGCGTATTTGATGGCGTCGGCGAGCATGGAAAGATCGAAAACGTGCAATTTAGTGGACAACGCGACGATGCAGAGTAAAGACGAAGAGATTATCGAAATCGTTGGTTTTGTCGTTCAATTAGCAGTGGTTGCCTTATCAGCTTTCAAAGCGGCGAGTGGACACAAACGTTTCCAAGGCGTCGCGCACATTACGGACGACGACGACGAGCACGGCAGCGCCGCGTATACGTTTTTCCACGGCGTGTTTTTAGTCGCCAGCATGCACGCCGCGTGTTTATTAGTCGGGTGGGTAAAAGTAACGCAAGAAGAAGAAGAAGAAAATAGCGGCGGAACAAAAACGATATCCTCGACGACGGCGGAGAGCTTTTGGATTAAAGCGACGTGCGCGTATTTCACCGCGTTTCTTTATCTCTGGTCGCTCATCGCCCCGAAAGTGATGCCCGATCGAGAGTTTTGAGACGACGAGCGCGAAAGTGTACTCATAAAAATAAAACCTGCTTTTCGCCGTCCGTCTATCTCGCGCGTGTCGGTTCCTGTGTGCGTCTACTCACACGTGCGTTGTACTATAAAAATGAACACATCCAGGAGTAGAAACACTCCACTTATGCAATATTTCCTTTAAAATTTTCTCGTCGTCAAAAAAAGCTTGATTCCACAAAAAACAAAAAAGTTCCAAAACTTTATCCACACAAACAAACCTTTTCAGACGCACTTTTAGTACTACGCGCGGAAGAAAGACACACACTCACGCACACTTTTACACGCGCTCGTTTGATTACAGTATCAAAACGCGCGACACCATTAGTATTATCACGACGACAAAAACAGCGTTATCAATCATCATGACGACTACGACGACTTCGAAATTGTTCGCGCAAAAAACGATCCTTCGGGGCGGAAACGCGTTGGGGAAAAGCATCTCTAAAAGTGCGAAGCGTTCTTCTCCGAGTGCGGCCAGAGTGGTTCGAACGATGGCGTCGAGCACCACCTTACCGATTGATTTGAGAGGTAAGAAGGCGTTCATTGCCGGCGTGGCGGACGACAACGGTTTTGGATGGGCCATCGCCAAGGCGTTGAGTCAAGCCGGGGCGGACGTTATCCTCGGCACGTGGGTGCCGGCGTTGAATATCTTCGAGACGTCGTACAGAAGAGGTAAGTTCGACGAGTCGAGAAAGTTATCGGATGGCAGTTTGATGGAATTCGCGAAGATTTACCCCATGGACGCGGTTTTTGACACCATGGATGACGTTCCGGAAGATGTGAAGGCGAACAAGCGATACGCCGGTAACGAAAAGTGGACCGTGAGCGAAGTCGCCGAATGCGTGGAGAAGGATTTTGGTAAGATTGATATTTTGGTCCACTCGTTGGCGAACGGCAGAGAAGTGGCAAAACCGTTGTTGGAGACGTCGAGAGAAGGTTATTTGGGGGCGATTTCCGCGAGTTCGTACTCGAACATTGCGATGTTGCAAAAGTTTGGTCCGTTGATGAACAAAGGCGGCGCGTGCATTTCTTTGACGTATTTGGCGAGTGAAAGAATCATCCCAGGGTATGGGGGTGGTATGTCTTCCGCCAAAGCGGCTTTGGAGTCTGACACGAGAGTGTTGGCGTTCGAAGCTGGGAGAAAGTGGGGCATTCGCGTGAACACCATCAGCGCCGGTCCGTTGGGCTCGAGAGCCGCTAAAGCCATCGGTTTCATCGACGATATGATCAACTACTCCATGACGAACGCGCCGTTGAGCGAAAAGCCGTTGGATGCCATCGAGGTTGGACACACGGCCGCGTTCTTGTGCTCTCCGTTAGCCTCGGCGATTACTGGGAGCACCATATACGTCGACAATGGTTTGAACTGCATGGGCGTAGCGACGGATTCCAAGTCCATCCCGGATCGATCCTAAACGACGACGGACGACGGGGCGGTAAAGTAAAATCATAGTTCATAAAACTTTAATAATAATAACGTAAGAGTATATAATTAATTAAGAGAAGACGACGGTTTGTGTGTGTATCTTTGCGCGCTCGCAGTAAGAGTTTTATCAAAAGAACTTTCTTCACAGAAAGACGCACAAAATCACTTCTCTGCTCTCATCGCATTCTTCAAAGTTTTCTCTCCTTTGCAAGAAAGAAGTTTCGTTTATGTCTTTGCACAAAACGGCGACTGAAAAGCTCGTCGTCACCTTACGTCGCGGGTTAGCTGGAAAGCGAGACACGATTAAACTCACCTGTAAAGCTTTAGGATTGCGTAAACCTCGAGCGTCGAGAGTCGTCCCGAACACGAGCACGAGCCGAGGACAGATCGAAAAGATCAAACATTTAGTCAAAGTGGAAACGGAAACCGCGTTTCTGAAACGATTGGAAAGGAAGGAGAAGAAGTTTAGCCTGCGACCGGAAATTGTCGTCGAACATTAAAAAGAGCAGTAATTATTAATGTCGTCATCCATCTCGTCGTCGTCGTGTTGCTGTTGTTATTCCGCGCGTGTAAAAACCGACAGCCGTCGCTTTGCACCTCAAAAACAACGAAGAAGGAGCTCGAAAAGTTCGACCAAAGCGACGGCGGAAGAATCAACGATGGGTTCTTCTTCTTCTTCTTCTAAGAAAGCGAGAGCTTCGGAAATTTGGCGCATTTGCGATGCCGTGTGCTTTGACGTGGACTCGACTGTCATCGATCACGAAGGTATCGACGCGTTGGCGGCGTATCTCGGCAAAGGCGAAGAGGTGGCGAAGGTGACCACGCAAGCTATGAATGGAGAAATTCCGTTCGAGAAGGCTTTGTTTTATCGATTAAACGCGATGCAGTGTTCGAGACAGCAGATGGATGCGTATTTAAAAGAGTATCCGGTGAAACTTTCGAACGGATTCCAAGAACTGAGAGACAAGTTGAAAGAAAAAGGGAAGACGGTGTATTTAGTGAGCGGAGGGTTTCGACAAATGATCCACCCGATTGCGGAATGTTTAGATATCCCAGTCCCTACGAACGTTTGGGCGAATAATTTGTTGTATTTAGAAGATGGATCGATGAATTCAGAGAAACCATTCGACGACGAAAATGAGTTTACGTGGCGCGCGGGCGGAAAGGCTTTGGCCGTCGCGCACGTGAAGAAAACCGGGAATTTCAAAACAGTCGTGATGGTTGGCGATGGCGCGACGGACGTGGAAGCGAGAGCCGAGAATGGAGCAGATATTGTTATTGGGTACGGTGGAACGGTAAGAAGAGAGAACGTGGAAAAAGCGGCGGATTGGTTCGTGATGGATTTCAAAGAACTCGTCGAAGCCCTCTGATACTCGATAGTATTGAAGTAACTAACGGTAATTATATATACGTACGTGTGTTATTTTAAAAAAGAATGACTAGAAATGAACAACACTCCCGTAATTCTCCTCTCTTCTTTTCCGTATAAGTTCAATGTCGTCATCGTTTTGTCTATTGTATTTAGTACTGTCTGTCGTTCATTCTGCCTTTGAGGATGATAAACGCTACTTTCTGTTCTTAAAACGAAGCGATATCGGTGGAGTAGTTGAACTCCAACTTCACGTCGTTCATATTTGGCGCGCTCGTAAAGTTCTTCAACGGCATCTTCGCGCTCAAATTACCTCGTCTCAAAGTAATCTTACCGCTTCCATTCGTAGAGGCTTCCAAGCTTCCTTTCACGCCTTCCGGAAGCGGGTAACTGAGGGTCAATTTCCCTCCCTTGAACGTTTGCGTCTTGACGTTCGCGTCCGCTTTCACGGAGACGTCAATCTTATCGATTTTCTTCTTCGCGGTCACCGTCAATTGCTTCTTCGAGTTATCAAACTCCAACGTTGACTTCACGCCTTCGAAAACTGGCGGTTCCAAAACGCCTTTCACCGCGTTTCCTTTCGCCTTCCACTCCAACGTCGCCGTCGAGTCGATCGCAGACACTTTCTCTCTCACGGAGATTTTCAACACATCCATAATATTCTGCGTGTTTTGGTCCACGTCGTCTAACTTGATCTTCCAAAAATCCTTCGCGGCTTCTAAGTCCACTTTACTCGTCTGCATTTTCGCATCCAAATTGCCTTTGGAGGATAACTCCACGTTCACCGGGAGGACAAATTTCGCCGACAAATTCACCCCTTCAACCGTATCGGAGACTCGAATTTTGAGTTTCTCGCACGTGGCGGACTGTTCCGAGAGGACGGATTCCACTTCCGTTTCGATGTTAATTTTGCCCATTTTAATGTTACTGTTGTTGTTGTTGTTGTTTATCGCAGCAGTGTGTTCGCGTCGTGTGCGTCGTGTTTTTTGCGCGCGTTGTGGATATACTATCTACAGAGAGAGAGAGGATAATTATAAGCGTCGAGCGTTGTAAGAAGAAGTTTTTTCTCTCGAAAGTCCCAAAAAAAACAACGAACGACACAAACAGCTGCCCAAACACAAAAAAAGCAGATTCTCAATTTTTTCTCTCTTTTCTCTTTTCTCTCTTTCTCTCTCTCTGCTCCAGCGCGTGTGCTCTTCTTCTTCTTCTTTTGGTTGTTGTTGTCGTCGTCGTTTGGAGCCCCGTTGGTCTCGCCGTCGACGACGACGAGACAGAAGAATAAAAGAAGAACACGATGGAAGAAGACGACGATGATGGAGGAACCCAATTGATGATGACAGAAGAAAAGAGAAAGAAAGAAGAAGAAACAATGGTGTTATTTACGGACGCGCAAACGAAAGTGTTCCACGCGCAGCTTCGATTTCTGCTCTTGCGCGAGGTGGACATCGCGCCGTCCACGCACTCGCACTCGCACTCGAAGATCTGGACGAGCTTCCCGAACGCGCTCTTCGCGAACGCGATTGATTTGAACAAAGACCGAGACGAGATGATGAGCAAAGAGATGCTGCCGTGGAGATTGAACGCGAGGTTGCTGCAAGATCCAACGCTGACCATGCTTCGAAATAGTAATAACAACAACGAGATAGCGACGACAAAAACGATCAACGAAGAAGACATGAAGTTTACGGAGAGTGTGCAACGAGAGGACAAGGACGACGACGACGGCTTCGACGAGGACAAGGACGACGACGAACGTCAGTACTCGAAGTGTAACGAGTTGAAGCGTCTATTCGAAGGCGAGGTGGACGCGCGAATGACGCGAGGCGTTGATCTTCTTCGTGAAAGAGTCGTGAAACAAAAGTATACGTTTCATGCCGCCGCTCAAGATAATGGTAAGGAAGACGGGATGATGAGAGAAAGACAGATTGTGGACGAAGGCGAGTGGAAAATCAGACAGAATATCAGAACTAAAAGTTTAGGATTGTTAGAGGAACAGAGAAAGTTAAGACGAGAAATGATTGCCGAGCAGAGAAAGATTATGGCTTTGCCGGAGAGGTCGTACAAGAAGATGGTGAAGATGGACGAGAAGCAAAGAGAGTTGGAGATCAAGTTACGGTCGAAGAAAGAGAAGAAAGAGTCATCGGAGCGGTGGCGTTTGATACTTTCGACGAGAAAAAGATTGAACGAAGAATCAAATCAACGAGCAGACGTGTTGCAAACAAGAAACCGCCAAATGGTGAAGATGCACGATAGGATGGCGAGAGCGTACTTGGTAAAGTCAAGAGACGACGCGGCAGAAAGAGCAAAGAGAATGGAAGCGTTAAAATCGAACGACATAGAAGCATACAAAAAACTTTTAGCGGAAGCAGCGAAAACGAAAGAGAGCATCGAGGGATACCCCGCAGGCGCAGACGGCGAAGGCGAAGGTAATAAGTACGAAGCGCTACAAGAGTTCCTTTCGGAAACGGAAGGATATTTAGAAAAACTCGGAGGAAAGATTGCGTCGGTAAAGATATCGCAGGCGCGTTCGGAAGCGGCGACAGAAGCGGCTGCAAAAGCCGCAGCGGAAGGCTTAGACGAAGATGAAATCAAAGAAGCGGCGGAAAAAGCAGCGAGAGAAGCGACGTTAGAAAACGGCGAGAAGATGATTTCGCAAACGAAAGAGGACGGGATTCAAAACACGGAGAAATATTACGCCGTGGCGCACAGCGAACAGGAAATTATTACGGAACAACCAAAGATGTTGACGTTTGGTCAGTTGCGCGATTACCAAATTGTTTCTTTGCAATGGATGGTGAGTTTACACAACAATCGCTTAAACGGTATCTTAGCAGACGAGATGGGATTGGGTAAAACCGTCCAAGTTTGCTCTTTGATTGCGTATCTCTGGGAGTCTAAGCAAAACTTTGGACCTCACATTATCATCGTTCCGAATGCGGTAATCGTGAACTGGAAAGCAGAGTTAAAGAGATGGTTACCGCACGTAAATTGCGTCTATTACGTCGGCAGTCGCGAGCAACGCGCGAAAATATTCCAGAAGCAAGTGTTGCAGCTCAAGTTCAACGTCTTAGTGACGACGTACGAGTTCATCATGCGCGATCGGTCCAAGCTGGCGAAAGTGAATTGGAAGTACATCATAATCGACGAGGCGCAGAGATTGAAAGATCGCGAAGGAAAATTAAGTAGAGATTTAGACAAGTTTAGAGCGCAAAGACGTTTGCTGTTGACTGGAACGCCGTTACAGAACGATCTCAGCGAGCTGTGGAGTTTATTGAACCTGCTGTTGCCGGAAGTTTTTGATTCGGCAAAAGTGTTTCAGCAGTGGTTCGGGAAAACAAAAGCGGGTGATAATCAAGGGCAAAAAGTCATTGGTGGTGGTGGTGGTGGTGGTGGTGGTGGCGCCGGTAACGCAAACGAGGACGAAGAAGAAGACGATTGGATGGAACGGGAAAAGAAAGTCATCGTAATCTCTCGACTGCACCAAATTTTAGAACCGTTTATGCTTCGAAGATTAGTGCAAGACGTGGAGAGTAAACTTCCGCCGAGGAAGAGCGTTGTCGTTCATTGCCCGTTTTCGGCCTTTCAATCGAACGCGTATTCTTGGATCAACGCGACGGGGTCTATTCGAGTTGAACCGTATACTAGGCTCGGTTTAGCCGCGCAAAGAACCTTTCGTGGATATTTGCCCCTTCACAATAGGTGCATGGAGCTCCGCAAGATTTGTAATCATCCGGGCTTATCGTACCCGCCCGAGAAAGGAGGCGATTTTCGAGGTGTTAACTTGATACGAAGTTGCGGCAAGTTGTGGATTTTGGACCGATTACTCATTAAACTTTCCAAGACTGGACACAAAGTTCTTCTGTTTTCCACGATGACGAAATTATTAGATCTCTTGGAAGTCTATCTGAAGTGGCGACAAACGACAGAGGACGGCGAAAATTTACAGTTTTGCCGCATCGACGGCACGACACCGTTAGAACAAAGAGAAGTCGCAATCAATGATTTCAACCGAAAAGGCTCGAACAAGTTCATATTTTTGCTTTCTATTCGCGCAGCCGGAAGAGGTTTGAACTTACAAACTGCCGATACAGTTGTGATGTACGATCCGGACCCAAACCCGAAGAATGAAGAACAAGCCATCGCGAGATCTCACAGAATCGGCCAAACGCGAGAAGTACGAGTGATACACTTGGAGGCCGTAGATGATAAAGAAATAGCCAGCGTCACGGGTGCTGCTGCGGCTACTCAAGAAAATACATCGACTGCTGGTTGGGGTGGTAACGACCGATCGTATTGTGAATCCGTGGAATCGGTCGTTCGCAACGTCATTCAGCAACAGAAGATTGAAATGGCAGACGAAGTCATCAATGCCGGTCGTTTTGATGGACAAACCACGCACTCAGAAAGACGCGAAACACTCGAAAAACTCGTGGCTGCGCAAGCTGCTGGAAATAGGAAAGAAACGAACGTGCCATGTGTACGCGAATTGAACGAAAAGATCTGTCGATCAGAAGACGAGTTGAAAACTTGGAACGAACTTGACGATACGTTGAATT
>Ga0257110_1001591_pt1 | contig 10679 bp, 7 predicted proteins | sample LP_taG_7_FD_190184 | JGI IMG/M metagenome (GOLD analysis project Ga0257110, IMG submission 190184) | Marine microbial communities from Northeast Subartic Pacific Ocean, Canada - LP_J_2015_P26_10m | ecosystem: Environmental > Aquatic > Marine > Oceanic | place: Canada: Northeast Subartic Pacific... | reverse complement strand
CGGCGCGCGGCGGACCAGCGTCGCACTGGCGCGGCGGAGGAGCATGGTCCGCGGCGCTCGATGCCTTCGGGCGCCGCGCGCGCCGAACCCGGTGCGACGGAGCGAATCACAAGCGCCTCGCGCTCGGCTCACAAGCTTACGAGAGCGCTCGATGCGACATGCCACAGGCAGACAGATCGATCGGTCTCGATTCTGGCAGAAGTTGATGTCGGCATTCACTTTGGGCTGCCCGCCCATCGCCCTGTCAGCTGCGCGCAGCCTTTGGCCGGGAGCAGTCGACAACATCAGCCAACCGCCGAGCCACATCACACGCGCCTGCTGAGCAAGACACGATGATCGGGCAAGACCGGGTGCTGAGCAAGACGACGATGATCGGGAAGATGCTGGCCGTGCTCGCCGTGCTTGCGCTCCGGGCCGGGGCCTTCGTCGCCCCGCGCGGTCCGCTGCGCATCCCGACGCAAGCGCTTCACGCGCAGCCGAAGCGCCTCGTCCAGGTCGTCGAGCAGCTGGGAGGCAAGGTCACGGCCGGCGACGTCGCCGGCGCCGGCGCGGCGGACCTCGTGTCCGCGGAGCGGGAGCTGCTCGCGTTGGCGGCGCGGCTCGGCGGCGAGGTGTCCCTGGAGGCGACGGAGGACGGCGGCCTCGTCTTCGCGTTCCCCAAGGCGACGGCGAAGGCGCTCGCGGCCGTCGACGGCAAGGAGAAGTGGCTCCAGCGCTGGGAGGAGGTGAAGCCCGGCGTCTACACGCTGGGCCGCACGGCCTTCGGCGTGTCCCTCTTCGTGTCCCTCGCCGTCGGCGCCGTGGCCATGCAGACGCTCATGGCCGCGTCGAGCTCGGACGAGAACCGGCGCGACGAGCGCCGCGGCGGCGGCTTCTACTTCTACCCGTCCATCTGGGGCCCGAGCCCCTTCGACATCTTCTACTACCGGCCCTACTACGGCTACGGCCCGCCGCGGCCCCGCCGGGAGATGAACTTCCTCGAGGCCATCTACTCGTACGTCTTCGGGGACGGAGATCCGAACCAGGACGTGACCTCGCGCCAGATCGCCGCGGCGGCGGAGATCATCCGCAGCAACGGCGGCGCCGTCGTCGCCGAGCAGCTCGCGCCGGTCCTCGCCGCGCCGCCGAGCCCGCCGCCCCTCGGCCGGGACCCGGAGCTCGCGTTCGGCGAGGAGGTCATCGTCGACGAGTCGTACGTGCTGCCCGTCGTGTCGACGCTCAACGGCCGCGCGACGGTCGACGAGGACTCGGGCGCCATCGTCTACGTCTTCGACGAGCTCCAGAGCTCGGGCCTCGCGCTGCCCCCGGGCGCGGCCGCGTACGACGAGCGGTTCCTCGCGGGCGACGCGTCCGGCGCGATCGTCAAGCTCGACAACGGCGCGCTCGGCGAGTACGACACCACGTTCTCGCGCGCGAGCCAGGGCCAGCTGGTCATGGCCGGCGCCCTCGGCGCGGCGAACCTGCTGCTCGCCGGCGCCGTGGCCTTCTACTCGACCGCGGGCCTCACGCCCGTCGTCGCCGCGCGCCTCGGCCCCGCGGGCGTCGCGGGCATCCGCGCGGTCGCGTGGCCCCTGCTCGCCTATTCGCTGACCTACAACGTCCTGCCCCTCATCCGCAACTACCGCCTCAAGCGCAAGAACGGCGAGGTGTCGCGGCGGAACGCCGCGCGCGCGGCGTGGGCGGACGTCGCGCGGCGCCCGACGCGGAAGCTCCGCGAGAAGCTCGCGGCGGCGAAGAAGCTCCGGCCGGCGGTCCGCAACGGCGGGAAGGTCGCCTACTCCACGGACGCCGACTTCATGGACGTCGCGCGCGGCCAGGAGACCGCGGACCTCGACGACTTCGACAAGCTCCTCCGCTAGGCGGGGACGGTCGAGTTCTAAGGGGCCTACTTCCGTCTCCGGAAGGACGCGTCGATGTCCTTGGAGCCGCCCATCTTCGACTCGTACTTCTTGCGGAGCGGGTCGTCCTTCTTGCCCCGCGACTGGAGCCAGCCGTTGAAGGGGTTGTCGCGGTCGACGAAGGTCGTGTCCTGGTCCGCGAGGTGCGTGTACTTCGTGCGGCCCTGGAAGCCAAAGTCCTTGACCTGCATGACCTTGGGCAGGGCCTGCTTGTCGAACTTGTCGTCGAGCACGGCGCCGTCGGTGTCGCGGTTGCGCACGTCGCCCTCGCCGGCCTTGGCGAGCGTGTCGTCGTCCATGTAGAAGGCGCCCTTGTGGTGGTACTTCTGGAGGAACTTCCACTTGGCCTTCTCCTTCTTGACGCCCTTGCCGCTCTCGCGGTCCTCGGCCGCGCGCTCCTCGGGCGACAGGTTGCGGCGCCGCTCCGTCTCCGCCTCGTCCTCGGCGGCCTTGGCGCGCTCGTCGCGCTCGCGCGTCGCCCGCGCGAGCTCGCGCACCTTCCAGGCCTCGAACTCGAGGGGGTCCTCGAGGTCGTCGTCGTCGTCCGGCGCGTCGAAGTCGCTGCCGTGGCCGTCGCCCGCGCCGAAGTGGCTCTCGGCGGCCTCGCGCTCGCCCCGGAGCACGACGTCGGCGACGAGGGCGCGCGACTCCGCCGCGCGCGCCTTGCGCTTCGCCTTGGCCGCCTTGGCGCGCTCGGCCTCCTCGCGCTCCCGCGCCTCCTGCTCGTGGATCGTGCCGCGCATCGCGCGCGGCACGAAGACGGGCCGCGCGGCGGCCTCGGAGCCGCTCGACGAGTCGTCGTCGTCGTCGCTCGAGTCGTCGTCGGAGCCGCTCGACGACGACGCGGGCGCCGCGGGCGCCGCGGGCGCCTTGGCGAACGCGGGCCGCCGCGGCACGGCCGCGTCCGAGTCGTCGCCGGAGGAGCTCGCGTCCGCGGGCGGCGGCGGCGGCGCCTCCTGGGCCGCGGCGCGCGCGCGGAGCTTGGCGCGGACGCGCGCGCGCCGCGCCGCGGCCTCGTCCTCGGCCTCGGCGTCGACGACAGGCGCCGCGTCGCCCTCGGCCTCGGACTCGGACGACGAGTCGGCGGGCGGCGCCGCGGGCGCCGCGGGCGCCTCGCGCTTCAGCACGACGGGCGCGGCCTTGACGCGCTCCGTCGCGCGCCGCTCCGGCGCCTTGGCCCGCGGCGCGCGGTCCTCGAAGGCCGCCGGCGGCGGCGGCGGCTTCCGCGCCTCGTCCTTGAAGTCGCGCTTGAGGACGACGGGCTCCGCGGCGGCGCGCGCGCGGCGGCCGCCGCGGCCCCGCCGGCCGTCCCGGTCGTGGAAGCCCTTGGGCGCCGCGGCGCCGCGGAAGACCGCCGCGGCCTCGGCCTCGTCGGGCCGCACCCACTTGGGCGCCTTGCCGGGGAAGTAGCGCGTGACCTTCTTCTTCGCCGCCGCGAGCTTCTTGCCGATGCCGGACCCCGCCGCGTCCCGCCCCGTGTGCACGCCCAGGGGCGCCATGACCGTGTCGACGCTCGCGTCCGCCGTGTACATCATGCTCTGGGCGTCGCCCGTCGTCGTCGACAGGTTGAGGCCGATCTCCCTCAGCCCGAAGGTGTCCTGGCGCCGCGACCCGGCGCCCTCCATGCCCTCCATGTTTGTAGGGGGCGGGGTCGCGTTTGGGTGCGTGTATTGCGGGGTTTTATGCGACCATCGCGGCCTGCGAGAGGTGCTCGATCGGCGTCCCGATTGTTGAATCGATGGTGCCGCAGAGCATGGTGGGCGCCTTCTTTCGTCCAGCCGTGCGCGTCGCGCGCGCCGCGTCTGGGGCTGCGACGCGCGCGACGAGCGCGCCGACGCGCTCGCTCCACGCGCAGCAGCGCTCGCTGGCGGCGCCGCGCGCCGCCCCGCGCCGCCGGTGGCTCGCGACGCCGGCGAAGCCCGAGCCGCCGAAGAAGAAGGCGGGCAAGGCGCTGACGCGGGCCGAGGTCGAGGCCCTCGCGGAGAGCGCGAAGCAGCAGCAGAAGCTCATGGACGCCGAGGGCCGGCTCTTCGGGGGCGGCATCGACTCCTACAAGAGCCCGTACCTGTGGGCGCTGCTGGCCGCGTGCGTCATGCTCCACTACTACAACGCGGACCAGGCGACGGAGAAGGAGGCCGAGGAGGCGCTCCTCGAGCGGCTGCGCCACGCGCGGCGCGAGCCCCAGCCCCTGACGGACGCGCAGCGCGGCGAGATGCTCGCGCACAAGCGGCTCCAATTGGCGCGGCAGCGGACCAAGGGCGAGGACGCGGAGCGCCGCGCGGCCAAGCTCCGGGCCGACATCGCCAAGCTCGAGGCGGGCGACGCGTAACTTAGGAAAAACGTCCGCGCATCATCGAGGGCGGTCGAGCGAGGGTCTCAGCGGCGCTGCGCGACGCGCCGGTCGTCGTAGGGGTCGTGGCGCGGGCGGCGGTCGCCGTAGGGGTCGTAGGCGCGGGGCTCCGGCGGCGCGTAGTCGCGGCGCGGCGGCGGCGCGGCGCGGTAGTCGCGGTAGGGGTCGCGGTCGTCGGCGCGCGGCGCCGCGGCGCGGTCGTCGTACGGGGGCCGCGCCCGGTACCGCGCGTCGTCCGCGTAGCGCGGCGGCGGCGCGGCGTAGCGCGGGTCCAATCGCGGGTCCACGGCGCGCGGGTCGAGCGCGCGCGGGTCGAGCGCGCGCGGGTCGTCCGGCGGGGGCCGGCGGTCGTCGTAGGCCGGCCGCCGGTCGTAGTCGTAGGCCGGCGGCGGCGGCGCCGCGTAGTCGCCGTAGGCGCGGCGCCGGTCGTCGATCTCCCGCGGCGGCGGCGGCGCCGCCGCGCGGCGGTAGGGGTCCGCGGCGCCGTAGGGGTCGGGCTCGTAGTACGCGGCGCGCGGCTCGTAGCGCGGCGCCGCGCGGCGCGGGTCGTCGTAGCGCGGCGCGTCGGCCTCGTAGCTCCGCCGCGGCGGCGGCGGCGGCCCGCCCCGGGGGTCGTCGCGGCGCGGCGGCGCCGCCGCGGCCGGCCGGTCGTCGTAGTAGGGCGGCCGCGGCGGCGGCGGCGCGGCCGGCTCCGCGTACGCGTCGCGCGGCGGCGGCGGCCGGCGCCGCGGCGAGTGGCGCGGCGGCGGCGCCTCGCGGGCCTCGCGCGGCGGCGGCGGGCCGCCGCCGCCGCCGGGCGCGCGCGCGCCGCGCGGCGTCGGCAGCGCGGCCTCGTCCTTCATCGACGGCCCCGGCGGCGGCTTGCCGCTCGGCGGCGGCTCGCCCCGGGCCTGGGCGTCGCGCACCTCGGACCAGGGCGCGAGGTAGCGCTTCTCCGCGCTCGCGAGGTTCCGCGCGTCGACGGCCTCGAGCGTCTCCGCGATGACGGCGTCGCGGTTCTCCGCGCCGCCGAGGACGTACATGCGCTTCGCGTCGTCGCGCACCGTGTCGTTGTCGAAGACGAGGAAGGCGTTGTGCCGGCTCTCGAGCTCGCGGAGCGTCGCGCCCTTGGAGCCCATGACGAAGCCCACCGCGGACGTCGGCACGTCCACCGTCGCGCAGTCGCACCGCGCGGCGATCTCCTCGAAGTCGAGCGTGCCCAGGTGGTTGCCCCGCTGCGCCATGGTCACGCGCACGCAGAGCTTCGCGAGCTCGCGGCTGTACTCCGAGCCCTTGATCTCCACCGTGTTCTTCGTCATGTGCATCTCGATCGTGCACCCGCTAAAGTCCGCGAGCCGCCGCATCGTGTTGCCGCCGCGGCCGTAGAGGTAGGCCGCCGCCTCGCGGCTCAGCACCAGGATCTCCGTCTCGTCGTCGGCCGCCGCGGCCTCGGTCTCCGCCGCCGGCGCCGCGTCGAGCGCCGCCGGCGCCTCGTCGTCGCCGAAGCTTTTGCCGTCCGCGAGCAGGTCCAGCTCGCCGGCGGACCGGCTGCGGCTCGTCGGCGAGTCCATGGGCGCGCGCCCGAGCGCCGCGAGCCGCCCGACGCGCCGCGCGTTGCCGTCGAGCTCCGCGCTGCCGCGCGGCGCGGCCGATGGCGTCCGCGAGCTGCCCCGTCGACGAGCGGTTTGGACGGCACGATGACCTTCAACGTGTTCCTACAAAAAACGCGCTTACTAGTTCTACGGGTCCGCGGTAAGGTACTTGCGGGACGAGTTCCGCGCGTAGTCCGCGAGCGTCGCCGCCAGCCGCGACGCGCCGGCGCGCATCTCCGCGTCCGTCGCGGACGCGTAGGTGAGGCGCAGGAAGGGGCAGTCGTCGCCCTGCTTGTCCGGCGTCGCAAAGCACGCGCCGGGGATGCAGGCGACGCCGTTCTTGATGAGCTTGTCCTGGAGCGCGCGCGAGTCCGGCGCGACGAACTGCTCGAGCCACAGGAACATGCCCGCGGCCGGCGTCTCGAGCGTCGCGAGCGTCGCGCCGCCGGCCTCCGCGAGCGCGCCGCGGACCGCGGCCACGAGGACGTCGCGGCGCCGCGCGTACTCGTGCTGCGTCTTCCGGAGCGCCGCGTCGAAGCCCGCGTCGTCGCGCCACGTCTCGAGGAGCGCGAGCATCGCCGCCTGCGCCGCGCCGCTCGGGAACTGGACCGACGTCTCGTTGAGCACCGTGAACTTGTCGAGGAACGCCATGGGCGCGCTGACCCAGCCCAGCCGCAGGCCCGGCGCGACGATCTTCGCCGCGCTGTCGAGGCGCACGACGCGGCCGTCGACGTCCATGGACAGGTAGCTCGCCGGGAGCTTCGCGGGATCGGCGCCGGGCATGTCCGCCTCCGATTCGTAGTCGAGCGGCATCGTGAGGAAGTAGTACGGATCGTCCTCCAAGATCACGACGTCGTACTTGCGGCAGATCGCGTAGACTTCCTGCTTCCGCGCCTCCGTCGGCGTGCAGCCCGTCGGGTTCTGGCCCGATGAGATCGTGTAAAAGACGCGCTGCTTCCGGGGCAGGGCCGCGAGCGTCGCCTCGAGCGCCGCGGGCACGACGCCGCCCGCGTCCATGGCGACGGCGACGGTCGTGCGTCTCCTGGGAACCGTCTGCGCGACGATCCCCGGCCACGTGTACTCTTCCACGAGCACCTCGTCGCCGGCCTCCGTCAGCAGCTCGAGCGTCTTGAGCAGCGCGTCCGTGCAGCCGACGCTGCAGGCGACGCCCCAGGCGCCGCGCCCGTGCACGCGCCGCTGGATCGCCTCGAGCCGCGACCGCAGCGCCTCGACGCCGGAGCCCTTGTGGTACTGCAGCGGCTTGTCGAGGTCGACGGGCGCCGTCGTCGTGCCGTCGCGCAGCTCGAGCGCCAGCGCCTTCGCCGGGAAGAAGGACTCGTGCGGGCAGCCGCCGGCGAGGAGGCTGATGTCCTCGCCGGCGTCCTTGCGCTCGCGCGCGGGCATCATGACGGCGCGGATGGGGCTCCGGTACAGATTGTTGCCCAGGTAGCTGAACTCGAGCGCGAAGGCCGCCGTCTTGGCCTTCTTCGCGGGCGGCATCTTTGTGTGATTCGGCGCGACGACGGGTGCAGCACTGCGACGGGCGCGACGACGGGTGCAGCTCTGCGACGCGCCGGTGAGCGCGGCGTCGGGCGAGGAGGTGCGGCGCCTTTGCCACAACGGAAGTCGCTAAACTAGCTGTACAGCCTCGAGCTGCGCAGCGGCTCAGCAACGATGGGCGCGCAAAAGAAGCGCGTCGTGACGCGTTCGTCGGCGTTGCTCGACGATGCGCCGAAGCCGCGGGGCGGCGGCCTGCTCGACATCACGGGCGTCGGCGGCGGCGCGGCGGCGAGCGGCGGCGCGTCGCCCGTGTCCGCCGTGTCGTCGGCGCCCGCCGACGACGGCCGCGCGCACGCGCCCGGCAGCGCCGACGAGCAGGAGGCGGCGATCCGGGAGCTGAACCCGCTGCAGGAGTCGAACCCCGAGGCCTTCGCGCAGATGATGGCCGCGGCGCTCGCGGAGCAGGGCGTCGGCGACGGCCAGGCTGACGGCGTCGACGTCGAGAAGCTCTGGCGCGAGGCCGTCGCGGGCGAGGGCGCCGAGGGTGGCCCGCGGCAGGGCGCGCGGGACGGGGAGATCGAGCTGCCCGGCGGCAAGGTGCTCAAGGGCGACGGGTCCACTCGGCCCGCGGAGGAGGACGCGCTCCGCGTCGTGCCGAGCCCCGGCTTCGTGCTCAAGACGACGGCGAAGCCCGCGGCGCCCGAGGGCATGGCCGCCGCCGGCGAGGTCAAGTCCGTCAAGTACTTCATCAACATCTGCGCCCACGAGGCCGTGGGCGTCCCGAAGCAGGTGAAGCGGCTCGACGACCAGGGGAAGGAGGTCGAGGGCGTGTCCGTGCCCGTGTCCATCGGCCCCCAGAACCCCTGCGAGGACAACAAGAAGGACCCCTGCGTCTCCACGGACTGCGTCGTCAACCCGAAAGTCCTCGCCGACGCCGACGAGGACAAGACGGGCGCGCAGCGCGACTTCCTCTGCCAGCTCGCGATGACGTACGTCGAGCAAAAGTACAAGCTGGCCATGGACCGCAAGTACAAGCTGCCGCGCCTCAAGTACAAGGGCGACCCGGAGGCGAACGCCCAGTGGGTCCGCGACGCGTCGAAGCGCGCGGGCGTCGAGGAGGCGACCGCGGGCGACAAGTGGAAGGCCGCGAGGACCAAGGCGACGATGGCGCTCGGCCCCGCGCCCGCGGCCCAGGTCTGGTACGCGCCGACGTCGACGGCGCCGTTGGCGAAGGCGCCGGCGACGCCCGAGGAGGGGCCCGACGCCTGGCCTGTTGTGTTGCTGCCCCGGGGGCCGCGCGGGGGCTTCTCGAAGCTTCCGCACGACGCGGACCGGCCCTACGCGGTCGTCGCGCGGCTGTCGCTCCCGCGCAGCCCGGGGTCCGCGGACCCCTTCCTGAACGCCAAGGTCGCCGTGTCGGCCTTCGGCGTCAAGTGCGCGCTGCCGGGCCGGGAGCCGCTGAAGCTCGGGCTGCCGTTTTGCGTCGACGCGGCGACGGCGACGGCGACGCGCGCGAAGCCCACGAAGTCGTCCTGGGTGCTGGACGTGGAGTGCTTGGTCGACGCGGCGCCCTTTGGGGACGGGCCGGACCCGGGCTCGAAGCCCTGGCTCGTCGCGCGCGCGATCCGCGGCGCGGCGCCCGCGAAGAAGGCCGACGACGCGGACGCCGCGGCGCCCGCGGAGCCCGCGGCGCCCGCGGACAAGTACCGCCTGCGCAAGCCCGCGCCCGCGCCGGCGGCGTCGGCGCCGGGCAGCGCCCTCGAGAAGCCGCCGCCGGGCGCGTCGGCGCACGAGCTCGCGTACGCCGCGGCGCACGCGGCCGACGTCGCCGCGCGCGCGGCCGACAACTCCGGCGAGGGCGAGGGCGGCGCCTTCGCCGAGGACAAGTTCCACAAGGCCGACATCCTGAGCCAGCACTACATCAACCAGCGCGAGTCCACGGTCAAGGAGAAGAAGGAGAACGCGGAGAAGGAGCGCAAGGAGAACGCGAAGGACCCGAACATCGAGTACCTCGACATGGACGACTTCCGGCCGGGGGGCAAGTTCGCGCCGAGCGACGGCAAGCCCGCGCCCCTGCCGGAGAAGAAGCCCGCCGAGCCCGAGAAGCCGCCGCCGCCGCCGGTCACCGCCGCGCCGCTCGTCGACCGGCCGGCGGACACGGGCGTCGCGCTCGAGTCGAGCCTCTGGGCCGAGCTGCTCTAGCCGGGCGGTAAGGGAGGTTTTTAGGTTTTCACAAGTACATTGCAGCTAGGTCGGCATGGCGACGACGGCGTCGCCGACGGCGACGTAGCCCGGCACGAGGACCTTGGCGTACCAGCCCCGGCGGCCCGCCAGCCCGCGGATGAAATCGTTGCACCGCCAGCGAGGGCTGAGGTAGCTCAGCTGGCAGAGGTAGGCGCCTACCAAGTGACGATATTTCCATTGGTCTCAAAAGCTCTCGAAAGTCGTCGTTGCCGCGGGACGCCGGCGAGCGCAGGGCACGATGGCTTCCGTGATCTCCACGAGCGCCGTCATGCCGATGAGGAAGCGGCGGCCGACGGCGAAGGTCGCGTAGGGCATGGCGACGAACAGGTTCTCGCCGAGGTCGCCGTGCTGCACGGGCCAGCCCTCGCCGGTCAGCGCCTTGTAGACGTCCGTCGTGATGATGGACACGCCGCGGTCGCGCGTGTTCTGCAGCGCCGCCGACCGGTAGTTGTTGAAGTCGCCCGCGCAGCCGTCGAGGCCCAGGCCCATGCCCGGCACGCTCGGCTTGTTCGTCGTCCAGCCCGGCGCGCGGCTCAGGTTCTTCGCCTTGACGGCGCAGCGGTGCACGTGGCCCGGCGCCACGTTCGACGCGTTGTACGGCGCCGGCGCGGGCACGAGCTTCGACAGGAAGTCGGTGGCCACGGCCGTGAGGTCGTCGACGAAGTTGGACCGCGCGATGTTGCTGTGGCGCCGCGACCGCTGCTCGACGGCGACGGGCACCGTCGTGAAGGCGCGGGCCGCGGTTGCAACGACGAGGGCTTTTCGCCAGAGCATGGGTGCAGCGAGAGGACGCTTCTTGCGCGAAGTGATGCGCTTCTTGCGCGCGGCGGCGGCGCACACTGCTCGGCGCGCGACAGCTTCTTGCGCGCGGCGGCGGCGCACACGACTCGGCGCGCGACAGCTTCTTGCGCGCGGCGGCGGCACACGACTCGGCGCGCGACGTTCAGAACTACTACTCACACCAGACGACAGGCGTCGAGGCGACTGCTCGCTTGCCGCTCACAGCCGCTTCGGCGTCACTGCCGGCTTCGGCCAGCGCGTATGGGCTTGTTCTCGGCCGAAATCGCATCGTTTTGAGCGCGGCTTGGCTCTACGGGTTCGCACGAGACCCTGTCC